>Ga0315539_1004061_pt1 | contig 10132 bp, 11 predicted proteins | sample SalMarSW160150MG_FD_203097 | JGI IMG/M metagenome (GOLD analysis project Ga0315539, IMG submission 203097) | Salt marsh sediment microbial communities from the Plum Island Ecosystem LTER, Massachusetts, United States - Salt Marsh Sediment SW1601-150 ... | reverse complement strand
AGATTAGATAATCTAAATCATACCCAATGGGATAATTCAATTTCGCAACTTATTTTTAACAAAGAGCGAGCAGATGAAATCTTAGAACAAAATCAAATTCAAATTTCTCATTTATTAGAAGACCAAAAAAAAGGAAGACTTAATCCAGAACGCTTATCTCCTACGCAACAGCAGGCTTTATCTCATTATAATCTTGCTGAAACATATTTAGATGATACGCGCCAACAGGCAGAAGCACTTTTTCATAAGGCTTATAAATATGGTAATGAAAAGCAAAAAGAGAAATTAATAATGTTATCTAAAAAATTCCAAAAGGATTTAGAAAATAATGGTTTAAACCCAACAATTCAATCAAAAGCTATTTCTAATTTAATGATGGGATTAAAAGCCCCTGAAATGGATCTTGCTCCACAAATGTATATGCCTATAGAAAAATTCGCAACAGAACAATCATCAAAAACTTTTGGAAATGCTGCTTTTGATGGTTGGAAAAAGTTTAAAGAAAGTGCACCAATAATAAATATTGAAAATCCTCCTGTTGGATTTGCTTTAAGCACAGGAGAAGATTTAAGGAATTTAATTAAAGCGTCAAGAAATCAATTTGTAAACAAAGCTGTTGAAGAAGGGATTTCTAAATCAGAAGCTAAAAAACAAGCAGAAAAATTAATTGGTGCTACGTGGGATGTTGGACATATAAATATGCTACGTAAACAGGGATTTGAAGAAAAAGATATAATAAAAGAAACAGAAAAAATCGCTCCTTATGTTAATCATGTTCATTTATCAGATAACTTTGGGTTAGAGCATACAGAATTGCCTATGGGAATGGGTAATGTTCCTATAAAAGAAATTATGGAAAAACTAGGAAAAAAAGGATTTGAAGCTAAAAAAATTATTGAAGCAGGAAATTGGTGGCAACATTTTCAAACCTCTCCTGTTCAGGAAACAATGGAATTAATGGGCTCACAAATCTATGCCGACGGTGTGGGGCCCTATTGGAATCAAGCGGTAGGTTTACAACAAGGATATCTTGGAGGTTATGGAATGATGCTTCCACAAGTTAATTATCAAACATTTGGTGCGGGGTTTTCACAGCTACCTTCAGAATTAGGAGGGCAAATGCCTGGAGCACAGGGAAGTAGGATGAGTGGAAAACCAATGGAATAATTAATAATATTTAAAAACATAAAATAACTAAAGTTATTATAAAAAGATGGTGAAAAAAAAGAAAACTTCTAAAAGGAAAGAACTTCCAAAGTTAGTTAAGAAAAACAAGAGAAGAAAAAAGATTCCCAAATTAGATAATAAAAAGAAATCTGAAATTGACAAAAAAGATATTCCATCATTGCAGTTAAAAAAAGAGACAGATATTGCAATGGATTTTGCTGTAAAAGCATATAAAAAATTTGACAAAATTATCAAATCAATCATATTGTTTGGCTCGACTACAAAACAAACTTCAGTAGCTGGTTCTGATATTGATATTATACTTGTTATTGATGATGTTTCAATAAAATGGGATCAAGAGTTGATTGCCTGGTACAGAACAGAACTTGATAAAATATTAAGAGGAAGTCCTTATCAAAAAAGCCTGCATATTAATACAATAAAATTAAGCACATGGTGGGAGGACTTAATGAAAGGAGATCCTGTTGTCCTCAATATTATAAGATATGGAGAAGCTATGATAGATATGGCAGGATTTTTCACACCATTAAAATTCTTGTTATTAAACGGAAAAATAAAATCAACACCAGAAGCAATTTACAGTTGCCTTCAAAGAGCCCCTATGCATATCTCAAGAAGCAAAGCTGCTGAATTAAATTCAATAGAAGGTTTGTACTGGGCAATGGTTGACTCTGCACATGCAGCATTAATTGCTAAAAACATCTCTCCACCTTCTCCAGAACACATCCCTATAAGTTTAAAAGAAACTTTTGTTAATAACGGAAAACTAAAAATGAAATACGTTGTTTGGTACAGAGATTTATTAGTGCTTCATAAGGATATTACACACGGAAAAATCAAAGACTTAAAAGGTGTTGAAATAGATGAATGGCAGGAAAGAACAGAAGATTTCTTAGATGTAATGGCTAACTTAGTTAAAGAAATTGTTAGTTAAAAAATAAAAATTAATTATTGTTCAGTAGGGGTTTCACTAGGATGATATTTTTCATTAATTTGTTTTGCTTGAGCATTTAATCTTGAAATATAATCTGAATTAAGTACATTTAAAGAACATGCTCCATCATAAGCTTCATTAAGGAAACCATATATTTCAAAAGCTTCATTCTCTTGTTTACTTAATTTCCCATGATTTATTGTACCCTTTTCCTTATCTAATGCTCCTTTTGTCATTGCTTTCTTCATTAAACTCATATAATTAGATTTTTTTAAGTTTTCAGGTAATTTAAATTCAAAATCAGGTGTGATTGATTTTATAATTTGCTCTAAATCTCCTAATAACACAAAAGGTTTATCTTCTCTAATCTGAGCCATAATTTTATAAGAAGTATCTTGTTTTACTGGATAAGTAGGCTCTCCTACAACCTCTAAATTTTTATAATCTTGTTTTAATTCTTGATACTCTTGCTCTTGGAGTCTTCTTATTTCCTCACCTTCCATGTATCTTTCATAAGCTAATTTTCCTTGATCTCCAAACCTAGAATGAGCAAAATTAGCACCAGCTACATTTCGGGATACTTCCCTTTCCAGTGTTTTTTTAGCTGATTCTTCACGTGTTAACATTCTATCTCCATTTGTCATATTAAATCTCAGAATTCAAGCTTTATAAACTTTTCTATTTTGTTACTATCAGATAAAAGTAACAATCTCATTGCTTTTCATAAATCATCTTAATCCTGCAGGGAAGTTTAGATTTTACCTGCTTAATTGTTTTTCTCACAAATTGAACTGCTTTTTCATTTGCCACAGCAATGAAAAAAATTTCTTTATTCTTCTTTACAATTGCTGATTTTCCGACGGGCTTACCATACGATAACTGCATGCCTGTTTGCATTCTGTCTGCACCAGCAGCAGTGAGCATTTTATTTTCCCGCTGGATGTGATGCGGGAACGGGATTACTTTAAATAAATACTGCCCTGAAAACGCCTTGTCTAATTTTTTATTTACATACTGCCTGCACGCTTCAAGAGCATTGTGTCTTATCTGGACATCCTCTGCTGAAACAACAGTCAATTGGTGCGGGAGTTTTCCGTTATTATAAAGTGATTCTTTTCCCATAACGAATTTGACAATCTTCTGCGGAGGGACTACCTTTATGTAAGATTTCTGCCTTTTTTTAGAAACTCTGGTAAATGGAATTACTTTCCTTTTTGAATATGCAGATGCTTTTCTTAATGACGCCATTTTATTTTATATCAACCTCCGTGGTGACTGCCTGCCCGGGAAGTCCTTTTTCAAAAATCGCCCTCACCACTCCATTGTTCCCATGAGCACCTGCGATTTTTCCTTTGATTGTTTTTCCAGCAGGAGATTTCCATTCAACTTCTTTTCCGACGAATTTCTCAGCATCTTTCCTGTTTTTGCTTCCTTCCACTTCTATTAAAAAATGTCTTGGCTTGTAAGTGTGCCTTCCTCGTCTGAATTGGATAACTTTTGCTTTCATAAGAGAAAAAGAAAGAATGTGTTTTTAAAAGTTTCTTAAGGGATTGATATATTACATTAAATAAATATTTATAAACAAAAGTAAATCTATTATCTAATGTCATTAGAAAAAATCGGAGTAAGAGTATCTGTTAGAGGAGGGGTAAATAGGGTAATTGATTCTTTTAAAATAGAGGATAATCAAGAAAAAGAGATAGATTTAAGTGAAGATGAAAAAGATGTTTTATCAAGTGGACCAAAAGAAGTATATTTAGGAAGGGAGTATTATCAAAGAATTAGAGATTGTGGAATGACGAAAACTAATAATCTTGGTCCAATACTGGAGTTTATATATGAGAGAGCTAAAAATTAAAAGAAAAATTATTTCCCCCCATTAACCAACTCGCATCTCTGATTATATTCAATCAAATCATTGATTAAAATTCCCGCATTTTTTCTCGCTTCATCAACTTTATGAAAGTTTGATTTGCCTTTCTTAAATTCTTTTTTTGCACCTATAACATCTTTCAAAATCCTCAGATGCTGCTGGGTGAACTTACCTGTTTTAACAAATTTCTTTTCAAAATCATTAATGATTTCTGCCTGCGCCTTTTTTCCGAGCATGGCTTTCAACAACTCAAAAACATCTTTGTAAATCTGCTCTATTGTTTTTTCCTGTGCTTTTTTCTCAATTTGTTCTCTTAACTCTTTAAGTCTCTTAAGATAGTCTTCTGATTGCTGAACAAGCAAATCAATTTCTTTTCCGCTAATTTTTTTGAGTCTCTCATGCTCGTAGTCTGCGAACAGTTTCACAACTTTTTCAAGAATGTTGATGTACTTCTTTTCCAACATTTTTTCTTTATCGACGAAGATTTCTCTCATCAATCCGGGTGTTTCTTTATGGGTTGGCGGAGGAGAACCATACAACATTATCAGTGCCTGCGACGGAGTCAGAACCCCGTAATAAACATCAATCATAGCATCAATCAGCCTTCTCTCAATCATTTCTTTTGTTTTTTCAGCTGTCCGCATAAACATGTCAATTGCTTCCGGAGAAGGTTTCAACTTGCCCATTTTAAGCAGAGCTTTCCACGGCATAAATGTTCCCCTGTCATAAATTGGAATTCCGTCCCTGATAAAAGTAAAAATGACAGGATGCGCATCCTTAACACTTTCCCAAAAATCAGTGAGAAGGTATGTCTGAATATGCAAAGTATTTTTCACACCTGAAAGAGCCATAGCTTCAGAAACATATTGGTAGATTATGCTCCTTAATCTTTCTTTTAATTCAAGCCTTGGCATTCTTTTAACATCAGTGTCGTTGATAATCACGAAAACATCTATGTCAGAAGTTTCCGTCGCTGTTCCTCTCAAAAAGCTTCCGGCAACAACATAGCTAACGACATATTTTTCAAATTTTTGCAAAACCAAAGACTTGTGAATTTCTGTCAGTTTTAAGGAACCTAAAAATCCTTTGTCGTGTAAAGGAAAAGAAAGTGCTACAGCACTTGCTAATTCAAATTTGCTGTCCAGACAAGTTTCCCAGATATCCACAGGAGTCTTAACCTGAAGCCAGATTTTTTGCTGTTTAATCACCTCAACTTGTTTAACTATTTCCTGCTTCATTTTAGGAATCTCCTTAAGTTTTTCTTCAGGAACAATTACATAAAGCTGAATATATTTTTCTGTTTGTTTCGGAACTTCTTCTTCGTCAATAAATATTTTAATCGCCTGCGGAGGCAGTATGCTTATTGACTGAGTAAAAGGATATTTTTTTACAATAAAATTTTTCAGTTTTTCCAATTCTTTTTTTGTCCTTTCCATTTCTTTTTTCACTTTGTCAGGAGTTTCAGGAACAACTGATTTCTCAGAATATTTTCTGTCAAGCTCCATTTCAGGAATATTCTGGTCTTTTTCATTATCTGTTTTCATGATAAAAAAATGGGTTGCAGTTTTATAAAGGTTACTGATAAAATCTAAGAAACCAAAAATTTAAAAGTTCAAAACATGTTTAAATTTTAGGTCCTGTTGTCCAACGGCTAAGACGGCTCGTTTACAATCTCTTAGAGATTTTTTCTCTTCGGATAAAAGCCGAGCAAACCGAGGTTCGATTCCTCGCAGGACCATTTTTTCTAAGCGAGCAATTTTTAAATCATAAAATCTACTCCAGAATATGCGTGGGTAGTTTATTGGTAGAATATCTCGTTGCCAACGAGGTGAGCTGGGTTCGATTCCCAGTCCGCGCATAACTAAAACAGAATTTTATTTTTTGGATTTTTAAATGTCTTTTCTCTTTTTATCTCTTCCTGCAATTCCTTAAATTCTTTTTTCATGTTTTTATTTTTTTTCTTTCTCCCCAGTTTTGTCACAACAACCATAATAATTATTACAACTATTGTTACAATTACAGCAGATATAAAAGTATAAAGATACTCTTTTCCAGTTAATCCTGCCCTCACTAAATATTCATCAAGTGCTTCTTTAATGGCATCCCTCCAAACTAATGCTATTATGAAACCAAAACTTGCAACTACAGGACCAGTTATATCATTTCTAATTTCTTCTTTTATCTCATAAAGTTCTTCCCTTATCCTCGTTAAAGAATCTTTTTTAATCGCCGTCTTTTCCATATTCATAAATTAAACCTCTTTTATTTAATAATCACAAATCATTTGCTTATAAATTTTTAGGATTAGCATATTTTTTAAACAGCGAATTCTTTTCAATTAAAAAGAGGTTATGATGATATACATTCCAATAATAGGGGCGCTGTCTCTTGCAGTAAGTTCATTATTAGAAAAAATAATATTGAAGAGCAGAGAAATAAGACCGCAAAATCTTATTGTGGTGCTTTTTGCAATAGCAATTCTTTTTATGCTTCCTTTCATGTTTTTCTTTTGGAAAATTGATCCTTTAGCTTGGAAAGGCATTAATCTTCTTATTCTCGGAGGAATTGTATTTTTTTCTATACTTGCCAACTTTTTTGCTTTCTATTCTTTAAAACGTGAGAAAATCACCCGCCTTGAGCCTGTAAGATTGCTTGAACCTTTATTTGTTGTTTTGCTTGCATTCCTCTTTTTTTCTTCAGAAAGAAATCCAAATGTAATAATCCCTGCATTTATTGCAGGGCTTGCTCTTGTATTCTCGCATGTTAAAAGACACCACTTAAAAATTAACAGATATATTCTCGCAGGAATAGCCGGAAGTTTATTTTATGCCATTGATTTAATCCTGACAAAAATTATTCTTGATTATTACAATCCATTAACTTTATATTTTATTAGAAGTTGCTTAGTCCTTGTTTTTTCTTTTTTGATTTTCCGTCCTAATTTAATCAGAGGATTTGATAAAAAAGAAAAGTTTTTTGTGGTGATTATAGGAATAGCTTGGGTTGTTTTTAGAGTTGCAACATATTATGGTTATATTTACTTGGGAGTTGTTTCTACCACTTTGGTTTTAATGCTTGGTCCTGTGTTTGTTTATATGCTGGCACGGATATTCCTTAAGGAAAAATTAGAATGGAAAAACATTGCCTCAACAATAATTATTTTAGGATGTGTTCTTTATGCAATGTTTGGATAAAAATCACATTCTTCCACTTCCTCTCCCATGAACTGCAGGATCAATCCCCTCAGCTCTTAACTCCGCATTTTCAGCTTTATTTTCAAAAAACTTAACTTGTCTCTCTAACCACTTTATCCTTTCTGTGTATCCAATACGTTTATCTTCTTTCCCTTTTTCTGCAGGCAAAGAACAACAAAATAAAAAACACGGCACATTATCTTTATAGCATCTTTCTATGTCTTCTTGTTTGACACCACCTTCAACACAACCTTCAATTCCTCTATCTTGTGCTAAATTCCGAAGACAATAACGTGAAACAGTTAAATCATATCCTCCTCCAACAAATATCCCTGCTCTCAAATTTTCTGGATGAGGGTGTTTCTTCAGCGATTCTTCAAGCTCATATGCAGTTTCTGGAATTCTCGCTCTTTTTATTAAATAAGCCGTAGGGTCTTTTGCCCATTCTGAAACCTCTCCTCTTTCTTCACTTCCAGAACCCAATTTATTTACTACACGAATCCCTCCCTCCTGCCTGTAATCCCTATTCAATTCTTCAAGTCTTAAAATTAATTTTTCATTACTCACCCTATAAAAAATGTTCCCAATTCTGATATCACATTTAGCAGAGCCATCGCTCCCTCTTTTTGCACTCTCAACTGTTATTTTAATTACCATATTATTCCATTCCACCCCAACTAGGCATTCCCCCAACCCCCCTCATTCCGCCTTTTTCCCCAGAAGAAGCAATAACATCGTCTATTCTTAAAATCATCACAGCAACTTCGCTCGCGGAACTTACTGCCTGGCTCTTTACTTTCCACGGTTCGAGAATCCTCGCTTCCAAAACATTCTCAATTCTGTTAGTCAATAAATTCAGCCCGATATTTTTATCCCCTGCATCGTGCCTTGACTTTAATTCTGTTAAAACATCTATTGGGTCCATACCTGCGTTTTCTGCGAGGGTTATTGGAATAAACTCAAGTGCAGAAGCAAATTCCTCAACAGCAAGCTGTTCCCTGCCGCTCAATGTCTGTCCAAAATTTCTTAATCTTTTTGCAAGTTCAATTTCCACAGCACCCCCTCCAGGAACAACCAATCCTGTTTTCAGAGAAGAAATGACAACTCCCAAACCATCTTTTATTGCCCTCTCTATTTCGTCAATAACATGTTCTGTCCCGCCGTGAATTAAAATAGTTAAAGCCTTCGGATTCTGGCATCCTTTAATATAAGTTAAAACATCTCCTCCATGCTTTACTTCTTCCACAATTTGGGAAGTTCCTAATTCCAAAGGACTGAGCTCGTTCAAGTTGCTGACGATTTTTCCTCCAGTTGCTTTTGAAATTTTTTCTATATCGCTTTTCGCAACTCTTCTGCAGGCATAAATTTTTTCCTTAGACAACAAATACTGTGCAAAATCGTCGATGCCTTTCTGGCAAAAAATAACATTTGCCCCGGACATCTTAACTTTTTCAATCATATCTTTTATTGCTCTTTCTTCCTGCTCAATAAAACCCTGCAACTGCTCAGGAGAAGAAATAGAAATTTTTGTATCTATTTCCGGATTTTTCAGTTCCAAAGGAAAATCAAGCAAAGCAATTTTTGCCTCCCTGATTACAGGCGGCATATCAACTGAAATCTTCTCTTTGTCGAGAACAATTCCTGAAAGAAGTTCTGTGTTATTTATTCCGTCGCCCTTTGATTTTTCGATTTTAATGTCATTTAAATTATAATTTCCATTATCAAAAACCTGTCTTACAGCCCTGACAATAATCTCTGCAAATTTTTCTTTTGAATCTTCGGCACCCTTGCCAGTCATAGAAGTCATAGCAATCTGTTTCAAAACATCTTCGTCCTCTGAAGTAATTTTCAAGGATATTTCTTTTAAAATTTCCTGAGCTTTCTCAGCCGCAAGTCTGTAACCTTTTGTAATAACAGTCGGATGAATTTTTTTATCCAAAAGTTTTTCCGCGTTCTCTAACAATTTTCCTGCGAGCATAACAACGCTCGTGGTTCCGTCCCCAACCTCACTGTCCTGCGTCTTCGAAACCTCAACCATCATTTTAGCAGCAGGATGTTCAATCTGCATTTCTTCCAAAATCGTGACCCCGTCGTTAGTAATGACAATTTCATTTGTCGGAGAAACGAGCATTTTATCCATGCCCTTAGGCCCCAAAGTCGTCTTCACAACCTCTGCAACCATTTTCGCAGCAAGAATATTATTCCGCTGGGCATCCTTGCCCATAATTCTCTGCACATCCTCGGGCATTAAAACAATCGGCTTTTCAGACATTTGCTTGTCTCCTTTTTGAACAAAGGTATTGCTCAAAATTTTTAATTTTGTTGTCTGTCATCTTATCTTTATCTACATAAAAACACTTAATATCTAGTTTTTAAATTCTATTGTGGTTAAAAGTCACTATTGAGTATTAAACAATCTTTAAAAGCAAAATTTCCTTGCTACAGTATGGGAAAAATTTTAGTTGCAGATATTATGACAAGGGAGCCGATAACAACAAGACCGGATATAAATCTGCTGGACAGTGCAAAAAAGATGGTCAAGAAAAGAGTCGGAAGTCTGCTAATCGCAGATAAAAAAAATCTTCTGGGCTTTATTTCTCAAAAAGATATTTTGTGGGCTTTAGTAAAGAAATCAAAAGAAGATTTATCAAAGATTAAAGCGATTGATATCTCCCCAAAAAAAATAGTAACGATAAAGCCCTCTGCCACAATTGAAGAAGCTCTCCAGAAAATGAAAAAAGTAAAATTCGAGAGGCTTCCTGTGGTTCATGAAAAAGAACTTGTAGGAATAATCACTATTAAAGACATTTTAAATTTCCATCCGGAATTTTATCCTGAATTAGAAGAACTTGCACAAATCAGGGAAGAGGCAAAAAAACTGAAAAGAATAAAAAAGGCAGAACAGGTTCACGAAGGAATTTGCGAAGAGTGCGGAAATTTAGA
>Ga0315539_1004059_pt1 | contig 10138 bp, 11 predicted proteins | sample SalMarSW160150MG_FD_203097 | JGI IMG/M metagenome (GOLD analysis project Ga0315539, IMG submission 203097) | Salt marsh sediment microbial communities from the Plum Island Ecosystem LTER, Massachusetts, United States - Salt Marsh Sediment SW1601-150 ... | reverse complement strand
CCCCTCTACTTCTGCTACGGCGCCTGGCTCCATAAAGGACAACACAGCGTGGGCTGACATAGCCACCGCCATGAAAATCCACAGCACCGCAATTCTTGTCTTCCATCTCAAGATTTCCATAATTTATCACCTCCTTTTCCTTTTTTTGCCGCCGTTTCGCCTACTGGTTTCGGTCGGCCGAAGGGCAAGAGGGCGACCACATGGCATCATGATTGACCGCCTTAGCTGCTCCTATTACATTGGCATTGGCATCAACAACTCGTTCTCGTGACTCACGATGCACGCGTCTGACTTCGCAATTAGCTGCTGCCTCTCTGGGTCTGCGAACATCTTCTCCAAAAAGGCTTCCATTGCCGCAAGGCTATCAAACTCGGTGTCATAAACGAGGGTGTGCGCAGAGTCGCCACTAATGCAGCCGTAGCGCTTCCAGGGAGACCCTCCTGCCCGAATTGCGATAGCTTCGCCCTTTTTGTCAACCTCCATATACTCTGCCATCTTCCCGGGAGCGACTTTTACAGTGGTACGCATTATTACTTTCATTTTATTCTCCTCCTCTAGATTTCGGGCACTTGGAATGAGACCAACCCCTCCGCTGCCCGAAGGCAAAGGGGCTACTTTGTTTCCGCATAGGCATCACCTCCTTGCATAAGCTGAGCTAACACCATTCCCCCCCATCGGGGAACTGTCGAAACCGTGGTTATATAGACATGCTCTTATGGCACTGGCATGTAGAACTCGACTTCCATACTCTCGATGACCCCTTCATACTTCGGCATGAGTGCCTGCATCTCCGGATCTGCTCCCATCTTCTGGGGGTGGGCTTCAAATGCAGCGAGGCTATCGAACTCGCCCTCGACAACGATGGTGTTCATGGTATCGCCTCCACCGCTAAGGGGGCGGTAGCACTTCCCTGATATCCCTAATACACGATTCGCGATAGCCATGTGCTTTTTTTCAAGCTCCACTAGCTCTGCCATCTTGCCAGGGACAGCTTTCATAATGGTGCGCGCCATTACTTTCATTTTATTCTCCTCCTTTCTTTTAGCGTTCCACAGCATTTATTCTTTCTTTCCAAGGCATGGCTTGGCGGAAAGTGCCAACGCCGCTATCCACAGCACAAGGAGAACATACATGAAAGGGAAATATGGAGCCCAGAGAGCAATGCCAAAACCTAGACCAATTCCACCTAAAATCAGGATTGAGAACCAGGCCCACTTCTCTGTTCTCTTGAGGGGAATCACAGCAACCACGGCTAACAATACCAGAGCAATAAAGTGATATACTGCATAGAACTTGACCGCCAGCGTCAGAACTGCTGACTGACTGGCAGTTGTTCCCATCATTTCTGCCCACATTTCAGTGAAGCTTTCGGTGGCTGCAATTCCCCAGACGAATTGAAACACACCAAACGCTCCAATGATGCACATCAAGACAGCGGCAGCATTCAATTTTTTCAATTTACTCAGCACCTCCTCAGATTTCGGATAGTTAAAATAACACCAGCCTCTCAACTGCCCGGAGGCGAAGAAGCTGGTTTTGTTTTCCCATAGGCATCACCTCCCGCTATAGAATTGGTCAATCACCCTTCTCAGTGTCACAGGCAAAATAAGAGGCAATCGAATGTCAGTTAACAGCCGCGCAAATAAACTCGGAGTTGCCCAACGTCTACGTTATTATTGTTCCCCGCTCTTAACACTATCATATAGCTCCTGGGCCTGCTCAGGAGTAGCGTTCTCATGGATAATAGCGCGCATGGCTTTTATCATGGCCACGGGGTGCTCGTTTTGCCAGATGTTTCTCCCCAGATTCACACCAATAGCACCTTTCTGGATGCCGTTATAAACAAATTGAAGTACTTCGTATCCTGTAGGGACTTTGGGCCCACCGGCAATGACCACTGGAACAGGGCAGCCATTTATAACCCTCTCGAATTTTTCACAGTAATAGGTCTTTACTATTCTAGCACCCAGCTCAGCAGCAATACGGCTGGACAGAGAAAGATAGCGGGCGTCACGCTTCTTCAGCTCTCTGCCCACAGCGGTAACTGCCATTACCGGGATGCCACACCTTTCCCCTTCATCAACAAGCCTGGCCAGATTTAGCAAGGAATCGTGCTCATAATCGGTCCCGACGAAGATGGAGATGCCCACGGCACAGGCATTTAGCCTTATGGCTTCCTCCATAGAGGCAGCTATCCCTTCGTGAGCCAGGTCCTTTCCAAATATGCTGGTCCCGCCAGATACTCTAAGGATAATTGGTTTCGCCTTGTCAGGCGCTACCGATGACCTTAAAACCCCCCTGGTAATGAAAATCGCATCGGTGTAAGGGATAAGGGGTTCGAGAGTTTTACTCGGGTCCTCCAGTTTTTTGATAGGGCCCTGAAAATACCCGTGGTCAACGGGTAGAAACAAACAACGACCATCCGCTTGAATTAGTTGTGCCAGACGGTTTTGCATACCCCAATCCATGAGAACAAACCTCCTCTCTATGAGATTCTTAAACCATTATACCACAGGAACGCAGCAAATCGTTTTCCCGGACGACACACAAAGTTGCATGTTCTTCCGAGAATAGGCTATACTTAATTAAAGAGCTTCCTGGTGACTTTAGCGGAGTGGAACCACCCGTTCCCATCCCGAACACGGAAGTGAAACGCTCCAGCGCAGACGATACTCGAGGGGAAACTCTCCGGGAAAATATGTCGTTGCCAGGAAGCTTTCATTTTAGCTGCTGAAGTCGATCCTTCCACCACTAGATGTCATCGTTCCTAGAACATCGAGTGTGTTATTATTTGCAAAAAGAGGAGGGTGAAGAAATGAATGCAGTACAAACCCTTAAGCTCACCAAGGAATTTGATAGCTTAGTAGCGGTGGATGGCGTTAACCTGGAGATAAAGAAAGGCGAACTTTTCTCCCTCCTCGGCCCCAACGGGGCGGGAAAGACTACCACCATCAGGATGCTGTGCTGCCTCTTAAAGCCAACCAATGGGACCGCTTCTATATTGGGCCATGACGTGGTTAAAACACCGTTTGCGGTTAAAAAGCTCATCGGGGTATCGCCACAGGATACCATTCTCTCCGAGCGCCTTAACTGCTGGGAAAACCTGGCTCTGATTGGCAAGGTCCACGGCCTGAGCTCTGACGAAGTAGCAAGGCGGTCGAAGGAACTACTGGAAACGATGGGGCTTATGGAAAGGGCTAAAGACCAGGTGCGGAAGTTTTCCGGAGGGATGAAAAGGAGGCTCAGCATAGCCATGGCCCTTGTTTCTGACCCCCAGGTATTATTTCTGGATGAGCCTACCCTAGGCCTTGACCCCCAGGCAAGAAGAGCCATCTGGGAATATATAGCTGAGCTTAAGGGAAAGAAGACGATTCTACTCACCACCCATTATATGGAAGAGGCGGATTTCCTCTCCGACCGAATAGGGGTTATTGACGAAGGAAGGGTTGTAGCCCTGGGCACGTCTCAAGAGCTAAAGACAAATCTCCTTGAGATGCGCAGCATGGTCGTCTCAATAGAAAACATCTCTGCTGAGGTGATGGAGGACTTGCAAAGCAAATACTCCAGGCTGGAGATGACCAAGGGGAGGCTCAAGATTTACCACAAGGACTTAGACTTCAAGGAGATCGTGGACTACCTCCATTCTCGAGGAGTTACCGTTTATTCTGCTGCCTTAGAGCAGCCAACCCTGGAGGACGTCTTTATCCAGATAACGGGAAAGAAGCTTAGAGACTAGAAGGAAGGTGAAGGAAATGAAGTTCTGGGAAATCGGCAAAAGGAATCTGAAGGAGATTTATAGAAACCCCGTGCTGCTGGGCTTTCTCCTGGGAATGCCCGTTGCCTTTATGGTGGTATTTTGCGACGCCGCTGGCGGCGGACAGGCCAGCCCTATTGCGCTGAGCGTAGTGGACGAAGACCACTCCCAAACCTCCTCTGTCTTTATACAATATCTTGGAAGTGTGGATGCTATCGAGTTAAACGAGTCGATATACAGTGAAGAATCTCAGGCCCAAGAGGACCTGGAGGACGGCAGAATATCATTATATTTATTAATTCCGTCGGGATTCGAGGAGGCAAAGCAAGCTCGACAAACTGTCAACCTAGAGTTAGCCTACAAGGAAGCAGACCCGATGATAGGTCTACTATTAAAACCTATGATAGAGGCTGTTGGCTTTGAATTCCTGGGAGCAGCCGCCCCTCTAAATGTTGAGCTAAAGGGAACGGAAAGCGAAATAAAGAATCCGGCTGTAAATTTCTACTTTCCCGGGATAGCTGTCTTCGGGCTCATGATTTTAGTTTCCACAGCGGCGGAGATAATTGCCGGTGATAGGGAGAAGGGCTTTCTGTCTCGAATGTTCACTACCCCGGCAAGACCCTGGGATTTCATTCTGGGTTATTCCCTGCCCTTTATCCCGGTGCTCATCGTCTCCACGCTGATTTATCTCGGCGTGGGGATGGCCTTGGGCTTGACCATTGTCGGCAATCTGGGGTATGCCTTTCTTATTTTCTTCCTCATCGGGCTTTGCTCTATCGGGGTGGGCATGATAGTGGGCAGCCTTGTCAAAAGCGAGTCCCAAGCGGGTGTTTCCTGGCTCTTCGTCGTTCCCATAGCCATGATCTCCGGGGCCTGGTTTACAGTTGAGCTCATGCCTTCGGCTCTCAAAAGCGTCGCCAGAGCCCTTCCCTTCATCCATGCCATAGACGCCTCCCGGGCTGTTATCAGCGGCTCCTCCTTCTCAGCTATCACACTCGATATTTACTGGCTTATTGGCTGGGCAGTCGTCCTGTTTGCCGTCGGGATTGTATTATTCAGAAGGACGATGGTGAGTTAGAATCTAATTTGTAGAGCTTGTATCCCATCGTCTCTCTAACTCTACCCATGAAAATCCTGCGATTTTCGTGGGAACCCGGTTAGGTTTAAAATCAATTTTGTCGGGGTCCCCAAAAAGTCCACAAGTCTTTTTGGGGTCAATCTAACTGCGCCAGGTCGAATTTCAGGCCATCCCTGGTACCATCAAGGCGGATACCGCCAGCCCGATAACCTTCACATCTCAGTTCCACCAAGGCAGATTAATTAAATGGAAAACTAGAATTCCCTCCACTTCTCCATTTGCATTTCACCCCCTCATTTTTGCCTTTCAAGTCAATTTTTCTACCATTGGGCTAAGAATCGTTGACCCTCGGGGCCTCAATTAGCCATCATAACAGCAGTTAAACGCACATGAAGGGAGGGATAAGAAATGAATGCAGTAGTCGAAGTGAAAGGCTTGACTAAGAGATATGGGGATGTAATGGCGGCGAACGAAGTCAGCTTTGATATTGAGAAAGGCGAGATATTCGGGCTCTTGGGTCCCAATGGGGCAGGCAAGACCACGACCGTGGAGCTAATCGAGGGATTGAGGAAGCCGGATAGCGGCTTTATCAAGGTCTGTGGCATTGACACTTCCGACGGGATTGACAAAGTGAAAGAGCTCATCGGAGTTCAACTCCAAACAACCACTCTCTATGACAAAATTCGAATTGGCGAGGCTATCGACCTCTTTGGCGGATATTATCGAAAATCGCTTCCCACCGCTCAGATTTTGGGCGGTGTATCCTTAAGCGACAAAAAGGATAGTTTTGTTGAGGCACTCTCGGGAGGGCAGCGTCAGCGCCTAGCTCTAGCTCTGGCGCTTGTCAATGACCCTGAAATACTCTTCCTCGATGAGCCCACAACCGGTCTTGACCCCCAGGCAAGAAGGAATGTATGGGACATCGTCGAGAGGCTTAGAGAACGGGGAAAGACCATTATCCTGACCACCCATTACATGGAGGAAGCGGAGCGGCTTTGCGACCGAATAGGAATCATGGACCAGGGGAAAATCATTGCCCTGGATGCGCCAAGAGATTTGATCGCCAAGCAGAACCTGGAATCGGCCATTGAGCTTATTACCTCGAACGGCGTTAGTAAAGAGTTCTTCCACAAGCTTCCCAATGTAAGCAATGTAACCCAGGATGGAGATAGATTCATCCTCCATACCAAAGAAACTTCCCCAGTACTGACTCAGCTTACCCACCTATCTGAGAGCGGTGATCTCGATCTGAAAAGCATCTCGGTAAGAAAAGCCACCCTGGAGGATGTGTTCCTGGAGTTGACTGGGAAGAAGCTACGTGAATAAGGAAAATGACAAAACGCTATGAGAAGAATCAATCAACCAACTAGCAACAAAAGGAGGGATAGATGAACACTTTAGTAGGTCAGATAAAACTGGAGTTCAAATTATTCTTGAGGGAAAAAGAAGCCCTATTTTGGACGCTAGCCTTCCCGGTATTTATGATAGTCCTTTTCGGGCTCCTCTGGAAAGACGAGACCTGGGATGGAATACCCACGATAGCTTACCTCCTGCCAGGGATAATCGTTATGGCTGTTATGACGACCTGTATAGTTAGCACCGCTACCGGGGTGGTAGAAGAGCGCGAGAAAGGGATATTCCGCCGACTTTCCCTCACACCTCTAAAGAGGAAGACCCTTATTGGATGGCAAATTGTCAATAGATACTTAACAGTTTTAGCCCAGACGACTATCCTCATTGCCATAGGGATGGCCTTTTTTGGAGCTGCCATTGACGGAAACCTCCTGCTATTCTGGGCGGTACTAACTCTCGGGACGATTTCTTTCCTCGCTCTAGGATTTGCTCTGGCGGCTCTAATAAAGAACGAGAAAAGTGCTCATCCCCTCTCCATGATCGTTTTCTTCACCTTGATGTTTCTTGGGGGCTGTTTCTTCCCCATTGACCAGATGCCTGAATTTCTGTGTCCTGTCTGCGAAGCTTTGCCGTCATTACACTTGAACGATGCCCTACGGATGATAGCCGTAGAGGAAGTGGGGATTATCGAAGTATGGCGTGAGATCCCGGTGCTGCTCGGTTGGCTTGCTGGCTGCTCTATACTGGCAGTCAAGTTCTTCAGATGGGAATAGAAGAAATACTTGACCCCAGAGCCTGGATTCAGCATCATATAGGGTAAGCTATGGAAGGCAAAAGGACACATAAGAAGACAAAGTCATTCCTGCGCCAGTTAGGTGTATTCATGCTTGCTGGGGCAGGATTTGGGGTCGCCGTAGGGCATTTCACCCCAATGGACTATCCGACAACGATAGGCATGACTCTAGGGTGTGCCGCTGGCATCCAGATATTCCAAACCTTGGCCGAGGCTTACTTGTATCCCAGGTTTGAAAAATTTTCCCGGGGCAGAAAACTGGTTCTCCAGCAGGCAACTTCCCTGCTGGCACATATCCTGGGATGGCTTTTCCCAATGTGGATTGCAAGCATGATAATTGGCTTCAGCATTTTTCAATGGCAATTCATTCTCTGGCTGGGTATTTTTATCGCCATTGTTCTATTCATTCACCTCACCTACCAGGCGGTGAACTTCTATCGGGAACTAAGAGAAAAAGATGTCCTTGAGGAAAAACTGAAGACCCTGGCAGCTCAGGCTGAGCTCAGAGCCCTGAGGGCACAGATTAACCCTCACTTTCTGTTCAATTCTCTGAATACCATAGCCAGCCTTATAAGTATCAATCCCGCCAAGGCTGAGGAGGCTGTTGAAAGGCTGGCTGATATCTTCCGCTATGCCCTCTCTGCCTCGGACAAGGATTTCATTACCCTGAGGGATGAGCTTGATTTCATTGACTCTTACCTGGAGGTCGAGAAGGCACGATTTGCAGATAGGCTAAGGGTTAGTACAAATATCTCGCCCCAAATACTTGACACTTACATTCCCAGCCTTGTTCTTCAGCCTTTAGTGGAAAATAGCATAAGGCACGGTTTTGGCGAAGATGGAGAGGTCAGAATAGAGATTACGGGTTACGCGGATGGAGACTCGGTCAAAGTGGCGATAAAGGATGAAGGTAAAGGTGTGTCTGAGGAAATAAAACGGGGCATTTATACCAATGGCACCGGACTCAAAAATGTGAACGAGCGCCTCCAAAAAGTATATGGCGAGGGCTATGGCTTAGAAATCAAGGAAAACAAACCAAGGGGCACTATAGCAGTTGTAACTGTACCGAGGGAGAAAAAGTGAAATTGCGGACATTAATTGTTGACGATGAAGCTCCAGCAAGGGAAAGGCTAAAGAGGCTCCTTTGCAATAACAGCCTCGTACAGCTAATCGGCGAAGCAGAGGATGGCATTAAGACAGTGGAGTTCATTGAAAAGGAAAATCCTGACCTGGTGCTCCTGGATATTCAGATGCCAGGGCTTGATGGTTTCGGAGTGATAAGAACGCTGCAAAAGCCGCCGTTAATTATCTTTGTCACTGCTTATGACGAGTATGCCATCAGGGCTTTTGAAGTGAATGCCTTAGACTATCTGCTTAAGCCCTTCACCAGAGTCAGACTGGAAAGAGCCGTAGAAAGGGCATACCAGGAGCTATCAAAACATGCTGATTTTTCAGCTAAACTAGACGCCCTTTTTGAGACGCTAAGAGAGCAACCACGCTACCTGGATAGAATTGCTGTCAGGAAAGGAAGCAGGATTTTTGTCATCAATGTTAGTGAAATAGATTGGTTCGGTGCTGATAGTGGGCTAATCTTTATCCATACCAAAGAGGAGAAATATGTTACCAATTATACTTTAGAAGATCTTGAGAGCCGACTTAACCCTAGTATGTTCTTCAGGGCGCACAGATCAGCAATCGTAAACCTAACTAAAATCAAGGAGATTATCCCCTGGTTCGCCGGAAGCCATAAAATCAGACTTATTACTGGTGCCGAGGTGGATCTTAGCCGAAGTCAGGCAAAGGAATTAAGAAAAATAATCAAATGGTAGAGCTTGTATACTATCACCTCTCTAGTTGTGCCAGGTCGAATTTCAGGCCATCCCTAGCGGCAATGACCTGGATTCCGGTCTCCTCGGTCAATTTCGCAGCTAGCTCCCAGGGTTTAGCCCGCCACATGGTCATGCCAAAATGAGTGAGTATGGCTAACCTGGGCCTTAGCTCCTCGATTATGCTCCTGGCTTCAGGAAGAGAGAGGTGGTCGATGGGAGCTCCGGGCTTCAATCGGACTACATTGATAATCAGTAGATCGCCTTCATAGTGACCAGCCAACTCTTCAAAATATCTGGTGTCAGTAATCCAGGAGAAAGTATGCCGCGGCGTTTGGAAGATAAAGCCATATGTTTCTACGGGATGTTTGTGCCTGATGGGGGTCTTAAAAGAAACGTCGTTAATTAAATAAGAGCCACCTTCGATTAAGACCTGTATATCCTGGGGATAAGACTGCAAATAAGACAAGATAACAGGGTCTTGATCCAGGGCATCGGAGGGGGCAAAGACCATGCCGCGCTTCTTTGTACCTCCGTCGGTCATCGCTTCAATCATGATATTAATATCCCCGCTGTGGTCTAAATGTCTGTGAGATAAAATAATAGCCGCCAGCTTAGTGGGATCGAGTTTTCTCTTCGCAGCCTGGACCAGGGAACCAGGACCGGGGTCAAGAAGTATTTGAGTGTTACCTAGAGTAAGCCAGGCGCCCCCCGAAGCAAGAAATTGGCGAGCCACTACAAACCTGGCACCGGCAGTGCCCAGAAAGGTGATTGTGTCGCTCAATTCAGCCACCGCTGAATTATAGCAAGGGAAGCTGCTAAAATGATAAAGTAGAGTTATGGAGAGACCTATGAGCTACAGCACAAAAGGCAATCGTTTTGCCATTCAAACATTTAGCCTTTCCAGGAAATTCGGAGATTTGGTAGCAGTAGATGGCATAGATTTATCTATTAAGGAAGGTGAGCTATTCTCACTGCTAGGACCGAATGGCGCTGGCAAAACAACTGCTATCAAGATGCTATGCTGTCTGCTCAGACCGAGCAGTGGCACAGCCACAGTCATGGGTCGTGATATACATGAGGACCCCATGGCAGTGAAACAAATAATAGATGTCTCGCCACAAGAGACAGCAATAGCGGAGCATCTTAACGCCTGGGAGAACCTGCGCTTGATTGGGGGGATACGTGGATTGTCGAAAGAAGAGGTGAAAAAGAGATCAGAGGAACTACTGGAGATGGTAGGCCTGGCTAAGAGGGCCAAAGAGCAAGTAAGGAAATTCTCAGGGGGGATGAAAAGGAGGCTCAGCATCGCTATGGCTCTTGTTTCTGACCCT
>Ga0315539_1004046_pt1 | contig 10149 bp, 9 predicted proteins | sample SalMarSW160150MG_FD_203097 | JGI IMG/M metagenome (GOLD analysis project Ga0315539, IMG submission 203097) | Salt marsh sediment microbial communities from the Plum Island Ecosystem LTER, Massachusetts, United States - Salt Marsh Sediment SW1601-150 ... | reverse complement strand
CCGTTGAAATTCCCTAGTCCAGGGTCTATGATGACCGCAGAATCTGGCAAGGCGGACAGGATGAGTGATCATTGCGCACTGGTTGTGATCGACATGCAGCGGGGCTTCCTCGAGAAGGGATACCCTCCGTTCTGCGGCGAAGAAGCGCGGCGGGATCGACCCGGATCGTATCTCCCTGTTTCAGAAACAAAGGGCACCGGTCGACGCCTTCGGGGTCGGAAGCGCCATCTCCAGCGCTGCCCCGATCGACTTCACCGCTGACATCAAACAGATCGAGGGCCGGCCGGTCGCCAAACGAGGGAGAATTCCTGGGATCACCCCCAACTCGCGTCTGGAACGGATTATCTAGCCAGTTTGAGTCCCTTCTTCCTCTTGACTAACATGCAAAAGGGAAACATGCCAACGACCGATCGTATCACTGACAAGCTCGCCCGTCTTCCCTCCTCTCCTGGGGTCTACCTGATGAAGGACGCGGGAGGGGCGGTGATCTACGTGGGGAAGGCCGCGGTGCTCAAAACCAGAGTCCGCTCCTACTTTCACTCAACTCAGGGGATGGAGGTAAAGACACGAGCGTTGGTGTCTGAGATTGCTGACCTTGAGGTTATCAAGACCACCACCGAGGCAGAGGCGTTCATCCTCGAGGACAGCCTGATCAAGCGCCACCAGCCGCGGTTCAACATCCGCCTGCGCGACGACAAGCGCTATCCCTACCTAAAGATCACCGATGAACCCTACCCGCGAGTGATGATCGTCCGCCGCCGACACAAAGACGGTGCCCGTTACTTCGGCCCCTATACCAACGCCAAGGCGATGCGATCGACCCTCAAGCTCGCCCAGAAGCTATTCCCAATCCGTACCTGTAACCTCACCCTCCCCCTAAAGAAGCCGCGCAGGCCTTGCCTCAACTACCATATCGGCCGGTGTCTGGGACCGTGCGCCAATCTCGTGAGCGAGGAGGAGTACGCTCAAGCCGTCGAAGGAGCAGCGATGCTCTTCGATGGACGGACCTTGGGGTTGGTAAAGCGCCTGCGAGAGCGGATGGGGGCGGCAGCCGTGGAGAAGCGGTTCGAGCAGGCAGCGAACATACGGAATCAGATCACCGCGCTTAGCCGCGCCCTTGAACGGCAGTCGGTCGCTCTTCCTGATACAATCGACCGCGACGCGATCGGGATCGCGATCGATAAAGATCGCGCCTGTGCCGAGGTCTTCCTCATCCGCGAGGGCCGGTTATGCGGCCGGAAGACCTTTCACCTACGCGCCCCTCAAGAACCGAGTGTAAAGGAGGTCCTCTCCGCCTTCCTCGCTCAGTACTACGCCGCGGCGACAACTATCCCACAAGAGGTCCTCCTTCCAACGGAGATCCCGGACGCCGAACGGACCGTTGCGTGGCTCTCCTTCCTACGCGGGAAGCGTGCAAGATTGAAGGTCCCCAAACGCGGGGAGAAGCACCGGTTGGTCGAGATGGCGAACGAAAACGCGCGCTATTCCCTCAAAGGGGAGAGGATCTCCACATCCCTCCGTGCGGAGTCAAGTGCTGCCTTGGCCGAGCTCGCCGAAGCACTCTCACTCTCCTCTTTCCCGCAGCGGATCGAGGCCTTCGACATCTCAAACACGCAAGGAGGGGAGGCGACCGGGTCGATGGTCGTCTTCGAGAACGGACGTCCCCTGCGCGACGCCTACCGCCGATTCAAGGTGCGCTTTGGAGGGAAACCAGACGACTACGCGATGATGGCCGAGGTCCTCCGCCGTCGTTTCCGCCGCGGCTTAGCCGAGTTAAACGATCCGAGCGTGTCGCGCGGGAAGTTCTCACAGTTTCCCGACTTATTGTTAATCGATGGGGGAAAGGGACAACTGAACGTCGCAGTATCGGTCTTGACCGAACTTGAGGTCGATGGAATCGAGACGATCGGTCTTGCCAAGCGCCATGAGGAGGTCTTTCAGCCTGGAAAGTCGGACCCGATTTGCCTCCCACCCAATAGCAAGGCGCTTCTCCTGCTCCGCCAGATCCGCGATGAGGCCCATCGGTTCGCGATCACTTACCATCGCCGCCTGCGCGCCCGCCGCTCCCTCTCCTCGCAGCTCGATGAAATCCCGGGAATTGGGCCAAAAAGAAGATCGGCGCTGATTAAGCACTTCGGCTCACTCGATCGGCTCTCGCGTGCAAGCATCGATGAGATCGCCTCCCTACCAGAGATTTCACGCCCACTTGCCGAGCGGATCGTCGAGACCCTCGGGCGGCCTTGAAGATCAACTATCCGGCACTCAAACGACTACGGAATACTGAAGTTCAGTGATCACGCAAGGTACGAATCAAAGAAACTTTAGAAGGAGTTCCTCTCTCCCACTGAACTCTGGTGTTGGATTGCAAGACGCAATCCCATCTTTTTTCCAGCAAGAGAGGTTGACTCCCCTTGTATTCTGACTATAATTAGGGTCATAACGATGTCGAAGCGACATTTTACCCTGATTTATGCACGGGAAGTAAAGAAACAGCTACAGGTGATTGAGCACAAATACTATGCGCTGATTCGCAACGAGATTGAAGCACAACTACAGTTTGAGCCGGATGTAGAAACAAGGAACCGGAAGCCTTTGAAGCGCACCGTGGTCTTTGAAGCAGAGTGGGAAATACGATTCGGGCCGAACAACCGATTTCGGGTGTTCTACGAAATAGATCGGGAGCAGGAGAAGGTGTACATCCTGGCGATAGGGGTGAAAGAGGGAAATCGGTTGGTCATAGGTGGAGAGGAAGTGGAACTATGAAGATAGTGTCAGTAGCAGAGGTGAAGGCACGGTTCAGCGCCTATTTGAAAGCGTCCGCAGAGGGGCCGGTAGTGGTGACACGGTACGGGAAACCGGTGGCGGTGTTGCTGCCTGTAGAAGACGAGGAGGAGCTGGAGCGGCTGATACTGGTCTACACGCCGAGATTTCGAACGATATTGAATGCAGCGCGGCAGCAGATTCGGGAGACGGGAGGCGTAGAACACAAGGAGTTCTGGCAGAAGGTTGAAGCAGAAAACACTTAACAGAACAAGATAGCCTGCAACGATGTGTTGGATTGCAAGAGGCGTTTATCGGCTTGACTTAGGGTGTTGATTGTGCTATAATAGACCCTGAGGTGATAAACAATGGAATCGAGTGCGATCAAATCCTTGGAACAAGCACGTCGTCAGTTTTCCACCCAGCACAAGTGTGAAAAATACCTTCAGCGCCTACGCTGGCCCGATGGTATAACTTGCCCGCGTTGTGGTACGAAGCGCCCTTACTGGCTAAAGAATCAGCACCTTTGGGAATGCCGTAGCTGCAAATATCATTTCTCCGTTACCGCAGGGACTATCTTCCACCGTTCCAAGCTTCCTCTCCCCAAGTGGTTTGTCGCTATCTGGCTCATGTGCCATTCACCGAAGGGTGTATCTGCGAAGCAGCTAGAGCGTGAACTAGGTGTCCACTATGAGACTGCATGGTATCTGGCGAAGCGTATACGGAAAGCCATGAAACACGATGTCTTTGAGGACCGTCTTGGCGGGATCATCGAAGTGGACGATGCAGTTGTCCGTGCCAGCGTCGATGGGCCGCCAAAAGGACACGTCAAGTTCGAGGGCAAGAACGTCCTTGGTGTGGCCGAACGGGGCGGGTTCTTGCGTATGATGATCCTTGATGGCCTGAAAGCCCATGACATCAAGCGGATCATTGCCAAGAATCTCGGTGATGTTCAAGAGATCTACAGTGACGCCGCCAGCAGATTGTACTTCTTGGCGGAGTTTGGTCGCCATCAGTCTGTTGCTCATGCTTACGATGAATACGTTTTGGGCGAAGCTCATGTGAATACGATTGAGAACGCTTGGAGCCTGTTCAAGCGCGGGTTAATTGGCATGTATCACCACGTTAGCGCGAAGTATCTGCAAGACTATCTCGATGAATTCGCTTTCAGGTATTCGCACCGAAAAGAGAAAGGTGCTATGTTTGATCTGGTGTTGGCCAATTGCAAAGCACAAGGACACACATGAAGCAAGCGCTTGAGAGTTTGCGGGAGCTTCTTCTGAATGGCAAGAATGAAGACGCGAACAGACCCATCGCGTATATCCTTTTCCGCAGCCTTTTTGGGAAGGAGTTTGCTGTTGAGTCGGACGCGGCTGGGGCAGATGGATACGTGAAAGGCAGGCTGTTGATCGAGCTGAAAACAGATGGCGGGGAATGGTTATCTGGGCTATATCAAGGCTTGCATTATCAAAAACTCGGCCTTAGTTTCCCCAATATCTGTGTACTTGCCAATCGATTTTTGGGTCTTTGGAAAGTAGCAAATCTTCCGCAAGCAGTATTGAAACTTGCGGCTGAAGCCGATTCACAGCGTTCGCCAAGCGAAATTGGACGAATTAACGCGAATAAGACAAGCAAGGCGATAAGAACAGCAATACTGAGGGCAAACACTTTTTTGCTTCCAAAACACGACTTCTCCGGTCTTTTCGCCAAGGACATTGATGCTGCAATTAAGGCATTTATCTACGCGCTTCGACAGCTTGATAAAGCGCGAATACAAATCAATCTCTACAATTTCATTGATTACATCGACCTTTTGAGAAGATTCTTTGACGAACCACTTGATGCGATTCACTGCTTTTATGCAATCGTTGGTTACTGGACCGTAGCTTCCAAAGTGATAACGTTGGAGGAGACAGGGCGGTTACAGGTCGAAGACCCTAGCCGCAACTGTGCAAGCGAAGCAATCAGCGTGGAATATCGCCACCAAGAGGGATTTAGACGATTCATTGAACAACACTACGTTTTTACGAATGTGGGGTCTGGTATAACTGCCGATAATTACTTCAGCCGTTTTGATGAGGTGATTACTCGACTTCACAGTGATTACGCTCGACAGCACGGCATTCTGTTCACGGACCACAATCTCAGCAAATTCGCGATGTGGTTTGTTCATGAACGATTCGAGAAGAACCTGAGCGAGAAATACATTGTTTTCGATCCTGCTGCGGGTTCGGGCAATCTAGTCACCAGTCTGGATTGGCGCGGACATCTGAAGCATAAGATTGTGTCTGAACTACAGCCCGACCTTCTAAAAGTGATTGAGCGAAGAATGCATATGCACGAAGAGCAAGCTGGAAGATATACAATAATCCCAAAGACTGTCGATAACAAAGGTCTGAACTTCGTTGATAAGAGTGCCGCACAGTATATTGCTGAATTGAAACGAGTTCTCACAGAAAAGGCCTTCAAAATTGACAAACCGTTTGCCTTCTTGCTGAATCCGCCCTACAAAAATACCGATGAGAACGTTGCGGCCCGCGAGCAGGTAAAGGCCGAATATGTTATTGATAAAAGCATCCTAGAGCTAACTGGTCGTGACGCGGGACGGGAACGCTACTTGGCTTTTTTGGGGCAAATCATAAGAATTGCTGAGCATCAAAATGGACAGCACCCCGACTTCAAACCAATCCTTATGATCTTTACGCCCACCTCATGGCTAATACCCAGGCCCAGTTACATCCCGTTCCGAAAAGAATTTGACAAGCACTTCCAATTCATAAACGGCTTTATGATTACTAGCAACGAGTTCTTCAAGATAAAGGGGAAATGGCCTTTGACGTTTACCATATGGTGCTACAACTACAATGAAGGGGGCAACAGCAATCGAATCCGACTTTGGGATTACACTCATTTGCGCAGGGAGGATCTTGCCACGATCAATTGGAGTGCACGAATTGGAGAAATTGACAAGACTATTAGGACTCTTATCAGGAAAGCCCGATCCGTCAAGTTTCATGCGAAGAAACAGGATATTAGAACGTTGCTGCCGCATATTACGGATGTAAAGACGGGCAAAGCCATTCAACAACCAAGATATAACTTCTACAGAAGCAAACAGAGAGATGAAGATGGGATGATTATTAGCGGCTTCCCTCTTACTGACACACGCCACCGGCGAATAGCTGCACCGCATGGATTTACGAAGGGCACTTTTGTTGGATTCATGGATGATTGTACCCCGGTTAGGTTAGTACAAGAACGTTATTGCAGATTGTCAAATGATCCCGATAGAATTTGGCTCAGGCTAGACAACGATTTCAAGAGTGTCAACAAGGCCAAGATATTCAGCGGCCCAACAGATAATAGGGGCTACTGTGCTTATGACCTAAAATCTGCTAAAGCCACATTGACTTGGTTTGCAATTGCGAAGGCTACAAGTGGAAGATTCCCTATTTGGGCAAATCAGTTTGATATTTGGGTACCGAAGATCCCGCGTGCGATGGAAGACTACTTCTATTCCCTCTGCTTCGCACTCGGACTGGCTGAAAACCGCTGCGTTGTTACTCGATTTGAGGCAGATAACCCCATTGCGGGGGTGCCAGAAGTGTTCGTGGGGAACCCGCTTAGCACAAACAATACCGATGCATTTTGGTACATGTTCCTTGATAAGCATATACTCAGCAATCCAGCCCCTGCCATGAACTTGATAGCCTCTATCAAGGAGCTTTATGAGCATTGGGCAAGGAAATACTGTGGGGAAGGCCTGATATTGAGCGTTGGTTTGAAAGATGAACCATATTTCAAGTATTTCCACTACAACGATTTCTTAACCCCAGATAGTGGGCTAGTCCAGATACGCAAGTTCGCTGAAATAAACCACAAAGTAGACCTGTTGCAGAAGTTTGAGATCATTTCGGAGCGAACAAAGAAAGTCCGAGATGAGATCTATCGCGTATTGGTTGAGGATTTTAAGTATTTTCAGTAAAGGTTCGGAGCAAACTGCTTACTGGTGTTGCAATAGCCCCAACACGACTGTAAGCACTCGTTCGGTCCTCTGGCAACACAGAAGATCGCGGCTTTTCTTGGCCACTTGTTCTCTTCATACTTTCTCTGGTATACTGGCGTAACACATTCAGAAGGAGGTGCGGCAATGGCCTATGTCGGTCAGAGGTTCGCGGTGGGAAGCAAGATCGAAGAAGCGGGCGTGTACAAGCACACGCATTGTGGGAAAAAGCATACTTTCAGCGATGTCGGGGATACGTTCTCTCCTTGCTCTAATCCAGATTGCACCAATAAAGGCGCAGACTGGGAGCTGGTTGAAAAGACGGGCACTACTTAGAGACAACATTAAGTAAACCTTTCTCGCGCAAGAACTCGGCGATTGCGTTGTCTGAATAGCCGAAAAGCTTGCCTGTTATCCAGTTATTGAGGGCGATCTTGGGGGCGTCCTCTCTTTTGCGTTCTTCCAGGATTTGCTTAATCCATAAGTGCTTGAAAAGGTGTACCTCGACATAATCCTCTGAGTGAGCGCGGTCTATAATACACAGGCACCCCTCATCCGCAATCAATTTCTCCACCCAATCAATATCTCGCCTATTGACTAGGGCTTCAGCAAGCAGTTTTGTCTCTGTTCTAACACACTCGCAATAAGTGAGTATCCGCCCCAGGGTATCCCCCTGGCTAAATGCCCGCATAGGATCGCCTGAAACTTTTATGGGATTAGAGGTTTTCAAGAAGCTCCCTTACTCATCCCGATAAACGCCTTGCAAGACGCGCCTCTATACTTTCCGTGACAGACAGGGTCTTCTGCGCCTGGCTCGAAAGAGAATAGCAATGTTGGCTATAGCCAAATCTGGCTGGCTCGCGCGGCTCATACGCGATAATAAGAGGATCGCCGACTTCCTCAAGATCCCTCGCCGAACGGATCGTCGAGTTCCTTGGGCGGCCTTGAAGATCAACTATCCGGCGCTCAAACGGCTGTATGATATTGGAGCCCGGTGTTTTTGCGGCATGGACTTAAGGAGTTATGTTCGAAATTCACCACTTAACGGGTGGCGCATAAGCCGCGCCGCGACTTTACACGACCTACTCACACCAAAAGATCGACTACAATAGCGAAACGGGCACCGATACAAGGCCGCGATAGCGGCGTAGGCTTCATGCGCCGGTTAGGTTGCCCCTGCAATTTCCGCGAAGAACTCATACTCTGGAGATCACGATCAAGGATCGGATAGAGTTCTCCATAAGAACGCGCATTGCCTGTAATTGCCCCTCGGTATATGTTGGCTTCGGAGCATGCGTACCTTTTTGGAAGAGATTGACAAGTTCTAGGATGGACTTGACATCAAACTTAACGAAATCATCAAAGGAGGCTTGATGGATTTCTCGGCAAATATAGCGAATGCGCGCTGATATTGTTGGTTTACCGTTGTGATAATCAGATTCGTTCATACTCCATTTCTTAATTTCTTTGTCAGGAGCAAGCCTATGAATCACCTGGGTGAACAATTCCCGCATTGATACGGAGAAGTGTCTAACTCTCTCCGGGTTTTGCGAACTCAAGGAGCGTACAGCACCCCTTAGCATGGGAGGCAAGTCTCCGCCCATGCTTTCCAGTTGAGCCAGTAATTCCTCTTCGCTTGATACCAGCTCTTCTCTTTCGAGTATTTCAGGCCCTCCAACCACACCTTCCCGAACGTGAAATGTCCAAGGCGATGTGATCTGGCCTATTACATCCAGATTATTATAGTATTCAGCGGGAGGAAACATTGCCACGGAGGCAGGCAAAGTTGATAAACCAGCCTGTCTACTCTTATCACCGATAAGTAATCTGGAATACGAGTCAGACAGGTCCAGGAGGTTATTCTGAATTCTGGTCCTATCTAGTATGTCAGCGCCAAGTCCCTCAGCAATATGTGCCCATTCGATTGAGGTCACAGCTCCTTGAGCATCTAGAGCTAACTGGCTGTTGCTGAGATACCTTGCTGACAGACTCAATGGTTCTTCTTTTACAAACAGTGTGCCTCGGGATGGGTCGACGCCCAGAAATGAATTCTCTCCCGCCAGAAGCCTTTCGGTTGGATTGGCAACCAGCATCCCATTCTCAATCACTAGCGTGTTCTTGGCAATTTGCATATTGGGGGAAACACCATCCAAGGACAACTGATCGACTGCAGGACTTAGAGTAAATGCACCTTGTTCAATACCTAGCGCATTTATTGGAGCATTGGCGTCTATGGAAAACATATCTGGAGTGGGTTGAGTTATAAGAGCGCCTTCCTCTATCCTCAAGGCAGATTCGACTGTGCTCAACTGAAGCATGGTGCCGCTTGCGCGGTTCAACGCGGGCGGCGTCTTGAAATTGAAGGCTGCTTCTCTTACTTCGTGGGTTACTCCACCCACATCCGACTGCATAATACCGAGATCAGCGGACAGGAATTTTCCTTGACGCTCTCCCGCGAGAATCCGTTCTGCACCATGTGTAAGAGCTTGGCGTTGAACAAGCCCATCACCCGGTCCCTGAAAGGCAGCACTTCTTCCACGTAATGAGTCAATCTCGGAGTAACCAGTTATGATGCCAAGGTTTACTTGGACAGTTCCATAATCAGGCTGCATTGAAATGAGCCCCTCACAGACCTTGATCTTGAGCTGGTCTGCGTTATTCAACCAATCTCTTTGCTCCAGCTTCGAAATGCCGGTGTTTTGATCAGTTTCTTCTCTTCTATCGCTCATAGTCCGTACCCTCACCCCTAGCTGTCCGCCCAAGCATGATTGGGCAACCCAACACTGATTATACAGTTCCGTATAAGACCTGAATAACTCTGTTCCGCGATATAAGACGTCTACAGTTAATTCACAGAAAGCGCAATCGCTACAGGAGCCCAACGGCTTGCACCCTTATCTGAATACCTTATATGGTTCCACATAAACCACCCCACGACCTTTTCATATCCTCTCATCCTCGAACCCCCTGCGACTTCAGGTCATCCAGCTCTGAGCTCGCCAACTGTAATCTCTTCGCCATCAGCGACAATTATTCGGTAATACCTTATATGATGAGCCTTCCCCGTGTCAAGCGTGAAATCTTGCTGTTCCGATGGATACAACGTGGTGCTTTGTTTGTTGCAAAACAATAGCGTTTTTGTCATACTTTCTCTATGAATTGGCAGACTTTTCTGAAACGCTTCGGGGACTGCCCGGTGATCGAGCCGGCGATGGTCTATGCCAGTCAGCCACACTTCATTGGTATCCGTTATATCCTCTTGGTTTAATGAGCCGGTCCAGTAGAATGTCTTCTACGTTTCTTCGTGAATCGAGCACAGATAGGACGAATACATTCTTCCCCGCTGTTCTGTACATAATCCGCCAAGGGGGAACAATCAACTCTCG
>Ga0315539_1004045_pt1 | contig 10151 bp, 10 predicted proteins | sample SalMarSW160150MG_FD_203097 | JGI IMG/M metagenome (GOLD analysis project Ga0315539, IMG submission 203097) | Salt marsh sediment microbial communities from the Plum Island Ecosystem LTER, Massachusetts, United States - Salt Marsh Sediment SW1601-150 ... | reverse complement strand
TATAGGTATCAACCTTCCGAATCCACGCGACGTTCGCGAGCAATATGGAAGCAAGTCGGTATCCTTAAGTAACGTGATAGAAGCGTATGACAAATCTAAATCTCCCGAGGAGCGCAGGGAATTTTGCTTTGACGAAGCTGAATTCGAGCGGGCGACAAAACACAGGAGTCTTGTTCTGGACCTGCATGTGAACATGCATGAGGTCATCGGACACGGTTCTGGCAGAGTTTCTGAGAAGCTGAAAGTTGAGCCGGAAGAGGCTATCGGAGAATACTACTCCGCTCTGGAGGAGGCCCGCGCCGATCTTGTAGCCCTTTGGTTCATCGGCGATCCTAAACTCATCGACCTGGGCCTTGTTGACGGAAAGGACCACAAAGAGGTGGAACGTGCAACATACGAGTCTTATACACGCGGTGTCCTGGCTCAGCTTCGCCGGATTCGCATCGGCGACAAATTGGAAGAGGACCACATGCGAAATCGCCAGATGATCGTGCGTTGGCTGATGGACAACACCAACTCCATTGAGGTCAAGCATCATGATGGAAAAACATACTATGTGGTTGTTGACGTCGCAGAGTGGAGGAAAGGTGTGGGCAAACTTTTAACAGAAGTTCAGCGAATCAAATCGGAAGGGGATCGAAAGGCCGCCGAACTGCTGTTTGAGAAGTACGGCATCCGATTCGATCCCAAGCTGCGAGATGAAGTGGTTGCCCGCTATGAAAAGCTGGATCGCCCCTCTTATACCGGATTCGTAATGCCGAGATTGACAACCGAGCTGGATGAGGATGGAAACATAACAGATGTGCACGTTTCCTATCCTATGGATTTAGAAACGCAGATGCTCGGGTGGTCTGGGAGATTGTCCGACGATTCATAATACAACCTCATTCTCCGAGATGTCGGACGATGCCGAATGGGGACTGTTCGATTTTGTGGATATGATTGATGAGCTTAAGGCTATTTTTGGACGAAAGGTCGATTTAGTCGAAAAAGATTCGTTAAGAAACCCGTTTCGCAGACAAGCAATACTCACCGGCAATGAGGTAATATATGCAGCCTGACCAGAGAAAAAGAAAATGTTCCGCAGTTGATTGAGCTGCTAAAATCATCTGCCTGAAGGCTAGCTAGGGCGAACCAAGTAATACCAAAATGGTCGTTCTGTAAAATCGAATCGGTACCTGCGTATTATGCGGAAACCCTATAAACAATAGTTGGGCGTGGAAAGGAGGAAAATCATGAAGGTGCGATTCGTGATATTTGCGGCTCTGGCATTTGCTGCGATGAATAATCCTGAACATGCGAGTGGTCAGAAGGTAGTGTCTGCGTATCACAGCGAACGGGGACGGTTCTCTGTCTCGTTACCTACCACATGGGAAAAGGAGGAGCAAGAAATGGGGCATGGCGTATGGGGACTTGTGGCTCTAAGCCCAGCGGATGACAGTTCTGATTACTTCTTCGAGAATGTCAACATCGTAGTTGTCCCTGCTGACACGACCGACTTATCGCAATCAAACTCACGCCATATTGAGGTGTTGAAAAAGAACATGGCGCAATTTACCCTGCTGGACCAGCGCGTGGGCAAGATCGGGCAACACTCCGCGGCGTGGATTTTGCATACTTTCTCGTATGAAAGCCACACTCTAAAGGTGGTGAAGTACACACTTATCAACGGGAGTGAGATGTACTTTGTCACTTGCACTGCTCTCGCCAACACCTTCGACCGGTTCCAACCGATCTTTGAGAGCATCGTCGCCAGCATGGCCTTTGATGCACCAGCAGCACCCCGTGCAAAAAAGGTTTCCAGCCAGTCTAACGCAGACAGCTTGATTACTGTTGCTGGCAAACTCGGCGCTTTGGTTGGTGGAATTGTTGGATTCTATGCATTGTTCCGAGCTTTCAGGAGAAGGAAATGAAGCAAGAAAGAAAAGATGCAATCGGGATGATGGTATTCTCCCTTCTGTGGATCATAATCGCCGTGATCTTGTTTCTCTTTCAGGCACACTACCGGGTAGATGATTTTATCGAAGCGGTTTTGGGGAAAGGTTTACTCGCTAGCCTCTTTAAGATACCAGTGAGCCTGATTTGGATTCTTATTTATTTCGGAGGTTTCTTCGGACTTTTTGGGGGACTCAAACAGTTGGTAATGGGCAAAAGGTCCAAGGCTCAAGAGAAGAAACAACAAGCCCACGAAAGCAACGCCCAAAAAAGTGCTCCAACGGACAAGCCTCGCCGCTGAGCTTTTCTTCGTTCGCATCGTCTCGATATTTGTCTGCGTGAGGGGGACGCCTGCCTGCCGCAGGGGCTTTATAAATTTTTAACTTTTCGTTGGCCAAATAAAACCTGCGGTAAAACCGCAGGCTAAATATAGATTCCTGCTTCCGCAGCACCGTAAGGCGTCCCACGGAGAATGAAAGAGTAAAACGCAATACGCGTCACGCAATACGAGATACGAATATTATTCTCCGAGATGTCGGACGATGCCGAGCTTTCGAGGCACAACCAAATCTGCCTTTCTTTCCGGCTGATTTGCTTTTACGATGTAATTGACGTCCATTACTTCTATAAAATCTGCTGTATATTCTTTTAGTACGCCCGAGTATTCATATAGCTTATCGCCCTTTATCAATTCGAGTACGACCTCATGACCAATATATCTTTCCAGCAATGGCTCAAAAGAGGCCCCTACTGATCCCATTAATTCCTGCTTCATTTGGGAAACATATTTATCTTGAGAGCTTAGTACCCTCCCCGCAGGAGTAGCCTTCTTAGCCTGACTGACCAGTAGGTTCACTACTTCCACGACCGAATCCCTAACCGTTTTGAAGATGTTTAGTATCTTTCTTTTAAGCCTTCGTAACAACCTGGGGTGATAGGTCTTTTTCAGTTCTTTTTCTCTCTTTTTCTTATTGATTTCGCTCAGCTCATCATGGAAACGAATCACAGCCCCGATATTAGGATATTCGTACTTGTAGAGAATATAGCTTGTTTCGTCATGTCCTTTTTCATCTTTATGCACCTGTGGGTATATAAACTCCAGCCCCGTATTTTCCACTCTCATCTTACCCCAGACTATTTTGCCAGATGTCTCTTCAAGCGTTACCATGTTGTGCTCAAAATCCCTTAGGCATTTATCCCGACTTCTCCTTCTGACAAATGCCGCTACAGCGGTAGCCAAAACAATGAATATTATCGTTATGGCTGTAAAGGGGATAGTCACAGCGAATACATTAAACACGCACAAATCCTTTCGTTCCCCCAAGAGACTATTTGCTTGATTCAAACTTCATTGTGAACTGAGGCAACAATGCCTACAATTTGGCTAACATAATAAGTCAGCACCACGAACCTTAGATTTGCGCCAGCAAGACTGTGTAATTTTTGCCATAGTACTCAGCACATTTTGGGCATGTTGTATAAAAGAAGTAGAGCTTTTCAAACTCCTTATTCTTGGATTTAACATAAGCCTTCATTTCTTCTATCCATTTCTTGATATCTTTGTAAGGCCCTTCAAAAACTTTCGTCAGAAAAGTTCCTGATATCCGTACCATCTTGGCCCCCGGCACATCTTTTGCCACTGCAATATAGATATCCGATCCCCAGAGCGAGTTCTCATCCGAGAGCATAACAGGCACCGGCGCAAGAGCGCCAGCCTTGTTGATCATTTCCATATTCTTAACCATTACATTTCCAAAATTCAATGGAATGTGCATGAAACTTCTGACATGGTCTTTAATGAATAATTTATCCTGAAAGGTTATCTCTTTTTCATCCCACGGCACAGGATCAAACCTTGGACAGCAGCCTGTCTCTGATTGGGTGTAGATTTTATCCATGATAATTACCTCATCTTCACAGCAATGTGTATGTTTTGGACAATATCTACATATACTAATATGTCTGAGCAAACTTGGCAATGCTGAGTAATCATCTGCGATAATCTCCAGCCGATTTTCCAATTTATAACCTTCCCTGGCTTATTTAGACGAGGTGGATTAGCTTCGGCCTAACAGGTTACATTTGGCCGCTTCATCGAGGCTGTAAAATACCATTTATGCCTGTGATATTATGAATAGTATTGTCGTGAGAAGCAAAAAAAGATGATAGGAAAATGTAAAAAAGGCTGGTCCACGTGGCGTAGCCCCCAAAACTGTACTATTGCAGATTAAAGAATTTCCGATAATTTATAACAGAGGTAACTCTGTGGCTTGTTAAGGAAAAGATGGTCTATAGGCCTATAATATTCAATAGGTTGGGCCTACCAGAAGAAAGCTGGAGGACCATCATAGCGGGGCACTGCAGTGTCGCCTTCCATATCTGGGTCGAACTTCCTCCACTCCGTATGACCATCCAAAAAGCCAACATTTCCTCCGATAGGAAGAGTTTCACCTCTCAAATGGTTTGTTCGATCGTACACTCTACTTTCTGAGTAGATGCCTCCAGCAACCTCCGCAAAATTGTATCCGTATTTTGCTCCGTCTCGAGCCGCTCCCATTATCGAATCAACAACCAATTCTCTCATGGCTGGAAATTTCTCTTGAACTGTCTTTAACCAGATTTTATCAGAGCTATCTCTTTCATAGCGGTTAATCTCAGGCCGTGTTCCTTGAGTAACATCCAATATAAAGCAATAACCGGATACAATAAAGCCATCTTCTCTTGTGAATCTTCGGCCGTTCCATGTGTCGTTGTTGAACATCCAGAACAGGTCATTGTACTTCTGGTGAGTAGAGTTCGACGGGCAGTAGAACATTTCTCGTGTCATGCCGGTCCTAAGCATGAAGTGTACGGTATTGATCGCAACGTCCTGCAACCAGTATCCGGCAGTGGCGGGTAATGGTAGTACTGTATCGTTGCCATTAGCATACATATTTAAGGCTAACAAGTGTTCACGAATGCGTGTTGCACACGATTGTTGCCTAGCTTGTTCTCTAACTCTCGACAACGCCGGCAGTAATATTCCCATCAACAAGGCTATTATGGCAATGACGACAAGCAGTTCTATGAGTGTGAACGCTCCTGCCCTTTTTTCCATTCCGAACCATACACGAGAGCTATAGCTCAAGCTAGAAGCAGCACCAGAAACACCGCCAAGACGTTCTCTGTTAGCCAAAGCTGGCGTGTTTTTACTTACTTCGATTATATATGATGCTTTTCGCATTGCTAAACCCCTTCATCAACTAGGAACTAAACCTATTAGGTGGTACATTTCGCGCACCACAAACCCCCTTTTTAAGATTATTGCATAATAATGTACATAAAACAAGACGTAATCGCGTTTTCTTTTAGCCATTTTGCGAAAAAACTTAATTAGCCCAAATTTAGAAACGGCAATAAAGTATAATCTTCTTTACTTAGGCGATTTTGTATTCCTAATCCTATTATAGATACTATCTTAGTATATTGAATGTTCGGAGTAAGTCGTTTATTCAACATTGCTTCTAACTCGGCGCATGTTTTCTGCGGTACTCTCGAAGACTGACTCCTGTTACTTTGCGAAAGTATCTGGATATATGTCCAGCGTCATCGAATCCACATCGCAATGCAATCTCTTTGACAGTCATGTCGGTGCTAACCAGAAGCTGGATGATGCGATCGACACGCATTCGCCTGATTTCCTGGTGAATTGACCATCGCAGCGCTGTCCGGAAGCGGTTCTCGAGCACCCTCCTTGATACTGTTGTAGCATCTACAACATCCATTACTTGTATGGCTCTATCAACGTTTTTGCGAATGAAACGAATCGCAGTTGCAACCTCACTATCGGAAACTGCCGCGATATCTGTAGAGACACGTGTAATAATATAGGAAGGGTAAACAATTATTCTTTTACATATTGCCTTTTTGCCTTTCACCATCTGGTCAAGCAGCTCTGCCGCCTCATAACCCGCTGCTTCGGTTCCCATTGCTATGCTGGATATTGGTGGTTCAGCCAAATCACATACAAGAACATCGTTGTCTACACCCAGAACAGCAACATCTTCAGGGACATGCACTCCTGCCAATTCGCAGGCTTCGACAACTTGCAGTGCCCGGTCGTCATTGCAGCAAAATAAAGCAACTGGCTTGGGCAGAGACATCAGCCAGTCGACAATCAAGTATCGCTCGTTCTCCCATAAACATTTTGCCTTGGACTTTGGCTGTTGATAAGAGATTATCCTGCTCGAGTCGCTGCTTGAAGTATTGATTGCGATCTCTTGACCAGACAAAATCATCGAAACCACAATATGCGAAATTTCGATATCCTCTATCAAGGAAATGCTCGGCTGCCATATGTCCAATCGAAGGTGAGTCTGTTATAATAGCTGGAAAATCCTTATACATGTCTCTGCTGTGCTGCACAAAAATCACCGGAAATCCCGAGTGTATGAGAATCTGAGCGACTTTAACATCACGGGCTATTGCCCCATCAATCTTCATCTCTCTCCAGTCCGGTAGCGATGAGTCCAGCGCCAGCGGTCTTCGATATATCCTCCAATGCCCATGTAATCGCGAGTATTTTGCAATTCCGTGCAATAAGCCTCTGCCAAACTCTCTCGAGGTTTCCACGAATAATAACACGTTGGGCGTGGTTCTTTGACCGTGCACCAGAGGTGGTTCTTCCTGAATTTTTCTCGACACACGTTCTTTCATACATATCCCTTATCGAAAATCCGACTTATTCTATAACAAAATCCAATAGTGCACAGATACGTATTCTCTCGAGTAAAGTTGCTTTTTGTGTGTCTTTTATTCTATAGCAGGTTCGTATCCAAGTTTACCCCAGACAGCCTTCTGCACCTTGTGTAAATCTGCATTACCTGTCTGGGCAACATTACGATCATCCCAAGTGGTCTCTGCAGTACGCTTGTCGTTCCATTTCCAGTATTCACTGTGGCCATCAGCAAAAGAGAAGGTCGTCCCTCTGCTGTGCAGCTTTGGCGGGGGGTCATACCATGCTTCCTCCGAATACAAAACACCCCACGTACCCGGGCTAACTGGATCTTCACCCAGAAAGACCATCCTCTCAGATGGCCTGCGGAGTTGATTTATATTTTTTATTTTAAGGTCCGGAGTATAGGCATCCCAGCCACAGTAACCATTCATCGAATCGACTATTGTATACGTCAGTTGCCGCTGCCGCTGAGCGTTTGGGCATTTGTAAAGTTTTAAATTTTTACAATATCGCCACAGTTGTCCTTTTTCGATAGCTGTTTCCCATTCCTCAGTAGTACTATCATGGCCTTGCGTAGGCCAGTGCACCCACCAAGTATCCACAGGAGGGTTGCCCGGGTAACTTACATCACTGTTTACTATCTTGCCTTCGCAGTCGTTCGCATACATAATCCATGCGAGCGTCAGCTGTCTAAGATTGCTAAGACAAACAGCACGTTTACCCTGCTCTCTGGCTCGATTTAGCGCCGGCAATAGTATAGCCATCAGCAGAGCAATGATAGCTATGACCACTAAGAGTTCTATTAATGTAAATGCTTTTCGTTTATTCATAGTGATATTTGTCTTTTCTTTGATTATTTAACCACCCGATGGCTCTGTTGAAAAGGTCGGTTGTCATTTCTACCGAAGCCCCTAAGGGGCGGAGTGGAGAAATCTATTAAAAACAGACCTGTCCCGAGCATACCTGTGGTGAGCCTGCCGAATCCAGCCGAGGGATTCCTCGACTCGGCTTCGCCTTCCCTAGGGGACGCCTTACGGTGCGCTCGGAATGACAATTTTTAGGTTTTCAACAGAGCCTATCCTATTTTATGATGCGCGAAATGGAATGATTGTTCAGTTAATTTAATTTCGCACGGTTTTTATCGTTTGAATTTAGTCTTTTTACCGAAATATAGTATACTAAAAAGCGGCCTTTTTTGCAAGATTGCCTTGCGTCACTCTCTCGATACCGAGTAAACCTATGCTGCCTTACAGATAACCTGAATGAAGGACCAGACATCAGCTCATATGCGGTAACACGCTATGAACGAGGAGTTGATAACATCACCCCGTTTTTGCCATAAAACGGTTAGCGTTGCGGTTTTCAAGTTGCATGCAATTGCACACCGGGTTAATCATATTTAGTATTGTTGAATCCACGCTTAGGGCTTTCGGGGACAAAAAATAAGACGGGCTCCGGTTTTAGCGGAGCCCGTTGGTTTTTCCTGGGTGTTGCTTTGGATTAAGCAGGAACTACGTTGGTCGCGCAGGGGCCTTTTTTGCCCTGTCCGACCTCGAATTCCACCTTCTGACCTTCCTCAAGACTGGCGTAGCCGGTCGTCTTGATTTCCGAATGATGAACGAACAAATCATCGCCTTCATCATCGGGGGTGATAAAACCAAAACCTTTTTGCCCATTAAACCATTTTACTGTACCTGTACTCACTACTGTGCTCCTTTGGCCTACTAACGGCCATAAATTATGTCTCTCGGTTTTTTGTTAAGAGGATATTCTTGAGAGACGTGAGAATATGCTCCACTATTGTCTCTATATCGGAGAACTGACCGCGCGTCAACAAAAATAAATAAAAATAATCGTAATTGGAGGATTAGTGCGGCCCTGCTTGCATTTAAGTAGAGAAGACATGCCGGATAGAGATATTGAGCCAATCATGGATTTGTATTATTATAAGATGTGGAACTCTTGGCTAAGCTGATTAGACATGGAACCGCTCTTAAAGACAGGAGCTAACGGTTAAATATGGGTTTTGGTCCACAACAAATCGGTAAGTACCTGATATTATCCGGCCTTGTTATCGTTCTGCTTGGCGTACTTTTAGTATTGCTCGGACGGATAGGCTTTTTCAGGCTCCCCGGCGATCTGGAATTCGGGGGAAGGAATTGGCGCATCTATATTCCTATCGCAAGCTGCATAATACTATCCATTATCATAACGCTTATTATCTGGCTGATAAACTATTTTCGTCGATGAGCCGAATGATACCCCAAACGACAGGCAACTTTACTCGACTCTCTTATAGTACTCCGCTTCATGGTCGGAGAGTCTGTTTTGCTCAATCAGTTTCCTTATCTGCTGCACATCCACATCCCTCGGCTGGCCCCCTGAAGAGACAAATTTAGCTGAATAATCGCCACCTGCAGGAACAACCTGCAAAAACCTTCTAACAGAAACCGCTGAGACGAGCACGCCTACTACGAGCACACTAATTATAAAAAATCGCGGAACAACCTCCACAGATGTGGAACTTGTGCGTTCCAGCGCTGGATGCTGAATCAACGCCCTTTTCTCATATCGGCACCTGTCACATTGTATGCAATCCAAGTTGTCCCTTGCGGTGAGTCTAAACTCACACTTACTAAATTTCTTGGCTGGCAGATATTTCTTGAATAAGGCTATTCCATTAAGCAGCGACAGAAAAGCCCCTGCGGGACAAATGTATCGGCACCACCACCGTGTATAGAAAAGAGAGAATAAAAGCGCTGTCACAACGACTACAAGCATAAATACGCTCAAATCTGCGCCGGCCAAGTGAAAACTGTTCTGTGAAATCCGCAAGCCGAAAATCGATATTAGGGGATCCGCTGTCAGTGTCGTACGGTTTCTGACTAAAAAGAAAGCTGCAAGCAGCACAAAAAGAACAACGTATTTGACGAGTCGCCCCCATCGCATCTGGTCTCGTGGGACCGGTCGCTTGAGTCTTTTGGGCACAAGGTAGCTGAGCAATTCCTGCAGCGCTCCAAAAGGACATATATAGCCGCAATAAATGTTGCCAAAAAGAAAAACTACAACCGGAACCCCTACAATTAGTAAGAATGGCCCCGCCAACTGAAAGGCAGGGACCTGAAAAGATAAAAAGGTTACCATTTGTTCGCTGCTGTATTGAAGGTTCAATATAATACCGCCGACGAGAAGGTTAGTAAAAAGCACAGCCAATCTGCTCCAGAATCCACCGTAGTAACTCACCATAAGCGCCAGTACGAAAGCAGCTATTAGATACATTACGGATACATCGGGCAGATATATAGTCTTATCACCTGCCAATCTAAGTTCTTCGGCACCAGAACGACCTAAGACATGCACTACAAAGTTGTGTCCGGATTGCTCAAGGGCAGAAACAATTGCTTTTGAGCTTACGGTCGCCCCTGTTACCGCATCAACGCCAGCGAAGGGCTGAGCCGTGAATATCTTACGCCCTTTTAATCGCTCCAGCCAATTTTTT
>Ga0315539_1004038_pt1 | contig 10161 bp, 12 predicted proteins | sample SalMarSW160150MG_FD_203097 | JGI IMG/M metagenome (GOLD analysis project Ga0315539, IMG submission 203097) | Salt marsh sediment microbial communities from the Plum Island Ecosystem LTER, Massachusetts, United States - Salt Marsh Sediment SW1601-150 ... | reverse complement strand
CTCCATTTTGACGAAGATAGTTCTTGGCCCGGGAACACCAGGGACAGGAACTTGAGGAAAATAGGATAACATTAGGATACTTCCTAGCCCTCACATCAGACATCTCTTTACCTCCTGAAAATTAATCTTTTTATCAGCTTTTCGAAATTACTTGTTTTCTTGGCTCTCTTAACCATAGACTTAAGATAAAACCCACAAGCATAACCACCATTGTTATAATGAGCAAAAATTTATAAGAAGTATATTGAATTATTATCCCACCAATTAAGGGGAATAACATTGCAGGAATAGTTAGAGTACCATTTAAACTAATATAAGCTGGACGATCCTTAGAAGGAGCAATATCTAAAAGAAAATTCGTGTAACCAATAGCCCCTCCTGCCATAGAAAATCCAATTAATATGAAAAGGAGAAGAAATAATGTCCATAACTGTTTAGTTATTAGTAGAGCAACCAGAGGCATTAACAAACTTAGGAATGCATTTATTTGAATGACTTTTTTGTTACCGGCATAGTCAGATAAATAAGCCCAAAGAAAGTTGGATAAAGTACTGCCTAACATTTGAGCAGAGATGAACATACCTATCATTTTCACCTCTATTCCAATGACATCCTTGGCATAAAGCACATAAAATGGCAAAATTAATCCATTAGCTCCTATGAGAATTTGAACAAATAAAAACATACGATAATTTCTATCAAGTTTTAATATACCGAATGCCTTTTTTAAAAAATTCTTAAAGGTTAATCTTCTCTTGTGCACCTCTTCAATGGGTTCTTTTACTGAACCCAGAGCAAGATAGGAAATGCTAATAAAAATAAAAGAGAATAGAAAAAGAAAGGCATAATTATCAGGAAAAGATAAGCTTTTATTACCCAGAATATATTTTACGATAAAACCAGCACTAATAGCTAGCAAACCACCCAAAAGTTGACGATAGCCAAAAAATCTACCTCTTAGGGTTGAAGGAATTGCTTTGCCCCAAATATCCGTAAACGGCACTGCCGCTATCCCTCCCATAAAAGAAAATAAAGTAAGCAAAAAAAACAAAGAAACAACAATCATTAGAGGATGAGATCCGCCTAAAAAATAAGTAATTAATCCCAATAACCCCCAGCATAGCGCACGAATAGTGATAGCCATTACTAAAACTGGTTTTTTATAGACTTTATTTTCTAACCTATTAGCTACAAAAAGTTGAGGTAAAACACTTCCGGTATTCATCACGCTGGAAAATAAACCAACGATAACCTTTGAATGAGTAAAGGTATTCAAAAAAACCGATAAGATTGTGGTAGGATTGCTAAAAGCCATGCCACCATTAAAGAATACGCCATGCAGTAAACCCATGGCGAAATTCCATCTTAAATTTGTATCTTTTTTAGCCTTTACCATTTATAAACCCTACCTTTCTATGTCTATTAAAGTAATTTTAAGAGAATGTAGTGAGAGGGGAGATTATTGATTCGCTTCTTTACCTCGCAATGTTCTCTATAGATACTTGGCTAACTCAGATTCCAGCACTTTTTTGGGCAATGCTCCAACCTTTTGGCCAACTTTTTTGCCATTTTTGAATATCAGGAGCGTAGGGATGGACATAATTTGATACTGCATCGCCACTGATTGATTTTCATCCACGTCCAACCTCCCGAAAACAATCTTTCCTTGATAATCTTCTGCCAGTTCCTCAATTACAGGAGCTATCATTTTACAAGGAACGCACCATTCTGCCCAACAGTCAACTACCAACAATGGGTACTTATTTTTAGCTTTCTCGAAATTGCCATCAGTTAGATTGATAGGCATAGTTGGAACATCGACTAATTTTTCCGCTTCTGCCTTTTTTTCCTGCTCAGAAGCGATAATTTCTGTATACCTGAATGAACCATAGGAAAGCACATCATTCACGAATTTTCCTTCCGGCTGCACGCCGATAGAAATTGACGCCATATCCTCATTCATCATTTGCTGTGGAACTGAACTGACGTTAAACTTCGTTGCAAGTTTCATATTCTCCGATGCTTCTACGTATTCGGAAGTAATTTTCCCTTTTGCTTCGATAGCAATTCTATTCGCCAATAATACCGCTCGTGGGCAATATGGGCAGCTGGGAGTTATAAATACTTGAATGAGAACATCTTTATCTATCTCTTTCAACTTATCCTTTGAAGCTTTCTGTAAACCACTCTCGCCACGAGAAATAAGGGAAATAGTTTCTATAAAACCTTCCGCTTCATAGCCGGCTGGAGCGCCGGTATATTTTATCTTGTAACCTTTATCCCACCCTATAAGTATTGTTGGTGAACTGATAATGCCCAGCTTTATTGCCTCATCACTTCCGATTTGATATACGTTGGGGTTTATCCTTGACGTAAGCTCATTCAGTTCTTCGCCCAATTGAAGGGTGAAATCGCAATATTCCTTATTCTCCTGCCCCACAAAAATAGACAGGTTTACCTCATCTTGAAGTTCCTGTTGAAGTTTTTCTGCTAAAACTTGTTTTGTTTTTTTGTCAATCAGATCTTTTGCCATATCATTTCTCCAAAGAAATCCCGAAGGGATTCGTGATGTTTTATCTTGAATTTTGAGACAATCTATGTTCCCACTGCCTCGGCGCGCAAGAAAGAATTTGTTTATGGTATCATCCTGAATATTTTCCAAAACTTTTCACAGCTTCGTACATAGCCATAATATTTTCTGGCGGTATGCCAGCTTGGATATTGTGTACTTGCGTGAATACAAATCCACCATCTGGCGCAAGGTCATTAATTCGTTTCCTTACTTCTTCTTTCACCTCAGATGGAGTGCCAAAAGGTAAAACTTTTTGAGTATCGCATCCACCTCCCCAGAAAGTTACCTCTTTTCCAAATTCATCTTTTAGTTTCTTAGTATCCATATCTTTTGCACTTACCTGGACAGGATTGAGAATATCTATACCCATCTCGATGAAATCGGGAATAAACTCATACACCGAGCCACAGGTGTGGATAAAGATGTAGGCGTCGGTATGTTCTCTGAGATACTGATAAAGCCGCTTATGCCTTGGTTTTACCACTTCTTTATATAGTTTCGGTGATAGTTGTGGACCAGCCTGTATTCCTAAGTCATCCCCTGTTTGGACAATCTGTACATATCCTTTCACCACAGGAAGGACTTGCTCTAGTCGCTGAATATTTGCCTCTACGAGTTTATCCAGCAGGGCACCAGCAAATTCTGGATCTCCAGCTAAATCCATCATAAATTGACCCCAACCTCTTAAACCCTGTGCCCATTCGTAGATTCCACCAGCACCGTTGAGCATCAGAGCGTAATCTGTGTTTTCATATAAATTCTTTGTCCGCTTGTGTAAATTATTTAACGTATCTTTGTCGATAGGCAAATAGAAGTTATGTTTTTCCAATTCTTCAATCGTGTTGATACTTTCCAATGGATGATACACACTATCGAAATAATATCCATTCTTTGGCATTTTTGCTGTTATGTTTCCTACGTCATCGCGTAAAACTTTTGATCCATCAGGTAGAACTTCAGGATTAAATGACTCTGGTACCTCGCATAGTGAACCATCTGGTAATTTACTCGGCTTCCATACTTTAGGCTCTGATATGAACAGTGGTAAAACATCTGCTCCTATCTCTTCCAAAATTTCAATCTCCGGCTCTGCAAGTTGCTGCCCTAAATCATACATACGCGTTCTGCCACTGTTTATCCCCAGATAATTCTTTAGTTTATTGTATGCTATGCCCATGATGCCTGTAGACAACATAGCACCCAAATCAACGGGAACTCTGTCCGCTTCCTTATGTTCTAAAGCTGTGATAACTCTTTCTCTTGGAGTCATCTGTAATCCTCCTCAAAACCTTACAGTGTTTATTAAAATTTGCTGACGAGCAAAGATTAATTTGCCAATTCTCCCATTATTATCAATTAGTTGTGAGCATACATATATTCGCATTTATAGAATTCTTTTCCTAAGCTCAGGTCACTTAAGGAAACACTATAGACTTGAAATCCTAATTTCTTGAGATAGTTCACAATATCCTGAGCGGATTGACCAAAATGGCTGAGGTAGTCGTGATGAATCTCAAAGAATATCTTGACTTTATTCTCTTTAAGCGTTTTCTCTGCTCCTTTAAGAACTAACAGTTCACTTCCTTCGCAATCCATATTAATTAGATTGATTTCTTGGCTCTGTTTTTTTAATAACCTTTAATGCTAAGTTTCTCAAAAACCGATTCGCTCCCCCTTTTATCAAACTCACAGGTGTGTCTTTCCTACAACATCTAATTTACTTTTGTTCTGACGCAGCACTTGAGAATAAATTTTATCCTTTAGAAATTTTAGAGCTCCATCCCTGTCCTTATCCATAATTATCTCATCAAGCTCCTGTATATCCTTATCATTTAAACCTATTGCTACCTTTGCCATCTTAACTCCTGTTTAATCTAATTTCTTCTGCCTATACCATCTTAATCGCCTTAAAAGGACAAGCTATCCTGCATTTACCACAACCAACACAAAAGTCCTGCAAGGTATAAGGTACCTCCCATAGAGTATCCTGCCTTAAAACTCCGAGAGAACACTCAGCTACAGCAGCGCATACTCCTGTATCACACCTTTCAGGATGGCATCTGATATAATCTATCACAGCTTTTGGCTTTGGCATTTTTGAAATTCTTCTTTAGAGGATTGGATGTCCACTAGAATATTTATTTCTTCGGAAAATTTCTTTTACACACTCCGGGTGCATCTAAATTGCTCGGAAAGAGATTCCCCTTCTCGTAGCCTTAAAAACGTTCCCATCCCTGCTTCTTCTAAACAACCCGAAGGGCAGAGTTCCACGTCTTTAGGCGTGGGTGAATGGAATTTCGCCGTAAGGCGTCGAGCAAAGCTCGAAGTAACAAGTGCCACGGGCTTGCCCGTGGGTATCTACTAATATTTTTATTCTGGTGAAAAAGTGGTTTTTTGTAGAGGTTTCATTTATGAAACCCGCTTTGCTAAGGGGTCCGATAAATCTACAATGTGGAGGTTTTTCACCAGTCTCCTAGGGGAAATAGCAGATTTGCTCCACATTAGGTCATTCTCGCCCTTAATTAAATTTTGAGTTATATAAATTTTATTGATGTTAACTAACTGCCTTAGGTAAGTGGCCTCGGTTCCCTTTTGCTTCTTACAGGCAGTTTTGCTTCACTCAAATAGGAGTTAAAATTGCCTATTCTGATTTTCTTACCTTCATACTTGCCAGAAATGAGATATTGTTTTCCTGGATCTAACTTTCTTATAAGCTCTTCCTGATTGGAATAGCCAGTCAAAAAATTTAGACCTTTTTCAGTTAAAGCAAAAACAGGAATTGCTGTGGAAAGTTGTAATATTGCCTTTTTGCCTATTTTCTTTCTTATTCCTTCTGATGTACAGCTCCAAACAAGGTCAGCATAATCTTTTATTTCTTCAATTCTTTCCTCTTTCACACCAGTAGTGCATACAACCAGAGAAATGATTAATACCTCATTATCTTTTTCTATTTCTTTTATATCTTTTAAGCTCTCCCCCATGGAACCGTTAATTGTCACTGCAATTTTTTTACTCCCAAGTTCAGCTGCTCTTCTTAAACCTTCTATTTGCTTTATATCGGCCGTTTCTGGGAAAACAATCTCACAATCATATTTTTCCAATCCTTCTATTATCTTATCAATAGGAGTAGTATAAAAAAGTCCGTTCATCCTGGCACCTATACCCTGGACAATTTCTGGCCTATTTACAATTACAGTACCTGCGCCGTCGCACACAAGAACAGCAGAATCAATTACATTTTTTTGCATAGCATACATCATCGTTTCTGAGGCTCCATAGGGAATAGCAATATTCTTTCTATACAATTTTCTTTTTTCTGTAAAAGATCCAAATTTGGATATATTCTCCTGTGTCGCCTTCTTAACCGCCTCTTTTATCAGTTCAAGATCAAACTCCCCCAAGGAACATGACGAGCTTATATCCTTATACAAAGAACTAGCAAGAGGACAATATTTCAAGAAAGGATCTGTTATCCTGATTATTCTCCCCTCTGATACAGTTACAAAAGAAGAATACATTCTTGTAATATGAATATCCTGGAAATCCCCCTCTCTTCCTTTTGAATAAAAAATCTTTTTTCCCATAGTGCACTTTGAAAAAGCTTTTTAATGTATCTAAAGAAATTTTATCAAGTTCTATGTCCTATGCAAAGATATTTGAGGGGGAAAACATTTCCTCTCAACGGCCTTCGGCCTGCTCCCCCTGTTAAACCAAAAAATTATTGAAATTCCAATACTAAAATATATCGGTTTATCTCAAACACCTCTTTTCACAAATCCCGTTACTATTGTTAAAGAAATATTAAGATATAAACTTTAGAAAAAGAAGTTGTTTTTAAAAGTTAAGGATTTACAGAAATTACTTTCTCTTCAATGCTTATCTTTTTATCTTTGCGGTCATCTATTTTTATTGTGGTTACTACCCTATTTGTCTTTCCACTTAAAACTGCCCGATGCATCTTTTTTGCTAGAGTCAGTAGAAGATCCAATGAATCTGTTTCCACAATAGTACCCATAGCAGTGAGCTCATATATTATATTCTTTTCTTTTCCCAATACTCTTAAGGCATCTGCTATATATTTGCTCACTGAGGGGGTTTTTGTTCCCAAAGGAATAATGTTTATCTCCATAATAGGCATTTGATTAGTCTCCCGGTTGATTTTATTTTCATCTTTAAGCCAAAGAAAACTATTTTACTTTTGCCAAAAATTATTTCAATTCTTATACTCCAAGATAATATCTCTTCTAAAGGAGTAAATAGGAGAGCTCAATTTACTCATAATTTATCAATTGCATCTTGCCTAAGCCACTTCTCAAAATCTCCTTTTTGATCAAAAATCAAAATTTTTTCTTTTTTCATTTTTTTTCCTTAACGTTATCCTCACACCCATTAGGAATGATACAGATAAAGCCAAAAGGCTCCTCTTTAATATTTGAAAACTGGTGTAGTTCATTTGCAGGAACAAATATAGCATCTCCAGGTTTAACTTTCTTCTCTATCCCTCCACTTTTTATAATGCCCTCTCCTCTTACTACAAATATTTCGTGTTCCCAGGGGTGTTTCTCTTCCGAAGGCAGGCTTTCCTTTTTAACCTCAAAATATCTCATCTCAAAATTTGGAACTCCTATTTCTTTGGGTAATAACCATCTAATTGATTTGTTATGAGGAGTTTTTAACTCCTTTGTATTTTTAACATTAGTTATGTACATTTTATATCCTTCCGGTATGAATGAGTTTTATCAAAAATAATTTAGTGATTTCTTCTTAAATTTGAATTACTTTACCTGCTCCTCCTTCAATATATTTTTGGGGATATAAATTCTTTATTTCTGATTTAAATTGAGTGCAGTGAGTAGCGCAGACTAAATCCAAATCTTTAAGTAAACTAAACTCTCTAAATCCATGTAAACCACCAACAAGTGCATAAATTTTTCCGAATTGTGAAGCAGCTTTAAGGATATTTCCTACTCCAGGATGAGAACATCCTGCAATTACAACTAATCCTTTTTCTGTTTTAACCTCACTTCTGCATTTCTACAAAGAAATGTGGTGTTTATGGTAGTTTGCGCGTCCGTTCAGTCACTATATTCGAAGTGTGCCATGTTTTTACAGGTTTCATAATCTCAGAAGGAATTTTGAGGCTTTTGTAGATTTCAAGGTGCTCCGGCTCGAACAGAATATCTTTAACCCGAATTTGGCAATCTTCATTGCCGGTGGCTTTTTCGAGATCTACCCCCCCTTTTTTTCTTCCCAAAGAAGCCGAGCAGAAAAAATTCAAATAAAATTTCAGAAGACATGAAAAACTATTTTAGCTTGTCAACTTATCTCTTTCTTAACTTTTCAATTCTAGCCAAAACATCATCTATTTTCTGAGATAACCCTTTTACTTCTTCTTTTAATACTGTTTGAGAAACTGGAGCTTTAGTAGATTGATAAAATCCATAACCAAATGCTGGCACTTCCACTCCAATAATTTCACTAATTCTATAACCTACTCGAGGATTCTGTCGGCAACCAAAAGGTGATGCTCTCCCTTCAGCTACTGCTCTGGCAAATTGTCCACAATTTCCAAATCCACAAAAACCACAATTTAATTTAGGTAAAAGATCGTAAAGTTCCTTTATTTTTTGTTTCTCTGTCATCCCCCATTTTCCTTTCTAGTTTTCAACGTGCTATTAATATTTTCTGATAATAAAAAAATAGTCCTTTCTTCTCCTTGATACTTTTCTACTTTCCCCAGACCACTTAACTTTTTCTCTAGCCAAGAGAGGTTTACTACTTGATAAGGATCTTTAGAATGAACTTCCTCAAAAAAAGCTGGGTTAAGTTCTACTATAATCACTTTCTCTATGGCCGCGCGATTAGCCTCTTCAATAAAATCTTCTCTTTTCTCTACAGCAACATGATGCAAAGTTCCATAACTAACTACGATATCAAAAGCATTGTCTGGATAAGAAAGAGCAGTGGCATCTTCTTTTTCAAACCTAATTTTCCTCCTGACTTCTGTCGATGCTTCTGCTTTTGCTTCCCTCAATGCTCTCTCTGAAATATCAATATTAGTAACCTGACAATTAAAATCTCTAGTAGCAATATTTGCTAAAGGTCCTGCCCCTATATCTAGCAAAGTTTTACCTTCCACTTCACCTATTTTCAATACCTCTTCTCTTTCAAAATTCATGGAAAACTAACCCCCTTTCTCATAATTCCCACCGGAGGTGAACATGGCAGTGGTTAATAAAAACTCAGATGCCTTAACTGCTTAGCTACCCCGCCCTCTTCATTTAATTTAAACCTTATTTATACCAAATGTGGTAGTGGCAATGACTTACAGGCTTTGAAAACTTAAAGGTAGTTTTTATAACCTACAAGCGTATCCTTTGATTGCTCTTTTTAGAGAAGAGATTTCACTACTGTATTCAATGCAGTTCATTTTTAATCATTATAATAATCATTAAGACTTAAATGTTTATAAAGTTTTTTAGCTAAATTCCAATAATAATCAGTATTGACTTCACCTTCGGCATAAGCTTCGTGCCACCTCTCAGGGACAGGCATATCTTTATATAAACTTTCACGTTTGGCTTCAAGCAACATTTTTGGTTTTTTCATAAAATCAGCCCCGCATATAATTTTTCTCTCTGTTTCAGATGGTAAACGTTTTAACCATCTAACTCCTTCATAACTCCTCATTAAATGATGGTCAAGAATTAAGGTATCAACCTTTTGTGAAAGCTTCATACCATTATACCAAGCTCTTTCAACTTGATCTTTAGAAAGTTTAGATAAATAAAGAGGTGGCCCACCAGCTAATACTATGTTAGGTTGCCAATATAATATTTGAGAAATAGATTCGTTATTAAGAAGTTGAATATCAGGGGCATGCACAAATACGTCATCTTCTTCTATTTTAGTCATCATTACCGTTTCTAAATTATTAAATGCTTCTCCGTGAGGCATTGATTTAGAAAAAGTCATCTCTCCTTGTTTTTTCCCTTCTCCTGAGATAAAATCCTTTTTTAGAATAAGAGAAAGAGACTCTGCTCTTTTCTTTTCAACGGGGGAAAGATGTGATGCATCCTTGGTCCATATCCTGACATTTGGATTTAACCCATTTACTCTTTTAATATTAAGCTGATACGGATTCGCATCTACTAAAGGGGTGTGATCACCATGAAAATGGCTTATTATTATATCAGTAGCTTTTTGCCATCTGTCTATAATCTTTTTTTGTATTCTTTCATCTATGGCTATTTGAAAAGGATGAGGAAGTAATTTGTGTCTTATATAACCTAAAGCTATACCCGGATCGATTAGTATTTTACGACTTTTCGTTTCTACAAAACAACTCAAGCCTCTTACCCCCAAGGATTCAGTCCCCAAAATTTTAATTTTCATATTTTCTTTCTCCAAATACAATTGTTCCTAACCTAATCATATTACTTTCTTCTTCTATTACTACTTTATACGAATTTGACATTCCCATATTAAAAATAATTCAGAGTTGGATTACTTTACCTGCTCCTCCTTCAATATATTTTTGGGGATATAAATTCTTTATTTCTGATTTAAATTGAGTGCAGTGAGTAGCG
>Ga0315539_1004036_pt1 | contig 10165 bp, 10 predicted proteins | sample SalMarSW160150MG_FD_203097 | JGI IMG/M metagenome (GOLD analysis project Ga0315539, IMG submission 203097) | Salt marsh sediment microbial communities from the Plum Island Ecosystem LTER, Massachusetts, United States - Salt Marsh Sediment SW1601-150 ... | reverse complement strand
CTACTGTCAATACTTGTTCATCAGGACTGATATGGAGTAGTGTTATGAAAACCAAAGGGTGGAAAAACGTTTGGCTGATAATACCGATTTTAGTATTTATCACCGGCCCGGTTGAAAAGGGGCAATCAGCGAAGCCGAATGTCACTCTCGGCGAACGTACCATTAGCTTTCCAGTGGATTACTCCATGGGCAATCTCAGTGTGCGTGATTGGGGCTCGACAGAGACAGGAGGTTGGACAATCCTTGGCGAGGCCCGCGGGGAGGTTACGGTTCCCGCCGACAAAGAGCTGCGGCTCAATGTCCCCTCGGATTACTCGGGAGACTTTTCGCCACTTGCAGACCTTAGGCCGACCGACCTTCAGGAGCTGCATCTGGAAGAGGTCCACATCGGGGATGAGGATTTGGTTTTATCTCCTATTGATTTTGATTGCCTTGGCTGTAGTTCTGGGCTGTGCCTTTGGTTTTGCCTTTGTGGTTTTTCGATTTATAGCGAGGGGATTAGCAATCTGATGGTTTTACCTTTGTGGTTTTTCGATTTATAGCGAGGGGATTAGCAATCTGATGCACATAGTATAAGGATTTTTGAATGGTTCATTTTCAATAGATGTTGATATATGTCATCGCAAAGAAGTGACGAATAATTCTGTTCTGATGGAAGTTGCAAAAACAATAGAATCGGTAAGAAGCTTGGTAAGAGCTGCACGAAGCGCGGGCAAAAAAATTGGATTTGTGCCGACGATGGGTGCGCTTCACATCGCCCATATCTCGTTAATCGAGGCGGCAATAAAAGAATGTGATTTCGTGGTGGTCAGTATCTTCGTCAATCCGACACAGTTTGTCCCCGGCGAAGATTTCGAAAAGTATCCACGTCCACTCGAAGCCGACCTAAAGATTTGTGAAAAAGCCGGCGTCGATGTTGTTTTTGCTCCGACTCCTGAGCAGATGTATCCATCGGAGAATATTACGTGGGTCAATGTCGGGAAGTTGACCGAGACATTATGCGGCCGGTCTCGCCCGGGCCACTTTCGCGGCGTAACCACCGTTTGTGCCAAGCTGTTTAATATCGTCGCTCCTGATATCGCATTCTTCGGCCAGAAGGACGCCCAGCAGGCGGTTGTTATCAGGCGAATGGTCGCCGATTTGAATATGCCGCTGAAAATCGTTGTCTGCCCGACGGTTCGCGAGCCGAACGGACTGGCGGTCAGCAGCCGAAATCAATATCTGACCGACCAGCAGAAACAAGATGCGACCTCTATTTACAGGTCGCTGCAAAAGTGTGAAGAGATGATAAAGGCCGGTACTAAAGACGCCGGAATTATCATTAACGAAATGCAAAAAGTACTGAAACAGGTTCCTTCGATTGAGATTGAGTATGTAAGTATTGTTAATGCGGAGACTTTGCAAAGTATCGACCGTATTACCGGCAAAGTCCTCGCCGCGGTCGCCGTCAGAATCGGCCCCGCACGCTTGATTGACAATATTCTGGTAGACGCGAGGAAAAAGTAGTGTATAATAGTGATGGTTTCACTTGAAAATAGCATGAAATAATTGTAAATGAGGCAGTTCAGTTGGCTTTTTGACGTTAGAACTGTATTAAAATCGTTCTATTATTGTATTATGAAGTGTCTGAAAAATGAAAGAAATCTTATCTTTTTCTGAGATTAAGAAGCGGTACGATGCTGAGTGGGTGCTCATCGGAAACCCTGAAACTTGTGATGATTTTATCATCAAACGAGGTGTAGTTTTGTGGCACAGTAAGGATAGAGATGAAGTGTATAGAAAGGCAAGACAGATACGCCCAAATCACTCTGCTATTCTATACACAGGCAAATTACCTGATGATGTAGCAGTTGTATTATGAAGATTACATTTGATCCTACCCAGGGTTTAATTGTTATCCCCACTCGATTGCATGGCTTTCACACAGACACAATAGTCCGTCTGGCGCTTGATACAGGTGCGACCAGTTCAATGATCAACTGGGATGTGGCGGTACTGCTGGGTTACGACCCGGCTTCTTCAAAAGAGCGTATCCAGGTAACAACAGGTAGCGGAGTAGAATTTGCGCCTCGAATCGTGGTTAAGAAAGTCGAAGTTGTAGGCAGGTCTCTTGAGAATTTTCCAATACTCTGTCATACACTTCCTCCCAGTGCCACGGTGGATGGTTTGCTGGGCCTTGATTTCTTTCGGGGCGTACGTTTGGTGGTAGATATGAAGGAAGGAATCGTCGCGCTATAAGATTGTGAACATTAAAGCAATTCAAGAACCAACAATTATGTTTATCAAGATGTTAAAAAGCAAGCTGCACCGTGCCACGGTGACCGATGCGAAACTGCACTATGCAGGCAGTATCCTGATAGACTCCGTGCTGATGGAAGCGGCAGGAATTTTGCCATACGAGTCTGTCCTTGTCGTCGACCTGACAAACGGTAACAGGCTGGAGACCTACGCCGTTCCCGCAGAGGCCGATTCCGGCCAGGTGGTGATACTGGGTGCCGCCGCTCATCTTATAAAGACGGGCGACCTTATTATCATTTTCAGCTTCGCCTATTGCGGCCCCGAAGAGGCAAAGGAGCTTAAGCCGAAATTGATTGTCCTCGACGAAAACAATACAATAAAAACAAGCCCGGCAAGAAACGAGGAAAGTTAGACTATACGCTAAATGCTATCCGCTATATGATATAAATAAATGTATCCTGAACTTTTTGAGCTACCTTTCACGAACCTGACTATTAAAAGCTATGGCCTGATGATGGTTATTGGCTTTATGGCGGCGGTTTTTGTGATAAGACGCCTCAGCCGCGATATCACGCCGAACCCTCAGTTCATTACTAATGCAGGTCTTTACACTTTGATAGCCGGCGTAGTCGGGGCGCGTTTATTTTACGTAATTCACTATTTTGACAGGTTTAAGGGAGATTGGCTCTCTGTCTTTGCTATTTGGCAGGGTGGATTGGAGCTTTTAGGAGGTGTTGTATTAGCTATTATTGTTGTTTTCTTTTACCTCTGGCGACATAAGCTCCCCATCCGCCGATACCTTGATATTTTGGCAATAGGGCTTCTGATTGCGCTTACGTTCGGACGAATTGGCTGTTTTCTCAACGGCTGCTGCTTCGGCAAGCCCACAGATAAACTCTGGGGCGTCCGCTTTCCTTACGGTTCATTTGCATATAGCAGTCAAGTTCGTCCGAATCCGCAAAGGAATCGCCCTGAGCCCCAATTGGAACTGCCGGATGAATTTTTCATCTATTCCTACAATGAGACAGTGCCCACCAAAATCTTAAAGCCCTATGAACAATTAACACGGCAGCAGAAGAATATGGTTGACTATGGTCCGTATCGCTGTTTGCACGTTCACCCTACGGAATTGTATTCATCTGCAAATGCGCTTCTTTGCTCTGTTTTACTCTACCTTTTCCGGCGAAGGTCGCAAAATGCCTCAAAATCAAAAAACTCTAAAAAGCTCTTCGCCAAACCTGGTAGTACGTTTGCGTTGATGTTTATACTTTATGGCATTATGCGATTTTTTATCGAATTTCTACGAGATGATAATCCTTTTGAGTACGGCCGGTGGGCGTTTTACAAAGGCGCAACTGTTTCGCAGAATCTTGGGATTTATATGGTGATTCTCGGATTTGTTCTGATGCTGATATTTCAGAAAATGAAATCCAATACCGTCGGCTCCAAATCCTGAATGTTGCGTTTTTTCCCTTGAACATTTCACGAAATTGACGATACAATATATATAGTCGGGTATCGAGTATCCGGTATCCAGTATCGAGCATCGAAAATATGGGTCTTTACGATAGAGATTACACACAGGCGGATTTTGAGCCGAAGTTCCGCTCTGGTCCGTATATGCGGATGGCCATGCCTAAGATTACGCCCATGGTCAAGTGGCTGCTGATAATCAACGTAGCAGTATTTTTGCTCACATTTTTAATTCCGCCGGTCGGGGTATTTATCTTTCACTGGTTTTCTGTTTACCCGGCTACCCTGGGGATGTCTTTGCAGCTTTGGAGGCAGATAACGTACCAGTTCCTGCACGCCAACCCCTGGCACATATTCATCAATATGATTGTTCTTTACTTTTTCGGGCCGATGCTTGAACGCTTCTGGGGCAGCAAAAAATTCCTGACCTTTTATCTTGTATGCGGTGCGATGGGTGGACTGCTATATCCTTTCCTTGTCCGTGTCGGTTGGCTGGGTGCGGCACCATTGGTCGGCGCTTCGGGCTCGATTCTCGGTATGCTTGCCGCAGGAGGAATATTGTTCCCCAATATGATGGTTTATGTGTGGGGGGTAATTCCTGTGAAACTCAGGATTTTAGCAATAATTTTTGCGGCCATCAGTATCATAACCTTATTACGACCCAACCAGTTTGCTAATGCCGGGGGTCAAGCTGCGCATCTTGGCGGTATGATAGCCGGTGCGGTTTATGTGGTTTCACAATCCTGGCGGGACAAATTTAGATTAAAACTGCGTTCCGGTGCATGGGAAAAGAAAATGACTGCCCAGCGAAATCTGCAAGTCGAGGTGGACCGTATCCTGGAGAAGGTCCACAGCGAGGGGATACAGAGCCTGACCATGAAAGAGAAAAGGATACTCAGGCAAGCCACAAGAGCCGAGCATACGCGAAATAAATTATAAAGAATTTAGCTCCCAGTTTCATTAGGGATTGTTAAACTCCCGGTAGAATCATCCCGGAGAAGGGAGACGGCAATGTATAAAAGAGCAATCTATAGATTACTACTATTGACCGTGCTATCTGTTATCTTGCAGGCAGTGTTCCCGGTCTATGGCCGGGACAATCAACGCTTGGTGAACTTCAACCGCGACTGGAAGTTTACCAAAGGCGATCCGGAGAGGGCCGAGACGCCGGACTTTGACGACTCAGCGTGGCAAAAGGTGCGCCTGCCGCACGACTGGGCAATCACGGGGCCATTCAACCCGGAAGAAAATGGCTATGCAGGTAAACTGCCCTGGAAAGGTGTCGGCTGGTATAGAAAGATATTCACGCTCAAAAAGACAGACAGCGGTCGGCGGGTATACTTTGATTTCGACGGAGTGATGGCCTTTCCAAAGGTATATGTGAACGGCCAACTGGCCGGTGAGTGGGATTATGGGTATATGTCATTTCGTGTGGACGTCACGCGGTATGTGAAAGCGGGCACTAATGTGATTGCGGTTCGTGCCGATACCAGCAGGCACGGCACGCGATGGTATCCGGGTGCAGGCATTTATCGCAAGGTGGCCATGACCATTTGCGAGCAGGTGCACATAGCGCACTGGGGGACGTTTATCACCACCTCGAAAGTAAATGAGGACTCAGCAACAGTTTCCGTAAGTTCGGCGATTGAAAACCACCTCGATACCGAATCGCAGGTGACGGTTGAGGTCATTTTGCTCAGTCCCGAAGGCAAGACGGTGGCGCAAGGCAGAAAGAGTGGAACCATACCTTCGGGTCTCTCTGCTGAAATAGTCCAGTCATTTGTAATCAACAATCCCAGGAGATGGGATATTAAAAGTCCGAAGCTGTACACCGCCAAGACAACCATTCGCGCCGGCGATAAGATTATCGATACCGATGTGACCACCTTTGGCATACGCACATTCCGGTTCACGGCTGACGATGGATTTCATCTCAACGGCCGGAGAGTACAGCTCTACGGCGTGAACCTGCACCACGACCAGGGACCGCTCGGAGCGGCTTTTTATACCCGTGCCATGGAACGGCAGCTCGAAATCATGCGTGAGATGGGTGTTAATGCTATTCGGACAAGCCACAATCCCCCGTCGCCGGAACTTCCGGACTTGTGCGACCGTATGGGTTTCGTGGTTTGGGACGAATGTTTCGATAAATGGAATAGTACAGCGGACCGAATGAGAGATGCGCCGTTGGTTGAGCACGGCAAGAAACAGCTTCGCAATTTCGTTATGCGTGACCGTAATCACCCAAGCGTTTTCGTTTGGTCTATCGGCAATGAAATAGCCGACGTGGAGAACAACAGCAGCGGTGATGCACCCGAACAAGTTAAATCTTTGGGCGATTTTGTGCGCAAACTGGATCCCACACGCCCCGTGGGGATGGGCTGTTACATCCCGTCGGCCGTCAGGAAGAAGGTGCTCGGGACACTCGACCTGACCGGCTGGAATTACGACCGCAGGTACGCACCATATAGAGAGCTTTATCCCGACAAGCCGATTATTTACAGCGAGTCTGCCTCTGCCCTGAGCACTCGCGGATTCTATGAGCCGGAGCTGGCGAACACAAAAACTGAATATTCCAAGCGGCTGCAGGTTGATTGCTATGATCTTAATGCCGCTTCATGGTCTGACATTCCTGACAAGGAGTTCCAGTTGATGGCCGATGACAGCTTCGTCGCCGGCGAATTTGTGTGGACCGGTTTCGACTACCTTGGCGAGCCGACTCCGTTCAGCCAGGAGGCCCGAAGCTCATACTTCGGTATCGTGGACCTGTGCGGTATCCCGAAGGACCGCTTCTATCTGTACCGCAGTTACTGGCGGCCGGACACAACCACCGTGCATATATTGCCGCACTGGAACTGGCCCGAGCACGTCGGCAAGAACGTTCCTGTTTTTGTATATACCAATGGAGATTCAGCCGAGCTTTTTCTCAACGGCGAATCGCTTGGCCGGCGAACAAAAGGCGTGCAGCCTGTAAAGCCCGTCAACTTTGCACAGGGCAAATCTGCGACGGCATCATCAGCGGAGTCGGATAAAGGTAATCTCGCGGCCAACGCCAACGATGCCGACGACTCAACGCGTTGGTGCGCTGCGGCTGCCGGTGCAGGCCAGTGGTGGCAGGTGGACCTCGGTAAGATAGAATCCGTTGGCTACCTGGCGATAGAGTTCGAGAAAGAGGCCAAGAACTACGGCTACGAGATCAAAGTGTCAGCCGACAATTCAACCTGGCACACTATTGTGACCAGGGGTACGAGCAGGACCCCGAGGTGGGGTGGGCCAAGGCGGGCATTTCATGAGGTCGATGCAAAGGCGAGATTCATCCGTATTGAATTTACCGAGTTGCAAGAAGGGACCTGGGCCAGTATTCGTGAATTCGGTGCCTACCCGGAGAAAGTGGAATCCGCGTACTACGATGTGACCTACAAGTATCGATTGCGCTGGAACAATGCGATTTACGAGCCGGGCCGGCTAAAAGCGATTGCTTATAAAAATGGCAAAGAGATTGGCCAGGTGGTTATGCGTACCGCGGGCAAGCCGGCCGCTATCCGCTTGACACCGGATCGAAAAGAGCTTCGTGCTACAGGCGAAGACCTCTGTTATATCCTGGTTGAAGCCGTGGACGACATGGGTACGCTTTGTCCTTTAGCAGACAATCTTGTTCGCTTCAAAGTTGAGGGGCCGGCTGAGATTGCCGCCGTCGGCAATGGTAATCCCCTCTCGCTGGAGCCTTTCCAGGCGGACCACCGAAAGCTGTTCTATGGCAAGGCGATGTTGATTCTGCGAACAAAGGAAGGGAAAAGTGACAAGGTGCTCGTGGTCGCTGAAAGTGACGGTCTACGTGGTGCAGATATCGCCTTGCGCTGTTCCAGATAATCCCGGCCTGTATGCACCAGTAAAGTTTTGACCCGGTCAAAAATAATCCGCTATTTTTCAAAGGGAAATTAAAATATTTTTCGATGTCAGCCGGGAATGTAAAAAAGCCCCTGATTGGAGGAGGAGGAGAGAGGAGAAGTAACAGGGGCTTTAAGTGATAAAAATAGTCTAATTTTTCTACCACCTTCTACGAACAAGACCATTTATTGTTCGGATGGTATCGGCGAAGCTGCACGGCAGGCAGGCGGTTTTCCCTCCGGCGGATAACGAAAAGGCCGTTTTCGGCCAAATTCTTCGATGGCAAAAAATTAAATTTACACATCATACCTGACACTATCCCCGGCGTTTTTTGTCTTGCCTTGCAAGGGCCCTTCAGCTATAATATAAGTGACTCAAGCGCTAAGCCCCCATTCGAATAAGAGGATCAGGGTTATGAAAGAACGTCATCAGTCGAGGATAGTTCCCATCGCAGTAGTCGCCTGCGCCGCACTGACAAATCTTAGCGGCTCTTGCCTGGCGGTTGTTGGTGTCTTCAACGTGCGCGACTACGGCGCTGCGGGCGATGGTAAAAAGGTCGACACCGCTGCAATTAACAAGGCCGTCAAGGCCTGTGCCGACGCCGGCGGGGGACAGGTCCGCTTCGGGCCGGGCAGATACATCTCCGGCACCGTCCACCTCAGGGACAACGTAACGCTCTTCTTCGAGGCCGGCGCCACTCTGGTTGGCACGAAAAAATTGGATGACTACCAGTACTTTACTCCACCAGCCAACACACCCGAAGCGAGATTCGGCAAATGGCACAGCGCGCTGATTCTCGGTATCGGTGTCAAAAACGTAAACATTGTCGGGCCTGGTGTCATCGATGGTAACAAGGTCTTCAATCCACGCGGCGAAGAGAAAATGCGCGGCCCACACACCATTATCCTCGGCAACTGCCGCAGCGTGAACATCAGCAATATCACGATAAAGGACTCGGCAAACTACGCCGTCATGATAGAATTCTCCGAACAGGTCGACGTCCGCCGCGTCAAGGTCACGGGTGGCTGGGACGGCGTCCACTTCCGTGGCTGGAGCGACAAGCCCTGCCGTGACATCAATATCATCGACTGCCAATTCTTCACCGGTGACGATTCGATAGCAGGCCGCTACGTCAACAATCTTCTCATCAAGGACTGCGTTATCAACAGCTCCTGCAACGGGATTCGGATTATAGGCCCGGTTACAAATATGATTGTCCAGGATTGTCTCTTCTACGGCCCGGGGCTGCACTCGCACCGCACCTCCAACCGACACAATATGCTTTCCGGCATTATACTCCAGCCCGGCGGCTGGGACGCCTGCGACGGCCCCCTCGAAGACGTCCTTATTTCTGATGTTACTATGAAGAACGTCGCCTCGCCTGTCACGGTCCTGCTCAAGAGACCCGGCAACACCGCTGATAATATCATTATCACCGACCTGACCGCCACCGGCGTCTACCGCGCAGCCGTCTCCGTCGAAAGCTGGTGCGAAACAGCCTGCGGACGTGTGGTCTTCCGTGACGCCGGCATAGAATACGAAGGCGGCGGCACCGCTGAACAGGCCAAAGAACCACCTCGAAAGCCCGGCGTCGACGTCCGAACCCTGCCGGTCTGGGGCTTCTACGCCAAAAACGCCCGGGACATCATCCTCGAAAACGTCAATCTTTACTGTGCGAAGAAGGACCTTCGACCGGTTGTTTTTTGCGAAGACATCGACCGCCTTGTCCTTGATGCCGTCCGTTTTCCGCAATTCCCCGACGCAGCAGGTCCCATCGTGCTTAAGAATGTCAAAGAAGTAAAATCTCGCGATGTGGATATGTCCATCCCCGAACCGGCCAACCAGAAGTAATCCATATCCCCCTTCGGGAAATTTAAAAACGCAGCGGCATTTTTTTGGCTTTAATTGGCTTTGAATTGGGTTTGATTGGGTTCGTTTTGGGTTCGTTTTTCCCGTGTTCACCAAGTGTCTTTTTTTCATAATCCTTTGTTAATACCTTATTTACGTTCATTTGACTTTTTTGGAAATTGGGTTCGTTTTGCATAAAAGGGCTGATTTGTAAAGAGTCCTCTACATTTGTAAAGGAAGGAAGGCATAAGGCACAAGAGCATAAGGCATAAGTGTATAGCTGCGTTGGTGTTAACATCATATTGGGTAAGGAGTTATCTGGTAGTTTGAAATCCTAAATCCTAAGCTCTAAATTCTAAACAAATCCAAATTAAATAAATTTAAATGTTCAAAAACCTTGGCTATTCAGCCAGAAAATGGGTTTTTTGTGTGTATCTGCTGATACTAAGACGTGCGGTTCTCCGCATGGTTATTGGTAAATGGTTAATGGTAACTGGTTATTGGTAATTGGCTCCTGGCTACAGACGGCTGACTTCTTACTTCTAAATCCTCAATTTTACATTCTAAATTCTCAATTCTACATTGCTGTTTGTATTATACCAAACTCCCCCGGAATGTTCAATAAAAATCGAACTTTTTTATAATAAATTTACCGCGGAGAGCGCAGAGAATTTTTTATATTATGTAGATTACTTTTATTGTTCCTGTTTCGTTTGGG
>Ga0315539_1004035_pt1 | contig 10167 bp, 12 predicted proteins | sample SalMarSW160150MG_FD_203097 | JGI IMG/M metagenome (GOLD analysis project Ga0315539, IMG submission 203097) | Salt marsh sediment microbial communities from the Plum Island Ecosystem LTER, Massachusetts, United States - Salt Marsh Sediment SW1601-150 ... | reverse complement strand
CCGGGTTTTGTAACGCCGAAAGACAGCGTAACAGAGCCACACCCCCACCGCTGACAACACCTTCTTCAACAGCCGCTCGGGTTGCGTTCAGGGCGTCTTCCACGCGGGCTTTTTTCTCCCTCAGTTCCGTTTCCGTGGCGGCTCCAATCCGGATGACAGCCACTCCGCCGACGAGTTTGGCCAACCGTTCCTGCAACTTTTCCCTGTCATAGTCAGAGGTGGTCTCCTCAATCTGGGCTCGAATTTGAGTGAGGCGGCCTTCGATCGCTTCTCTGGCACCTGCGCCGTCCACAATGGTTGTATTGTCTTTGTCGATACGAACGCTTTTACAGGTACCTAGTCCCTCGATGGTAACCTTGTCCAGCTTTACACCCAGATCCTCGGAAACCACTTGACCGCCGCAAAGAACAGCTATGTCCTGAAGCATAGCCTTGCGCCGATCCCCGAAGCCCGGCGCTTTTACTGCCGCTGCTTGTAATGTGCCTCGAAGTCTGTTTACGATCAGGGTTGCCAATGCTTCACCTTCAACATCTTCTGCGATGATCAACAGGGGCTTTCGATGGCGGGCAACCGATTCCAATAGGGGCAAAAGATCCTTCATGTTGCTGATCTTTTTTTCATGAATTAGAATATACGGCTCCTCAAGCCGGACCTCCATCTTTTCGGGATCGGTGACAAAATAGGGTCAAACTGCATCCCTTCCACAAAATCCAATGTGGTATCCATGGACTTGGCTTCTTCGACTGTGATGACGCCCTCTTTTCCGACCTTGTCCATGCCATCGGCAATCAAACGACCGATCACTTCATCGTTATTGGCCGAAATCATGCCCACCTGCACAATTTCGGTTTTATCCTGGATCGGCTTTGAGATCTCTCTTAATTTCGCAACCACATCCAAAACCCCTTTATCGATGCCCCGCTTGAGCGCCATGGGTGCCGCACCGGCTGCAACCAACTTCTGCCCTTGGCTGAAAATGGCCTGGGCCAGTATAGTTGCCGTGGTGGTGCCGTCTCCAGCGTCATCACTTGTTTTGCTGGCCACCTCCTTGACCATTTGAGCGCCCATATTCTCAAATCGATCGGTGAGTTCGATTTCCTTGGCCACAGTAACTCCGTCTTTGGTGATAGTGGGCGTTCCCCATGATTTTTCCAGAATGACATTGCATCCACGAGGACCCAAGGTCACTTTAACAGCATCAGCCAAGCGATTAACGCCCCTCAGCATTTTCGCTCGGGCATCACTACCGTATTTGATTATTTTTGCGGTCATATTTATTCATCTCCTTTGATCTATTCGATAACACATAAAATATCGTCAGCCTTAAGAATCAGGTAATCCGTACCCCCTATATTAATTTCCGTTCCGGCATATTTAGCAAACAAGACCAGATCCTTTTCTTTTAAATCCAATGAGATCCGCCTGCCGTTTTTGTCCGGTTTGCCCGGACCAACCGCAACAACCTCACCCCTTATGGGTTTCTCTTTGGCAGTATCCGGAATAATAATCCCGCCTTTGCTTTTTGTTTCTTCATCAAGTCTTTTTATGGCCACACGGTCATTAAGAGGTTTTAATTTCATCATGGGATCCTCCTTTTTTTTGTATAACAAATAGTCCGAGGTGATCTCTTCCTTTATCCCGGATATAGCAACAAGGATGCCAAATTTATAACATCTTGAAATTTCTTTAATTAATTTGATCAAGACAAATCGGAACCGTATCATTATCCACGTGCTTGAATTAAAGGCCCAATCCGCCCTCGCCCCGGCAACCATGGGCACTTTGTACTTATTTGTGTAATATCAGTATGCTAAAAATAAACCTGTATATTTTAAATCCATAAATTGAATCGGTTTAAGCCATGCCATCGTAGACATCGCATGTCCGGTAGCGCTGTAAATAGGAACCCATGTGTCCTGAAAATGCTTCAATTGTAAGATGCTAAGGCCAATTAACTTTAACCTAAATTGAGCGATTTTTTACTCGATCTGCACCGATCTCTTGCGCATCAAGAATCCGCGAAAAGCCTCGACATATCCATCCCGATGTCTTTTCGGGACGGTTTTCGCGAACCCTTATGCATCAAGATCTCAGCACATCCCTTCGCAAAAAATCGCTCAACTTAGGTTTAAAATGATTATGATATTTGGTTATTATGTTTTTGGCACAAAGATTGCTCAACCTATTTTTTACAGAACGATTTGATTGGGTAGCATAATATTTGCTTTATTTTTATTGTTTGTATGGACATGACAGAGACAACAACTATTCGTGGGATCGTAATACCAGTCGCCTGGGATGAAAAAGGGGATGTCATTTCAGTGGCCATCGCCACTTACCACGAAGAAAAATATCTGGTTGCGGACAATATAACCGGTCGAAGGCTAATGTCCTTATTGAAAGAAAGTGTGATTGTGGATGGGGTCATAAAAGATGAAGACACAGTTAAAATAATCTACGCCAAAAGAATTAGAATAAATAAACATGGAACTCAAGATACAGGAAGAAAAATAAATCAAATCAATGGTAAATAAAAAATGAAAAAATACATAGGAATTTGGGTAGACCACAAAAAAGCGGTAATTGTCACAAAAAAACAGCCGGAACGATCATATGAAGAAGATGTGGAATTAGCGGTGACTCAAATAAGCTCGGATGTCGAAAGAAAAGTACGTCTGGCCGGCGGATCGCGGACACGTAATACCCCATGGGGGCCTCAAGAGATTGCCGTGGACAGTAAGATCGAAGCCCGGCAGAAACAGCAGCTTAAAAAATTTTATCACCGAATTATTGAGTTTATAAAAGATGCGGACAAAATTCTAATTATGGGTCCGGGAGAGGCAAAATTAGAACTGAAAAAGGAAATCGAAAAGTCAAAAGCACTAATTCCGAAAATCGTTGGCGTGCACACCAGTGACAAGATGACCAACAATCAAATCGCTGCAAAGGTCAAATCGTATTTCGGCCAAAAATGACCGATAGCAACTGTTGACAACCCGTTGAACAAGAAAAGCCTGCGTCTTCCGGAAGCAGGTTTTTTTATTGACACGGGTAACCGTACATGACAAATTTTATGCCAAACCTCACGACAAAGAAAAGAAACCATTCATCTTTTTATCTTTTAACGATTTTTTTATCGATTGTTACCATGAACGTATTGGTCATTTCTTACGCCCAAGATGTCATCGGGTTGATTTCAGAGGCCCTTTCCGATAAGGTGGTTGTGGAACATGCCGATGCGGTTTCGACTGCACTTCAGATCCATAAACAAAATCCTTTTGACCTCATTTTCACAGATCTCAACCAGCTGCAGGCTGAAATCTCGACAGACAATTTCAGTGAAGCTATTCAGCCCTTTAAAAAATCCAATCCCTACGTAAAACTTGTCGTTCTCTCATCTAAAAAAGATATCCGGAAAGCGGTCTTTGCCATCAAGAACGGTGCCGAGGACTACCTGACGTATCCCATCGATGAGGAAGAAGTCCGGCTGGTGTTTACTTCGATGGGGGATATGCGGGTTAAAGACCTCGAGCTGGACTATCTGCGCGACCGTTTCTGGAAAATGGAGTGGATGGATATCATTCGCTCATGCAACCCTGTTATGCGCGAGATATTTCAAAGTATTCGATCGGTAGCGCCGACCATCGCCACCATGTTGCTGCTGGGCGAAACGGGCACCGGAAAGGGATTGCTGGCTCAACTTATTCACAGGCACAGCCTGCGGAACGAAAAACCTTTCATTGCTGTTCATTGCGGTGCGATTCCGGACACCCTCCTTGAAAGCGAACTGTTCGGTCATGAGAAAGGCGCGTTTACCGGAGCCGATCACAGGAAGTTGGGCAAATTTGAAATGGCGCGCGGCGGGACCATCTTTCTGGATGAAATCGGCACCATCACCACAGCCGCCCAGATTAAACTGTTGCAAGTATTGCAAGACGGCACGTTCAGCCGTGTCGGCGGTACAGGGCAACTGAACACGGATGCCCGCATCATTGCCGCAACCAATGCCGATTTGAAACAGCTTACTGAAAAGGGCCTGTTTCGTAAGGATCTGTATTACCGTCTGAATGTTTTTCCTATAGAGATCCCGCCGTTAAGGGATCGCCTGGAGGATCTGCCCTATATTATCGACATATTTTTGAGCAATCTAAATGCCAAATACGGCAAAGGGATCTACAAGCTCCATCCCGCTGTGAAAGAGGGGTTTAAAACCTATGATTGGCCGGGTAACATCCGAGAATTGGAAAACATTTTGGAACGTGCTTATATCCTCGAAAATAGCGATATGCTCGGTCCCCAGAATTTTCCACCCGATTTGGTGATGGTCACCCCTTACATTGGAACCTTGCCGGATCAAGAGGAACTGCCCTTGGCTCAGGCCAGGCAAATCGCCACAGAAGAATTTGAACGCTCCTATTTAAAAGACCTCCTGAAACGATGCAAAGGGAGAATGAATCTGGCCGCTAAAAAAGCCCAAATCACTACCCGCCAGATCAATAGGCTCATGGCTCGCCATGGTATCCGGAAAAACGATTTCAAGGTTTGACCGGCGGCCCAAGTTACCCTTCACTTTTTTCTCATCATTACCTTTTTGAACGGGAACCAGCGATTCGATAGGAACCGGGACGTCCGATAACAAACCGGCCTTTTTGTAATCGGATAATCCTTGTCCGAAATTCCACAACAAAATCTGTTTAATTTTTAATAAAAACAACAACTTAATTTCGACAAGATGAGCACATTGAGGTTTGGCATAAAGATTGCTGAAAGATCGATTGACGGGTTACACAATCGTCATGTAAAATAGTTTGATCTATCTAAGACAATTTAAAAGGGAGTATGATCGATGAAAAAACAAATGCAAAAGAAAGCAAAACGGCGCCGAACAACATTTTCATTCAATGATCCAGAGGCCAAAAAAGTCTCTTTGGTTGGGGAATTCAACAACTGGGACCCCGCAAAACATCCGATGAAATGCGACGGTAACGGTCTGTGGACAAGAACGATCATGTTGGAGCCGGGAATCTATGAATACAAATTTTTGGCAGACGAGAATTGGATGTTAGATACTAAAAACGAACATTCCAGCCTTAACTGTTATGGAGCCTTGAACAGTTTGATTACGGTTTCGCCTTGGCAGAAATAAGGATGGCAATTCTGTCGAAAAGATTTTTATAATTTTAAGTCGATAATCGAATAAGCCGGCTAAATTAACAGGGGGCGGATCTCATGACAAAATTCATTGATTTATTAACGGTTGTTATGGTATTTTTGAGTGCCTGCTTTTGTATGTATTGCGTCGCTTTCATGTTGGGTATCGCATAGCCGTTTCTTACCCAAAAGTAAAGATGTGGTTCTGATAAATGTGGACGCAAAAGGCAAAAGGAAAATGTTTACAAAGAGTTGCAAAAAGTTAGCTCCCATCATGTACGGCTGGTCTATGTCGAAAAAGTGCTTTATGAAAACTATAAAGACTTTCTCCGGAAAACTTACGAACCGTATCGACGCAAAAAATCAAAAAAAGACTGGATGAATAAGTTATAGTCTGGAATCCGAAGATGTTTTGGAAATGATCTGTCGACCCTTAACGGAACTACAGGAAGCTTAGGTTGAAAGGAGCTGGGAATGACACCCAAACGCATTGCCTTAATTATCATTGCTATTTTGTTTGCCGTTTTTATTCTTCAAAACGCCCAAGTGGTGGAAGTTCGATTTTTATTCTGGGGCACCAAGGCGTCCCGGGCCATTGTTTTGCTGGTCACCTTCTTTCTCGGTCTTGTTTCCGGATGGCTGTCCGGCTGGAAACAAAAAAAGCCGGCCGAGAATAAACCCAAACCGAATATGTAATGGTCCTTAACCAAAGCAAATAATCGCTTTCCCCATCCCGGCGCCGCAGCTAATCATCGAGCGAATCGCTTCTTCGACCGACACATTTCCGGGGTGGACAGGCTCGCTCTTTAAATGGAAAATAAGTCCGGTGGTTGGATTTGGTCCTGTGGGCACAAAGACCGAACAGCGACCGTCCGGGTACTCATCCCTGATAAAGCCTGTCATCAAGGTCTCATTATCATACGTCTCCACCAACACTACCGACGAAAAGGGAAATTTCTTTTTGCCCAGAAACTGTATGACCGTTGGCTTTTCAATCTTTCTCTTATTATCCGTCTTTCGGTTACCAACGGATGATCTGAAAAGCCAAATATGCGCCATACGACATCTTAAGATGGTTATCGAACAGCCTCAATTTTATGAGTGATTTTAATCTGGAAGATACGGAAAGTGGATGGTGGATTAATTTCAAAGATATTTTGATTATTGAAAAAGACATGAAGTCTTATTGGACAAACGGGAGATAGAGATGGATTCTTTTATTTTTATAAAGCTATTTGGGATATTCCTGCTCATTATGGGGAATGCATTTTTTGTGGGCTCTGAAATCGCACTCACTTCAGCGCGGCGCAGTCGTATTCAACACCTCGCCGAACATGGAGATTCGGCTGCGAAGATCGTGAAAATTCTCCACTCTGAACCAGAGCGTTTCTATTCTGTGACCCAAATAGGTATCACATTAATGTCGTTAGCCCTTGGAGCTATCGGAATTTCTACGATTACCACCGTACTAAATCCACTGATAAATTTTGTTGTTGCACACCTTTCAGCAATTGTACCTCGCCCCAGCGCCCATTATGTCGCACAAACTTCTGCCCAAATCATTGCCTTCATTTTCATTTCGGCGTTACATATCGTCGGAGGAGAGTTGGCCCCGAAAGTCTATGCCTTCCACAAGCCGGTGAGAACCAGCCTTACTGTAGCGCGAACAATCAACCGTCTATACCGCTTGCTCTCCTCAGTCATCTGGTTGCTGAACTATGCTTCAAACGGTCTTTTGAGGTTGTTGGGACAAAAGGACTTGGCCAGCCCGATCAGTGGGCATTTATCAATATCGGAAGATGAATTGCGCTCTATCTTGGTTGCAAGTGAATCAGAAGGCATCTTAGAACCGGAGGAAACGGCGATGATACAGGCCGTTTTCGACCTCGAAGAACATTCTGCCGGTGAAATCATGATCCCGCGTACAAAAATCGTCAGCCTTCAAAAAGATATGACGATCAAGGAGTTTCTTGAGATCTTCCAGCATGAAAGACACCATCGTTATCCGGTATATGATACCCATATCGACAATATCGTAGGTATGCTTTCTATCAAAGAAGTGTTGAACAATGTTGGCCATAAGGAGATGGCCCAAAATATTGAGCTTCCGATCAGCGAAATTATGCTGCCCCCTTATGTAGTTCCTGAAAGCAAAGCTCTCAGATCTCTGCTCGCAGACTTCAAGGCCCATAGACAGCAAATGGCGATCGTTATCGATGAGTTTGGCGGTACTGCCGGGCTCGTTACACTGGAGGACATCTTAGAGGAAGTCGTGGGCGAATACGAAGACGAGTTCTCATCAGCCCCCCAGGTTATAAAAACAAAGGGAAAAGAAGAAAAAATTATTATTGATCCGAGCATCTATCTGGAAGATCTCGAAAAGATGATCAAGCTCTCTTTCCCTATCGGAGATTATAAAACACTGGCAGGGCTCATTTACAAGCACCTTGATCGAGTGCCTGAAATCGGCGACACGGTTCAACTTCCTGGATGCAAAATCACTGTGGAATCCATGGAAAGACACCGTATTACCCAGGTTAGTTTCGAACGAAATATCGTAAAGCAAGTGATGTCGTCCACGGAACCTTATACGGAAGGTAACACCCCGAAAAATAAATAAAATCAGAGATGCAAATAAACATTCACAAACAGACACGGTCAAAAAAGAAAAAAACGCGGAAAAAGATAATTTTATGAATATTCTTGACCTTCTGTATATTTATTCCTTTTTCAATTGTATAATTAAATCCTTGCTCTTTTCCAGCAAATCGATCGATGAATCGATATTTTTTTTCAACTTGTCGTACAATTGACGCTCGGCAAGATCCGGAGGCATCAGCTTGTTGTTAATCTGTATCTGCTCGGACATAATGGTAATTTGTTTAGTCGACGTTTCCAAACTCCTTATTCTGACATCAAAATAATGAGCCCGCCTTTTTTCCTTCAGATCCATAAATAGGGTTAATAAGTCATTTTCATATTCACATACAGATGATATCGCGTTAATCGCCAAAGTTGTCGATATCCAAATATTTTTATGCTCGTCATAATTTTTATCGTCTTTTCCGGTGTTTTCCAACATTTTTTGAAGGTACTCAAATCGATTCAAATTATCGGATAACGTCGATAAAATGGTCTGAATTTCTGATTTTATATAAAATTCATCCGTGGAGGATGTTTGCGCATTCAATATCTGTGTACTGAACACGATTAGGCTGATTAACAGACTGATTAACCATATTGGGCAATTTTTTTTCATTTGATTTGCTCACTTTCCAATGTAACGAATTTGAATTTGATGAAAAAGCAAATTATAGATAACATGGAGGGGAAAAATGGCAATTTTTTCCCTCATGAAATTATAGGGAAAAGCAGAGATCCTGTTTCAACAGGGCTGTGGGAAGCTTCAATATATGAGTTCGGACCTTCACCGATTGATGTTTACCCTATCGTTGCATAAACAACACATCAGATTATACGTTAAACGGCTTAGACAAAGGCTTTGCGTTGATTGGAGTAACCATCATAAGATCTAACCGTTGGTGACATCCGATGAAAACACCTTTTTTGCTGTGTTGTTTACCTTCCAGGAAAGCCCTCCAGAGGCGGACAAGCCGATGACACCGCATCTCCTGCGTTATCAAGACCTTGCGGTAGACGACTACAGCTGCGGCCTTGATGCCTTGAACCTGCGGTATCCTCGGCTTTTGGTCGCGGTAGGAATGCGAGTTACCTCGCACCCCCCGCAGTTTGGATAGAAATGCGGCGCGCGCAACCTTAGGGTTCGGTGGCAGATCCACAGATTTCTCAATGGGCCTCAGTCCGACTCCCATAGCCCACGTTTCCGCAAGCCCCCGGTGTCATCCCGGACGGTCGGATTTCCCGAGTCCGGTTGGCGACCATGGCATTTTCCCGGATAGCCTTCCTCAGACAGCCGAAGCTTAAGTGCCTGCTCACATACACCCCTTGCTATATGAGTTTGCTACTCGGCTCGTAATGAAAATTCATTTGCCATCTTTGCCAGGCTCTGTGTCCTGCGATGGTCCCTTTTCATTACCGCCATGTGCCGAGAACCCCTTTGCCCAAAACAGGTGTTACCCGCTTTGGCATGACGTCTTGCATCATGTTAGAAGGCACTACCCTTCCTTCATCGCTCATACGGGCTCATGCGCCAGACCAAAACCCTCCTGCTTCCTTCAGCCTCAGCTTGGTCAGCAGGTCTTTGCAGGTTGCCGCAGGCCCCTGCTGGGAAATGGCCCTTCCCGGCGTTATCTCTGCAATCCTTACATGGTTGCTTGGACCCTTACCCCGCGGAGTTTCCCCGGTGCATTTACCCGTTTCTTCCCGGAGAACATCGGCCTCACGTTAGATCTGAGACGTTCGGCCCACCGATTTATTCCCACATTGCAACTTCAGTGGGGCACGCATTTCGAGGCTGCAGTCATTCCGTTATGTTCAGGCCCCCATGTTCGCTAGACCCCCAGGTTGCTCCCACCGCTGTGAATTACAATTCTCAGGGCGGCCGGGCCGTTTACACCACGCAGTGGACATGTGGTTACCCACATGAACTGTGGTATCGCTACATGCCTGAATCGGGCAATTGGCATGGCGGGACTCTCACCCGCTGAATTGCAGCCTTGCCGGCTGCTCCCCAGATCCCAGCGAGCGGAACTACCGCACTGGGCTCCTACCTCGGGTAGTGACGTACATGCTCAAAACAGGATATGAGTGATAAATGCGGGGCCGTGGGAGCCAGCGATTAATGAGTCGGCTCATTCGTTCCCAGTTGAGGCGATGGCGTTGGCTACGACGAAGCAGCACCTTATGCCATATACGACTCAAATGAAAATAAAATGAATGTAATTTCCGACTATTACCCGGTACACCATAGTATCGATAATGACCGAGCAACACAACACGCAACCATTTAGCCACAACCGGTACAGGGTTATGAAGGCGCCGTTTGAGTTCTATTTTAAGCTCCATAAGTTTTGCCCGAATCCTCTTGCCAATGCT
>Ga0315539_1004031_pt1 | contig 10170 bp, 8 predicted proteins | sample SalMarSW160150MG_FD_203097 | JGI IMG/M metagenome (GOLD analysis project Ga0315539, IMG submission 203097) | Salt marsh sediment microbial communities from the Plum Island Ecosystem LTER, Massachusetts, United States - Salt Marsh Sediment SW1601-150 ... | reverse complement strand
CCATTGGAGTAGGAGATTGGCCCTATGGAATTTGTGTAAATACACAGACAAACCGTATATATACGGCAAGTTTTACGACTGACAGTGTCAGTGTAATTGATGGCTCAGGTGATTCGGTTATTGCAACTGTTGGAGTTGGAGATCATCCTTACGCTTTTGCAGTAAATACGCAGACAAACCGTATTTATGTGACAAATGTGGGTGATGCTAACATAAGTGTGATTGATGGCTCAGGAGATTCTGTGATTGCAACTGTAGCGGTTGGAAGTTATCCCGAGGGAATTGCCATAAACCCGGATATGGATCGTATCTATGTGGCAAATCGGGAAGATAATAAAGTTACAGTTATTGACGGTATTACTAATTCAGTGGTTGATACTATTAGGATTGGGGCTTTTCCAGGAGAAATTACTTCAAATTTGCAAACAAACCGGATATATGTATCAAATATGTGGGAAGACAATATCAGTGTAATCGATGGGTTAGGAAATTTAGTGATTACTACTATTGAGATTGGGAATTCGCCTTATGCGATTGCCCTAAACCCGCAAACAAACCGGATATATGTGGCAAGTTTTAATAGCGTTAGTGTAATTGACGGCATCGGTGATTCAGTGATTGCCACTGTTTCGGTTGGAAATAATCCCGCTGGAGTTGCAATAAACCCAGAGACGAACCGTATATATGTGGCAAATTCTTGGGATAACAATATAAGTGTAATTGATGGCTCAGAAGATTCAGTGGTTGCGACTGTTGAGGTTGGTAATTCGCCCTATGCAGTTGCCGTAAATCCGGAGACGAACCGTATATATGTGGCAGTACAAAACAACATTGATGTAATTGACGGTACCACTGATTCAGTGATTGATAGTGTTGAGATGGGAGGTAATCCCAGCGCAGTTGCCGTAAACCCGGAGACAAACCGGATATATGCGGCAGTGGGAATAAATATTAGTGTGATTAATGGTACCACTAATTCAGTGATTGATAGTGTTGAAATTGGAGATTATACCGAGGAAATTGCAGTGAACCCGGCGATAAACCGTATATATGCGGCAAGTAGCGGTAGCAACATTATTAGTATAATTGATGGGGCAGCTGATTCAGTGATTGTAACCGTTGAGGTTGGAGATAGACCTGAGGGAATTGCCGTAAATCCGCAGACAAACCGTATATATGTTAGTTGCTATGATGACGGAACAGTTTGGGTTCTTCAAGATGAAGGGGCAGGAATAGAAGATTTTAACCACAATCCTCAGTTTTTAAGTTTCAATATTTTCCCCAATCCTTTCAGCACGGGGACAGAATTTGTTTTTAGTCTGCCGGATGGAAGCCAAAAAGGAAATGTTAAATTTTTCATCTATGATGTAAGCGGAAGAGAAGTTAAATCCTTTTCTTTAGACAATAAACAATCTTCTTCATCTACTATATCCTGGGATGGGCGGGATAATTTTGGTAAGAAACTTGGCTCAGGCATATATTTTGGGGTACTAAAGTTAACGGATGATAAACTGGCTAAGAAAATGGTTATGATTCGGTAGATGCTAAGTAGATTCTGTGAAGCTAAGTTAAGTTATTGAATTGTTAAATAGTAAAAACAAAAAAATTGAGTGTATTTATAGTTAAATATACAAATTTAATTGGTGTGGTTGGGTTTCGTGTTTTTTGTGTGTTTCGTGGTTAAATATACTAGTTTTTTCTTTGTGTCTCCGTATCTCAGTGTGAGATTAATTTTGTGGTTGTGTGGTGGGGTTTAAACAAACATAATAGAAAACAGGTGGGTGTGGTGTGGCTCTGTGTTCTTTGTGTCTCTGTGTGATAATATGTTTTTTTGGTTGGGATTTAGGGGAAAACAAAAAAGAGACTCTGTGCTCTCTGCGGCTTTGCGGTTGATCTTAAAGTTAGTGTGTTGGGAGGTTGATAAGTTAGGTTTGCCCCTTTAATTACACTGGATTAAGCCGTTTGCTATCCATATTTTTCTCTTAATAGAACAGCCACATATTCCGAACGTGATTCTGAGGTTATGGGTTTATTGTTTTGTAAACACCATTTTTTTAACTCTTCTATATCTATATTGATTTTCTCGGGGACATGTCCACTTTTCTTGATTTCTTTTATTAATTTTTCCATGTCTTTTTTCCAATTATCATATGTCTCATCTATTTTGTTGTCGGAATCAGCGGTAATTTTCTTCAGTCTTTCCCACTGTTCTTTTGTATACCAGGCTACACCTATTTTTAGTTCCTCTTTTTTTATTATAATCCTCCGTTATGATATTTGAATATAATACATTTAACTCCTAATTCTTATGCTGTTTTCCTCAACTATCCACAATTGCTTTTCAGGCTGTTCTTTCCGTAATATTGAAAGTATACGCTCAATCGTTTTTAGTACGTGCGCTTTGTCTTGCCGTTTCAGGCGTAATACAATCAAACCAAAGGATTCCCCTGGAGGATAACTGCGTATATTAGCAAAATCTTTGTCCATAGTTATCAAAGCACGACCTTCTTTATTGCATACTTTAGCTATATTTTTATCGGTAGTTCCCACAAGATTTTGGTCCCAAACTGTAACCGCGTCATAACCCTCATTTCTTATCAACTCTGCGGCTTCGACAGGTAAATTTTCATCGACTTTAAATTTCATTAAAGTTTTTTATACAGGTAAGTCAACCACTTTTTCACGAGCGAGTTCTGCTGCGTAGGTGATGGCAGCTTGAATTGCATCGTGGGTTAGTGCCGGATAACTTTGAATAATCTCATCAGGAGTAAGACCGGCAGCCAAATTATCCAAGACAACTGATACCATAATACGAGTACCCTTGATACAAGCCTGACCATGACAAACATTTGGGTTAACCGTGATATAATCTTGCCAATTCATAGTCTACCTCCTTAATTTTTCTGTCTTTCATAATTATTAGTAAGTTACATAAATTTCATTACTATGTCAAGAGAGACTTCTAAAATTTGATGGTTTTTCCACCTCTTCTAAACCCTCTTAGTATAATTATCATCAAATACATGCGTTGGAAAATATTATAATTTCTTTGTTTTAGGTAATTGGCTTATTCTATCAATTTTAAACTGAAGCAAGACAGCTTAACTGACCACATATCAACAGTTAAATTTTTTGTATCTCAGTGTGAGATTAATTTTGGGGTTGCGTGGTGGGGTTTAAACAAACATAATAGAAAACAGGTGGGTGTGGGGTGGCTTTGTGCCTCTGTGTCTTTGTGTGATAATATTTTTTGGTTGGGATTTGGGATAAAACAAAAAAGAAACTCTGTGTCCTCTGTGGTTAGATTAGGATTTAGAGAGTGGGGATTGGGATTTAGTAAAAAAATAAATAAAGGGGTGGTTGGGTAATCTTGTGTTAATCTGTGGAATCTTGTGGTTAAATAGTTTTAAAATATGCAGAATATAAAAATAATAGTAGAATATGACGGAACAGACTTTTTCGGCTGGCAGGTTCAGCCCGGTAAACGAACCGTTCAGGGCGAATTGGAAAAAGCGCTCAAAACAATTTTCAATAAGAAAATCAGAATAACAGGTTCGGGCAGAACCGATACGGGGGTTCATGCTCTCGGACAGGTTGCTTCCTTTGCTTGTCCTTCCAAAATTTCTCCCAAAGAATTGAAAAAGGCAATAAACGGGAATATCTCACATGATGTTTTTGTGAAGGAATGCAAAAGAGTACCGGAGGACTTTAATGCAAGATTTTCTGCAGGGTCAAGAATATATAGGTATCAAATATCAGCGGAAAAATCGGTCTTCAATAAAAGGTATTTTTTCCAACTTGACGGAGAACTCGATATAAAAAAAATGAAAAAAGCAGGAAAAGAACTTATCGGAGAAAAAGATTTTAAAAACCTTGCAACAAAAGATAACGGTAAATGTTACTTAAAAAGAATAAAAATTTTTGAAGATGAAAATAATATTTTTATTGAGGTGGAATCGAATCGTTTTCTTCGCAGGATGGTAAGAGGTATTGTTGGACTTTTAATTGCAGTTGGTAGAGGAGAAATCGTTCCAACTGATACTAAAGAGGTTCTTTCGGGTAAGAAAAGAAGACCATCGGTCGCCCCTCCTCAGGGCCTTTTTCTCGTAAAAGTCAGATATTAATTTCTTAGTTGGTTCGTTGGATCGTTAGATCGTTGGATAGTTAAAACAAAATAATAAAAATGAGTAGTGTGTCTCTGTGTCCTAATCTTAGGATTTAGGATTTTGGGGTTGGGATTTAGTTGAAAAACAAAATATATTTTTTCTCTGCGTTCTCTGTGTTTCTGTGGTTAATATTTTAGTTAGGATGTTAGGAGGTTGGGAAGTGAAAACAAAAAATCCTGTTAATCTGTGATTGTTGCATCTGCGTCCGATTATTGGGTTGGGGGGTGGCTTCGTGTCTTAGTGTCTTTGTGGCGAATTTTCAGTTTTTTCGAGTTTTGCTTTTTAATTTTGTTTGATAAAAAACCCCTTTACATTTTAAAAAAATTAACTATCCTAATATATATAAATAAGGGTGTTAAATGAATATTCTTATAGTAGATGATTCAGAAGACCAGTTATATGTGCTTAAGGCGATTTTAAGCGAAAAAGGTTACAAAAAGATACATCTTGCCGATTCGGCAGACCAGGCTTTCGGGATTCTTGGACTGAAGGGCAAAAAGAAGAAACAGGATATAGATCTTATCCTGATGGATGTGAAGATGCCGGGAATAAACGGTATAGAAGCCTGCGGCAAGATAAAAAAAGAGGAATCTCTAAAAGATATCCCGATCATAATGGTTACAGCTCACAAGGAGGAAACTCATCTGCAATCAGCTTTTGATGCGGGAGCTGTTGATTACATAACAAAACCGATAAATGTGACAGAACTTTTAGCCAGAGTCCATTCTGCGTTAAGATTGAAGATGGAAACAGACAGCAGGAAAGAAAGAGAACGAGAAATGTTGGAAATGGCTGAGCAGTTGGAGGCGGCAAATAAGCAATTGACCCGAATGTCCTATCTTGATGGACTTACCGCTGTTCCAAACCGCCGTTACTTTGAGGAATTTTTTACGAGAGAATGGAAAAATGCTGTTAGAGTCAAGGAGTTTATTTCGCTCATCATGTTTGATATTGATTGTTTTAAAGCTTACAATGATACGTACGGGCACCTTAACGGTGATGACTGTCTAAAGAGAGTTGCCGGGACGTTAAATAGCGTTTTAAAAAGACCCAGAGATTTTTTGTGCCGGTACGGAGGAGAAGAATTTATTGCGGTACTTCCGGATACTGATGAAAAAGGAGCCCGGGAAGTCGCGGGCAGGTTTTCGCGTGAAACAAAGAAGTTAAAGATAACTCATAAAACTTCACCTGTAGGTACAAATGTTACCATAAGTATAGGCGTGGCAACAATTAAACCCGGTAAAAAAGAGAAATCAAAATCATTTGTCAATAAAGTGGATAAGGCCCTTTATGCGGCTAAGCAGGCTGGCCGTAATTGTATAAAGTTAGCGAATTAAGATAATTGACATGGAGGTGAATTGATGCCATGTGAAAAGGATGATAAAAAAATCATAGTTAAAGTCCCGGGGTATGCAGCCGGGCTTGTTCCGAATTTTCTTGCGAATAGGCAAAAAGATATAAAACAAATTAACGAATCCTTGGAGAAGGGCGATTTTGAAACAATTGAGAGACTCGGGCACAGCATGAAAGGTTCAGGTTCTATTTACGGGTTTGATGGAATATCTGAGTTGGGGAAAATAATTGAAGGATCTGCAAAAAATAAAGATTCTGAAGAGATTAAAAAAAATTTAGCGGAACTTAGGGAATATTTAGATAGAGTAGAAATCGTAAATGAATAAAAAATCCCGTGTAGTTTACATAGATGACAATCAGGACATGCTTAAACTCGTAGAAAGAATTCTTTCGGGTCAAGACTACGAGGTTATAACAGCAATAAGTCCCTTAGAAGGGATCCGGAAAGTTAAAGAAGAGAATCCGGATCTCGTTCTGCTGGATATAAATATGCCTTCTATGGATGGTTATACTGTGTGTTCCAATCTTCAGGAAGATAAAGATACCTCGTTAATTCCCGTTATTTTCTTGACTGCTCTTGAGAGTGATAAAGATAAAGCGAAAGCGTTTTCTGTAGGCGGCGTGGATTATCTGGTTAAACCTATTAAAAAAGAATCTCTTCTGACTATAATTGAAAAGCATTTAAAAACCCGAAGACGCTGGGAGAAGCTTGCCGAAAGTTCTCAAAATATTAAAAAGCATGTAAAGCCTTTAGATTTTGAAAGATTTTTGAAGTTCTTATCATATAGTCTTGATTTGCCTAAAGAAAACAAAAAACAATTATTAAGAATAGCGCCCCGAGAATTATATTTGTTTTCATCGAAGATAAATATAAGCAGTAAAAAAATGGCTGAGTATATCAGCGGTTTTCTCGGGTTTCCCTATACCCCTACCATAGAAATCGAAAGCGTTCACCTTGGTGCGTTTCCGGGGCCATTCTGCAAAAAAAATCTTATTGTACCAAGGCTTGAGCTTTCAGGTGAAGAAACGCTGGTAGTCAGCAATCCCTTTGACTGGGAACTGATGGATTCTCTGGGTAGTTTCTGGGAGGTTTCTCCCCAGTCAAGGCTTATTATAACCGAACCTGAAAATATTGAAAGACTTTTTAAGGAGGCCGGGTCTCACGAAGAGGTTGACTTAATGGGAAAAACAACATACAAAAGAGACGAAAAAATAGGGCAGGGTATGAGTGAAAAATATGTAACTCAAGTGTACCAGAAAGAGGAAGAAGGTGCACGGAAAGTTGAGGAAGAAGAGGCAGGACCGGTCATAGCTATAGCGAACAGTATCTTACAAGAAGCCATTAGGGGAAGAGCGAGCGATATACATATCGAACCAAAAAAAAATGAATCTGTTGTCAGATTGAGGGTTGACGGAGATATGGTTGACCATTTGACTATAAAAAAGAGAACAAGCCAGATGGTCATATCCCGTCTTAAATTATTGGCGGGTCTTGACATTGCTGAACGCAGAAGACCACAGGACGGAAGTTGTGCACGAGAAATAGCGGGAGGAGTATACAGTTTTCGTCTTGCAACCACCTCCACTCCTAACGGAGAAAGTCTCGTAATAAGAATATTAAAACCCTACGCAAAACCCAAAACACTGTTGGAACTGGGTATGACCGAGAAACAGGCAAACACTCTTAAAGATAGCGGGAATCAGCATCATGGAATGGTTCTTGTCGTTGGTGGAACAGGTTCAGGAAAGACGACAACGGTTTATAGCTTACTTTCACAAATAGATACTGCAACAAGAAGTCTTATGAGTGTCGAAGACCCTGTTGAATACCGTATTCCGTCAGCAAATCAACAGCAGGTGAATGAAAAAGCAGGGATATCTTTTGAAGATCTTTTGAAATCTTCGGTCAGGCAGGATCCCGATATTCTTTATATGGGAGAGATAAGAGATCATTATTCCGCAAAAACAGCTATAGATTTTGCCTCAACGGGTCACTTAACCATCTCGACTCTTCATACTTCAAATGCGACTTCCGCTATTTTCCGTCTTGAGCGGTTAGACGTTACAAGATTGCAAATGTCGGAAAGCCTCCTTTGTATTATTGCTCAGAAATTGATAAAGAAACCCTGTCAGGCTTGCAGCAAAATCGTACATATATCTGATGAACAGAGAAAACTCTTAGAACCGTTCACAGCTGATATCCCCCAGAGAGTTTTAAAAGTAAACGGATGTCCGAATTGCAATAACACAGGATATTATGGCAGAGAGGGAGTATATGAGGTATTAAAATTCGACGAAGATATAATTGAAGAAATCAGAAAGGGAACTCAAATCTCTGAAATCCGCTGCTTGTTTAAAGAAAAAGGTTGTTATCTTTTAGGTGACCATGCGATTGAGAAAATTAGAAGTCTTATATTCGCTCCCGAAGATGTTTATAATAAGATATTAGTAGAAGAAGTTCCTGCTAAGAGAACAGAGAAAGTTACTCGTGAGGGTCAGGAGGAAATTAGAGAAAAGGAAGAAGTCGGAGAGGTCGAAGCTCCGGAATTTGAAGAGAAAGGGAAAACAGTTCTCGTTGTCGAAGATGATGATGACTCGCGAAATTTAGTGTCGCGGTTTTTGACCAATGCCGGCTATATGGTAACCCTTGCCGAAGATGGAGCTGCCGCTTTGCTCGATATAGGAAGGAAAGATTTCGATCTTATAGTTTCAGATGTTAATATGCCCAATCTTGATGGGTTCTCTTTGATGGGAATAATCAAACAGAAAGGAATAAAAACACCGGTGATTTTTCTGACGTCTCTTTCGGATTCGGAAAACGAAATTGAAGGTCTTAAAAAAGGCGCTTCGGATTATTTGACAAAACCCTTAAAAAAAGAACTATTACTTCTAAGAGTCAAAAAATTACTCTCGGGCTAACGGTACAATATTCCCTCCGTCCATAATAATAAGAATTTTCGCATCCTTCCCTTTTTTATTTATTGATTCCATAAAAGCTTCCTGTAAAAAATTAAATGGTTTTATGAATGCTTCTTTTAAGATTTTATCCTCGATTTTGGATACTGCATATATTTCAGCTTTTTTTGATAGTTCTACAATTCTTGCAGCCTTGTGATAACCCAACTGGTAATCTTCTCTTGCTTTTTTTATTATTTTCTCCGGATCAGTAGTAGACGAAAGCAATTTATAGAAATTATCAGGACCTATTCCCTCACGACAGGCGGCAACTAAAATAAGTATGCCTCCGTTTTTAAGTGCAAGTTTGCCGTGTTCAATCGCTTTATGCGCTTGATACAAGTTTTTATCCAGGGGAGGTTTTACAATTGTTATTACAATGTCTGCTTTTTCTTTTACCCCGATGCAGAAAACATTTTTGGCGTACTCACTCGCTTTTAAAAAGGATTTGTGTATATCTCCGCAGAATACTGCACAGAAATCTTTTTCGTTTTTTACTATTGCTTGAATTGAAAAGATTGGGGTATCAGGTATTTTATTTAAAGCGTCTAAAAGGTCGATATGAACGGGGTTTCCTTTCAATTGTATCGGTGCAGCGCCTTCTTCCAGGGCAAGTTTGTGGTTTTGTTCGATTGTGATGTATCCTGCGAGTCCCGGAATGAAAGATTTTCTTCCCCCCGTAAAACCTGCGAAATAATGAGGCTCGACCGAGCCGATTGGAATAATAGCTCCTGCTTCTATAATTTTTTCGTTTATCCATACTTCGGTTCCACTTTTTGTTGTTCCAAGATTTACAAGACTTTTATAATTGCTTGCGTTGTGGACTATGATATTGGAATTGATTCTGTTGTAGAATTCTCCGAAGATTGATTTCAGTTCTTTATTTTTCGGTTCTTTATGGGTTCCTGTTGCTATTATATATTTTGCTTCTTCAAGATTCATTCTTTTATCCAGTTCCTTTAAAATCTCGAGAGTAGGTGTGGGTCTTGTATTATCGTTCATTATAAAAAGAAAATCTTTATTTCCACCGATCCATTTTTCAAAGGGTTCCATTCCTATTGGTTTTTCCAGTGCTTTCTCAACCAGCTTATCTTTTTTTTCTGAAGATACTTTATTTGGGTAAGCTATCTCAATGTTCAAACTGTCGGGTAAATCTAATTCGATTTTGTCTTTACCGTAAGGTATTGTTATTTTCATATTTAAGAAAAAATGTATTAAGCAAGTTTGATAAGTCAAGGGGATTATTAAGTCGGAACCTTAAGAATGACGGACGACCGCAGACGGTAGACCGAACCAAGTTAGTCTCACACAAAGCCACAAAGAACACAAAGAAAAAATTGATTTGTTTTAACCACAAAAAAACATTTACCACAGAGATCACAGAGAAAAAAAGAACACACAGAGAACGCAGAGAAAAAATATGGCGTTGCTTAAAACCCAACCCACCACCCCTGAATTAGCCACGGATTTACACGGATAAGCACTGGATTACCCAACCCCATTCCCCATTTTGTTGTTTTTTAACCGCTAACTGCTCTTTACTCCCTATTTACTACTAATTTCCCATTTAACCATTTTACAGTTAGGACATTTGTCCGGTTAGGGTTGTTAGAAGAGATATTTTCATTTACAATAGTTCACAAAGGAGGGAGAAATGGAAGCCCAAGCTCTAAAGCGGATAGAGTCCAAAACCAGA
>Ga0315539_1004023_pt1 | contig 10190 bp, 6 predicted proteins | sample SalMarSW160150MG_FD_203097 | JGI IMG/M metagenome (GOLD analysis project Ga0315539, IMG submission 203097) | Salt marsh sediment microbial communities from the Plum Island Ecosystem LTER, Massachusetts, United States - Salt Marsh Sediment SW1601-150 ... | reverse complement strand
ATTTAATTTTACAAAATACTTATGGCATCCTGATAAGGAATTGTATTTCCACTGTTATTACAGCGATCTTGGGCGAAACGGCGTTGCACACTGGGGTCGTTGCAACGGATGGATTATGATGGCGCAGGTGCATCTAATGAATTTTTTACCCAAAGATCACCCGCAACGTGAAGATTTAAGAAAAAACCTGGAACAACAAATTTTGGGCATTGCAAAATATCAGAATGAAGACGGCTTATGGCATCAGGTGTTGGATAAAACAGATTCATATCTTGAATCTTCCTGTTCTGCCATGTTTGTATATTCCATTGCCAGGGCAGTGAACGAGGGTTGGATAGATAAACGTTATGCATCAATTGCCCTAAGAGGTTGGCGCGGTTTAAAAGAACATAAAATAACACACGATGGCCAGTTGAAAGATATCTGTATAGGAACCGGGATTGAAGACAATTTAGTGTTCTATTATAATCGTCCGGCCCGAACTAATGAGACTCACGGATTAGGCGCCATTATTGATGCAGGTATCGAGATTCTTAAACTCAAAAAAACAATAGAACAATAAAGCAATTGTCGTTAGTAGAAGCGCAGGTTAGGACGTAGGCTGGAATATCCGTTAATCATTATATTTATAAATCGATAATTTTAATGCCGTAGGGTTCCAGGCTGACATCATATGCTTTTCCGTCTCCATCGAGCACTTTTGTTTTTCCGGTACTGTTACTACTACTTATCACAACGAGTTTTTTAGCATTCGTATAGAATGCACAATCAGTATGAATATTACTGCATGTCCACTGCCCGTAATCTTCCTGTTTCCCGGCTGCCCAAAACAAACCCCGATGCAGCAGGCGACTGTTTTCCGGAGCAAATTTAAAACCGGAAAGATAGATTGATTGACCCTTGCCAAAGAATTTAACGGCTATTTTCGGGGAGCCATCTTTTTCCGCAAGTACTGATGTGTCTTTATCAATTATAAAAACATTATCAATATCTTTACCAAAATCGATATCGCCTTCTATATCTTCAAATATGAAGTGGTTCTTAACTGATACGGCACATTCCAATTTCACTATACTTGATTTAATACCTATTTCCCTGTCAACTCCCAATATATGGGACAATTGGAAGTACTGACTTGAATACTGACAGGCCGAAGGTTCTCCAATGCCGATAAATCCACCGCCGTCTGCAACCCACCTGGTAATAGTTTCGACGATTTTTTCATTTTTCCAGTGTTCACCACCCGACCATGCGGTTCCAACTTTACCAGCATTGATAATCACATCAACATCTTTGGGAATACCCTGATCCAGAATGTCACTAAAGCTTATAAATGAAACCTCAACCGGCAAACCGGCCAGTGATTCGGTAACTTCGTAAAGCTCCATTCCATGAATGAAGTGACCGACGTAAACCCATGAACGAAGCTTACCCCAGGCAGTAAGTACAGCCACCTTCAATGGTGCGGTGTAAGGGCTGCCACCGGTATGTAATTGCTTGAGTGTTCGGAATTCCTGAGTTATGTGCTCAATGGTCTCTACGAAATCCGGAAAATCTTGAACCAGATGCAGATATCCACCAAGGCCGATTCGGTCTATCGGTACACGCAGCAATCCTCGGCGGATATTGACCCAGAACCTTCTGGCATCCAGAGCCGGATCTCCACCAGTCATGAAAGTGGGTTCACCCTTTAGCCCGGTGGGGAACAAATACGGATGCAAACGCAGTTCCTTTGTTTTAACACCTTGCACGCCCGCACATAACCTGGCTTCGAAAGCGTTGAATACGCACTTAATCAATCCATCGAAATTGAAGTCCTTATACCTTTCACCGTAAGGCTCGGTACCAACCCAATGATCATCGTAGAACATGTAAGCGACCTTGCCTGCATTGTGGATCAAATCAATACACTTAGGCCCGAAGCTGACAATAAATTCATTCATAAAATCCATCCAGTCAAGTAACCGTTCGGACGGGACGTTGTGGCTTGAACAATAGGTCCCATTATTTACAAAATCCTCACTGGTCATTTCGTAACCCCTGTCTTTAGCAAAAAGGCGCATGGCAAGCGGACTGACTGTCATCTCATAAGAGCCCCAGTCAGCATACCTGAACTTCTGCAACGAAGGATCGCCCCAGAACCAGGCAAAATTGTAAAACAGGGAGGTGAATCGCACAATTTTGGTCCTGGGATGTTCGTCCAGCCATTTTTGCAGGTATTCAAGCATGAACTTTTGAGTCTCAGGATATATAGGATCGACAGGCATCTGATGCTCCCTGTCTCCCCAGTCATTTGTTATGTGGTTGTACATTGAGATGGCTTCCCAGATTCGATATGCCAGAAAGTTGACGGTATATTTATGCCACTTTTTAACCTTATTGATGGTGACAGTGCCTCTGGATGCATCAAACGTCCACTGATCTTTGGGGACTTCCTCACCTGTAGTCCGGTCGAATACCTGCCACCAGGTTTTGGGATCGTCATTGGTATTGACCTCTAACTGTTCGCGAAAAAAGCCGCTCAGTAAATCTATCCTGACATGATCTTCTTCTGCTACAACAGGATCACTCATCAGGTAGTTCTGTTGAAGCTTGTCACGGTTGGCCTTTGCCCACTCGTTGTCTGCCCGTACCAGGCAGATGGTTGAGTAAATATTATAATCCGCTGATATGATCTTGTCGGATAAGACCGTGCCATCACTGTCACGGATGGCGTCCGCTCCCCATTTATCAGCGAGTTTCAGAGTTAATTCTTCATATCCTGCCTCACCGGGCAGTGTAAAATAACCTTTGATAATATCATTGTCAGTCATAATAACAATTTAATTAGTGAAAATATTAGGACTTTTTCCTTTCGTCAAGATCCTTTACTATTTGCGTTAAAAGTTTATCATTAATAGGATAAAAGTAGAGCATAATGCTGCAAACCAGAATAAACGCGGCTGGTATGATACTAATTAATAGTTTTATTCCATTGATAACTTCAGGTGTATCTGTAACCTCTTTGCTGTAGCCGAATAATCCAAGAAAATACAATCCTAAGAATCCACCCACCGCAACACCTAACTTAATAGCAAACATAATTCCTGCAGTTACCAGACCTGTGGCCCGCTTGTTAAATTTCCATGCATGAAAATCCGCGACATCAGCAAACATTGCAAATATAAAGACCGGCATAGCTCCTGCAAATAAAGACCAGATGAAATTTATGACGGCAAGCAACACGAAATTATCATGAGGCAGCCAGTAGAATGCCAGGTTGATAACCACGGTAGCCAACGTAAGAAAAATAATGACTGATTTTCTGTCAAAATGTTTTTTTACAGGTGTACTGAGAAGGACACCGGACAACATTCCGATTGTGCCGATTGTAAGGAATGTTGTTGTCTGATCGAAATTGAGCTTCAATGCCCCGATTATAATTGTCCAAAGTATCTTACCACCTTCGCCATTAACATAGTTAAAGTAGTATGCCACCATGCCGTTACGGATCATGTTATGGATAAGCCAGAAAATTGATGCTACAAACAGGATTATCCATGGTATGTTTTTTCTGATATCATTAAGATCTTCCCGGAATGTACTTTTTTGCTCTTTTGAAGGATGAACACGTTCCCGGGTAGTAAGAAATGTGATAATCAGAAGGACAATAGCTATTACACCAAATACACCCATTGTTACCTGGAAACCCAATGCCTGGCTGTACCCCAGTTCCTCGCTGTAACCCGGATGGGATATATTGGCACCAAAAAACTTAGCTAATGGAAGTGTAAACGCTGTAATTAAGAGCATGCCAAGAAATGCAAAGAAAAAGCGGTACTGTGAAAGGGTTGTTCGCTCTTTGGGATTTGGCGTCATCACCGCCATCATGGAGGAATACGGAATGTTGATAGCGGTATAAATCGTAGTGGCCAGGATATAAGTAACAAAGGCATAGACAATTTTCATGTTCTGGCCCCAATCGGGCGTGATGAACATTGCACAGGCCAATATACCATAAGGAACTGCCAGCCACAGAAGATAAGGCCGGAACTTGCCCCATCTGGTATTCGTACGGTCCGCGACCATTCCTATTATCGGATCGAAAATTATATCCCATACGCGCGTAATAAGTAACATAAAGGCTGCTACTTTAGTATCAATCCCAAAGATATCCGTGTAGAATATCATAAGAAAGAAACTCCATGCCTGGTATAAAATATTGGAGGCGGTATCTCCAAGTCCGTAGCCGACTTTCTCAATAACGGATAGTTTTCCACCTAATTTGCTAAAGTTCGAGGTTGTGGTGTTTGATGCGGGGGCCTCTGTAGTCGGATTATTGTTGTCTTCCACTGTGATTTGTTCTCCTCTTGTATATTTAAGTTATAATTACGGTAAAGCAACTAATATAATCGTTTTTTAAATTCAATCTTTACTTTTTTGTAAAAAAATCGGATCTCTCTACAGTTAATCTTCCGCTAAGGATAAACAAAGATAAAACCGATGTTTTTTCTTGCACGGATCAATCTCTAATATTATCATTGTATATAAATTGTAACTACTAAAATAATAAACAATGTTCACCGGACTCTTAAATCCCATCTCTTTTTTATATCGTTAAACAGGAGTTAACTATGATTAAAAATAAAAGCATAATTATTGTTCTGGCAGCTCTATTATTGTGCATCAGTACGGATACAACTGCACAGAAAGCTAATCGTTGCATAATTACAGACTACGGGGCTGTTGCTGACGGACAAACATTGAATACCATAGCTATCCAGTCTGCGATTGACCTGTGTGCATCGCAGGAAGGTGGCACGATTGTGGTGCCCGAAGGAATATTCCTGAGCGGTGCGATCTTTCTCAAACAGGGTGTTAACCTTCATATTGAAAAGGATGGTGTTTTAAAAGGCACGGTTAATCCGGATGACTATCCGCAGGTATTCACCCGTTGGGAAGGTGTTGAGTGTGAATGGACTTCAGCTTTAATCAACGCTTTTGATATGACGGGTGTACATTTAACCGGAGAAGGTACTATCGACGGCTCAGGGGATCAATGGATGAACCGTTATCCCAGATACAGCAACAAACTGCAAGTTGGCCGGCCACGCCTGATTGCCATTCAAAACTGTACCGATGTACTTGTTTCCGGATTAACTATAAAGAATCAGGCGTGCTGGGGTTTGTTTATTCTTTACTCTAAGGATGTAATCGCAGAAAATCTAATCATCCGTGCCGAACACAATATTATAAGTTCCGATGGAATCACTATAGATTCCGGCGAGCGGATACGTATTACGGGATGTGATATTGACGTCAACGACGATTGTATTGCTGTTAAATCTGGCAAGGATGAAGACGGACGGCGGGTAAACAGGCCATCCGGGGAAATCATAATCGAGAAGTGCCGGTTCCGTTATGGACACGGCGGCGTGTCTATGGGGAGTGAAATGTCAGGCGGGATTCGCAACGTAGAGATTCGCGATTGCATTGTGGAAGCAGACAACTGGGTACCCATCCGATTTAAGTCACAGCCGAGTCGTGGTGGTATCGTTGAGAATATCACCTACCGGGATATTGTACTTCAGAATACGCGCAAAGCATTTGAGTTTAACATGGAATGGCGCATGAGACCTCCAATTAAACAACCTTCCGATCCCCTGCCGGTAGTACGCAACGTGAACATTATAAATGTATCCGGTAAGGTTCAATCTGCAGGTGATATGCATGGCCTGAAGGATAGCCCGATCCAAAATGTAACTTTTAAGAATTGTAATATATCAGCTCAGAAAGGTTTTATTTTAGAAAATGTTAAAGGTTTGGATCTTTCCGGCCTTAATCTCAAAGTGGAAGAAGGTGAAGCCATTATATACAAATGAAAGGAAAAATATAATGAATAAAAAACATATGATCCGTACTATAATTTATGGCTTAATAATATTTTTTACAGGAATTCCGCTTTTCGCATCCGACTACAATGTAAAAACGTATGGTGCTACCGGCGATGGAAAGACAATTGACTCACCGGCTATTAATAAAGCAATCGATGCAGTAGCTGAAGCGGGCGGTGGAACTGTTTATTTTCCCGCCGGTACATATTTATGCTTTTCAATACGGTTAAAAAGCCATATTGGCCTGTACCTGGATCATGGTGCAGTTATTCTGGCAGCAAATCCGACTGACCATGAAGGAGGGTATGATCCTGCAGAACCTAATCAGTGGGATATGTATCAGGATCATGGACACAGCCATTGGCAAAACAGTCTGATCTGGGGCGAAGGCCTTGAAGATATCTCAATTACGGGTCCGGGAAGAATCTACGGCAAGGGACTTCAGCGCTGGGATACGGAAAAGGCAGGAGAAGGAAATAAAGCGATTGCCCTAAAGAATTGTCGTAATGTAACAATCAGAGATATCACCATGCAAACATGCGGCCATTTTTGTATTTTACCAACAGGTGTTGACAATTTTATTATCGATAACCTCAGGATCGATACCAATCGCGATGCGATCAATATCGATTGCTGTCAGAATGTATGTATCTCAAACTGTGTGGTTAACACACCCAATGACGACGCCATTGTTCTTAAAAGTTCCTATGCATTGGGGTATCCCCGAATCACTGAAAATGTAATGATTACCAACTGCCTGGTGAGTGGTTATGATGAAAATACAATGCTTAACGGCACGTTTCAAAAGACTCAAATAAAGGCTCCGGATGGTGGTGGCGTTACCGGCCGTATCAAATTGGGAACAGAATCAAACGGCGGATTTAAAAACATCACGATCACGAATTGTACATTTGATCACTGCCGTGGCCTTGCATTGGAAACAGTGGATGGCGGGATACTTGAAGATATTACCATATCGAATATTACAATGCACGATATTACAAATGTTCCTATCTTCCTTCGCTTAGGGAGACGCATGCGAGCTCCGGAAGGTATGGCAATTGGGAAAATGCGCCGGATTATTATTAGCAATATCATTGTTAATAATGCCAATCCGGAATACGGATCATTAATTGTGGGTATACCAGGTCACCATATCGAAGATGTTAAACTGAGTAATATCCAGATATTGGTGAAAGGCGGTGCACCAAAAGAATATATGGATATGGAGGTCCCTGAACTGGAGGACGGTTACCCTGATCCGAGATTTTTCGGAAAGATACCTGCTTACGGCTTTTTTATCCGTCATGTCAATGGTATTGAGTTCAATAATGTTGAAGTTCGTTTTATGGAAGAAGATTTTCGACCAGCATTCGTCCTGGATGATGTGCAGAACGCCGGTTTCAATAATGTAAAAACACAGAAAGCTCAGGATTCTCCAACCTTCCTGCTGAAAAATGTTAAAAACTTTAAAGCCAATCAATGTAACTCGGTACCTGACATAAATCTTGACAGTGTGGATCAGAAAAAGCTTTAATTAAAAAAACTAAAAAATGAAAAATTTTAAAGCGGTTTTATTCGTAATTATTTTATTGGGCATGGCTTCATGTAATAAAAGGCCATGGCAGAACTTTAATGACATAGATGTGGACGAGATTGCGGCCAATTTTCAATCACCACCAGTGGAATACAGCATGACTTTTTACTGGGGTTGGGATGGAGAAATCACTGAAGAAGTCATTGCCCGTGATCTGGATGCATTCAAGGAACGGGGCGTTCACATCGTTACACTGGAATCAGGTTACGATATGGGCAGTCCCTATCTCTCTGAAGGCTGGTTAGAAATGGTGAAACGAACTGTGGAACTGGCACGTGAAAGAGATATGCGTGTCTGGATTGTAGATGAGGGTAAGTATCCCAGTGGATTCGCCGGAGGTAAATTCACAACTGATGCACCTGAACTAAGGATGAAGGCACTTATTGTAGCGGATCGAATTGAACTTACAAGCGGTGATACACTCAGCCGGCAAATATCCGAAGATATTGTAAGTGCGGTTGCATTCAATTTACTCGATAGCACAAATCAAATCCTCGATATCCAATCCGGAGAATTGCAATGGATAACCCCTGAAGGTCAGTGGAATGTGATATTAATTAAACATGACTTCCGTAGTTCTCCAACACGGGCAGTTAATAATCCAACCCGCGGCAAGGATCCGAGCAACTCGCTCTGTGATTATCTCGATCCTGCAGCTACACAACGATTTATTGAATTCACCCACGAACAACATAAAAAGTATGTTGGTTCGGAGTTCGGCCGAACTGTACTGGGTTTTAGAGGTGATGAACCGGACTACAGTATCCGGGGGATTCCATGGACTCCTCAAATCTTTGCTGTGTTCGAAAAACAAAAAGGTTACGATGTACGACCATACGTTGCCTCGTTTTTTACACCGAGATTAACAGAAAAGCAAAAACGAATAAAAGCAGACTATTGGGATATCTGGTCTGATTTATTCGGTAAAAACTTTTTTAAAGTTCAGTCTGACTGGTGCGCCCGCCATAACATGGAATACCTTGTTCATCTCAACCATGAAGATAAAATGACAGAACTGGTTCGTTCCGAGGGAGATTTCTTTGAATGTATGCGGCACGTCCAGATGCCCGGAGTTGATGCAATATGGAATCAAATCTGGCCTGATAAGGTAGCGGATTATCCGAAGTATGCATCCTCAGCAGCACATGTATTCGGTAAACCACGTGCTTTCACCGAAAGCTTTGCAGCATACCATATAAGCCCTGATGTCGTGCAAGCTAAATGGGTTTTAGATCACCAGTTTGTGCGAGGTATTAACATGGTTGAAGTGATGTTTGTTCCTGCCTCTACTAAGGGCCAGCCAGGCTTAGATGGATGGAAAGGAACGGAACAATTTCCATCCATCGCCAGATACGTTCACCGCACCTCTTATCTGCTGTCACAGGGACGTCCCGCCGCTCAAATCGCTGTGTACTACCCCACATCCAGTATGTGGCTGGGCGATAAGGAATCGAATAATAATGTCCTGCATATTATGCAACAGCTCCTTGAACATCAGCATGATTTCGATTTCGTTGACGAAAATGCACTTTCCTCACTTTTAATTCCTGAAAATGGATCATTCAGGAATCTGAGCGGACAATATTATCGCACCGTAATTATTCCTCATGTAAGTTCGATTTCGAAAACAGCTTTGGACCGGCTGCAATCTTACACAGCCTCAGGGGGACAGGTTGTTTTTCTTGGTCACGAACCTTCTCTTGTAGTAGAAAAGACATTTCTAAATGCTTCCGGCCCGAAAGACTTAAGCTGGGCAATCAGAGAACCCTCCGGAGAACTAACTCCCCGTGTGATGGAAGCTTTAATTCAGCCGGATGTACAGTTGGATCGTTTCTGTCCTTATGTGAAGGTCATACATAGGCGCCTGCGTGATGCGGACCTGTATTTCTTCTTCAATGAGAGCACTGAGAGCCAGTTGTTTAATGCAAACCTGGCTGGAAGAGGTCAGGCCCAGGCCTGGAATGCAATGACCGGAAAAATCGAAGCTATAACCGGCACTTCCCTGGATAATGGATTGGTACGATTGAATCTGGAACTGGAACCATACCAGGCAAAATTTATTATAATTGGGGGCGGATCGAGATAAAGCTTTGATTATCAGGCATTATAATTTTTATCCCGGTCCGACGCCTTTTTAAAGGGGGAGTAATGCCCCTTTTTTATTCACTTGCATAAATTGTTACTATTTTGTTACTTGGATTACTCAATTCTCCCCTAGCACATTAATAGACAAATATTTACAGTTTAACTTAACTTTTGGGAAAAAAGTAAGTTATTCTAAAAAGTCATGGTAATCTTCACTAAATTAGGGTAGCTAAAAATCATGAAACGAACATGAATTTTCATATCAATTCGTATTTTTGCATTTTAAATTTTTGATATAATGTCAGTTAAAAAATGCGGCTTAAACAATTTTATTATCCGAAGGTTATATAATAAATTTATTCAATGGTATTGACAAGAAAAAAATTTATCAGGACTTCTATCATTGTGATTCTGATTGTTATGCTGCTTGGGATCATTTTTTATCCCAAGCTAAAACCCATATTGAAATCCGGTTCCGGTTCAGAAACAGGTCCATCTGCAGGCGCTCAGAGTATGCGGGGTGGAGGGCAACCGTTGTTCGCCAGCGGTTATGTAATTGCCCCGTCACAGATGAATGAACTTATTTATAGTACAGGTTCATTGATTCCTGACGAGGAAGTTGAACTCTCCTTCGA
>Ga0315539_1004019_pt1 | contig 10197 bp, 6 predicted proteins | sample SalMarSW160150MG_FD_203097 | JGI IMG/M metagenome (GOLD analysis project Ga0315539, IMG submission 203097) | Salt marsh sediment microbial communities from the Plum Island Ecosystem LTER, Massachusetts, United States - Salt Marsh Sediment SW1601-150 ... | reverse complement strand
TCCGGGAGTACCCAGATCTTCAGCAGTCTCTCGAAGTCTGGAGCGGACGTTGGTTTTGGACAAGCTTGAGTCACTGGCCCAAACCAAAGCAGCAACTCCTGCCACATGCGGGCATGCCATCGAAGTTCCGCTGCTGGAGGCATATCCGCCATTCTTATATGTAGACTTTATATTTACAGCAGGTGCTGCAAAATCAACTTCTGGGCCGACACTTGAGAAACCTGCTATACTATCACTTGCACTTGTTCCGGAAACAGCGATAACTGAGTTATGCGCAGCAGGATAAGTCACAGCGCCGCCATACTCATTACCTGCTGCTGCGACTAACAGTACGCCGGCATCATTAGTTGTGCTACAGGCATTTTCCAGTGATTCACTATAATCTCCAGCAAAGCTCATTGAAACAACTTCTATCCCATGCTCTACGCACCATTCTAAACCTTGGATGATGTCACTGACGTAGCCGCTGCTGTCATCGCCCAGGACCTTCACAGCCCATAGACTTGCACCGGGTGCAACTCCTACTACGCCTATATTATTATTTGAGGCTGCGACTATTCCTGCGCAGTGCGAGCCATGGCCATTCCTGTCGTCCCAGTAAAACTTGTGTGTGCTGCCGTCTCTGAACCACAATCCAGTGTAATTGACCCCACCAGCGATGTTGTCAACTAAGTCAGGGTGGTCATAGTCTATCCCTGTATCCAGGATTGCCACGTCTACGCCTGAACCTGTGTTTGTACTCCATACCATGTCTGCATCTATTCGAGTCACACCCCAGGGGATTTCCTGTTGGATCGCGTGCATTATAATGTCGTCTTCGACATAAACTATTTCCGCGTGTTCCTTCAGTTCGACAATCATGCTCTTGGACAGTTTGGCTGATACGAGAGGTAACAAACGAAACGAATGGTGGACGTCACCACCAAAATTACGCACCAATATTTCATGTTGTTCGGCAGCTCGCCGGCCAACTCCCTCTTTGAAACTGATTAAAACTCTCTCTTCAGGAGACTCCTGCTGTCCGAAGCTTATGTCAGAAAAGCTCGTGACTAAGAATCCAACTAATACAATTCTTACAATTGAATATAGTTTTTTCATAATTTTCCTTCTAAAGGCTATTAATCTTTAGAAAAAATGACACTCGGCCATTGAGCACAAACATTCGCTATAACTTAACCTTCGGATAAACCAGCGAATCTTCTGTAGATTTTTTCAGGCGAGCGAGTTGATCGGTCTGTTGTATTCAGGACGACTCGGTGGACAATCTCGTGCTACGTAGCGTTATTACTTCGCAGAGTAGCAAGCCTACCCTACTTGAGAGTTACATATCAGGGAGGATTGTCGGATTATTGGCTTTGTTTGGGATTAGATTGCTCTACATCCGTAGAGACATTGCGGATCTCATCAAAGAAAGGCGTTCTACCTTGCTCGACACAAGCTGCGGCATAAAGGTACATAGCAGCACACCAGGTCTGCCAATCCTCGCCCTGAGGTGTGCCATCCTGTGCCCTACACCATTCGTTGAAGCCGAACTCTACATTGGCTTTGCGGGAGGGACGGACAAGCTCAGTGAGGGCGAGCAGCTTTTTATTGGCAAGCTGGAAACGATGCGCCGCGACCAGGGCGGCGACATAGAAGCCGCAGATAAAAGGCCAGACGCCGCCGTTGTGGTATTCGCCGGGCTGGTTGTATTTTTTGTATCTTGGCAGCCAATCTGGATTCTCGGGTCGGACGTATGGGAAGAAGTTGGGGGGCAGATCAACTGCAAGGTCTTCATTTTTGCGCAAAGCAGCGCACTCTGTCTCGATCCAGGAGACGAGCTCTTTCGCGCGTGTGGGTGGCGCGATTCCGGTAAGGATGGCCAGGCTGTTGCCGAGCAGATCGAAGCGTTCACTTTTGTAGACTTTGTAAGACCACATCGCATAATATGGCTTGTATCTGAGGACGAGACCCTCGTGCACATGTCGCTGCTGTCTTTCGCCCTTGACGGTGAACCTTCCCATTTCTTCGCTGAGGCGTTGTGCGCGGGCGTGCTTCCCGAAGAGTCTCAAGTAGGCATAAACGATTGTGTTGACGTAAAGGCCATAGCCGAGAACCCATTGTTCATCGCGCCAGTCGCTTGTGGGCAGTTGCGCTACGATGACGCGGTCGCAGGGGCTCTGGTATAGCATCCATTGCATAGCTTTGTTGACGGCGGCATCAAGGAAGTCGGTTTGGCCGGTTACCTTGCGCCAGATGCCCGTGGTCAGAAGGAATAGCGGGGTGGTGTCACTAGAGCCGCGATCTTCACCATCATGAACCAGTGATGGGATATGTCCTTGCGGACTTTGATTGGCAGCTAATGTCTCAAGAACTCTCTGCAGGTTTTTAAGCAGCTTTTTATTGCCGGTTGTGAGGATGCCCAGTGCGGAAATCATTATATCCCGTGTGTATGGTTCGGGATAACCCCAGCCGGCTGCTCTTGGCAGGCCGCGATACGGGCCGTGGTTGTTATGGAGCAAAACTTTTAGTGCAGCTTGCTTTGTCTTTTCGATGAGCCTTTTCTCGTGTGTAAGCATATTCAGGAAATCCCCAGTTTTTCTGCGATGATCTGAGTAAACCGTTTGGCAATGACACGATAGTCGAAGTGTTCTACCGCCCGTTTTCTTCCTGCTTCACCCATTTTCTTTCTTAATTCGGCGTTTTCCATTAACTGCAACAGGTAATCTGCAATGTCATGCACGCTCGCCCGGTAATCGACGGTTCTTGCTCGCTTGAATACTACGCGGTGTCCATCTTCGTAGCCTGATTCGTCACCGACGGTGGCTTCCTTTAGTTTGATTTCCTGTGCGATGCTGGCAAGGAAGGCATTCTGACCATGCACCATTGTATCGAGCATTCCCATCGCCTTTATACCGATGACGGGTTTCCCACAGGATGCTGCTTCGACTTGAATCATTCCGAAGCCTTCGAGGCGTGAGGGAGCGGCGTAGATATCACAGGCAGCGAGCAGATAGGGCATGAAGTTCCGACTGATTACGTTTGAGGTAAATACGACGTTTTTGTCGATTCCAAGTTGTGTCGCTAATTGCATATCTATTAGATTCTGCTGCTCGGTTCTTGGTTGAGGCCAGACCTTGCAGACGTACTTCCAATCGGGGGCTTTGGTGTCAATAAGTGATAGTGCCTGCATAACTTCCTGGGCGCCTTTGCTGGTAGCGTCACCGCCTATGGTCATGATCAGGATCTGGTCTGGAGCAACGCCGAGAGAATCTCTTACTGCGGCAATTTTTGGGTCAGTTTTATCACGTGGAATAAATGAATCCGTGTCGCATCCAACAGGTAGTACCTGTATATTTTTGCCGTTAAGACCATCACGGATGTAGACGTTTTTAACCCATTTAGAGGTAACGAGGATTAGTGGCAATGTTTCGAGAATTTCCTGGTAGTTTGCCATATAGCCATCTGCGACGAGCCAAGGGACAGGCTGGATGCCATAGCGCTGTGGGTGCAGAACGAGATAAGGTGTATGACCCCAGTAGCCAACACCAACTACCACATTCGGCTCGAACCAGCGGTAGTACCACTCTTTTTCCTGGGCCGATTCGAAGTGGACTGAGTGGACGTCAACTCCAAGTTGCTCCAGACCCTTATGCAGGAGGTTGCCTTGTGTTGCCAGTCCCGCTGGCGAGGGCGGATAGTCATAAAGAATAAGGACTTTCATTTTTTTACTCCTTTTCTGATTGTGTTCGGTGGCCCGTCTGCTCGTAGCACCAGAATGCCTCCCTGCGTGGTGTAGTTTTAGCTTCGAAGGTATCCGGGCCAAATCCGTATATCTTGGTCATCAACTCATATTTTCTCTGCCAGACTTCTGGTGGCAAGTCAATTTGTAAGTCGGCGTTTTCTATTGGTCGGGGCAAATATTTTCTTTGGCCGTCTTCATAGGCGAACATCCATAAGTGCTTTGCATCGAGCCTACCGGATTGCCAGAGTGTGTCGACTGCCTTTGCTGTTTCTTCGTGGCGGAGGTGGTGTGTGTATTCTCCCTTGAAGTGGTGTGTGATAATCAGATCAAATCGTTGCGAGCCGAGTAAATCACAAATTGTATTTTGAACGAGAACCTCGTCAAGTGGCGTTTGCTCAGGACCGTCATCGAGATCGGCCATTGTGCCGTTGGCGTTGAGAATCTTCAGAGCGCGGAAGAATTTCGGCTCGCGGTCCGGGTCACCCTTTCTGCAAAGTGTAATTATGGTCCACCTGGTCTGGGGGTGCATGAGTATAGTGCCACCCGCCCAGAGTGTTTCATCGTCAGGGTGAGCTACGATCACTACACAACTGCGAAAGTCGAATTGGGCATTGTTCATTTATCGTACTCTAATTCTACGTAGTGTTCAGCGGACGCCGTCGAGTGGTGGGCTTGACGGTACCGGAGTTTATTTGTGCTACAATGATTGTTGTTGCAGGAAAGTCAAGTGTGAAGCCGGCAAAAATCGAATGAATCGTCCCGAATAAATGCGGCCGGACATAGGGGGGTTGCTCAGTAGTCAAGAGGATGGTTTGACAAGGTACAGTATGGGATAAGACGACGCAATTGTGCGGAATTTTGTATTGCTTGGAGACGCAAAAAGGTGTATAAGGGTGATTTCCGTATGAAGGACACCTTGGGCAGTGTAGTGTGAGGGGAGTTGTTTTGAACTGAATGGTGCCATGCGGGAATTAGGTTCAAGGATAACCATCGATGAGGAATTTTTTCGTCTCTAAGTTGTTTTTTGTCTTTGTTTTATAGAAAGTGGAGAAACGATGAAGCGCAGAATGGTTACGATTGACGGTAATACAGCGGTGGCCCACGTGGCCCACGCGACGAACGAAGTAATTGCGATCTATCCAATTACTCCCAGTTCGTCGATGGGCGAGTTTGCGGATGCAAAGACTGCTAAAGATGAGCCGAATATATGGGGTACGGTGCCTTCCGTTACGGAGATGCAATCGGAAGCTGGTGCTGCAGGCGCCGTGCACGGAGCGTTGGCAACCGGAGCTTTGACTACGACTTTTACTGCCTCGCAGGGACTGCTGCTGATGATACCGAATATGTACAAGATTGCGGGCGAATTGTTACCGACCGTGTTTCATATCTCAGCTCGTTCATTGGCTTGTCAGGCGCTGTCGATATTCGGTGACCATTCAGATGTTATGACCTGTCGTGAGACGGGCTTTGCCATGATTGCTGCCTGCAACATACAGGAAGTTATGGATTTTGCGCTTATTGCGCAGCAATCAACGCTGGCTTCGCGTGTGCCTTTTCTGCATTTCTTTGATGGATTCAGGACAAGTCACGAACTACAGAAAGTCGAGGAGCTGACATTTGATGATATGCGGGCGGTGATAGATAATGAGTTAATTGCTGCGCACAAGGCCAGAGCGTTGACTCCGGATAGGCCCATGATTTCCGGCACAGCGCAAAATCCCGACGTGTACTTCCAGGGCAGAGAAACGGTCAATAAGTTTTATCTGGCGACGCCCGAAATAGTGCAGAAGACGATGGATAAATTCGCAAAGGTTTTGGGACGGCAGTATAAGTTGTTTGACTATGTTGGTGCGCCGGATGCGGAGAAGGTCATTGTGATCATGGGTTCCGGCGCTGATACGGCGCATGAGACGGCCGAGTATCTGGTGTCTAAAGGCGAGAAAGTCGGTGTGGTGAAGGTGCGGTTGTTCCGACCGTTTAGCACCAAGCATTTTATTCAAATACTACCGAAGACAGTAAAGAAAATCGCGGTTCTGGACAGGACGAAAGAGCCGGGATCGCTGGGCGAGCCGATGTACCTGGATGTACGGACAGCGATCGGCGAGGCAATGGCCGACGGACTCACTTCGTTTGATAAGTATCCGCTGATTGTTGGCGGGCGATACGGACTTGGCTCGAAGGAGTTCACGCCTGCCATGGTCAAGGCCGTGTTTGACAATCTTGATGCGAAGCAGCCAAAGAATAACTTCAGTGTGGGTATCATCGATGATGTGACGAACAAGAGCTTAGATGTTGACGAGTCGTTTGATATCTCGAGCGAGGGATTCTTCTCCGGTATGTTCTGGGGCCTCGGGTCTGATGGAACAGTGGGTGCAAATCGCAATTCGATCAAGATCATCGGGGAGCTGACAGACAATTATGCCCAGGCATACTTCGTATATGATTCAAGGAAAGCAGGAGCCGTGACTGTTTCACACCTTCGGTTCGGAGATCGTATTATTCGCAGGCCTTACCTATTAAGTAGTGCCGATTTTGTTGCGTGCCACAATCCAATCTTTTTGGAAAAATATGATATGCTTTCGGCGGCACGTGATGGGGCGACATTCCTTCTGACAAGCAGTCATGGCCCGCAAGAGGTCTGGGATACACTGCCCGTGGAAGTTCAGAAGCAGATAATTGATAAGAAGCTAAAATTCTTTGTGATTGATGCGATATCGCTAGCGCAAGAGCTTGGATTGGGCGCACGGATAAATGTGATTATGCAAATGGCATTTTTCAAGATAAGCAGCATCATTCCGCTGGATACGGCAGTCAAGGCGATCAAGGATGCGATTCAGAAGACATACGGCAAGAAGGGTGAGAAGGTTGTTCAGATGAACTATGCGGCAGTGGATGGCACGCTGGATAAGGTGTTTGAGGTAAAGGTGCCGGATAAGGTGACGAGCAAAATAAAAGTGCGCCAGCCTGTGCCGGATGATGCACCAGATTTCGTCAAGGAGGTCACCGGTGAGTTAATTGCCCTTCGAGGCGACAAGGTGCCTGTGAGCAAGATGCCTGTGGATGGCAAATATCCGACAGGTACGACGAAGTATGAGAAGCGAAACATCGCGGTGAAAATTCCGCAGTGGGAGCCTGATGTTTGCATTCAGTGTGGGATGTGTTCGCTGGTCTGTCCTCATGCGGCGATAAGGATAAAGGCATACGATGATAAGTATCTCAAGGATGCGCCGAAGACCTTTAAGAGTGCCGATGCCAAAGGCAAGGATTTTAAGGGCATGAAGTTTACAGTGCAGGTGGCGCCGGAGGATTGTACGGGCTGTGGTGCGTGTGTGGAGATGTGTCCGGCGCAGGAAAAAGACGCTAACAAACAACCCACCGCGCGCAAGGCGATAAATATGACGCTGCAGGAGCCGTTGCGTGAGCAAGAGCGTGAGAACTATAATTATTTCCTGTCGATTCCAAACACGAACCCAGGGTTGTTTAAGGCCGGGACCGTCAAGGGCAGTCAGTTGGTTGAGCCTTTGTTTGAGTATTCGGGCGCGTGCGCCGGTTGCGGTGAGACGGCGTACGTTAAGCTTCTAACACAGCTATTTGGCGACCGGGCGCTGATTGGTAATGCTACTGGGTGTTCGTCGATCTATGGCGGGAATCTTCCTACGACGCCTTATACCAAGAGAGCCGATGGCCGTGGGCCGACCTGGAGCAATAGCTTGTTTGAGGATACTGCTGAGTTTGCGATGGGCATGCGGTTGACGGTTGACAAGTTCAGGGAACGAGCCCTTGATTTACTCGGCAAAGTTGCCTCAAAGGGTTGTGTTGACAAGGAGCTGGCAGAGGAGATTCGAGCGGCGACACTGGCGAACGATCCGGAGCAGAGTGCCATCGAAGAGCAGCGCAGGCGCATTGAAGAATTGAAGAAAATGTGCGACAAAAGCAAGTGCGAGCAGTGCGAACAACTTTTACAGGTAGCGGACTATCTTGTTCGCAAAAGTGTGTGGGGTCTTGGCGGTGACGGCTGGGCGTATGATATTGGCTACGGCGGGCTTGACCATGTGCTGGCCAGTGGTGTGAATGTGAATTTGCTTGTTCTGGATACGGAGGTATATTCGAACACCGGTGGCCAAATGTCAAAATCGACACCGAGAGCCGCAGTGGCGAAGTTTGCTGCGGGTGGCAAGCCTTCGCCCAAAAAAGACCTTGGACTGCTTGCCATGACTTACGGCAATATCTACGTGGCGAAAGTCGCAGTTGGCGCGAACGCTAACCAGACGGTGAAGGCATTTGTGGAAGCCGAGGCCTATCCAGGGCCATCGCTTATAATTGCCTACGCACATTGCATTGCTCATGGCATAAACATGACGACCGGCTATCAGGAACAGAAAAAAGCTGTGACGTGCGGACATTGGCCTTTGTGCAGATTTGATCCGCGCCTGAAAGAGCAGGGCAAGAATCCACTGCAGCTTGATTCCAAAGCCCCAACGGTCGAGTTTGAGGAATATGCATACGGCGAGAATAGATACCGTACGCTGAGACAGTCGAAGCCTGAAATTGCGGCAGAATTGATGAAGCTCGCGACGGGTGATGCGACGGCAAGGTATCGTTTGATGGAACAGCTTTCAAAGCTCAAGTGTGGTGAGGTGGGCGAAGAGGAAATTGAGAAGGGGGCAAGATTAGAAACGCAGCCTGTAGGGAAATGACATGAATAATTGGTTATTGAAAGCGTGTTGGTTAATTGCCTTGATGGCCTTTGTAGTTGGTGGGTGCGGCAATGTTTTTAAGATTGATAGAGCAAGCCAGGCGGAGGACTTTACCAGTGGTCCTGACGTTGAGACGCTTGTGGTCCACGGCGATTATGCAGTTGGGGCGCTTGCGGCAACTGGTGGACTTGATACCTGGATGAAGGTAACGAGGCTTAATCTTGAGTGTGTAGTTACTTTTTATCAGCCGGATGGCAGCTTTTATCTAACCGAACATGAATGTGAGATTTACCCATGGTCGAATTCTATTCGCATCTCGGCGCAGGAGCCGATGGGCAAGTTAATGTGGCAGCTCTCTAACGGTCATTTCAGCATGCTGCAAGGCAATGAAAGAGTCGATGTCTTGAACTCAGTATCCTATCGCGACTATGCAGAAGCGATATTGAACATAACAACGGCACCGGTGCGGTTGTTGGATCAGAAAAGCGAATACCTCAAAAAGCCCGAGCCCGTAAAAATAGCAGGTCTTTGGTATCACATGATTGAGCAGGTATATCCTCTTGGCCAGGCGTTGAGCGCGGATATAAAGAAAAAAGGTGACTGGCGATATGAGCCATATTGGTCTGAAGCGATATTTTGCCAGAACAGAGATAGCTCTTTTGTGAGTCTGCTCTTTCTCAGTGATGTTGATGAGCAGAAGTTCTTAGCTGTTCGCGCGTATGATTATGACATATACGCTGGACAAAAGGTGATTGTGCCCAGGAAGATAGAGATATTCAGAACTGATGCACGATCTGTTATTAAGGAACGGTTGGTTACAATAGATTTCAAGTAATTGCCGGTTTAAGTCTTATCTATTCCATATAAAGCTAAGCCTACTGTTTGCCTACGCAGCACCGAAAGCTTATGAGTTCTTCAAGAGCTTGATTCCATAATCACGCTGACTTTGTGGTGGTACGCCAATAATGGCTACAGTTTGTATTTGGAGATGAACTTTTCGAAATCGTCGATACGTGCCTTCATCTCTTTCGCACAGTTATATAGATAATTCACTCTCTCATCGATTTCCTCAGTGAGCGCTCCTCGATATTCTTGCTTTGTTGCAGTTCTTAACTTCTTGAGACGAGTTGTTATCATTTTTTTCGAGCCTTGCCAACTCCATTGTTTGGTTTTCCAGCAGAACTCCTGTATATCTTGCCACGAGCAATGTCCACCTATCGCCTTGGCAATCTTATCAAATCGATTCCACTTCTTGATAAGTCCTATTATTTTTTTCTGTTCCTCTTGTGTGAATTCCATGAGTCTGCCCCCTTTCTCTAGGTGATTCAATACTTCGGCATTAAACGTGCCGCAAAAATATCCCACATCCTTTTTTCGACAGGATTTCAGAGTGACTTTGGGGCTTCAGTGAAGATTCCTATTTGCCTACTATTTCAGATAGGGACGAAGCGAAGCAGAGATTACCTTTCTCTCGATTAATAAAATAGCCGCATAACTTGGGTTCTTACGCTGACCTTGACGGCATATTTTTTAACCTCTGGACTGCTACCGGTGCAAAACTGGATGGGATAAGTTGATATTCCATAAGTCATTAAAAAATCATAGCTTACATACAAAGCAGGAAAAAACCGTGTAATAAACCAGTAACAAATCTATAATAAGTGCGTGGAAAATCATAGTTTACCCTTGACTTGGTCGATAATTAATCTATACTATTTAATGGAATCACGATGAGAGGTTAGCCAAAGGGTTCCGTCCCGAGGCAATGCCTCTTTT
>Ga0315539_1004009_pt1 | contig 10205 bp, 8 predicted proteins | sample SalMarSW160150MG_FD_203097 | JGI IMG/M metagenome (GOLD analysis project Ga0315539, IMG submission 203097) | Salt marsh sediment microbial communities from the Plum Island Ecosystem LTER, Massachusetts, United States - Salt Marsh Sediment SW1601-150 ... | reverse complement strand
GGACTTTTTCAGCACGCTCTATCCGTTCTAACCCCATTTCCCCTTACTGATGTGAACCTCTATCTCCGCCTTTATGAACTGTCTTAAAAGATGTGCCTCATCTCTGGCTTTGGTAAAGATAGCCACGCAGGCCGGATCCAGGTTGTCATTTATGCCCTTGGTGGCCATCTGAGTCACCTCTTCGAGGAGAGTAGCCAAATGGATAAGAAGCCCGTTTGAAAGTCTCGACCTGTCTATCAGCTTAGCTTTGTCCTCGGCTATTTGCTGGAACTTTTCCTTAGGAGCTCCGCATCTGGGGCACTTGTCTGGAGCATTGTTTCCCTCGTAGATGAAATTGCACACGGTGCATCGGAATTTCTTCATCTCTCCTCCTTTAATAATCTCACCTGCAACAAGCACAACTTTTCCGCTTTGTTGTGGAATATATCATGTGAGGTGGCCGTTGTCAAAAGTTTTTTCTCCCACTAATTGGCCAGGAAGAACGTAGAACATCAGCGGGCTAAGAAGCTATGGTGGGCTTGGAGCGCCGAGACCAAAATGGGAACCATCTCAGCGACAAATTGGACCTGTAAAAGGAAGCCTCATCCTGACATGGTTTCGAACATACGGCTCTACCCCACACGGCAAAATAGGGCTTGACAGATTCGAGACCATTCTCTTAAATTAGGCCGGGCAACAAGGAGAACTGGGGAAGAGAAAAACTGATGGAAGACAAAAGGCAGTTTTTGGACATTCTGATCGGCGCAATTCGCAGAGAGACTGAGGCTTTCAACTACTATTACGGCGCCAGTGAGAAATCACCCTCTGAGGAGAGCAAATCTTTATTGATTCAGTTGGCAGAAGAAGAGAGAAGACATCGCATAATCCTGGTGAGGGAGTTCCAGAATCTGACCAGGCTGATGTCTTCAGGTCAGAGAAAGGACATCTTCCTGGAAAAAGACAGAGTGAGTTACCAGATTCCCGACGAACCCGCCTTCAAGAGATCCCAGAGCATAAAGGACGTCGATCTAGCGGTTGTCTCATTGCCCACTGAATTCGTGGGAGGAGATTACTTTGACAGCTTTCCAATAGACGACAGAAGATTGGGGCTTTTGATCTTCGACGTGATGGGACACGGGATACAAGCTACAGAGTTGAAAGCAAAACTCAGAGCAGCCCTGGGTGGATTAAAGGAACTCTATTTGGAAAAGAGGGGAAGTCTTGAGTTGTTGAGTCCCGCCAAAGTAGTCACTGAACTGAACCAGAAGCTCACGGAGGAATGCTGGAAGCTTTCTTCTTTCGTCTCCCTGTTCTATGCCGTTTTGGACTTATCCAAAAATCGGTTGATCTATTCTTCGGCCGGACATGAGCCTCCTATTCTGCTCGGAAAACAAGCAATTCATCAACTAATAGAGGGTGACCTGTTGATGGGGATAGATAAGGAAAGGGTTTACGGTGAGAATACTAAAGAAATTCACCCGGGTGATATTCTGCTCATGTTTACCGATGGAATAGTGGAGACTTCAAACTCCAAAGACGAAGAGTTCAGTCGAAAGAATCTGGTTGACGCGGTAGAGAAACATAAGGATCTTGGCAGTTCCGAGATAGTACAGAAGCTCCTGAGTTATCTGAGAGATTTTCTGAAGGAAGCACCTTTGACAGATGAATTTACCTTGGCTCTGGCGAAAATAACATGATCCCATCAGGTAAGGCTTGTTAAAGACTCCTGGATTGAAAGGCATGTTCTGATGTGCGGCAGTTTGGGTCTTCGACTGGTTTGCCGTGAAAAACAGATTGCCAATTGAGACGTGTAAAGGAGGTTTGAGGATGGACAAATGGGAATGCAAGGTTTGCGGGTATATTTATGATCCGGAGATGGGAGACCCGGAGAGTGACGTCGAAGCAGGTACCCCATTTGAAGACCTTCCTGAAGATTGGGTCTGCCCGGAGTGTGGGGCGGATAAGGACCAGCTCGAGATACTGGAAGACTAGTTGAACTTAGAGCAACAGAGATTCTCCTGAGCAGACCCACCTTTTTTGCCACAGTTTCCTCTCCGAGGAGATGATTTCGGTGGAACGGGTCAGCCACGCCAGACGAAAGAAGAGTTTGATGGGTCGGCATTAGGTGCATGATCTGAGCAGGAATTGGACTCTCGAGAGAAGGTTCTGCAAGTTTTTCCGCCCAAGACACGATTTGGCGATAACTCTCCGCTTCGGCACTTTCGTCACTTCCTTAATTAACTGAATCTCCAGTCCACTTCCTCGATTATCATCTCCGAAGAAGCGCTATCCTGACTTGTCGGTACAAGTCCACTCTCTCTCCCCTCACCTTACAGTCTTTCCCCATTAGACTAAGTGTAGATGATATACAATGCACGGTAAGTCTTCGTGCGTTTCGCTGCAGCTGTATGGTCTTCACTCTAGTAGAAAGAGCTTCATTTCGCAAGTACTCATCCCCCTCCTCTCACTTTTTTCGAATCAAAAAGCGAAAAGATGACCCGCGGTACGTCTACATACCTCACAGCATGTGGCCTTTCAGGTCCTTGATACAGAAGCATAAAGGATACACACGTTTGACGGCGGCAGAGACAGACTGCAAATAGCCGACTGAGAGGCATAGACCAAAACCGCAAGAAACCTACACAAAATGCTTGACCTGATTTTCAGGGTAGTAGTTTACCCTTTTTGCTTGACTTGTTGCCTATCAGGGGGTAGTTTCTTTATAGGAGGAAACACACAACAATTCTATTCACGACAACAGGGAACCGCCTTTCACTTTCTGAAAAGAAAAAAGGGTATCTGTACGGCAGAATCGGCATCGCGCATTAAGGTTCGGATCCTGTAAAATCGAGGTATTTACCGACCCTTCCCATGGAGGTAAAAAATGAAGCACGAAATTTCTTTGGTCTTGATTCTGTCAGCATTTATATCGACGATCTTTGCTCAAGGAATCTCAGCCGCGGAGAAAGCGAGGCATAAGCCTCCCCTTCTTCTCCCTGTAGATGCAGGTTTTTCCAAAGAGGGAGCCACAGCGCCGGCAGCTATAGTCCCAACATACGAAGGTACGGTACCCGACTGTGAGGACATTCATCCAACCGTCGGATTAGAACGCATAATTCAGCATGACCAATTCGGCTCGACTTACTATGATTATCAGAGCAACGGTTCCATGGGCAGGATGATTGCCGTGGGTCCCTCTGGTCACAGGCATTTCATATTCCATGAGACCAGAGGAGATTACCACACTTATCCCAGGTATATCACCTACAACTGCAAAGATGCCCTGGATAATTGGCTGGGTCCAACATATGCTGATGGGGGCGAAGGAATCCGGGCCGGATATGCACAGATGTTGACCATGCATGATGGCAGGGAGATTATCCTTTATCATCGTACCGATGCGCCTGTGTGGTACAGCACTCTGCTAATTGGAGATGAAGGGTATATATGCTCAGGCGATTTTACCAGCATGTATGACCTTCCCGACGTAGTTGACTACCCTATGTCAAGTTTGCCCAGGGGCATTTGGCCCAAGGGGTCCATCGTTTACGACGCGCAGGTGGATACGGACTATATTCATATCCTGGTGACTGAGAATAATCCTGAGCTCGGAGCCAGCCAAACCATAGGCTATGAGCGCTGCGCTTTTGAAGGCGACAACCTCGTGTGTTATTCGCCTGGTTATGGCCCTTACACCAGGTTCCCGAATATTGCCAACCCGTCGGTTTTTGAGACAATAGCTGTAGTTGACTCCATCACGTGCATCTCTGCTATACTCGTCTCATCCCCAGTCTCCAGCAGGGTGGCGCTCGTTTACACCAAGCAAAGAGAAGAAAATAGTCAGCTTAACAACGACGTAATGTATATTGAGTCGACGGACAACGGAGAAGATTGGCTGGACGGAACTCAATGGCCGCCAATCAAGCACAACGTCACCAACTATCTTACCGAGGCGACGGAACGTGCGTATGCTGATGTGGCGGCTTGCTATGATTATAACGACAGCTTACACATTGTCTGGAACGCGGCCTGGTTTGACTCAGCTAAAGGCTTCACCAGTTATGATGCAAATCTTTATCACTGGAGCAAGGAAACCGGAATCACTATGATCGCCGACGCCTATTGGGGCGGTACTTGGCCTAACAAATGGTGTCGCAACATCGCGAAGATGAACATATCCGCGCAAGATCCGGCTTATCATTCTGGTGGCGATCCTGATTCGGTCTACCTGTTCTGTATATGGGTGCAGTCTGACAGTGGAGACAATTCCTTGGGTCAATGGTCGAATGGAGACATCTATGCTGCCGTTTCCAATGATGGTGGAGCAACCTGGACCCCGCGCTATAACCTTACAAACACCAAAACGCCAGATTGTCTGCCGGGTGAGTGTTTGAGCGAGCACTGGCCCTCTATGGCAGAGAACATGTATGATGGCGATTTGCACATCCAATATGTGTGCGATAGAGATGCCGGCTCGGTAACCGGAGAGGAGGGAATGCCAACAGATAATCCCATGATGTATTTGCACGTTGAAGAGTTGCCGCTTGAGACTGCCTGCGGCATATCTTACACCTTGGTCGACCCCCCGTCTTTTACTGCACCTCCGATAAAGGTTTTGCCCGATGAGGGCCAAAGGCTGATCACGTTTGACATTCAAGGGCTGTATAATCTCGGAGGCGACTTCACGGTCACCAGCGATCATCCAGACGTCGTCATAACAGCTAACGCCAGCGGCTACCTCTCCCCGAGTCAGACCAAAACCGTGGAGGTGACCATAACCTGCTCGGCTGAGGGCTTCATCAATGCCACCATAACCGTCACGGGATGCATTGGGACGGAGACCGAAATCTCGTACGAAATCGCGCTGCACGCAGTGTGCAGCGATAGTTATTTTGAGTGTGACCGGGACCCAGGTACCTTCGTGGAAAAGGACAATGGCACGCTCAGGCTGTGGGCTTGCGCCAACAGTTCGCAGGAGCTATATGATCTGAGGATTGAGCCTGAGGAGAAGCAGCAGGTTATCTTCAGCGGAGGTACCATCGTGGCTACCACCACTCCAGAGGGTGATATGGTGGTCGGCAGACAGGATTACCGGGACGTGCGAACCGGCGCAAGAGACACCATAAACCTTATCCAGGGCTACAATGATTATTTCACCAAAGAGTACTTCATTCGGAAAATCCACGTTAAGGACACTTACATTTGGACACCATATCTTGATCCTCCCAATGATTTCAAATGGTGGTGGATTGATATTCACAAACAGATCATAATGTTTCATGGCCTCAACTGTCCGGATTGGAAAAAGGACGTGATTGTCAAGTATACATGGATAGAGTTCAGCCATCCGCCTGCGTGGTGGCCTGGCTATCCACTCACATATGAAGGACACCAAGACATCTATTGGGGTCATTTTGCCGACGTCGATGCACCCTTTGACGATGGCTGCACCGGCTGTAACACGGCTGGATATGATGATTCCCGCGAGATGGTATGGCTACACGGCTTTTACAACGATACCCTGGCCGAGGGGCACCCTGAATATGAAGATTTCTATGTTGGGTTGACTTTTACCGATCGCGACGGAGGTGTGGTAGAACCTTGGGGAATGCAGTGCGTGCGCAACGACAACTTCCTCTATCGGCAGGGCGGCTGGGGATGGCTGGATGAGGAGTTGTACGAATTGGCAGCCACTCCGGGGGTGAACGTCCACGATCCGGATTCAGTGGTAGACCGCACCGTGGTGATAACCGCTGATATGATTCCAGGTGGCGGTGATAGCACTTTCGAGGCGGAGTATATCCTGATTGAGGCTGCAGTCCAGGGCGATGGGACGGGCTTGACAGACCTGCAGGGGCGCGTGGACGATGCCAGAGACACCCTCATGGCTGAACTGGACGGCTATGAAGTTTTCGACAAGAACCGGGAACCTCCGATGTGCGGAGACGTAATGGTAGACGGGATTGTGAACTCCGGAGACATCGTCAGGCTTATCGGCTATGTATTCTTAGGCGAGTCGGAACCCCCTTGGCCAATGGAATGTCGAGCGGACACTAACCATGATGGTGTCATAGATGCCGGAGACATTTGGAGGCTGATCGGCATCGTGTTCCTGGAGTGGCAGCCACCCGAGTGTCCAGACCACTGCTACGGAGATTGAAGTACGAAAATTGTGCTGTAGGAGAAAGGTCTTACCCTGAGGGCGTTGAATCTTCACATTGAACATAGAAGAAAAAAACCGCCCCGCTAAGGATGTGGACAACATTCTTTGCACCGCCAGCGGGGCTATTCTGTTTACAGCGAAATTGCGTTTTTCAGCTCTTGTTCTGAGCGTTACAGACTAGGCCAAAGCTGCTATCTTTTCTTCTTTCCCTCTATCTTCTCTGCCTTTTTCACTTCCTTTTTCTTAGGAGCTTCCTGGACTTTCTTAGGAGCTTCCTCGACCTTTTTCTTTTTATCAGCTTTCTTAACAGGAGGAGCAGGCTTCGCGGTCTGTTTCTCTTTCGGCGCAGGGCGAATAGCAGACGGAGAGACAGGCTTTTTCGATCTTCTCTCTAACCGGTCGTCGATGCCGTTGCTGTTTTTATCTATGAAATAATCGTATTTTTCCTGGATTTTTTGTTTCTCGGTGGCTCTTCGTTTACTTAGTTCCTCCGGTGACGTTCGCTTTACTTCCCAACTTCTCCTCTCAGTGGTTGTACCCTTAGCTTTTCCTTGCTTGACATCCTTCTTCTGGCCTTCTTTCAACTCCTCGACTTTTTTCTTTTCCTTGGCCTCGCTCTTTTTTGGACTCCGGTCAATAGCTAAAGCCGACGAGAAGAAGGCCAAAAAAGTCACCAGGGATATGGAAGCAATCAAGAATCTCTTCATGTGTCTCACCTCTTGTAAGATTTTTGCGCTCTGTTATCAAACATAATCCCCACAATCTCCTTTGTCAACCCTTGTTTATACAATCTGCACACAGGTACCTGGGGGCACACTCTCATTTTCTCTTCTTCTGTTGTGTTTGTACTTTTGTGCTCTTTGTCGCAGGCCTCGTGGTTATGCTCTTTGTTTGCGCTTTTGGGCTTGCGCTCTTTTTTATGGCAGGTTGAGGTCTCTTAGCCTCATGTTTTTGGACAGACTTCACCTCAGGAGATTGTCGCTTTTCCTTGGAAACCGCATTCTTTTTCTCAATCTTTTTTCTCTCTTTGATTTGCGGTCTTTCCTGGCTGGATTTTACAGCTTTTCTTTTCTGCTTAACTTGGACCCGGTTTCTGGTCACCTTGATCTTTTGCTTTCTCGGTTCCAGCCGAACCTTTTTGTCCTTGGATATTACCGCTTCCGTTTTCGTCCTCGCACGGAGTTCTTTTTTGTATTTTTGACTCTCGCTGACTCTTGACTTGTCAGCGAGAACCAACCTTTTCTTCTTGTTGAAATCAAGAGGCTTCACAAATCCACCCCTCTCACCAATTCCCCGCCTTCTTTTGGCCTTTTCTTCTCGATAGCTTTTCTCCACGAATCTCTCTCTAACGTGCCTGTGTCTGTAACCGCAATCAGCCCAGAGCCTGAAGGTGTGATCTCTTCTAATCCAGAACCAATCTCTCCATATCCAGCATCCACGATACCAAAAGGAGCACCAATGTCTTCCTACTATCAGGGCAGGAATGGTAATAGGAGTGATTCCATAAAAGACCCCATCGATCCAGACCTCCACGCCCCACGGATCGTCGATATACACGCCGCCCCACACCAGATTCACCGGGCGATTCACGTAAACTTCCCGCGGCCAGTAATACCATCCGGGATGCTCGTATTCGACGTTGAAGATACACACGTCCGAAGCATAATCAGAGGATACGATCTCTTGGTTTACGGCCTCCATGAATTCGAAGGGATCCTCTTCATCCAGACTGTAGGCGTATATCTCCTCGTCTTCCTCGTAGCCATACAGTCCCGGAAAGTTGGGCACCGAGACAGGATCGAAGCTTGCCACCGCCTGAATGTACTCGGTGCCTTCCGGTCCGTCTACGGTCAAATTGTAATCATCGAATCGATCCGGAATCCGGTAGGTCCTGCCTCCCTCGACATAGTAATCGTCGTATTTGTCGTAGGGATAGAGAAGATAGGTGTATCCTCGAGTGTTGATGCCGTAAATCACCACATAGCAGTCACGCGAAGCCCTGAAATAGACTTCTATCTCCTCGCCAGGATAATAAGTTGCTCCTTCACCCCGGTCCACCCACACTTCGACGTCCAGATAGGGCTGATGAATCACCCTGTGGCTTACCTGATATTGGTCGTCATACTCGCGGACCAAGCCTTCTCCTTGTGGGTCGGCCAAGGATTTTGTTCCCCACAACAAACTTGCACATAGACATAAACTAAAGACTAAAGCGACCCTGGCTAATTGGTTCATTTTCAACATCTTAATCACTCCTTTCCTGGCGCCCGTGCGGGCGGCTACCTTTTTTTCAATCCATTCTTAGTATGATCTAACTCCAAATCGTCTTTCTCAAATGATTCTCTGTTTTTCGCCCCTGGCCCATGTCCCCTCATCCTATTCATTCGCAGCCACTCCTAAATTACTATCTGTGTGCGGTGGTCTTGGTGCCAGCTCCGGATTTCCCTCATCCACCTGATATGCCCAGTCGAAGAGAATGCCGTAGCTTCGCACAAAATTGGTGATCCTTAATTTGGCGTAGTTGTCGTTATAACGGTCCCAGATTATGTATGAGTGACCGAGTACCGCCTCTATCCATCTCAGATTCGACCACCCGATTGTGGTATCGGGGGCAACATTAATATCATCCAAACTCTCTGTAAAGCCGAAGTCCTGAATTTCTATGTACTCGTCCCCTCTCCATAAGAAATACGTACGAAAATCGCTATCATATTCCAAAAATACGTCTGCTTTGGGATCATCCCAACTCACCACTAGGCCGGCTGAAAAATCAAAGCCTGAAACATCCGGGTATCTGTGGAAATCATGAATGATTTTGTCAAACCCCTCGGGCCTGGGCGTATCATAAGCGATATCAGAGAGAGCGCTTTCATTTCCATCATAGTCGAAGGCGGTCACTCCGTAGTAATAGGTCTTCCCATTTTTCACGTCATAGTCGATGTAGGCTGCAGTGTCCACCGTGACGAGGTGGTAATATCTGTCTGAGTGGGTGTCCCTCTTTTTGTAAATTCTGTACCCGGCCAAGTCCTCTTCGTCGTTCTCATCCCAGAATAGCCACACTGCCTCATCCGCGGTAATGCTACAAAAACCTTTGGGAATTGAGGGTGGAGTATGATCAGGTCTTACTATGTAGACTTTTTCTTCACAACCTGTGAAGATGAAACTGAGTCCCAGCAAGAAAATCAGGCTTAAGAGTATCCTTTTCATTTTCGCACCTCTCTTTACCATAAACGCACCTTTTTCTTTCCGGGTAATCTTAGATGCAACGTTCGTGCCGAGATCGACATCTTAACGTAAAACTACAAATGCTCCGCCCAAGCGATGGCACGTCAACTGGTTAGCAGTCGGCAAGAATGGCCCCCTGATTAGGTCCGTTTCAGTCTATCGCACAAAATTTGTTCAAGTCTATAAGAAAATTGTGCAGTGTCTTCAAGCGACGACATTGGCTCAGCGCGAGACAAGTCTCGCTACTCCGCATATGTTAATCTAAGCAACTCTTTACATGTCTCCCGTCGTCTGATGGTCATCTCTTCTCCCTTTCACTCATGTCGCTAACTCACGGAGATGAGAAAGACTCCGCCGAAGATCAATAAGGAAGCGACGAACCTTATCTTCCCGTACCCTTCCTTCAGAAACAGACTCCCTAACAGAACTCCGAAGACTATGCTTACGTTCCTTGCCGCTCCCAGATAACTGACCTTGCTGATCTGCAGGGCATAGAGGACCAGAAGCGAACCCAGGAAGGTGAGAATGCCAATTAATAAGAGATTTCTCTTATTGGCTCTCGCTTCTCCTTTTATCTCAGAAGACCCATTCTTGGCCAGAAGAAAAACAAATAGAAACAGCACCATAAAAACAAATATTAAATAGAGCAAGGTAAGGGGATCTACGGCTTCCAGATTTTTCTTGTTGATGAGTGAATATGTGGCAGTGCATGCTCCTGCACCCATGGAATAAAGGAAGGATTTACTTTTCAGTGCTCTGAACGGGACGGAAAGATCGGAGAACCTGAAGGAAGGGAGATGAATCGCATATGAGCCGAACACCGCAATCAGGATGCCTA
>Ga0315539_1004000_pt1 | contig 10225 bp, 12 predicted proteins | sample SalMarSW160150MG_FD_203097 | JGI IMG/M metagenome (GOLD analysis project Ga0315539, IMG submission 203097) | Salt marsh sediment microbial communities from the Plum Island Ecosystem LTER, Massachusetts, United States - Salt Marsh Sediment SW1601-150 ... | reverse complement strand
AGCTCGGGTCATCGAGGAGTTCATCTGCTCCCTCTTCGTGGACTCTAAAGGCTACTATGGCCAGGAAGAAGCCAGCGCCGATCAACAAATAGGAAGCTAATCCCGCCAGGGCGCGGGTCAGGATTCTCTTGACCGGTACCAGGGACCCAGCAGCCCAGATAAACCCGATACCAAAGAGGGCCGTGAAGAGCATCGCTGTCGAGAAGGAGACGTTCCGGCACTCGCCCGACGTCGGGGGCACTGACAGCCAGAGCAACAAGAAGGCCACCCCTATCAGGGCCAGGCCTGGCAGAGAGGCAGCAATCCTGCTGGTCATGCCGGTGATGCTTTCCGCCCGATGAGCCTGGCCACCGCCTTCGGCCCTCGGTCCCCCTGGATTATGCCCTCGTGATAGAGGAGCGTCTCCAGGCCAGCGAACAGCTCCTGCAGCTCGCCTGGGCGCAGCAGGTGGTCGGGGCTCTTGGGGCCCCATCCGAACTGGAGCTGGTCGATGGTGAAGGACTCGAACACCAGCACCCCGCGCGGCTTGAGGGCGGCGGCGATGCGGGGCGACAGGCTGCGCTGGAGGTAGTAGAAGTTGACGATGAGGTCGTACTCCTCGGTGGGGAGGGGGTGGTGCTCCAGGTCGGCCACGAGGGCTTCGATAGGCAGGCCCAGGCGCTCGGCCTTCTGGCGGCACTTCTCCACCGCCACCGCCGATAGGTCGACGCCTGTCACCTGAAAGCCGAGGGATGCCAGGTAGAGGGCGTTGCGGCCTGTGCCCATGGCGATGTCCAGAGCCTTGCCGCTCTTGGGCAGAAGGGATGGGTTCTCCACCAGGAGGGCGGCTGGCTCGTCGGGCATGGTTCGCCCTTGGCGATAGCGCTCGTCCCACTCGTTGGCTGCGTCTTGCATGGCCTCCGCTCCGGCGAGAGCAGTGTACGGCAGGAGGGGGTTCGCGTCCAATTCGCCAATTTGCCAGCAATGGGCGCTCATGCTATTAATAGAATCAACCTATCGGTTTGGTCAGGAATGAACGATATGCTGGTTCAGCTGCAACAAGACATCCCGGGGGCGGGCCCGCAGGTGCCGTGGCGGCTACGTGACCTGGGGCTGGCCGTCGCCTGGGTGGTGGTAGCTGGCATCTTAGTCGGCATAGTAGTGGGTATCCTCTTCGCTGCCGTGGAAGACCTCAGCGATGACGCCGAGATGGCGGTTGTCCTGGGGACCGGCCTGGCCCTATACGTGGCCCTCATGGGGGCGGTTGCCTGGTTCAGCGTGCGGCGATACTCCTGTGGCTGGCAGGCGCTGGGCTTTCGCCCTGCCGTTCGCGGCGGCTGGTGGCTGCCGGTGGCGGTGGCGGTGGCGTTCCTGGTGGCGGCCCATGTCGTCTGGGTCATCTACGTTCTTATCGTGGAGCTGCTGGGGATCGGGGGGTTAGTGCCCGAGGGCAATCTGCCAGAGGGGATGTTCGATAACCCGCTCATCCTGCCTCTGGTGGCAGCGGTAGTGCTAGTGGCGGCTCCTATCGCTGAGGAGACCTTCTTTCGTGGCTTTCTTTTCCCGACCCTGCGCGTGCGCTGGGGCATCTTTTGGGCGGCCTTGGCCAGCGGACTCCTGTTCGGTGCGTTTCACTTCAACCTGGGGCTCCTCATCCCCTTCACTGTCATCGGCATGCTCCTGGCCTACGCCTATGCCTTCTCCGGCTCCCTCTGGACGAGCATTCTCGGCCACCTCGCGTTCAATACCATTGGCTTTGTGTGGGGCGTGGTCTCGGGAGGTGGCTCGTGAACCGCATCGGCCGGACGATGGCCCGTCTGCGGAAGCAGAAGCGGCTGGGTCTCATCGCCTACCTGACGGTGGGCTATCCGGACATGGAGACGACGCTGCGCTTGGTGCCCGCCCTGGCAGCGGGCGGTGCCGACATGGTGGAGCTGGGTGTGCCCTTCAGCGATCCCCTGGCCGACGGCACTACTATTCAGCGGGCGAGCCATCGCGCTCTTGAGCAGGGGGTGACGCCGGCCCTCTGTCTGGACGTGGTGAAGCAACTCAGGGCGCGGGGGCTTGCAATACCGCTTCTGCTTATGGGATACTACAATTCCATACTGGCGTACGGGATCGATGAGTTCGCCCGCGATGCTGCTGCCGTCGGTGCTGACGGCCTGATTGGGGTGGACCTGCCACCCGAGGAGGCCGCCGAGGTGCAGACCGCCTGCGCTGGTCGCGGGCTCGATTTAATTTATCTCCTGGCGCCCACCAGCAGCGATGAGCGCATCGCTCTGGTGGCGGCCCAGGCGAGCGGTTTTGTATATTGTGTGAGTTTGACAGGGGTCACCGGCGCTCGCGGGGAGCTACCCTCGGGGCTGTCGCAGTTCCTGGCACGGGTGCGACGCCACACCTCGTTGCCCTTGGCTGTGGGCTTCGGCATCTCCAAGCGGGAGCACCTGAAGGCGCTAGCGGGCCTGGGGGCGGAGGCCGCTGTCATTGGTAGTGCCATCATCAATGTTATCGACCGCGCACCCGCCGAAGAGCGGGAGGAAAGGGTGAGGGAATATGTGGAGGTGGTTACTGGCCGACGGAAGGCCGCGGTCTAGGACGACCGACGGTCTCCAGGCCGGGGCATTCGCCCCACACTAGCCCGTCTGCTGGTAGGCGGGTCGGCCTGGCAGGCTCGTTTGCTGGGGAGGGGGAAAGACCCTTCGGCATGCTGTGTCGAGGCATCCGCGGCGCTACCACGGTGGAAGCCAACAGCCGCGAAGCCATTTTGGAGGCCACTGCGGAGCTGCTGGCGGCGATGGTGAAGGCCAACGGCATCAAGCCTGAGGACGTGGCCAGCGCCTTCTTCACCACCACGCTCGACCTGAGCGCCGAGTTCCCCGCCCTGGCCGCTCGTCGACTGGGGTGGGACGATGTGCCCCTCCTGTGTGGACACGAGATGGCCGTGCCGGGGAGCCTGTCCATGTGCCTGCGCATTCTCTTGCACGTGAATACGGACAAGAGGGCCGACCAGATCGTGCACGTCTACCTGCGGGGGGCCAGGATTCTTAGGCCGGACTTTCAGTTCGGGCCTGAAGGCAAGCCCTAGGGAGGCAATCCTATGATAGTGGTGATGAGAGTAGACTCAACAGAAAAGGAGATCGATGGGGTTCTCAAACGTCTGAAAGAGCTGGGTTTCAAGGGCAGCCTCTCCAGCGGCGTGGAGAGGACAGTCGTCGGGGTGGTGGGCCAAACCTATCCCGAGCTGGCCGACGAGCTGGCTGTGCTGGAGGGCGTGGCGGACGTAGTGCCGGTCAGTCGGCCCTACAAGCTGGCCAGCCGCGAGTTCAAGCCGGAGGACACGGTCATCAGGGTGGGCGACGTGGCCATCGGCGGCGGCAACACGGTGGTCATGGCCGGACAGTGTTCGGTGGACACCGAGGAGCAGATGATGGCCACTGCCCGGCTGGTGAAGGAGGCTGGTGGCCACATCCTGCGGGGCGGCGCCTTCAAGCCGCGCACCAACCCCTATGCCTTCCGCGGCCTGGGGGAGAAGGGGCTCCAGATCCTGGCGGCGGCTAGGGAAGAGACCGGCCTGCCGATCATCAGCGAGGTGATGGATCCGCGCGATGTGGAGCTGGTAGCTCGCTACGCTGACATCCTTCAGGTCGGCAGCCGCAGTATGCAGAATTTCGCTCTTCTGGACGAAGTGGGCCGTTCGGGCAAGCCGGTGATGCTCAAGCGGGGCATGTGGGCTCCCTTGCAGGAGTGGCTCTTGGCCGCTGAGTATGTTCTGGCCGAGGGGAACAATCAGGTGATGCTCTGCGAGAGGGGAATTCGCACGTTCGAGACCAGCACCCGCTTCACCATGGACCTGAGCGTCATTCCGGCGGTCAAGCGCCTCAGCCATCTGCCCATCATCGGCGACCCCAGTCACGCCACTGGGCATCGCTACTTGGTGGAGCCCATGGCCATGGCGGCAGTGGCTGCCGGCGCCGACGGCCTCATCGTGGAGCTGCACCCCAACCCTGATCGCGCGCTCTCCGATGGCGCTCAGTCTCTCACCTTCGGCGGCTTCCGGCAGATGATGGAGCGCGTGCGGGATGTGGCCGGGGCGGTAGGGAGGCCGCTGGCGGCGAGCTAGGCGAAGACAGTAATCTGGGGGCCCAGGGGACGAAAAAGGTAGGCAGAGGTGTTCGAGCTGAAGCTTTCGGTCTTCCAGGGCCCCCTCGACCTTCTCCTCGACCTCATCGAGAAGGAAGAGCTGAACATTACCGCTGTATCGTTGGCTCAGGTCACCGACCAGTACTGGGCTCACCTGCGTTCCGCTGAGGGTCTGGACGTCGAGGCCTTGGCCGAATTCATAGTTGTGGGGGCCAGGCTTCTCTACATAAAGTCTCGCGCCCTGCTGCCCGAGCTGCGGCCTCGCCAGAGAGAGGAAGAAAAGAAGGACGCGGGCGAGGCCCTGGCCCAGATGTTGGTGGAGTACAAGCGATTCCGGGAGGCGGCGGGGGCCTTCCGCGACCTGGAGGAACAAGGACGTCGTGCCTACCCTCGCCTGGCCCCGCCATCCAAAGATCTGGTTCTGCCGCCGGGACTGAAGGGTGTGACTCTGGAGGGTCTGCTGAACATCTTTCAGGAGGCCCTGAACCGTCAACCCGCCGAGCCCGAGGAGGGTGCTATCGAGCGGGAGGCGGTGACGGTGGAGGAGAAGATGGCGACGGTGGTGGCGGCGGTGGCCAGTGGCTCCGGGCGGGCCTCTTTCCGCTCCCTGGTCGAAGCCTGCACCTCCCGCACGGAGGTGATAGTCGTCTTTCTGGCGGTCCTGGAGCTGATAAAGGCTGGCCAGTTGGTGGCTAGGCAGAGGGGCCGTTTCCGTGACATAACGCTGGCGCCGACAGAGGCGGCGACAGGCGTCTCGCCCTGATCTCGTTCGGAAACTGGCATCTACGGGGAGGCGGAGCAGGCTACATCCCCGTATCGGACGCCATTGCCCCGCCTCTACGCCTATGCTATACTTTCAGCCGAACAGCCGACTGAATAAGAGAACCCAAGGAGGGGGAAGAGACCTTTGAGCAGCCCCGTCTCCATGAAGGCGCTGCTGGAAGCCGGAGTTCACTTCGGCCATCAGACCCGCCGCTGGAACCCTAAGATGCGGCCCTTCATCTTCAGCGAGCGCAACGGCATCCACATCATCGACCTCCAGCAGACGGTAGGGCGCTTGGAGGGGGCCTGCGAGTTCGTGCGGGAACTGGCAGCCGAGGGGGAGGCTATCCTCTTCGTGGGCACCAAGAAGCAGGCCCAGGAGACCATAGAGACGGAGGCCAAGCGCTGCCTTATGCCCTACGTCAGCAGCCGCTGGCTGGGAGGGGCCCTCACCAACTTCGCCACCATTCAGGCCCGCATCGACCATCTGGTGCGGCTGGAGGATGCCCGCGAGCGGGGCGAGTTCGAGCTCATGCTCAAGAAAGAGGCCCTCAAGGTGGAGAAGGAGATAGCCCGCCTGAATCGCCACCTAGTGGGCATCAAAGAGATGACCAAGCTACCCGGTGCCTTGTACCTGGTCGACCCCTCCAAGGAGAGCATCGCCGTGGCCGAGGCCATTCGCATGGGCATACCTATCCTGGCCATGGTGGACACCAACTGCAACCCTGACGAGATCGACTACCCCATCCCGTCCAACGACGATGCGATTCGGGCCATCAAGCTTGTGACCAACCGCATAGCCGACGCTGTCCTAGAGGGCCTGGCCGCCCGCGAGTACGCTGCCAAGGAAGCTCTGGAGGCGGTGGATGTGGGAGCCTTCCAGGAGACGGGCTACGTGGCCTCTCCCGATGAGCCTGCACCCGAATACATCGGCCAGGGGGAGGAGGAGCCGCCGCCGGCATACGTGGCCGAGCCCGAGGAGCAGAAGCCCGAAGCGGTGGCCGAACCGCAGGAACCTCAGCCAGAAGAGACGGCTGGAGGGGAAGCTGAGCCACAGCCCGAATCAGACGAGCAGCAGGAACAAGAAATAACCAGCGAATAGAACAACAGGCCTGGGGCAAGATATGATGGCTGTTTCCGCCGAGACCGTTAAGAAACTGCGCGACCTCACTGGCGCCGGGATGCTGGATTGTAAGAAGGCCCTGGAGGAAACCGGGGGAGATCTGGAGAAGGCCAAAGAGATCCTGCGTCAGCGGGGCATTGCTATAGCTGAAAAGAAGGCCGCCCAAGAGACGCGGCAGGGCTTGGTGGAGGCCTACATCCACGCTGACGGCCGCCTGGGCGCGCTGGTGGAACTGAATTGCCAGACCGACTTCGTGGCCCGCACCGACGGGTTCCGGGCCTTGGCCCACGACCTGGCGATGCAGGTGGCAGCCACCGACCCCCAGCACATCGCTCCGGAGGAACTACTGGCAGGCAGTGACGGTGACCCTGAGGAGCTCTGCTTGCTGGTCCAGCCCTTCATCAGGGACCCCAGCCGCACTATTCAAGACCTAATCAACGACACCATAGCCAAGACCGGCGAAAATATCAGAGTGCGCCGTTTCGCCCGCTTCCACTTGGGGCGCTAAAGGCAGGTGGCCCGTGGCCACGGCACCTTACAACCGCATCCTCCTGAAGCTCAGCGGTGAAGCCCTCATGGGTGACCAGAGTTACGGTATAGACTCCGACACTCTGGCCTTCATTGCTGGCGAGATCAAGAATGTGCTGGACATGGGCGTCGAGGCAGCGGTTGTGGTCGGCGGCGGCAATGTCTTCCGCGGCTCCGATGCCAGCGCCGCCGGCATGGATCGGGCCACCGCCGACTACGCCGGCATGCTGGCTACTGTCATTAACGCCCTGGCCCTCCAGGATGCTCTGGAGCGGACCGGCGTCACCGTGCGTACCCAGTCGGCCATCACTGTTCAGGCGGTGGCCGAATCCTATATTCGCCGCCGGGCCATTCGCCACCTGGAGAAGGGGCGGGTGGTTATCTTCGCCGCCGGCACCGGCAATCCCTACATGACTACTGACACGGCGGCCGCCCTGCGAGCGGTCGAGATCGATGCCGACGTTCTACTCATGGCCAAGAACAAGGTGGACGGCGTCTACGATGCCGACCCCACCAAGGTTGCCAGCGCCCGCCGCTTCGAAACGCTCAGCTACATGGAAGCCCTCAGCCGTCGTCTGGAGATCATGGATAGCACCGCTCTCTCCCTGTGCATGGACAACAACCTCCCCATCATCGTTTTCGACCTGCGAGCGCCCAATAGCATCGCGCGGGCTGCCTGCGGCGAGAAGATAGGCACTCTGGTGGCTCAACAGGAAACCGCTCTGGCACCGGGAGGTGAGGCATGATAGACGATGTCCTGGCAGATGCCAAAGACCGGATGGGCAAAGCGGTAGAGGCCCTGCGCAAGGAGTTGGCCACCATTCGCACCGGCCGCGCTCACCCAGGCCTGATAGAGCACTTGCGGGTGGACTATTACGGCGCGCCCACCCCTCTGAATCAACTGGCCACCATCGGCGTGCCGGAGCCTCGCCTCCTCACCATCCAGCCCTGGGACCGCCAGAGCCTGGGGGCCATCGAGAAGGCCATCCACAAGGCAGACCTGGGGCTCAACCCCATCAATGATGGCAATATCATCCGCCTGGCGATCCCTCAGCTCACGGAGGAGAGGCGCAAGGAACTAGTCAAGGTGGTGCGCAAGAAGGTGGAGGAAGGACGGGTGGCCGTCCGCAACGTGCGCCGCGACCGCCACGACGAGCTGCGACGCCTGCAGAGAGAGAAGGATATCTCCGAGGACGCCCAGTATGGAGCTCAGGAAGAGCTCCAGAAGCTGACCGATGGTTTCATCGAGGAGATCGAGCGGGTGGGCGAGGAGAAGGAAGCGGAGCTGCTGGCGGTCTAGAAAGCTCAGGCAGCGCTTGCGGAGGAACCGGACGTTATCCTTATCGTTAGGTAACGGTGGAATGAAGGTCATGGCTGTGCAACCCGTCCAAGAGTCGGTCCCCCTTTCCCTGAGCTGTGTGCCGAACCACGTGGCCATCATTATGGACGGCAATGGCCGCTGGGCTCGCCAGCGAGGCTTGTCCCGCATGGCCGGCCATCGCGCTGGCACCGAGAACATCCGCCAGGTCATCGAGCGCTTCGCCGACTACAGCGTCAGGTACCTCACCCTCTACGCTTTCTCTACCGAGAACTGGAATCGGCCGCGCCCGGAAGTCCAGGGACTCATGCGCATTCTCGGCCGGGTCATCAAGAGGGAGACTAAGCATTTCCACGAGAACGGCATCCGCCTCCTCCACCTGGGCCACCTGGACGGCCTCTCACCCAAGCTCCAGCAGCAGGTCCTCGATGCTATCGAACTCACCAAGGGCAACGACCGCATGACCGTGTGCATCGCTTTCAACTACGGCGGCCGGGTGGAGATCCTAGACGCTGCCCGCCGCCTGATGACCAACGGCATGTCCCCGGATCAAGTCGACGAAGGTGTATTCTCCTCCTATCTGTACACCGCCGACATCCCCGACCCTGATCTGATCATCCGCACGGCGGGCGAGATGCGCCTGTCCAATTTCCTCCTCTGGCAGGGGGCTTACGCCGAGTTCTACTCCACCAACGTGTACTGGCCCGACTTCGACAGCGAGGACATCGACCAGGCCCTTCTAGCCTACAGCCAGCGCAGGCGTCGCTTCGGCGGCCTCCTTCCCGAAGACGAAGACCTGCTCAGCGATAGGCGGAGTTCCTCCAAAGACTCCCGAAAGCGCTAATGCTCCCTCAACGGGTCGCCACCGCCGTCATCGGCGTGCCCGCTATCCTTGCCGTCATCTGGGCCGGCGGCGCCTGGTTCTCTGTCGTCCTGGGCATCCTGCTGTTCATCGCCGCCCTGGAGTTCTACGCTGCCGTGGCATCGCCGCCGACGAATGCGACCCTGGTGGAGAACCCCCTGGCCGCCATCAGCCCTGTGCGGCTGCCGCGGCTGTTGAACCAGCGACCCCTGGGCCTGATGGGCGCGGCCTTCACCGCCCTGCTGGTGGCGGCGGCCCATCATGGCGGCGATTGGTGGGCGGGTGCCCTGGCTCTGGCTGCCGTTCTCCCCTTACTCTGGTTGATCCTCAGGGGCGACGGCGAGCGGGCCCTGCCCGACTGGCTTCACAGTGTAGGCGGCGTGCTCTACATCGGCTGGCTGGGGAGTCATCTGGTGCTCTTGCGCCAGCTGGACAACGGCCAGGACTGGGTCTACCTGGCTGTGTTCGCCACCTTCGCCAATGACACCAGCGCCTACTTTGTGGGGAGAGCCATCGGCCGCACCAAGCTGGTACCGCGCATCAGCCCCGGCAAGACGGTGGAGGGATCGCTGGGGGCCATCCTCTTCGCTGCTCTGGGCCTGGTGCTCCTCAATTGGGCTCTCGGCCTGCGGGTAGACGTTTGGCCCCTCATCCCTCTGGCCGTCCTGGTGCCCGTGGCCGCCCAGCTGGGCGACCTGGCGGAATCGCTGATCAAGCGGGGCGCGGGCGTCAAGGATGCGGGTGTGCTAGTGCCCGGCCACGGCGGCGTCCTCGACCGCCTGGACAGCGTCCTGTTCGTCGTGCCGGTGGTGTACTATTACGCCAGGTTTGTGATTGAGGTCGGGGTGGGATAGATGAGGTTCTAAGGAGGTGGAGCCATGTTGCGGCTGCTCAGCAGCGAAAGGGCGTACATTCGCGCCTGGCAAGAAAGGGCAGCGCATATCGAGAAGGAGCTCCTCGACAAGATCCGCCGTCGCGAGCGAGTCAGCAAGAACGTCGCTGTCCTCCATGAACAACAGCTCACCTTCGGCCAGTGGGTCTCCGACAGACTGGCGACGGTCGCTGGTAGCTGGAGCTTCATCTTCGCCTTTGGCCTAACCTTGGGCATCTGGATCCTTGTGAACACCGTCGCCTATATCCACCACTGGGACAAGTACCCGTACATCCTCCTCAACCTCATGCTGTCCATGCTGGCCGCCATCCAGGCCCCCGTCATCATGATGAGCCAGCACCGGCAGGAGGATCGTGACCGCCTCCGCGCCGAGCACGACTACGAGGTGAACCTCAAGGCGGAGATCGAGATACAGCAGCTACATCAGAAGCTGGACGAACTTGTACAGAGGCAGTGGAACGACCTGTTGGCCATCCAGAAGCAGCAGATCGATCTCTTGCAGGCCCAGCTAGCTCTTCTGCGGGGGCGCCCTGAGAATAGCTCTGACCGGTGAGCCCCTAACCATCGAGGCAAAAGGAGTGGTAGTATAGGGGTGCCGACTGCAAAGTCCAGTAGCGAGGG
>Ga0315539_1003998_pt1 | contig 10229 bp, 10 predicted proteins | sample SalMarSW160150MG_FD_203097 | JGI IMG/M metagenome (GOLD analysis project Ga0315539, IMG submission 203097) | Salt marsh sediment microbial communities from the Plum Island Ecosystem LTER, Massachusetts, United States - Salt Marsh Sediment SW1601-150 ... | reverse complement strand
AAATGCGACGGGGACGCTGCCCCGCGCTCCCATAGCGATATGGTGTTCGACACACAACGCCGGTTTAGCTTGCGGGCAAGCTCTTCCTGCGTCAGCTCCAGCGCCTGGCGTAACGCCCTGACACGCTCTGGTGTCCATGTGTTTTTCAATTCAAGCTCCTTTCAAACTGTCGTCCAGGACGGATCGTATCCACTCCGCTTCCGCCTTACCGACCGCATTCTCTAATTCGGGGGGACTCTCAACAGTGTCGGGGTCAATTTCCCTCGCCCCAATCATAATATCAGCATTAAACGCATCAATCCACCAGCGATCATCTGATACAAGCTCGCTGTCATCAAGCCTGAAACCCGCATTATCCCAATAGGATTCTGCGATTACTTTTCCAGAGTTTTCCTCGATCCAGATGTGTGCAACCTCGGAATCCATTGAGTTGTTCCGGTAGATTCTCATGTCACTCTCCTAAAATTTAGTAAGGTAATGATTGCCGGTTGCCCGACGTGATGGTTACCTATCAAGTTAGAGGGTATTCTGCTGCTTGTCAACACAAATTGTACTAAATTGTGTAGTCGTTGAATAATATGTATACTCTTACAATCCATTATAATATCATACCTTACATCCTATTTAACACCATTCCAGTCTGAAATTCATCCCTACCTGCTTTTCAATGGCAACGACTTTGCAATCAGCAGCGCCATCAAAACAAATACGAGAATAGAGCCACATAGCGCAAATTCAATCCTGTCAAATAATTATATAAATCTGACCCTAAAATCAACCCATCTCAAAAAGTACACCCCAAAAATCGAAAGATTTTTTTCAAACCTGTTGTTAATTAATACTATATCTATGCACTTAACAAAAAATTAAAGTGTCCCTGAGTGTCCACACCATTGTTAAGATATGTATTTGCATGTTTATTTATGCCAAAAATCTACTAACAATTTATTTAATTAATAACTAACTCAAGAGTAATTAAGTGAGTATAAGTATATTATTAATAGCTACTTGTAGTGTAGTTAATATGATTGTAAGAAAGGTAAATGATTATCGGACGTAAGGAAACTGGACATGAAAAAAAATAGAACATCAAACAAAACATCAAAGAGAATTATTGAAGCTACAGAAAAACAAGCTAAGGCTGTGAGACTAAGAATAGAGGGTTATACACATCAACAAATAGCGGATAAACTTGGATATGAAGGTCGTCAAGGTGCATGTGATGCTGTTCAAGCAGCACTGAAAAAGACATTAAAAGAACCTGCTGATGACTACAGAAAACTTGAACTTGAGCGACTCGATATGATGTTCCAAGCGATATGGGATGATGTTACAAACGGTAAAGTTAATAAGATTGATCGTGCCTTGAAAATTATGGAACGTCGGTCAAAGCTACTTGGATTGGATGCTCCGATAAAGGGACAAATTGATGGCGACATCGGTCTTACGGCAGTGATAATGCAGGTTATGCTAGAAATGGAAGCAAGCGGGGAGTTACCCGGCAAAGACAGCAACTTGCTTGAAAACAAGGATTAAATCAAAGTGTGTTTACATAAGGAGGAAATTTCAAATGCGTAAGTTTTTAATCTTCGCAATGTTGGCAATGCTGGTTGTGGGACCGGTATTCGCTTCAAAGCCCAGTACTCCAATTATTGGCGAAATGTACGGTAATGACCTACATGGTACGTCGGTCAGTCCTATCCAGTGGGGCGTAATGGGATCAACAAACTTGTCGGGACAGACGCAGTTTGCGTGCAAATATCTCGCTGGACGAGGTGATGACGCCTACAATCTGGGTTGGAAGGTTTATATACTGACCGGCGGGACTAATACCACTGCGGGTACGGTAGTTGATGTTACTGATTATGTGTCTGACACAGGTACGTTTACAACCGCTTCAGCGGGCGCAAATTATGACAGTGGTGATCCGTTTCTGTTGGTCTTTGGTCAGCTTGGTAGGGACTTGGAGTCTGGCAACACAGGTGGAATGACATTCCAGGCGGCTGTATCCAGCATTACAGGCATATCGGGAGCCGCAGACTCGTTTTATGTCGAGGATTTCATTGGTTATGGCAATGATAAATTCAACGTTAAATACTCCATCGAGGTAACCAAGGATGCTGCCGGCAAGGCTCCAGGGCGGGAAACCCGGGACATAGTTGATTATGTGTCTGCCACAGGTCTTATCGTCTGTGAAGCATTTTCAGCGGCTTTAGCGGTTGGTGATGTAGTTACAATTATTCACCGATCAGTCGGAAGTCCAGTAACAATAACCAATTATGATCAACCATTACCTGGTTCTAAAGCTGATACACTTATGGTGTTTAGGGGTTCGTGGCTAATCAACGAAGTTGTTGGTCATGTTACTACGGTGATCGGAAGTGGCACAAATAATGCTAAACTTTCAATAGTGAATGCTGGTGCAACTACTGATATTTGCGCCAACCTTGACATTGACGGCGATGCAGACAATTCATTTTATCTCATCACTGGGACGTTTGTTGATGCCATGGTTAATAGTGCAGCGAAAGTACCGCTTGCGGGAGCGCAGGCGGGAGGAATTCGTTTAGCCCCTGGTGATAACTATTTAATAATAACCACCAGCGCAACTAAGACTGGCGAGATCTCTTGGTCGGTTAATGCGACGCCGCTGAGCGAATTTTCGACAGCGAACGCATTCACTGTTGAGTAAGAACTCCCTGAAAGGGAGTAATCCAGTATGGCTCTCCAGCGGTCGCATGTAGAAGGCATTGTCCGTGGTGCTCACCGTTTGCTGTATCCGATGCGGTATTATACACCACATCGTGGACAGAAGCCTTTTCACTATTCCACAAAGCCAATTATAGTTCTTTCTGGTGGAAACCGGTCAGGCAAGTCCGAAGCCAGTTTATCCGAAGGAGCTTGGGCTGTCACTGGTACTCATCCGGTTAAGGGCAAATACCGTCCATCTACCGCTAATGATCCATTTCTGTGCAGGTTTATCTCCCATCCCGATGCTCTTCGCGAAGTTATACAGACGAAACTCAAACTCAAATTGCCACCGGGTTCGATTAAGCGTAGTGTTCGCAATCAATCTGGTAAGTATGACGATTTCTGGGAGTGTCGAGGTAAGGGCTGGTGGTCTTTGATTGATTTCAAAAGCTGTCATCAAGATCCGGGGATGTTTGCTTCTGTTCCACGTGATTTAATTCTGTACGGCGAACCGGTATCTGAAGCAATCCGTAACGAGAACTCTATCAGGATAGGTACTTCCAAGTATGGATTACGGGAGATATTTGACCTGACACCGCTTGAGGGTGCTAACTGGATGTGGCAAACGTTCTTTGAGGGCGGTACGACGCTTGGAACACTTAATAATGTTGATTACTTCAGGATGAGTATTTACGACAATGCTGTGTCAAATGGTGGTTACCTCCCGGATACTGAGGTTGATCGTATTGTTGAAGATTTGAAGCGAGATCCGCTTGAATACAGGGCGAGAGTATTTGGTGACTTTATTCTGACATATCGTAATATCATCCCGAACTATGATCCTACTGTACACATTGTTAATCCATCTGGGTGGTCTTGGTGGGTTGATGGCTACAGACCATTGATGGGTGTTCTTTACATCTCTTGCGATCCGCATGATGCAAGACCGGACTTTCTACAGTACTGGGTGGTAGTGCCTGACGGGACTTTTTACTTGATCGACGAGTCGCCGAATTATATGAAGGGCAGATATCAAGAGCAACCCGCAGAGTTAATACGTGAAGGACCGGTCGAACCTGAAGTGCTTATGCGAGAGATGATTACCACGGCTAAACACATTGGTTTACCCGTTGGTGGCTTAGGCATGGATCCTCACTTTGGTCGTAAGACTTATCGCGACAGCCACGTACAAGTAGTAGAGATGTTCAATAAGGCAATCAACAAGATAGATGTATCATTCCCGAAGTTTCGGTTAGTTGTTCCTGAGAAAGACGATCAGGGTGAGCTTCACGCGGGTCATAAGTCTATACGACAACTGCTTTATTACGATAAGAATCGGAAGATTATGAAGGGTAATAGCCCTGGAATGTTTTTAACGGAATTGTGTCAGAACACTCACCGAGCACTATTGAATTACCGTAATGAGTTGCCTTCAGACCGGGAGGGAGCTGATGCTGTTTCTGAGAAACCGCAGGAGTTATATAAACACTATATGGATTGTATTAGATATTTTCTGGCAATGAATCCTCAGTATTATGATCCTGCTGCATACGGTAGGGCACTTGAACCACCCAGTGCGGCGGCGGCATAATGAGACTATGGACTGACGACAATCAGCCGTATGATCCTCGCACGAGTTATGGTCCTACTAATAATGAAAAAACAGTAGCCAAACTATTGCAGGTTTGGAATCATTGTAACATTGAATATCGTGATTTCTTACGTCGCCAGCTTCAAGTTAACGAGGCATTAGCCGATAGACCTTGGACGAATGAAGAGTATGATTACTTTAAGCAGCAGAACCGTGATCCGTTGCATATACCGATTATGCGAATATATGAGATGCACGTATCTGGACTTCAGCGCACATCGAGGTCAAATTTCAGGGTTAATCCGGTAGACCAAGAGTCTGATCCTCAACTTTCTGAATTCGTTGGTGACGTTCTGAATAGTGTGTCATATAATAATCACATGCCTGCGGTTGAGTCGATGGTTTTCAATGATGGTCAATGCGGTATCGGGAATTGTCATGTGTTTGAATCTTATGATGAAGACCCTATGGGCGAAGTGCGGGTTGAACATGCCGATTGGGCTTCAGTTTACTACGACACCGAAAGTAGTAAACCTACAATGACGGATTGCAGGTATGTAGCTACGGTTAGATATTTTACTGCCAATGAGTTGCGTAATATGTTCATGAATAAGGTTAATCATCTGCAATTCAACGAAGATGAGTTTAAGGAGTGGTGGAATAACCTCCAAGGTATGATAGCTAATGTATTCAGCATATCAGGTCATATTGTAGATCGCCAGAATGGTTTATTTGCAGTGCTTGAACTCCATGAACGAGTGAAGCAACGTGAAAAGTATGTCATTGATGTTGCAACCGGACGGATGATGGGTAAGTTTGAAGCCGGTGATAAGAACATGGAATTATTTCATCAACTTATGCCAACTGCGGCTGTTGTATCAAGAATGAAGACCTACATGAAGGTAACTCGTGTATTGCCATATATGTCTGTTGTTCTGGAAGAGAGCATGAAACCTTACGGGACTTATGGCTATATCCCTTATCTTTCAAGGCGTGTCGGTGATACAAGGATTCCGAAATGTTCGAGTTATATGTATGGTATTTTGGGATTGCAACGCGAGGTCAACTTAAGGCATTCCAACATTCAGGAAATCATAGTCAGGTCAATACGTGGTGGTTCCTGGGTGTTCGACCAGGCTCTACTGACTCAGATGGATGCAGAAGGTAATAAAATCGGCAAGAATTATTATGTTGACGATCCAGAAAAAGTTCCAAAGGCAATATCTGACAGGACATTACCGTCAGGTCTGGCATATCTTGAGGAAGGTTCACTGCGGATGTTTGAATTAACAACCGGTTTATCGGTACAACCGATGGGGAAATCTGAATTTGCCGGTGAATCGGGGATACATCGTGCTGAGAAGCGCAAGGAGAGCCAAACCACACTTTATCCGATGCTGGAAGCGTTTGATCATCAGCGTGCGCTTGTCGGTGAAGCTATTTTGGACAGGATTGTAAATCAACTCACTATACCTCGAAGTATGAGGATTGTCGGTAATGACGAAAAGGTTGATTTTCAATGGATTACACAAGAGTTAATTAATCAACTCAAGGATATAAAACGTTGGGATATACGGATTGAAGAGGGACCGTTTGCCGTTACACAAAAGCGTGAGCAGCAGTTAGAGCGACTTGATTTGTTCGAATTAATGGCAAGGACGTTTGGTCCAAAGGTATTGAAGCCAGGTGATCTTCTTATTGGTTCAAGTCTTCCAAATTCTAAGGAATTGGCAACCCACGCTGATGAACGTTGGTTGGCATTGCTTGAAGGTGAAGGCGGGGAGCCAGTACAGTGAATAATTTTGGTATAGGTGCGGACAGTAATTTATACAGTGGGGAATTACGAAAGCGTGGTCATCGGACGCTGAAGCAGTTTTGGCGGGCATATCGGAAGCATTATCCCGAAGTTCCGGTATTGGATGTAGGTTCAGGTGACAGTTGGTTACGTGATGAGTTACGGCGTGAGTATTATGGTGAGATATATACTACGGATGTGGATTTGGACAATGAATTATTGCCGTTTGATAGTGGATTTTTCAAAGTTATTACATCGTTTGAAGTTATTGAACATCTTATGAACCCGTTATTTCATATCAAGGAGCTTTTACGGGTGATGCGTCCTGATGGGCGGTTGTATTTAACGACACCGAATGACAATTCATTGATATACAAGGCTGAACATTTGCTGGGTCGGAAGTATGCGCCACATTTTCATCAGTTCAGCATGCGTGATTTGAAGCTGTTACTTGAGAAAGGTGGCTGGCGGGTAACAAAGACGTGGAAGTTCTTTAAGAGCGGGCGTGGTACGCTGGCACGGGTTAGCCGGAATGGGCTGTTTGTCGAAGCGAAACCGAGATAACGCCACCATGCTATCAATGATCGATATGGATTTTCTGATAGCGATAGGGTTTGTAGTGCTACTGCTGGGGTGTGTGGTTCTACTGCTGAAGCAGAGGAAACAATGATAGCCCTCGATTGGGGTGAAGTATTTAACAGGCTGTGGGACGCTACTGTTTCATTCGGTTCGATGGCGTGGTGGCGATGGGCGCTACTTGTTCCCTGCATTGTGATATTATGGTTGTGTCTGCGAGAGCTTGCAGATGCGCTTAAAGTGGACGAGGCATTCGACTTGACACATCCTAATTGGTGGAACGAAGAGAAAAAATCAATCCGGCAAATGATGAAAAAGCACGAAGAAACAAAGAAATGACTAAGCGGTTATTCGGCTTACTTGCTTGCAAGCCCGAATAGTGGCTTTTCATATACAGCGGCTTACTTCTAACGAAGCCCGCACAATTGAATGACGGCTTACTTGCTTGCAAGCCCGTCGAAAGGAGACAATATGTCACCACAAAATGAAGGTCTTGACATTCTGGGGATTGAACCGGATGAATTGACCGACGAGGACAAGGCTGCGCTTGAAGAAGCGAAACGCCTTGATAGTGAAGAGGGTGGTGAGACCGACGTCGTGAAAGAGGTTGAAGACACCACTTCTCAGGCAACAGATACGAAAGCTGACGAGGAACTTAAAATTGACTGGGATGTCTTTGAAAAAGAAGACGATCCCTATCATAAAGTTGCTCTGAAGGTTCGTGATCTGATCGGTAGCGATCCGGTAGGGGACGAGAAACATCCGCACCATAAGGTTGTTATCGATAACCAGACCGCCGCAAGACAGGCGAAACAGGAATTATCCGACGCCCGCAAGGAGCTTGAAATTCAGCGACGTATTAATGAATTGCTACTTGACAAGGGAGTTCGCTCAGGTGCAGGTATTCAAGATACTCCAACAGGTATGACCTATGAAGAGGCTATTGAAGAGGGCAAGCTCGATGAGTATATCGCGAATACCGTAAAAAGCCAGTACGATAAGTACCAGGAGACCCATCTTCAGCAGCAGGAAAAGCAGCAATGGGAGCATGAAAAGAATGAATTTGCTTCCAAACATCCTGATGTAGATATGGATGCTTTTATCCAGAAGCACGAATATCACGATTTTGATAAGTGTCTGGTGCTTGATACTGTTGAAAGTGGTGGCGGTCTGGACAAGATGCTTGCTGATGCCAAAGCACAGGGCATCGAAGAGGGTCTTAAGAAAGCAGCGGCTAATCTTCGTGGCAAAATAGGCGAAGGCGAGACGGAGCTTAATAATCGGACTGGTACAGCCAAGTCTGAAATTGATGCTGAATTTAAGGAACTTACCGTGGATCAGATCCGCAAACTGTCGCCTGAAGAGCAGGATGTTTATGTCAGAGGGCTTCAGGAGGAAATGAAGAAAGGTAGGATCCCTGAATCAGACATAATAATGGATTGGTTTAATTAATGATCTAACCGGAAACTGAAACGGGGCACCCCGGCAAGAGTAACCCCGTTCCAATTGTGTGTTCACAAAGAAGGATTTTGATGTCCTCTCTGTGTTTTGGAATATAGTGAAATCGTATTCCAGATTCAAGCATTTGGTAAATCCGGTTGGGTTGGATATGAAAGGATTTACACATGGCAATGAGTATGTCACGTACAGCGTCTCAGAATGTAACGTTGTACGCCGCAAAACTTGAACGACAAAAGCGTCAGAAGTTCATACTCAGCCGGTTTACCTATGCTACGAAAGAAGTTACTGAAGCACAAGCGGCAAGAGGTCAGTGGCCCGCCATACCCGATAACGCTATCGGCGTGAAGATTCCCTATCCCGGTGCATACACCGGTAAGGGTATCAAGGGTGGTGGTGACCACTATGAAATTCCGATGCTGAATGCCCTTGTTGGGCAGGGTGTTTCAGGTGATACACCCGTAATTGGAACCGGTGGCGAAGACTCACTGGATTACTGTCCGATATATGTCAATCAGAAACGGTGGGAACATCAGTTGAAGGTTGGCACAATGCCGGAAATCCGTGAGGGCGCGTGGGCTGAACAGATGGCGCAGCAGTGCGGTCCGCAATTGATGGACTTGATGATGCGTTGGCAGGCATGGTATGCAATTGCGTATGCCCTGAATTATGGGTTTTCGCAGCATATCGTCGGGGCTGGCGAGGGTGAGTTCGGTGAAACCGAACGTTTCCATCCGAATCTGTGCGTACCGGGTAATCCGCAAGGTACTGGTGATGGTTATCGGTACACAACTTGGAGTGCAACTGCGGCAACATATGAATCGGCACTGGCTAAAAACATAGCTCGTGTGGCTGAAGGCGGGTCTGATCATCAGATGTCAGCTTCACTGTTACAGAAGATGGAAGGTGAAGCAGAAGAATTGCGTCTTGAACCGCTCGAAGTCGGTGGAGATGAGTTATACCCATGTCTCTTACATAGGGATCAATGGGTACAACTGCTTCAGGACGCAACCTTCAGACAGTCGTTACAGAACTGGATGGCTCCAAAGAATGACCAGGCTGAGGTTTATTTCAAGAGTAAACCGGCAATTTTTTCAAAGCTGGCAATCTTTGTCGGTTCGTTCGGTCCGAGTGAGATTTATTCACACAAGGGCGATGGCGATCTGACGACCGAGGTAACGGCAGGTAATGCAACAAAGGTTGAGTTCGGACCTTTGACAACTGCATGTGCGGAGAGGGACTTGACCACGCCGACGATTTTTCGTCATCAAGCCGGTGGTACATCCAAGCACCTGCGCTGTAAGCAGGGTTGGATATTCGGTAAGAAAGCATGGCTTGGTATCGAAGCCAGGGCACCGAAATTCCACGTTGAGGAATGGGATTATGAGAACAAGAAGGGTAAGGCTATCTCCTGGGCTGGTGGATACGCTCGTAATGATTATTACGACAGCGTAGCCTCACCCACCACGGTAGAAAATACGTCTTCAATCCCGTTCGTAACTGATTCACCAAACGATTAGGGAAAGGAGACAATATAATGGCTGAACCTACTTTTTCCGGTACACCAGGGAACGGACCGGCAGTAACGCTGTTAGATGCAACCAATACATCCGGCGCTGCTGACGACCTTTACACCGATCATGGTTACAGATGTGCCGTTATTCACAGGATTACCAAGCCGAATGATAACACCTACAAAGAATACCATGATATTATGGGAGAGGGTGCTCCTTCGGCTGTGGCAACATACGACGATGCACCACTCGGCTCGGTTTATCATAATCTGAGCGGTGGTGATGGTGTCTGTATGTATTTAAAGGAAAGTGCTGGTGCCACAGGTTGGGCGGCAGTAACAACTGGTAGCGAGGCTTAAACGCCTGAAATCTAATCTGGGGGCGGCTTTCGAGTTGCCCCCAGCACCATTTAATACGAGGCAATCATGGCGGTTGTAAAACCGGCGGCTGGGCACATCGAAATTCCGACAGAGGAATTGATAGAAGAAATAATCTGTCGAGGATATGCAACACCTTTGAAGCGTGAATTATGGTCGCAATTCTATGGTGAGTTGGTAACATTACAGCACGAGGTAGCACGGTTGCGGACAGAAACACCGGAAAG
>Ga0315539_1003996_pt1 | contig 10232 bp, 11 predicted proteins | sample SalMarSW160150MG_FD_203097 | JGI IMG/M metagenome (GOLD analysis project Ga0315539, IMG submission 203097) | Salt marsh sediment microbial communities from the Plum Island Ecosystem LTER, Massachusetts, United States - Salt Marsh Sediment SW1601-150 ... | reverse complement strand
AATGGAAAAATACGGTGTAACATGCGTGTTCAGTGCCCCAACAGCTTTGCGTATCTTAAAGAAATTCCCTGAAAAATGGATAAAAGACCGTGATCTTTCATCTCTACGTTATTTCTTCCTAGCTGGTGAGCCTCTTGACAAGCCAACATATTACTGGGGTACGGAGGCACTTGGCACCAAAGTTATCGATCACTACTGGCAAACTGAATCAGGGTGGCCTATTCTTTCCAATATGCCAGGTATTGAATTCTTACCTATAAAGCCAGGTTCGCCAACTAAACCTGTCGTGGGATATGACCTCCTTATAGTAGATGAAAGAGGCAAAGAACTGCCCCGTGGACAAAAAGGTATCCTGGTTTCCAGGGCACCCTTACCTCCAGGAAACTTGATGACTGTTTACGGTGATGACGAACGTTACAAGACAACTTACTGGGAGGTATTCCCAGGAGAAAAACTCTATAATACCGGCGACTATGCAATTGAAGATGAAGATGGGTACTTCTGGGTCCTGGGCCGTGCTGATGAAGTGATAAAGATAGCGGGACACCGTTTGGGCACACGAGAGATAGAAGAAGCGGTATCCTCACATCCTGCCGTAGCTGAGACATCCTGTATCGGCGTCAAAGACGAAATAAAAGGAACTGTTGTCATTGCCTTCGTTGTTCTAAAAGAAAGTTATGAATCCTCAGAAGCCCTGAAGAAAGAGATAGCACAGGTAGTCAGAGACAAGATTGGACCTATCGCCAAGCCAAAGGCAGTTGAAACAGTCAAAATGCTGCCAAAGACTCGCAGCGGAAAGATAATGAGGCGTATTCTGAAGGGTGTTTATGAAGGAAAGAAACTGGGCGATCTGAGTACGATTGAGGATGGTGCGTCCATCGACGAGGTCTCGGCAGCAATCGAGTTAATGAAAGAAGAACTTGATAAAGAATGAGTAAATAAAGTACTTATTATTTTTTTTATTTAGGTTCGAGGGTTAACGTTTGAGTATATGCGAAGCACCGGGGCCTTTTATCGCTGTTATATGGCCCGAAGGGCAAGGAGCAAAGCCACGCAGAGTTCCGAACCTCGCCAAAAATATTTTCAAACACCCTTCAAATCTCTTGAAGAACTTCTTCGCCCAAACTGACTCTATGTTTTGTCAAGAAAACTTTTGACTGCTTGCGAATACTTCACTGGCTTTGACATGGCTACAGTATGTCCACTTCCTGGAATAATGTGAATCTGAGCTTGGGGGTAGATTTCCAACATTCCTTTTCGACTTTTCTCATTTCTGTGTGGATCGTTTTCTCCCCAAATAACTAGTACGTTTCCACTCCAACTGCTCCTCTCGCCCCTTGCGTACGCATATTTTGCCTGTGCATCTAGAAGGCTTTGAAAGTGGCTCAATACATCTACCTTAGTCAGATGCTGTTCAAATAGCTCATCCAAGTAAGTTTTCCAGAATGCACGCTTTGACTCCTGAACAGTAACAAGCGGAGACACTATCCTTTTAAAAATTCTCATCACCACCCGTTCAGGAAGCAGTGTTGCAACTGCCAAGAGTATATGCAGCAGTACCGTTTTCCACTTCACCACTATCAATGGCGCTGTACCGCTCAAAACGACCTTCTTCACTCGTGATGGATAGCGTTGCACAAACACCTGTGCCACCGCACTCCCATAGGACTGTCCCAGAACGAAAGCTTCTGGTACCTGTTCTTTATCCAGAATAGCGGCAACCCCATCGACTATCTCGTCCATCATCCCTAACGGTGGATAGGTGGGTACAATCAAACAGTAGGTATCCTCAAACATCTGGATGTAATCATACGCAGTCTCAGCAAGCCGCAACCCGCCAGGTAGCAACAGTAATGTCTCCGTGCCTTTGCCGCACGAAAATGTATTGCCACTGTATACCAGCGACGTTGACTTGCTTGTATGGGTGCTCAGATCGAAACCTGAGTAAACGTTCCATAGTAGTCATGCTTTTTTATACCTCCTTTATTTTTGTTGTTGATTTCATAACATTATTATATTTTTCCTTTTTAAAGGCGAGGTATCAGAAACGGGTTTCTCCTCTTGTATTCTAAATATTCGGAACCAAATCGTTTTTCTAATTCCCTTTCCTCAATCAGCTTATTGTATACCATAAGCAACACTGCAAAGAGTAAAATTAACGCAACTGCGGTAAGCGAACCAATCCAGATAGCAATACCTGTATAAAGGATAATAGTTCCCAAAGACATCGGATTTCGGCAATAAGTATAAGGTTTTTGCACAACCAGTCTCTGTGTTGGCATCATTGGTGCTGGAGTTCCTCTGCCCAGCACAAACTGAGCTCGAATGGACCACATAGCAAACAACAAGCCCGTCACAATGAATAACAGGCTAATGGAAGAGTTCAGCAGCCCGTAGACAAACCGGGGCAACTGAAACCATTGGTCAAGAGAGGATGATACAGCAACGAGAAAGAAAGGGATTGCAATCACAAACAGTATGCCTTCAAAAAACAGTGCGATAATTCGCGTTTTTGCGCTGTATCCACGTTTAGCCCATTTTTGGAATCTTTTCATATCCATTTTTACACTTCCTAAGAAGTAAGAATTGCGGCTAATTTACTCATATCCGAACTAGTTCGTATATCATTCCATATGAATGAACTCCTTTTCTCTCTAAAATGTTTTTCACTCATTCTTTACACCACCTCTTTTTTCCACTCTCCATCCTTTACTCTTTTATCACTTTATAATAGTCTTATCTGGAGTGTTTCCATTTTTAAAGTGCTTATCTAACCATCCAGAAATGACGTTTTCCCTAGTATCAAAATATTTGACATATGGTTTTATGTCAAGAAGAGGCGTCTCATCCAAAACATCTACCTCTGTAAAATACATTTTGTTTTCCTTTATGCTTTTGATTTTTACAATGGAAATTCCTATATGATTCGGGCGATTGGGGCTTCTTATGGCGAATATTCCGTGTTTATTTTGTTCAAGAAACGGTTTTCCTTCTATTCTTTCTATCTGCGACTTATGAAAATAGTATATTATTATAGCATGGCTGAATTTATCCAGATCTTTTAAGCCTTTGACATACTCATCTTTTAATTCCGCCCAAGCTTCTACATTGCTTTTAAAAATCCCCTGGATAGGAATATCTTTACTCTCTTTATAAGGTGAATGGATTACTCCAATTGGGTGCATTATTATTCGATCATAATTTTTACCCATTTTCAATCCTCTTCACACTCTATTTAAGACCATATCCGCATTTCCTGCAAAAATTAGCGTTAGCTCTATTCTTGGTATCACATTTTGGACAGATTTTTGTATCCTCTTCATATTCATGAGTTATTGTTTTTTTCTCTGACAGATCTAAAAGTTTATTCACTCTGTTTAAAAGAGGTTTTGCTTCATCCTTAGTAAAATTTCCCTCTTTAAACGCTTTGATTATGTTTGTCTTTACTGTTTCACAGTATTTTAGAAACTTTTCGTCACTGAATTTTTCTTTTTCATTTTCGAGAAGATAAAGTGCCTTGAGGATTTTGTCTTCAATCTCATTCATGATGGTACTCCCAGTTCAAAAATATAAATCTTTTGTAATCAGCTCTCAAGATCAATGATCTTTTCTCTTATCTCGACAGCTTTTACGAAGTCCAGATCTTCAAACGCTTTTTTTAATTCTTCTTTGAGTTTTTGGATCTTTTCTTCTTTTTTACTGATTTTCTTCTCCACAAGACCAGAATAAACCTTCTTCGTTATTGTTTCTGGGGTTATCCCGTGTTTTACATTAAACTTTTCTTGTATCTTTCTTCTTCTCTCTATCTCTTTAATCGCCTTCTTCATCGCATCTGTAGTTTTATCGGCATAAAGAACTACTTCTCCTTCTACATTTCTAGAAACTCTTCCCATTATCTGTATTAACGATGTATCCGTTCTCAAAAATCCCTTTTTGTCGGCATGCAGAATTGCTACAAGAGGGACCTCGGGCAGATCTAATCCCTCTCTGAGTAGATTTATCCCAACCACACAGTCTATTTCACCTAACCTTAGATTTCTTATTATCTCCACCCTCTCTTCTGTATTGATGTCGGAATGCATGTACTCTGCTTTGATGTCATTTTCATTTAAATAATCTGCTATTTTTTCCGCTTCTCTCTTTGTGACAGTTATTACTAAACTCCTCCCTTTTTCCTTTATCTTCTGAACCAAATCTTCCATATTCGGCTTTTTTATCGAAACTTTTGGTTCCAAGAGCCCTGTAGGTCTTACTAATTGCTCCACTACTCTTGAGAGTTTACACTCATACTCTCTTGGCGTAGCAGACATGAAGATAACTTTTTTCATATACCCCTTAAACTCTTCCCATTTTAAGGGCCTGTTTTCAAAACAACTTGATAATCTAAACCCGTATCTAACTAATATGCTTTTTCTGGTTCTGTCTGCTTTATACATGCCTTTTATCTGTGGAATCGCTATGTGGGACTCATCTATAACCATCAAAAAATCTTTGGGAAAATAATCTAAAAGATTGTAAGGTTTTTCTCCCGGGGATCTATCTTCGAAGTATATCGAGTAATTTTCTACCCCCCTACAGTATCCTGTCGCTTTCAGCATCTCTATATCATAATTTACTCTTTCTTTAAGTCTCTGAGCTTCGACAAGTTTATTCTGTTTATTTAACTCCTTTAGTCTTCTATCTAAGTCTCCTTCTATTCTTTGCACGGATTTTTCTATCTTCTCTTTCCGTATCATATAATGTTTTGCGGGGTATATCATGACAAAATCTCTCGGAAATCCTCTTCTGGTAACAGGATCCATAATGGAGATCTTCTCTACCTCATCATCAAAAAACTCTATTCTATAAATTCTGTCGGAATAAGCGGGAAATATCTCCAAGATCTCGCCTCTTGCTCTGAAAGTTCCTGGTAAAGGAGAAAAATCATTTCTATTGTACTGGATCTCCACAAGCTTTTCTAAAAGTTCTCTTCTATTATAGTTTTCCCCCTTTTCTATATATATCCCCATTTCTTTAAAGTCGGACGGTTTACCCAAGTTGTATAAGCAGGAAACACTTGCAACAATTATAATATCTTTTCTTTCCTGTAGAGATGCAACAGCCTTTATTTTTAACAGTTCTAAAGCTTCGTTCAATTCAAACTTTTTCTCCAAGAAAATATCTCTCTCAGGGATATAAGCCTCAGGTCTGAAATAATCGTAAAATGAAACAAAGTATTCCACACTATTTTCCGGAAAGAGCTCTTTAAATTCCAGATATAACTGAGCAGCTAAAATTTTATTTGGAGATATCACTAATGTGGGTAGATTTACCTTATTGATAACGTTGGCAATTGTAAAAGTTTTTCCAGAGCCGGTAACTCCTAAAAGCGTTTGATATTTATATCTACTCAATCCCTCAGATAATTTCTTTATAGCCTGTTTCTGATCGCCCTTAGGAGCTAAATTTGTACGAAGCTTGAACATCAATACTACATTCTTTTCAGAGATAAAAAGTTAATCCTCAAAAATCATTTCCCCTGTTTAAAAGCAGAGCTTATGATTATCCCTATAAAGAGACCTATCAATCCCGATCCCACGATCAGAATAAGCTTCGATCCTTCCTCTTTTGGTGTCTCTATACCAGTGGGGATAGGTGTCTGTGAAACAATAGGAATCGGCGTTTCACCAGTAGAGAGATGCTTATAAGCAAGTGCTACTTCTTTTGAGTATTTATACATTCTAAAAGCATTTGCCACATCTTCTTTTTCTTCAAAGTTTGTACCATACTCGTAATAGCATTCTGCAAGCATCGGTTCGTACCCTTCCTCCCTCGATAACTGAATAGCTGCTTTAGCATCGTCTTTAGCTCTCTGTATCTTTTCGCCTATTATACTAGGATCATCTCCACTCATGCTTAATTCTATTGTTATGCTTGACCTGATGTTACTTTCTATAGCGTAAAAAAGAGCAGAAGTGTACCTCTCGGCCTCATACTCACTTTGAGCTGCGTTTAAAGATTGAAGAGCATCTGATACAGGATCATTCCCAACTAAACTCTCCACATAAACATAAACAAGCTTTGCTTCTTCTATCCTCTTCCATGCGTCTGCTTTTAAGTTATCCAGTGATATCTTATCACCTTCAGAATATTCTACAGCTAAATCCAGCCATAATTTCACTGTATCAGCCCTTTTATCTGCGTATGCTATCGAATGGGCTGCATTCACAGTATCATTATAGTTCTCGGCTTCATCTAAATAATCATAAGCTTCTTTTAATCTTTTTTCAGCTGCCGAGAGAAATTCCAAACCTATTATTCCTCTAATGTCCTCTCTTTTTTCCTTCAATTCTGAATCAATATTTTCTATTTTTCCTTCTAACTCATTTATACGTGTATCAAAATCATCTGTGTGGATATATTCGTCAACTACCCCAGTATATATTTCCGAATTAAAGAGAACGCTCAAAGCAGTGTAATATTCTCCATTGTCCACATCCTCCTTTGCATTATCTATAAAATCTTCAGCGGTATCAAGATACTTTTCGAGATATCCTTTTTCATATTTGCTCATGTCCAAAGAATCCAGATCTTCCTTTATTGCATCGTGATATTTTACGTTCCTTTCTAATGCTTCATTTGCTTTTTTTGAAAGAAAATCTGTGTTTATCTCTATTTCACCTTTTATTTCTTTTTCGGCAAAATTTTTTCCTGTGAAATAGAATATGGCATCGTTTATATCCTCTACTTCAATAACCTCGATGTTGTATTTTTCTTTGGCGTATTCCACAACATTTATTTTTTTAGGTTTTGTTATGATCTGGATCATTCCTCCAGTTTCTTCTCTTGTTGTTTCCTGCGTTGTGATTATTGTTTGCCCCCACGGAACCAAAAACTTCTTTATCCCGAGCTCAGCAGAAGCATCTAATTTTTCAACGATTCCTCCTACGGGTCCTATGGTACCGTCTGGATTTATCATTCCTGTCATCATAACATCGTTATCCAATTCCCAGCCTTCGAGCGCAGCTATAGTAGCTACAGTCATTGCGCCTCCTGCAGAGGGCCCACCTATCACGGGCGAATCTGATCTTATTACATAATAAAAGTTGTATTTTGTGACATCTTTTCCTGTCATTCTCCCGGCAACCTCGACAGCTAATCTTGCCGATGCCTGTGTATCTAACTCCGTTAAAGGCCACGTGTCCACATAAATATGTCCCTCTCCGGGAAGTACGGAAACAGTAATGAACAAAACTGCACCTACATATCCTGTAGACGTCTTGCTGACAGCGGGTGCACGGATAGTCACACTGGAGTCTGCACTGCCCCCTAACATTGAGAAAAAAACTAAAAACACTAAAAATACAGAAACTCTTTTATTCATTTTATCGCCTCCTTAAATTTCTGTTTATTGCTCTACTTCCAACAATACCTTATCCAAGAGTTCGGTAAGTTGTTCACCAGTTTTGTATCCTGTTATCCTGTATAAAGCTTTTCCTTCGCTATCCAAGATCAATAATGTGGGAAGGTATCCCTGAACGTATTTGTGATAATTCGCTTCATAAATCTCTTTGTTAGTTTCTATATCGAGATCGAAAAATACAGGTACAAAATTCTCATTTACAAGTTTTATGACCCCTTCTTCTTTGTACGTTATTTCTTCCAATTTCCTGCACCAGCCACAATTATCAGCATTGAAATCTATTAAAATAAGTTTGTTTCCATTCTTTGCTATTTCTTTCGCTTCTTCTACCCCGTATACCCATGTAATTGAGGTTTTTTCCTTAGGTGTCTCTGTTATCGCAGGTGTTTCTGTTGGTTCAGGCGTTTTTATACTATCCTCTTCACTTATACATCCCAATAAAACACTGAAAATTAAAATTATAACTATTTTTCTCATATTACCACTCCATTATTCTCCCTTTAACGAGTTCTGACCATGTTTCTACATCTTTTAATAAATTCTCCTTTATCTTTTCTTTCGATATTGAATAGTATACAAAATTGTATCCTCTTCTCATGTTAACAGCTTTTCTCATTATCATTCCTCTGTTAATGAGTTGGCTGAGTGTTTTCTGGACAGATGTCCTGTGTTTACCAAGAGACTCTGATATTTCTATAACTTTAGAGTTAGGATTCTTAAGAAGAAAAAGAAGTACCTTTCCTTCTAGTTCATTTAAGCCCAAAAGACAAAAAATAAGTTCATCTTTATTTAGGGAGTCCAGCTGCATTTTTGAGCATAGATTCTCATTTAAGAACCTCATCCCATCACTTGTTTTAACTTTCCTTCTAAAATATGCTTCGGAACTGCACCGATAACATTATCAACCAAACGTCCATCTCTGAAAAACAATACTGTGGGAATGCTCATGATCCCGAATTTTGATGCAACGCCCCTGTTCCCATCCACGTCAAGTTTTCCTACAGCTACTGTGTCTCCATACTCTTCAGCTATCTTTTCAACTGAAGGACCAATTATTTTGCACGGCATGCACCACGCAGCCCAACAGTCTATCACTGCATATTTTTTTCTTGTTATAAAATCGTTAAAATTATTCTCTGTAACTTCTACAGGTTTTTCTACTACAGGGTTTCTTACTCTTTCCATCATCCTTTCTAGTTTTTCCTTTTTTATCCTTTCAACTTCATCCATCATATCACCTCCCTGTTTTTAGAAGAATCATTTAAAAACTTTTCTCAAATATGTTCAACATCTTTGCACATATATTAAAAAACTTATTTAAATAGAAGGTATAGGATATAGATTAATGGTTTTTTCGAGAAGATCAGAACTCTCCATTTGCATGAGTCTTTTATTCTTCTCGATTCTTTCATTTCTTTTTATTAACAGATTAGATAATAAAATTATTCTTATCTCTCCAGTTAATTTCTTTTTAAAAAAGCGGCAAGGGTGTTATTATGGATAGAAAACATGAGAAAGCAACAAAAGCGATATTAGATATCTCTGGGGATATACTCGAAAAGAAAGACCTCCCGGAGATTTTGGATAAAATAACGTCTACAGTCGGGACTCTTTTTGGATATAAAAGAGTTGTTCTTACACTCTGGGATAAAAATTTTAATGTTTGGTACTCCACCTTCTATGGTCTTAAAGAAGAGGAAATAAAGGTTCTAAAAGAAAGAATAATGTCCAGGGAAGAAAGGGCACTCATACTGAATGAAAAGTATAAGATGAGCAATTCATATTTTATACCTGAAGAAGATAACCCCCTGATAAAGAAAGTGCTTCCTGGTAGTTCTGTCGGAGAATGGAAATCTCTTGATGCTTTAATAGTTCCTTTAAGGATTAAAGGAAAGATTATTGGGATACTCTCCCTGGACGAGCCGATTTCCGGGAAAAGACCTACAGACGAAAGTTTAAAGAGTATTGAGATCTTTGCTGATCAGGCTTCTCTGGCAATAGAAAATGAAAAAATAATAAAAAAAGAGATGAGATTTGCTCAGAAGCTTAAAATTCTTAATAATATAAGCAGAGAACTGTCTAAACTCGTGGATTTAGAGAATCTTTTTTATAGGATCCCAGAATTAATCAGGGAAACGTATAATCTCCCTTTTGTTGGACTGGGCATTTTTGATGGAGAAAATATTACTTTCAAACATTACTCAACTCAATTCGGACAGATCGATAAACCCCTCATTTCAAAACTTGAGAGGGGTCTTGTTGGTTGGACTGCTCATAATAAAAAAACTCTATATGTTAAAGATGTTTCAAAAGATCCCAGATATTTTAAATATTTTGAAGAGACGAGATCCGAGCTGGTAATACCCATACTGAGCGAGGAAAATTTATTGGGTGTTCTGGACTTCCAGAGTAATGAGATAGATTATTTCACCTCTGAAGACATTTTGATTCTTGAAAATTTGACAGACCAAATTGCTATAACTCTAAAAAACTCGCAGCTTTTTGAAAAGATCAAGAATGAGAAAAAAATGCAAGAATTCTTTATATCACTGATCTCTCATGATTTAAAGACACCTCTCCAGGTTATACTGGGATATGCTGATCTGTTAAAAAATGATAAATATTCTAATATTATACAAGAAAATGTAAAAAAAATTAATGAGATACTGAATAAAGCAGGTATATACTCAAAATTGGAAGTGGAGTACAAAGAAAACCCGAAAAGGAGAAACATAAAAAGAATAACGGACACTCTTATGACTAGCTTTGAAAACGACTTGAATAGAAAGAACATCAAAATCATTTTGAATATTGAAGATATCTATATCGA
>Ga0315539_1003993_pt1 | contig 10237 bp, 9 predicted proteins | sample SalMarSW160150MG_FD_203097 | JGI IMG/M metagenome (GOLD analysis project Ga0315539, IMG submission 203097) | Salt marsh sediment microbial communities from the Plum Island Ecosystem LTER, Massachusetts, United States - Salt Marsh Sediment SW1601-150 ... | reverse complement strand
CCACGGTCCCCTCGCGTTCCGTAGCTCCCACGAGAGCGATGCTGCGCGGCTCAAAGAACGCCTTGATTTTTTCCATGCTCATTGCGTCTGATTACTCCTGCCATGCGATAGACAATTTAAAACACCTGTATCAGTGATTTTAACTCTTTTTTCTTCTCACCTACTGTTAATCATACCGCATTTTTCAGTTGGTTCTCAAAATATAAACCCTTGCATTTGTCATTTCGCCCGTCTCTCATTATAATCTTAACGGTACCGGTACAATTCCAAAATCCGCAAGGATGCTTAATTTGTATCTCGATATCCTGCGTCATATAACTAACCGAGGAAGGGCAAAAGAACTATGGCTGAAGGACAGGCCGCAGGGCACAAGAAAAGGATCGCGGAGCGGGTGGCTCAAGTATCCGACATCGGCTTCGCCAAATTTTTGAAATTATTCCACTCACTGGAAGGCGGCATTTCCCTGAGCATCGGCGAGCCTGACTTTGCCACGCCCTGGCACATCTGCGAGGCCAGCATTGACGCCATGAAGAAGGGCATCACCTCCTATACGCCCACGACGGGGTTCCCCGAACTGCGCCAAGCCGTGGCCGGGCATCTGGAAAAGCGCTACGGCATCAAATACGACCCGGAGACTGAAATCGTCATTACCGTCGGCTCCAGCCAGGCTATGGACCTGGCCTTCAGAACGCTTATCGACCCCGGCGATGAGGTTATCATGCCTGACCCCTATTACATCTGTTACCCCTCCTGCATCGTCCTGGCGCAGGGCATACCGGTCACCATACCCACCAGACCGGATAACGACTTCAAACTGGAGGCTGACCAGATTGAGGCCAGGATTACCCCGAAGACAAAGGTACTCCTCTTCGGTTACCCGGCCAACCCAACGGGTACTGAACTGGCCCGCGAGGAATATACCGCCATTGCCAGAGTGGCGGAAAAACATGACCTGCTGGTAATCTCGGATGAGATATACAGTCGCCTGACCTATGGAGTGGAACATACCTGTTTCTCAAGCCTGCCGGGAATGAAGGAGCGCACCATCCTCCTCGATGGTTTCTCCAAAGCCTACGCCATGACCGGCTGGCGTCTGGGCTATGCCGCCGGACCAGCGGAAATCATGGCGGCCATCAGCAAGGTGCACCAGCATACCATGCTCAGCCCGTCCAGCATGGCGCAGATGGCGGCCCTGGAAGCGCTGAAAAGCGGCGAGGACGATGTCCAGCGTATGCTGGCGGAATACAGTCACCGCCGCGAGGTGATTATCCGCGGCCTTAACGACATCGGCCTCAAATGTCACGAGCCAAAGGGAGCCTTCTATGCGTTTCCTTCAATCAAGGTTACGGGTATGACGTCAGACGAGTTCACCGAGAACCTCCTCAAGGAAGAGAAGGTTATCGTCATGCCCGGAAGCCTTTTCGGCCAGCAGGGCGAGGGACACGTGCGCTGCTGTTATGCCACCTCGCTGCCCGATATTGAAGAAGCGTTACGCCGCATGTCCCGTTTCGTCGAGCGGCATCGCGCCCGTTCCTGACCTGAAACCGAATATCGGTCTCGACCACAGATGAAGGTTAGCCCTCATGTTATCCAGATTGGCGGCATTTTCAGCAATGAAATGCCGTTTATTTTAGGCAACACTCTTTACTACTATTAAAAATGGGGCTATTATAAGACTAAGTTTTAAAAAGGGTAGCAGAAATGACTGCCGATAGCATAGAAATTCTGGTGGTCGATGACGAGGAGACGGTACGGATACTGATACAGCGAGTATTGCAGGCTGCCGGATATGATGTTGTCACCGCGTCTAACGGCGAAGAAGCCCTGTCCCTTATTGCCGATGGCAGTATTGATGTGGTGCTGCTGGATATCAAAATGCCCGGGCTGTCCGGTATCGACGTGCTGAGCAAAATAAGCACTGATTGGCCAGACCTCTGCGTCATGATGGTAACCGCGATTTCCGATGTCCAGACCGCCGTTAAGGCCATGAAGCTGGGCGCTTACGACTATATCACCAAGCCGTTTGACCAGACCGAGATGCTGCACAAAATTCGTCTGGCCATTGAGAGATGGCAGAAACAGCTTCAGGATAAACAGCAACTCCTCCAGTTCGGGCAAAACATCAACTTACAGACAAAACGAATGCAGGAGCAGTTCTCCGAACTGGTTAACAGCCTGGCCCGAGAGCATAAACTACTGCAGCAACTGGCGGCAGAGCGGGAAGCCAGCGATAAGTCCCCGCTCGCAAACCTTCCTCCGGAATTGCAGAGGCCCATTTCCACAGTCAAAGAATTCAGAGATGCCCTGCTCAAGATTCTGAAAAGGTCACAGTTCAATCATTGATTCGGCCTGCCGGTAAAGGATTACCAGCTGATGAAGAAACGCATTCTCATAGTTGATGATGAGATGAGCATCCTGAGATTTCTCCGCTCCAATCTGGAAGGGAAAGGCTACGCGGTAATCAGTGCCATCAACGGTGAAGAAGCACTCCACACCATAGAGATGGAACTACCCGACCTCATCATACTGGATATCATGATGCCCAAGATGAACGGGTTTGAGGTCTGCCGTCAGCTGCGCGAATGGTCACAGATTCCCATCATCATGCTCAGCGCCCGGGGCGATGAAAGAGACAAGGTAAAGTGCCTTGACCTTGGCGCCGATGACTATATCGTCAAACCTTTCGGCGCCAGCGAACTCATTGCGCGGGTAAGAGCCGTCCTTCGCCGCACCAAAACGGCCAGCTTACCACCCTCAGTGCCTGCCGTCACCAGCGGTGACCTGGTCATCAACTTTGCCAGAAGACAGGTAACTCGCAACGGCATGGAAGTGCAACTGACCCCTATTGAATATGCCCTCCTTCAGGAACTCGCGGTAAATTCGGGCAAAGTGCTCACCCATACTCACCTGCTGAACAAAGTCTGGGGCTCTGAATATCGGGATGAAAGGGAATATCTGCATGTCTTCGTCCGCCGGCTGCGCTCCAAACTGGAGCCGGACCCCAAAAATCCCCAACACATTGTTACCGTCTCCGGCGTTGGCTATCGGTTCACGTCTTCCGGGCAAGAAATAACCTAGAGACTTTTCGCCAGCCGCTCTACAGGCACCCGTTCCGGGTGCCTTTTTTATTTCCCTCAAATATTAAGGAAATCTTCAGAACTACAGGGTAAATCTTCAGGCTTTGTTTCGCATCCTGGCATTATCCTGAAACCATAGCACAGCTCAAGGAGGTGCCAGCGATGCAGAACAAATGGATGAAACGGATTTTCCCCTTTGTCGTCTTCTTCCTTCTCCTCCCCTGGCCAGTAGCTTACGCCGTCGGCGCCGGTGACCCGGCTGGCGAGGACGCGGTCAGGATAGAGCTCGCCGAAGCTTCAGCCATGCCCAGCTATAGCGTCTTCGGCATGGCCATCGGAGGCGTGAGCAACCCCGGCGACCTCTTTTACATTGATGCCACCAGTAACCCATCTGAAATCAAGGTAACACTGTACCTGACCAATACCCAGCAACTGCTCAGCTGCTACCGCTACCTGATTCTGGATGTGGGCATCTATGTTGAGAACGGCCAGGGTGAGTGGGAGAGGGCAATAGCCAGTAATGGCGAGCTTATCCCCAAAACCATTATTTCCATGCGCAATGGCCAGGTGAGCTTCCTGCTGCCGGGTTATGCCAGATACAGGGTGACCATTGATAGCGGTTGCTTTTACTGCACCAATGCCAGTGTTGACTCGTATTCCCGTTCACCCCAGTTCTATTTGGAAGTGATTTAGCCCGCAGGGGTAAACATCAAAAGGAGGTATAGTCAAGATGTTAGTAAATTGGAAGCGCAATCCGTCCTTTTTCCCAAAGCACAATGAGATGATGAAAGAGTTTCGCAGGCTGCACGGCAACGCCAATATGGTTAATGCGCCCGCGGTGGAGGAACCGTCATTCATGGCTCGAAGCAGACCTCTAACCGCCAATCATATCCTGATTGAGAGGGGAGGCTCATTTCTGCCGGAACTCATCGCCAACTGGACAGAACTGGTTACGGTACCAAAGGTAGCGGGCTACAAGCTATCGTCGAATTAATGCCCCTAAAATAAAGGACAACAGAAGAGAGAAGTCGATGAAAAAGCGTACCTGCATAATGGCCGTCGATGATGAAGAGAGGATACTGCTATTGCTCAAGAGGATACTTGAGGAAGAAGGGTTTGACTTTGTGGGCACCACCAGGGGCGATTCCGCAATTTCTATGATGCGCAAGCACCGGCCGAACCTGGTTATCCTTGATATCATGATGCCCGGGCTTAACGGCTTCCAGGTGCTCGACCTGATACGCCAGACATCCGGTGTGCCGGTGATTATGCTGACCGGCAGAGACGAAGTTACCGCTCTGCACGATGCCATTGAAATTGGCGCCGATGATTACATCAGGAAGCCATTCTACCCGCTGGAGCTGGTCGCGCGCATACGGGCAAAGCTGAGGCGGGCTGCGCAGAGCCAACCGACATCAAATCGAGGTAAGGAAATAGCCGGCTAGAAGAGGAAATTACAATGACTGGCAGCAGAGGAGTACGAGTTACCTGGTGTCCCATAGGACAGGAATACTGTTTCCCTTCCTGCTACTTCCGGAGGGGAGCCCGCTGCTGCTTTAAAAGCCGGCGTGGTCGCCAGATAAAGGAACCGAAGAAGAGAAAAAGGGCACAAGGCTGATGGTGTCAGGCCCTGTCTTCCGGCTGGGCTCAATCTCTGCGGATTTTATCCCAGTTATGCAGTACCACTCCCACACCGACCAGCACCACCGAGGCGATTACGATGGCTATCGCCTGATTTCTAAGTCCGCTGATAAAGCTGTCAATGGCATTGTGCGCCAGGGTAATCCCCTTCTCCGCAACTGACAGCGTTATGCCTTCACCCTGATTGAACCCCGTGGCAAGCGTCTGGTCTATCATCGGCTGCGCAGTGGCGGAAAACACCGGTCCGAAGATGATATAGGCGATAATCGCCATAACCGCCAGCAGTGCCGCCGCCCAGAGCAGTTTGCTGCTCCACCTTCGGCCACCCAGCGCACCGACCGCTATCAGCAACAAAAATGGCGCAATCCAGATAAAATTTATCCATTTTTTCGCCGTTCCAAGGCTGGAACGCACCTGCTCAAAGGCTATCATTTGCTCGCCGGCCCCGGAATTTCCTCCCTCTCCCATCATATCCCTTAAATCCTGCTCGGTGAAGGTCAGGCCATCAGCTATCTGCTGCCGGATATCTTCCAGAGCAACGGCATCGGTGTCCATAGCTTTTATCAGGTCCTCTTCGGTGAAGGCCAGGCCTTCCTGCACCAGCTCCCGAACCTGGCTCAGAACATTATCTTCATCTTCACCACCAAATAGCTGGCTCAGTTCCGCTTCAGTTAAAGTCCACTCATCGGGTATGCCCACTTCAATGAGAGGCTGTATCAGGTCGCCCGGTTCCAGGCCCACCAGTTCCTTGAATTCCTGATATGATATATCCACCGGACGGCACGCCGGGATATTTTCCAGAGAGGGGTCCGACAGCAGCTCCAGCAGATGTGCCTCCGTACAGACCGGCAGGGAATCAAAGGCGCTCCCCATCTTCTCATCAGCCAGCTGGCTGAGCGCCCCGGCTATCTCCGGCTTGCGGTCGGCCAGAGATATGGTCAACTCCAGTTCATCCTGTTCCCCACGCAGGTAGGCGAATATCTGACCGACCAGGTCATGCACCAGCGCCTGATACCACTCCAGTGGCATGATTTCTCTGGCAGCGGCGATGATTTCATCCTCCGTCAGCTCCACGCCAATGGGGAGCTGGCTCAGCTCTTCCAGATTCTGCGACATTGCCGGCGCCAGCATTTCGGCAAACAGGCTATCGTAGGCTTCCTGCCTTGACAGTAAACCGGCCAGCACGACCTCCAGTTCATCGAGCGGCCTGGTGATATCTATCTCAAGGACGAAATGCGCCTGCTCTTTGGTGAGGTAGGGCACCACTTCATCGACGGCGCCGTCTATCTGCTCGAGCAGCCAGTCCTCGGGCAGCACCTGGCGCAGCATCGTTTCCATTTCCTCCCCGGATACGGCCAGCATGGCTGGCATCCCGTCTTCGGCCGATGTTACCTCACCGGCAAGCGATGCCACGAGCTGCCCGTACAGCACCGGGAAAACATCTTCTCGGTGCAGAACGCTCTTTATTGCCCCCGCTCCAGCCTCCACCCTGTCCTTTAACTGAATATTGATACTGAAGGTGGCCGTCTCTCCCCACACATAGGGCACCACCTCGTTGATAGCATGCTCAACCTGTGCCTGAAGCCATTCCGGGGGCAGCGTTTGCCTGACCACGTCAACCAGATAAGGCTGGAGCGGCGTTATGATGATGCTGGCCCCTCCGCCATCCTCACCCATCCCGGATTCCTCCAGCGCTTCCGGGAGCACGTCATCGTAAATGAAGTGGTATACGTCCGCTTTCTGCAACTGTTCCGCGTAGAAATCCGGGTTGCCAACCGTGGCATTAACGCGGAAGGCGAGCATCACCAGCAGCGATAGAATAACAAAGATGACCGCCAGGGGTATGACCATAACCCTACGGAACCAGATCATACTTTATTACGCTCACCTGTTTGATAAGATAGTTTACCTGCCAAGCAGACCAGCGTCAACCTGCCCTCATTCCCGTCCGGGAGTTATAATATGAATAACTCCCAACGATATATCCCCTTGCCGCCTTGATAGCCACGGTTACCAGTGTTAGAATGCTTGCCAGAGGCTATAAGATATGACGCTGCGCAGAAAGACGCTGCTTATCATCGCCGGCACATTCTACGGGGTAATAATACTGCTCTTTTTTATCTCCCGCACTATCCTGCTGGAAAGCTATGCCGACCTGGAGGGGCAAAGCACATATCGTGACGTTGACCGGGTACTGGCGTCTTACTCGCAGCAACTTGCCAGTCTGGAGACAACAGCTTCCGATTGGGCGGCCTGGGATGACACCTATGCTTTCATTGCTGATGCCAGTGAAGAATACATCAGGTCGAACCTTACCGACAGCACCTTCACTGGACTGGGACTGAACCTGATGCTGTATGCTGACTCCGCCGGCCAGATTGTTTTCAGCAAAGCATTTGACCTGAAGAATGAAGAGGCAATACCTCTCCCGCAGAGCATCCCCGATTATCTGGCTGGCCATGAGTTTCTGGTCAACCATAAGGACACGGAAAGCAGCTATGCTGGCACCATCATTCTTCCCGAAAGCCCCATGCTGATTGCTTCTCACCCCATCCTGACCAGCGAAGATGAAGGGCCGATTCGCGGCACTTTGCTCATGGGACGCTACCTCGATGCGGCCAAGATAAACGAACTGGCCGAAATCACGTTCCTCTCCATAAATATTTACCAGTTCGATGACCCCCGGCCTCCTCCCGACTTCTCCGTCGCCCGCTCCTCTATCACGGTGACGTCTCCGGTTTTTGTCCAGCCCCTCGGTGAGCAATCCATCGCTGGCTACACGCTTATTAAAGACATCAGCGGACACCCGGCCTTGATGCTCAGAGTGGACGCGCCCAGAGATATCTATCATCAGGGCCAGTCCGCCATATCCTACCTCATCCTGACCATTGTCGGCGTCAGCCTGACATTTGGCGTGGTAACCCTCCTGCTCCTGGAGAGGCAGATTCTTTCCCGGCTGTCATACCTGAGCCGCAGTGTCAGCGACATCGGCACCGGCGGCAAGCTGTCAGCGCGGGTATCAGTGCCCGGCTCAGACGAGCTCTCCAGGCTCGGCGCCACCATTAACGGTATGCTGGCGGCTCTGGAACAATCAGAGACAGAACTGCGGGAATTATTTGAAGAAGAGAAGAAGCTGCGACAGGACCTGGAAGCAGAAATAAATAAAAGGGTGGAGTTCACCCGCGCCCTCGTGCACGAACTCAAAACACCCATCACCCCGGTGCTGGCCTCCAGCGAACTATTGCTGGAAGAAATCAAGCAGAGCGGGTTGCTTAGGGAGCTGGCCCAGAATATCAACCAGGGTGCTTACAACCTGAACCAGCGAATCGATGAACTGCTTGACCTGGCACGCGGTGAAGTGGGAATGCTCCATCTTAACCTCGGAGCGGTTGATTCCAGGCAATTGCTGCGCAACATTGTGGCCAGCGTCCGGCCGCTGGCCCGAAAAAACAAGCTTAAACTGAATGCCGAACTGCCGCCATCACTGCCGGTCGTCGAGGCCGATGAAGACCGCCTGCGGCAGGTGGTGCTCAACCTGCTCAATAACGCCATTAAATTTACGCCGGCCGGAGGCAGCATCACGGTGAGGGCCAGAGAAAAAGAGGAGGCTTATCTGGTGGTTGAAGTGCAGGACACCGGCCGCGGCATAAGCAAGGCGGAGCAGGAGAGGCTCTTTGAACCCTATCAGCAACTGGGGGTAGAAAAGGCCCGCCCCAGAGGACTGGGACTGGGACTAAGCCTCTCCAAGAAGCTGGTGGAACTGCACGGCGGTCAGATATGGGTGCAGAGCCAGAAGGACAGGGGAAGCACTTTCGGCTTTTCCATACCCGTGAAAATAAACGAGCCGTAAGACTGACACCGCCAGGTGAAATTAATTCGATTGCTTTGCTGAGAGGAGTTTTAAGATGTCCGCTGAAAAGCAACCGTACTCACTTACCGTCGCCGAGGCAGCGTCCGCAATAGCTTCCGGCAAGCTGACCCCCTCGCAACTGGTCAACTCATGCCTGGAAAGAATTGACGCCGTTGACGATGAAATAAAAGCGTGGGCACTGGTTGACCGGGAGGGCGCCCTTGCCACAGCACAGCAACTGGAGCAGGAACTGGCGCAGGGCAAAAGGCGCGGTGCGCTTCATGGCATACCAGTTGGCATCAAAGACATTTTCTACACCGCAGGGCTAAAGACCGAAGCCGGCTCCAGAGCCTGGGCTGGCTTTGTTCCCGATTATGATGCCACGTCGGTCGCCCGCCTGAAAGACGCCGGCGCCATCGTCCTAGGCAAGACGCACACCACCGAGTTCGCCCATATGGACCCCGCACCCACCCGCAACCCCTGGAACACCGAGCACACTCCCGGAGGCTCAAGCAGCGGCTCCGGTGCCGGTGTTGCCGCCGGCATGTGCCCGGCCGCGCTGGGCAGCCAGACCCTCGGCTCGGTGCTGCGGCCCGCCGCCTATAACGGCATCGTTGGATTCAAGCCCCAGTACGGCCGAATCAGCACTTATGGCGTGGTGCCGGTGAGCCCGACCCTGGACCACGTTGGCATACTAGCCCGCACGGTTTCAGACGCGGCGCTCGTCTTCCAGGCCATTGCCGGGCACGACCCCAAAGACGCCCTCTCGCTCAACGAGCCTGTCCCCGACTGCCTGGCATCTCTGGAAAAGCAGTCGCCGCCCCGGCTGGGGCTGGTACGCGCCTTTTTCTATGACCACGCCGACGAGGAAATGCGCCGGCACACTGATGAAATCGTTGCCCGCCTGAGGCAGGCTGGCGCCACCGTTGCGGAAGTGACCCCACCCCCCAGCTTTGCCACCATAATTGACAATGCCCGTATTATCATGGCCGTCGAGGCGGCCGCCAGCCACCGGGAGTCCTTTGCCAGACACGGGGATAAATATCGCGAAGGCATAAGGAAATTGATTGAAGATGGCCAGACGGTAACTGCCGCCGATTATGAAAAGGCGCTTAAAGTGCGCCTTCAGCAGCGCTCCGATATGGAGCCGCTGCTACACAAGACGGACGCCCTGCTTACGCCGGGAATACCGGGTGCGGCGCCCCACGGCCTGGCCTCAACGGGAAGTCCGGTGATGCAGGGCCCCTGGACCATAATGGGAGCGCCATCAATCAGCCTGCCGTCCGGCCTCAGCCAGAACCGTCTTCCGCTGGCCATCCAGCTGGCCGGCCCTCCCGGAGCCGAAGACCGCCTGCTGGCGACAGCCAGATGGTGCGAGCACGTTCTAAAAGTGAACCTCCGCCCGCCGCTGGATTAAGGCGCTCTCTGGCGAGAGGGGAAAATAAGCGGCGGTCGTTAATCTTCCTTTACCAGGTCGACCTTGGGCTTCACGCCCCTGTTCACCCGGTGGCGCGGCCATTTCCCGGTGAGCACCCTGGCGGTCTCCTGTGCCACGCTCAATCTGAGCCGCTTCATCGCCGTGCTCGTGTGCACGGAAGAGTGAGGAGTGAGCACAACGCTGTCCATCTTGAGCAGCGGGCTATCCGGCGCAATCGGTTCCTTCTCGAAT
>Ga0315539_1003985_pt1 | contig 10243 bp, 8 predicted proteins | sample SalMarSW160150MG_FD_203097 | JGI IMG/M metagenome (GOLD analysis project Ga0315539, IMG submission 203097) | Salt marsh sediment microbial communities from the Plum Island Ecosystem LTER, Massachusetts, United States - Salt Marsh Sediment SW1601-150 ... | reverse complement strand
TGTGAAACTCAACGAATGTGAAACCTCTGTCATCATAGGAGGCTTTTTTATCAATGACTGCAATAATTAGTCTATGTCTCGCCCTAATAAGACTGAATATTCCTGCGGCAGCGCTTATTACTGCTGCTACTGCTCCAATGATAATGACTACGCTAATAGAATCAACAGGCACTGCTGGAAAGATTATAACACGAAAAGGTGCGATCTTCCCTCACAGGATGTTCTGGGGGCGTAATGCCTGATTTGTAGTAGGCCTAAATTGGTATGGTGTCCCTGGAATTCGTGGTTAAGCAACAGGTTCCCGCACTGTTACAATCAAAGACTCGATTCCGAACTCCTGGGGAATCAGTTCGTTGTGCGCCTGGCACGATTCCAGGTAAAGCTCTATGGCTTCTTTCGCCATAGAAATGGCTTCTTCTTTGGTCTCACCCTGCGTGTAGCAGCCAGGGAGTGCCGGGACCTCTACCGAGTAGCCCCCTTCCTCTTCGGGAATAAGAATAACCGTATATTTTAACATCGCGCCTCCTAAAGAAGGCCTTCCAATTCCTGTATCGAGATTTCAGCTTTTTTCAATATGTTGTAAAGAGTACCTGGTTTGATTGGACTTGTATGAATAGGGACAACTATTTTTGTGTCCGGCTTGTCATCGCTCCGCATAATTATGTGACTTCCACGAGTCCTATCAATATACCAACCTTTCCTTTGAAGGGCTTTAACAAGCCTATTTCCTTTAACCTGCGGTAGTTTGGCCACCTTTACTTGGTCTGACCTTGCTCCAATTATATCACAAAAGTAGTTAACCCTTCCTGTGGTATTCTGGGGACATAATACCTGATTTGTAGTAGGCCTAATTGGTATGGTGTCCCTGGGATTGCTAATTCCGAGAACCTGGTACTAACCTCCTAGTACGTACGAGGACTTGACAACTGCGTTATATATGTGCTAATATAAATATTGTCCCGAGTAGCCGAGCAGGGACCTGGCATAAGAGTTGGGTTTGGTGAAAGCTGAAAGGTGCAGGTAGTGACCAGCACAAGGTAAGCTGAAGGCCAGGCCGGACGATAGCAGGTGAAGGAAGTGAGGTTACTCGGGGCGTCTGATTTTTTGCTGGCTAAGCATCCTTGTCGCAGTTTGAAATGACCCAATAAATAGGCTTGATACTTGCGTGGATATCAGCCTATTCAAGTTTGACTCTTAACCAAAGTTCACCATCTACGCCTTTGATTTCGTGGTATTCTGGGGGCATAATACCTGATTTGTAGTAGGCCTGATTGGTATGGTGTCCCTGGAATCCTTAGAGCCTTTGGATGATTTGATCTGTGCAATGACTCTACTGATAATTTGAGCGTGCTTATCTGGATCATCAAGGATTTCGCTTTCCAAAAAACGAAAGACTATCCAGCCGTCATTTCGAAGTTGCTCTGTCACTTTTCTATCCCTTTCCATGTTTCTAGCTATTTTCCCACGCCAGAAATCGCTATTATGTAATCCCTCGAATTGCTCTTTCCATGAGCTAAATCCCCTTTTCTCCCAACCTCTACCATGCCAAAAATCTCCATCGCAAAAAACTATAACTCTAGGGCTCAGAAATACGTAGTCTGGCTTTCCGATTATCCCTTTGGGATGTTTGCGATACCTTAGACCGATTCTCCACATAGATTTGGCAAGCTCTTTTTCCGCTTTCGAGCCTTTTCCACGAACTGCGGACATTATTCTTGACGTGATCGCTTGCTCTCGGTGTGTCCTAGACCTAACCATGGCTAATTCGTTTGGATATATCTATACATGCCATTTCTAATCAAGGCTATTAAGCCAATCTCTTGTGCTTGCGGCCCAATGATGAGCTAACACTGGGGCTATCGCATTGCCGATTTGTTTGTATGCCTGTGTTGTGGAGACAGGGAAAGCGAACGTATCGGGAAATCCTTGTATTCTTGCGCATTCACGAACCGTAAGGCGGCGCAATGATCCATTAGATAGGGTATTATAATGAACTTGAACATGTCCGTGATGCTCCGCTCGAATTGTCGTCGAGGGAAGGTCGGGATTAAGCCTTCGATCCCTCTTATGCTTTGGTGAAATGTATATTGTCGCTTTCGTTAATTTATCCTGGTCTTTAACCTCATGATTGTCACCTCCACTTGGATTCCATAGACTCTCTAAAGCCACTCGTGCCGTCACCCACTTTGGTTTATCTTCCTGCGGTGCTCCCGGTGAGATATTAGTGATTTCAGGCGGCTTGAACGTATCCGGCAAGTCACAACGGATTCCCACAATCAGAATCCTTTTTCGAATTTGGGGAATGCCATAGTCAGCGGTATTCATACGATAAATCTTTATGTTATACCTCGGCTGTATCTTGCCCTTAAGCCCCTTGACAATGGCATTCAAAGTGCTGGGCGGATGCTCAATACCTGGCACGTTTTCCGCCAAGAATAGTTTTGGGCGGAGACAACGTATAGCCTTCCTCATATATCTATATAATTGACCTCGTGGTGATTTCAGTCCCCTTCTCGGTCCCATTAATGAGAATTCTTGGCAAGGAAATCCACCCAAGACAACATCAATTTTGTTCAACGATCTCGCCAGTTTATCGAAGTTAATCCTTGTTATGTCTCCACACTTCATGTGTTTTCCTAGGTTGGCCCAATATACAATACAAGCAAATTCATCAATATCATTCGCCCAGACAACTTCGAAAGGCAGCGGTTCATATTCATGCCCAAGGAACTCAAAACCTCCCAAGAATCCCTTATCCGCTCCACCACATCCTGAAAAAAGCGACGCTATTCGATATATTCCTTTTGTCATGTCTTGTATTGAAATCTTAATTCTGCATCAATCCATGCTACTTGGAAAAGCGAGTTCACTCGCCTCGCTAGCGTCTTCTAGTTCGGCTACATCCTTAAGCCACTCTTTGAAGAAGCTAGCTTGTTTGTCATTGTCAAAATGAATGATTTGATCAGGTAAGCGTATCTCGACTGGTCTGTGCAACCGCCAGGACTCGTGTTCCGCCTCCATCCCAACCAAAGCCGCAATTCGCCGTATGTCACTTACGAAGTCTAATACTCTTGCGATTTTCCCCTTTCTCCATCGCAATCCTCTACCCAACTGCTGGATAAATATCCTTCGGCTATGAGTAACTCGCAAAAATACCAATAGATTCACATCTGGTACGTCAATCCCTTCGTTAAATACGTTAACGCCACATAAAACGTCGATATCACCATCCCTGAATCTCATTAGTTTGATTTCACGGTCAATGCGACGTTCTCCAGGCATAAGCTTACTCGAAATAACTTCTGCTCTAGCAAATCCGGTGCGATTAATGAGTGTTGCCACTCGTTCAGCACTCTTTATAGTTTTACAAAACACGAGAGCACGAGGACTGCGCATATCTTCCCAATGTTCCCATACTTTCTCCACGATGGCCTGTTCAAGTTGTGGCAGAAAAAATAGTGAATTCAACTGCTTCACTGTTAATGAAGTGCCCGTATATCTTGGGAAATCTTCCCACGGGATATTATCGATCAAGAGTCGATAATCAACTTCTGACAACCAGCCTTGATTCATCGCATCGATAATAGACTTAGCAAAAATCGGCTCACCAAATATCTTTCGTAGACTCTTTTCATCAGCTCTCCATGGCGTGGCGGTGAGACCAACCAGGTAATTCGGATTAAGTGCGTTTATCACGGATATATACGACGGAGCCGCGGCATGATGACATTCGTCCACGATAACCGTATCGAAGAATATTTCATACGGAAGCTTAGGCATTATGTTTAACATAGTCTGAAAAGTAGCAAATGTTACGCCGTCACTCCGGTGAGGTCTTTCACGTGCGTTTATTTGATGAGTTGAGACTGTCTTAGGTAAATGTTGCCAAAAAGCCTTTTCGCTTTGTTTTAGGATATCTTCACTGTGCGCCAAAACGAGTATTTTGAGTGATGGGTCATCCGCAAGCACTCGTTCGACATATTCAGCGGCGATAACAGTCTTCCCAAGTCCAGTCGCCATCGCAATCAAGGCCTTGTTCTGGTTACGCTGACGAGCCAATATCAGTGAATTTACGGCGTCTTCTTGGAAGGAATACAATTGCTTTGAGGCGGGTAGAAACATAGGATATTCATCAAGTGCCGCCACAAATTGAACGCCATTAACGAGTTCCAATAAATCACCGTACTTATTTGCCGCTTTTAGTGCCGAATCTCCCCATTTTCCTCTGGCTACGGCTATTCCCTTGTTTATCCCATATATCCCAGCAGCTCGCTCTAGATCTTTTATAGCGTCCAATGACCCGGAGGCCTTACGAGCCTTTATTTGCACTATCCACCTTTCGTCTCGGAATAAACCTACTATATCGGCACCACCATCCCAAGCTCTACCTACATGACGTAGATCATCCCATCCGGCAAGCATCAAACATCTCATGATCTGCCGTTCAAACCATTCGGCTTGACCATGCTCGAGATCAGCAAGTCTTAGGAATTTTTGTTGTTCGGTCACTTGGTCGGTCACATAGCCACCATGTATACTTCTATCAAGTCTATGCTTCGGAAAGCACGTAAGCGCAACAGTTTTTCTATCTGAGGAGAATCATATCTCGCTAACCGAGTCGCATTAGCTACGTCTTCTAGTAAGTTTGCGATCTTTGAGACGTTTTGAGATCCTAGGATTATGCGTTCATCCTCACTCAACTCATCAGGCAGGTTACCGTATGCTATGGCGAATAGTCTATCGTCTAAGAATCTTTGTGGTATCTGTCTGAGTATGCGACTCATCAAATGCGGCATCCATTTTAGGAATTCGCCTGAATTAAGAATCTCTTCAAGCCGTTCTTGTCCGCGGCCTTGTTCCGCTACCATGCGACTAAGTTGGCGAATATCATCCTTGCTCAGCAAATCACGAAGTCCCGTCAGGTCGTCATCAGCGTTTTCTTTAAACGCTCTAACGAATCTAGGCCATAATTCGTCAAACAACAGTGAAGCGCGTCGTACAAGATTATCCCTAGTGAGTTCGGGAAGTTTTGTTTGCCTGAGATGGTCAAGAACATACGATAGCGGCAGATGATCATAGAACCTATCCTTAAGTATTGTGGCTACTTCTGCGATTATAAGGGTTTGAACATCAGCCTCTTCATGCTTTACCCTTGGGTGTGTTTCGTCGTAGAAACAGTCGACCAAAGCTTGAAGCGCCGGAAACATGATTATTGGCACGGCGTGATCCATGGCTCCTTGCTGGCGATACAGATGTTTGTGAACTCTATAAACTAAGACTTCTAGAGACCTGTGCGATTCGAAGCCATAAGTACCACTTAGGGCTTTATCCAACTCAGCATTTTCTCTTAGCTTTTCACGTTCTGTTTTAGGAATAGGTTCAGCCGAAGTTGGTGACGCTATTACGGGTGGTACGCTTCCATCTCCTTCGGTCTCCTGCTCACCTTGTCGACGTATTCGTTCAGCATCGGCATCAATCATCCACTCATACCATTTCTGATCCGATTGGTATTCTGGGTCATCGTTTAGGAACTCCTGATAATATTGAATTGCGACGTCCTGGGCTATGATAAGATCTCGTGACCAGGGGCGTTTTCGATCAAGTACACTTCCTTTGAAACGTCCCCCTTCATATGTTCTGGTCGCATTATATCCTTTGTAGATTAAAGCCAATGGTGATTCATTTCTTGACATATTAACCCTGTCGGCGATTTGAGGCCTTAAAGGGCTACGTCCACGAAGGTTATCTATAACTTCTTGCCATAGCCATGACTCGGTCTCAAAACTGTCTTTTTGATAATGCACAGGGACATGGTCAATTTCTATTTCGCCCACGATTCGACCGTCGCGCGCTCTAATTTCATCAACAGGATATTCTAGATCTAATTTCCCTGTTTCAGGATGTGTCCATTTGAAAACATCCTTATTCCATTGTAGTATTGCTCTGCCATTGCGTAAGAAGTCGAAGCCATATTCTTCTTCATCCAGATGGCGCTGTATTCCTATCCATCCTGTCATTCTTCTTGACCGCTCAACAACAGTTCTTTCACCACAAAAAGCACATTGTTCTGTATAGGGCACTCCCTCTGGTTGCCAGGATAGACAAGACGTACAATAATAACCAACGCCGAGGACTGTACTAAATTGCTGGTAGGCTGGGACTCGCATCGGGGCACCGAGTCGTGTTTCTGCCCCAATCTCCACAAAGCGATCCTCTTGCCATATGCACCATTTGAAAGGCCTTACGCATTCTCCGTTAACCGTTATCAGAAGTGATTTATCTCCTAGTCTTGGTTCTGCTTCTCTTAAATACTTAGTGTATGTCCGGCCTATCCATGATCGCAAACCTGCAACCGACCTCCGTGTTCCACCACTAATCCCGCTCGCAATCTGTATCGCCTGCTCCGGCTTAAGATTGCGTATAGTCACTCTAGTACCGGATGCGTCAACCGACTTATTTTCGAATCTGGGACGAATTCTGTAACTTGCTTGACTTCTAAGTCTAGCGAGATCAATATCTATAATACTCCACGCATTTTCGCCTCTGACACCACTGCGAAGCTCTGTTATTCCACCGAGGCGAGCTGTAGCTATATTGAATCCCATGCCAAATAACCCCAGATTCTCTAGAGACAATGTGCCAGAATACCCAGCCTTTGCGGCTAGACTCAGTTCAGATAAGGTCATCCCTGGTCCATTGTCTTCAACTAGGATTTCGGCGTTGCCAGTACCTAACTGATTCTTATGCGGGACTCTAATGATGATCTCGGGGCAAAGCCTTGGGTGATCTTGCAAGAACTGCCGCTGACTAAGGAACCCGTCGATGGCATTATCGATCAATTCTCCGATGCATTTGTGTGGTTCAAAGGCAATCTCACCCAACATCGCTAAGATACGTGGGTGTGGGGTAATGTCAACTTCTTGGGGTCGTTGATCGCTCATCATCGTATTCTACCTCCCGCTACCTCATTAACGTACGATACTATGATTTCAAAGTTGTGTTCTTAGATAGCATTTTATTATCGAATAAAATGCGTGTCAATCCAAATCCACTTTTTCTCCTGCCAAAGGCTCATATCTAGTTAAGACATAGGCTCAACCTTAGCTCTGTTCACTAGGAAGTAAGTGGGAGAGTACTAGCTATGTACCCATGGCTAATAGTCTGCTATCGCAGGTTATCGATAAGGCTACGTATTTTGTGTGCCTCCACCGTGTTATAGCAAATATCAAATTATTTTTTCGGTATTGGCTTATCCTGCCTCACCCTTAATGCGAATTCGGATAATAGTGTGAGTCTATCCGCAAGTTCTTTGGTCACAAAGATGCAGAGAACCACTTCACGTGAAGTGAATCTATGCTCCTTACGTGTCGCAGGTAAATCCATGTCGTGCTTAGCATCTCTGTAGAGAAACCGGTTATATCGCATCAGCCAATCAACAAGTTTTTCTTCTTTAGGAAATGCTTTTTTGAATTGTCCTATTGCTGGTCCAAGCGAAGAGCGAAAAATATCTTCATCCCCCATTTTCTCGTAGGTTGATGCTTTTACAAGCATATCAATGAAATCACCGAGGAATCGCATTGCATTTCTAGTCCAATGTGGAAGTGATCTTATTTCACGTGGTAAATAATATATTGGGCGCTTGGGTGGAGGTTGCAAAATTGTAATTAGGCGCACCCTAGCGCTGGCCTTTTCAGACCTAGGCCCTGTTAACATCTCTGCCAAGCTTTCAGCTTCTAGATATAAACTGTCATTAAGAAGTTCTTTCGCCAATGAAATAACCTGGTCGTCAGCTTGTAAAGCTTCGCCTGGTTTACCAGTCTCATGCCTATCCCTAAGTTTACCCGCCTTATCCTCCTCATAAGGGTACATCATTTCAACTATTTGCCCCCGCCAATTATTTGGTACTATTATACCATTAACAGCACTAGAGCGGCCTATTGGCAACACAATTATAAACCTCTCCGTGGTATTCTGGGGACATAATACCTAATTTGTAGTAGGCCTAATTGGTATGGTGTCCCTGGAATTCCCACTTACGCTCCCATGACGACTGCGAAAGCGAGATTACTGAAACTCCATGGTTCAGAATCGGGAATCACGCATTATCCAACGGCGACGGTGAGTTCAGGAGCTACTTTCTTGCTTTCACAGTGCCACGTAAACTCAGCAACGTACCCAATAGGATCTCCGCTGTATTGCCTCTTGTCATACATTTGCGGAAGAGCGTATACCACTCCTACCTGGTCTGGGTCGTTCACTGCTCTACAGAATAGATATATGCCGACAGTTTGCATTTTGGAACCGTGAGGAGCTATTAAGAGAGCAGTCCCCCTGTGTTTTACATATTGTTGGTACACATCGAGAAGAAAATCAGCGCTACTCGATGGATTTTCAGCATCCACATAGCTTGCGCTTTGATTATACCTGATTCTCACTAGGTTAAGCAGCCTTCTGTTACTTTCGAAAGGTACCAAAGCACCAAAATGCGTGTTTCTCCTCAGTTGCAGTACAGGAATGCAAACATTGGGGCTTAGTGCATCCAAGAGATTCATAACACGTTCCTCTTCAAATCCAAGAAACGCCACCAGATTCCAAGGTATGTCACTGCTGTCTCGGAACATGTCGAAGCCTGGAACTGCGACTATCCCTCGTACGTGTTTGGTCAATGCTCTTCTTGTTCCAGGCATGCCATAGCGGTTGGCTGGAGCATATAGGATGCGTACTGAACTCTGAGGCAACTCTTCTTCTATCAGCCTGAGCAATATGAGAATGTACTGCTTTGTAAATGTGGTTACATCGAAATCTATCTGCGTTATGCTGTGTTTAGTCGCCAGTTCTCTAAGTTGCTGGCGAAGCACTGGTAGAGTCCCTCGAGCGTCGTAGGTCTTCAGACTACACAACTCCAAAGAGTCGGCACTAAATGTTATCTGTGCTTTAAGTTTCTCCAGGCTCTTCTGATGAGCCGGCCGAAGCTCATAGTCGCCTCGAAACTCGCATATCATGGCTACATCTGCGTGGTAATCCCTCGTTAAGCTTCGAGCCACATGAGTGCAGCGCTTTTCGAAACTTGAGCTAGCTATGAAAAGCACTTCGCCACCTTGCGCTCTTTCGCCGGGTGCAACTACCGTTGTAGTGCGGAAGCTATCCTCGCCAATCAAACTCTCATTCATATGACCTCCCAGTTCTACCAGTCTTCTAGCTCACGGTCAATTTGGTCTCGCCACTTCTCCGATTGCCAGCTAGCCCTTCCACCTGCGAACATACCGATTGGGCCTACCCCTTCCTCGTAAAGCATCTTAATTTTGGTGGACTTGTTCACACCTTTTCCTTTGGCAGACTCTTTCATAGTTTTTCTCGCTGTTGCCACAGCCATTCCGAGCACAAAAGCAGATTCTGCTGCCTGTTCATTGTACATCAATGCAGAAGTTCCATCCACAATTATCCGGTCAGCTACATGCAAAAAGAAGCAAGTACGACAGAGGTAGGCGCTGTTATCCACGATGTCAGTGAGATTCTCCACGGGTATCAAACCTCTTCTTTGCAGAAAAGTCTCAACATGGTGCTCCTGCTCTTCGTGGCCTTCTTGGAAGTTGATGAGGTAGTATCTCTCCGCAGGCTCGCGTGACAGACTAGCCAACTGCTTGGCAAATTCACATTCCCTATCTTCAAAGTGAATCTTGCAGCATCGGCGTCTTGGCAGCTGAAGTCCAGGCGAATGAACTTTATCATTGAACCAGGGAGCTAGTTTTCCGAGGGAACTCTTGGTAGCCTGCTTTCCCTCGGGAATGCGTTGTGGTGGTTGGGCAAAAATGACGTCCCGAATTTCTGGTGGGAGTAGTTTCTTGACTTCACTAAGGCTGGTGAATTTATTCGAATCATTTGGGTATTTGCGCCGAATTGAGCTTCTAGCATCAAAGTAGAAGATTGTCTGAATTCCAGCAGCTAATCCGAAACCTGTCTCGAATATCACATCGTGCCGTGGAAGTGACAAGTCAGCCACTATATAAAGTGCATTACGAATTAGGATATCCTGTATGGTCTCGCTGAAAACCGGCGCACCGCACACAATAGGATGATACGAATCCACATATTCTAATGGCGGGTCAAGAAAATCATCATATAGCCTCTTGATAGAACTGTGATACGCAGGTCGCTCGTTAGGAGATGGCATGGGGCCTGCCCAAAAAGCATGCTTCTCGCCTCCCCGTGGATTTCTTGCTCGAGACTCCTCCAAGCGTTTTAG
>Ga0315539_1003975_pt1 | contig 10256 bp, 12 predicted proteins | sample SalMarSW160150MG_FD_203097 | JGI IMG/M metagenome (GOLD analysis project Ga0315539, IMG submission 203097) | Salt marsh sediment microbial communities from the Plum Island Ecosystem LTER, Massachusetts, United States - Salt Marsh Sediment SW1601-150 ... | reverse complement strand
ATCTCCATGCGCTTGTCGCAGCGCAGAAGTGGCTGGACCAGCGGCACAAGACCGCGGCCACTCACAAGATTGATAGCCTGCCTTGGTGTGTAGTTCCGCACCGGCTGCTCACTATCGAGTAGTGTTCTCTTGCCCACCACCACGCAGATGATGTTGCACAGCGCGTTGAAACTGGTATTCAGACTGGAGTAGAGGGCCCTCCAAGCTTTGCGAACCTCGAACAACTGGCGCCCCGGAAGCCCAACTGCCGTATCGGGCAACTCTTGTTGGTAGGTCGAGCTCGTGCCAGTGGGCAGGGTGCCGTCTGCCCCACGGAACCCGCCCCCGGACGTTGGCCCTACCGGTGCTGCCGGGTCCAACTCGCGCTCCATCTCTTGCAGGAACGTGATGGCCTCGGCCAGAGCAGTGTACACTGCGTAGTTCAGCAGACTCAATCCGACCAGTTCCCTTTGCTCAAGGTCTGCCAGGACTGAGCCATCCGAAGCCCTCCAATGGTCAGAGAACCTGTCGCTGGCGTGGAGGACTTTGCGAAAGTGCCACCAGAAACGCATGTGTTGTGCGGTGAAAGGCTTGAACGCCTCCTCCACGGGATCACCGTGATATCCACCCTTGGTGAAGTCGATTGTCTCAGTGTCGTTCATTGAGCCTCCTCAGCATGGCTCTGCGCGCCTTGAGGAGCCCCAACGATGTCCCCGCTGGTCAGAGCCATCGATGAGGTTCACAGCGCCTTGTTGAGATCGACATCCATTCCTGCATGCTTCATCTCTCGGGCAAGATCGAGACGCCATGCCCCTCCCCCGTCCATGGGCACATAGACTACGCCTTGGTAGTCCGACGGGATCTCCGTGCCTTCCTTGAACAGCGCACACACTCTCTGTCGTCCCAGCTTGCCTATGAAGAACCCAAGCTCGAACACCACGTTCTGGCGAGGTTGGTGCGTGGTTGGCTCGTCCTTGCCCGTGCAGCAGGTATCATCAGGAGTTAGTATGACCACTGCGTAGCCGACATCTGAGTACTCCTCGAACTTCTCTATGATTGTCCTACCCGCACTTGGTTTTTCGTGTAGCACTATCGCATCCAGGTCGAGGTGCTCCAGGAACCTGGCTACGGACTCCTTAGACCCCTCGTCACGCCCATGAACGACGAAGACTCTTCGATTTCCGGCTTCAGCTTCAGGCTGTCGAGGTTCGCGTGACGATTCCTCGTACAACTTAAGCCGCCTCTTCACTGACTCAAGCCGCGTCAAGCTGCGCTTCACGTCCCGACGGAAGTGTTCCACTCGCTGGTGTAGGGGAGTTGGTCCCCACGTACCAACCCACCCGACGGGCTCGCCGTTTTCATATTCACCCGCAGGTTCGCTGGAATCGAATAGTGTCTGGAGGAGCGTCTTGTTGTAGTCATCCCACACGGTCAGGTCGCTCCTTGCCTCGTCCAGTTCTTGGTCTGATCGGATCGTGCGCTGGGCGAGTTCTCTTCCCTCGTCCAACTGCTTGTCAATCTGCTCTTGTGCCTCTGTCAGGCTCACGGTCAGTCTTGGCATATCAAGGAGACCTTTCTTCGGGTCCTTGAGTCTATGTCGTCCAGCCTCTTCTACGATATCACTTGCCATCGTGATATGCTCTATATCGTGGCACAGTTCAATGATATTGTACCAGAAGCCCAGCGCAACTGCAAGGCGCCATGCGTGCCAGTGGAATGGTGCAGTGCGAGCGACATGCGGTATCAAGAAGCCTCAAGGAGCACTGAGCGGCGACGATCCGTTCGTCGCCCCAGTCGTCTGGCCAAGCCACAGGCCGGGCAGGTGGACCTTGCGGCCCGCGGCCTTTCCCCCTATAATCCCCTCGTGTCCACCGCGAGGGCGGCGCGTCGAAGAAGAGCTTCGCGCCGCCGCTGACGTTGTGGGTGGTAACTTCGGGACAACGTAGGGGTTGCATTAGGAGGAGGTCACTGACATTGGCTGTCTTGCAGTACGCGGCTGTGATCCTGATCGGTTATCTCCTGGGCTCGATCCCCTTCGGCTACATCGTGGGGCGCCTGCAGGGCGTAGACGTGACGCAGTACGGCAGCGGCCGCACGGGAGGGACCAACGTCCTGCGCACCGTGGGCAGGAAGGGCGCCGTGGTGAGCATCGGTCTGGACCTGGCCAAGGGAGCCGCTGCGGTCTTGCTAAGCCGGTGGCTGTTGGGGACGGAACTGGCCGTCGCCCTGGCCGGCTTCGCGGCGGTGATGGGGCACAACCACTCCGTATTCATCGGCTTCCGTGGCGGGGCCGGGACCGGCACCTCCATGGGCGCCTACTTCTTCATGGCCCCCTGGCCCTCTCTAGTGGTGGGTCTTTCCAGCGCCTTCATCGGGTTCGCGGTGGTGCGGTACGCATCGGTGACCTCGCTCCTCATCGTCTTCCTCATGTCTCCGGCCCTGCTGATCGGCGTGCTCTTCTTCCATCAGCCGGTGGAGCATCTGGCCTTCGCTGTGGCGGTGGGAATCCTCGTCCTCTGGTCCCACCGGCCCAACATCAAACGACTCCTCCAGGGCACGGAGCGGCGCGTAGGGGAACCGGCGAAGAGGATAGGGGAAGAAAGGGTCTAGTGGGCGAAAAGGAGCGCATCGCCGTCGTCGGCACCGGGGGCTGGGGCACCACGCTGGCCGCGATGCTGTCGGGCGCAGGACGCGAGGTCTCACTCTGTGCGCGCTCCGAGGAAGAAGCGGTTACGCTGCGAGGGTCGAGGGAGAACCTGCGCTTCCTGCCAGGCATCATCCTCCCCGACAACCTGACCATCACCTCCTCTGTGGAGCAGGCCCTGGACTCCTGTGCCATGCTCATGCTGGTGGTCCCTGCCCAGACGATGAGGGAGAACGTGAGGCTTGTGCGGCCCCACGTCCACGAGGACACGGTCGTCCTGAGCGCGGCCAAAGGGCTGGAGACAGAGACCGGCCTGCGCATGTCTGAGGTGATCGCCGAGGAGCTGGGCCGCGAGGTGAACGAATCGATCTGCGTTCTCTCGGGACCCAATCTGTCCCGTGAGATAGCGTCCGGCCTGCCGTCTGGCACTGTCATCGCTTCCGCCAGAGAAGAGGTGGCCGAGTTCGCCCGGGACGTGGTCATGACCAGCCGCTTCCGCGTGTATACTCACGGTGATGTGACAGGTGTAGAGCTGGCAGGCGCACTGAAGAACATCATCGCTCTGGGCGCAGGAGCCGCCGACGAGCTGGGCTACGGCGAAAACGCCAAGGCCATCTTCATGACCCGAGGCCTGGCGGAGATCACCAGGCTGGGAGTGGCTGCGGGCGCCAACCCGCTGACCTTCTCCGGGCTGGCGGGTGTGGGCGACCTGATGTGCACCTGTGCCAGCCCGCACAGCAGAAACCACTACGTGGGTCAAGAGCTGGCCAAGGGGCGCAGCCTTCAAGAGGTGAAGCAGTCCATGAGAACGGTGGCCGAGGGGGTGAACACCACCAAGGCGGCCATGAAGCTAGCCAGCAGCTTCCACGTAGAGATGCCCATCACCGAACAGATCTTCAAGGTCTTGTTCGAGGGCAAGGACATCCACCAGGCCATCACAGAGATGCTGGTCCGCGACCCGAAGCGGGAGCTGGAGGGGCTTGAGGACTGGGTCAAGCGTTTGCAGGTCTGAGCGGAATCCAGTAGCATTAGACTACTACATAAACGCAGGAGGACCCCATGGCTGAACTGATCCACGTGACCGACGAGACCTTCGAGGAGGAGGTGCTTCAGTGTGACCTGCCGGTGATCACCGACTTCTGGGCCGAATGGTGCGGACCGTGCCACGCGGTCGCTCCTATCGTGAAGGAGATCGCCGCTGAGTTCGACGGTCAGCTCAAGGTCACCAAGTTGGATGTGGATACTAACCCCCAGACCGCCACAAACTACGGTATTCGAGGCATTCCTACGCTGATCGTCTTCAAGGACGGAAAGCCGGTGGAGACGCTGGTGGGCTGGATGCCCAAAGAGCAGTTGATGAAGAAGATCAGCCCCTATGTGGAGACGGGATAACTCTTCCATCGTAGAGGCAACAGGGGCCGCCAGATTCCCAACACGGGATCTGGCGGCTTTTTCGTTTGTGGAAGCGGTGTGGGGGAGAAGCAGTACTCCGCCCACGAGCCAGGTGTTTCCCTGTAGGGTTCGCTCGATCCAGCATCCTCCAGCGCTCCCACTGCTGCCCCTTCTGTACTTGACAATCGGATAGAAATATCTTATTATGTACGTGAAAGCGGAGATACGGACATCCGTCTCGACAGGGAGCGTGTACGCTCTCTTGGTTGCGCGCGAGGAGGTGGGACAAGTGGACAAGGCTCTTCAAGAGGAGATAGACCAGCTTCACGCAGGACTGTGCCAGTGCCTAGCCGACCCCAGGAGGATCTCTATTCTGTATGCCTTGAGCGAGGGGCGGAAGAACGTCAGTGAGCTGATGGAGGCGCTGGACATGAATCGTGCCACCGCCTCACGTCACCTGAAAGTGCTGAGGGACGGGTCCATGGTCAACACTGAGCGCGAGGGGGTAAGCATCTACTACTCCCTGGCGGACGAGAGGGTCATCAAGGCGCTCGACTTGCTCCGAGAGGTGTTGGCCCAGGTTCTGGCCCAACGTAAGGCGCTGGCCGAAGCCCTGGAATAGGGTGCACAAACTCTCAGGTGTGGGTCATTGCTTGTCAAGCAAGCAGCATATCAATAGGAGGCGTAGGAAATGAGCGCAGATTTGGTAGTGGACAAGACGGTGGATTACAAGGGTCTGTTCTGCCCCATGCCCATAGTCAAGATCGCAGGGGCGATCAAGGAGATGGAGGTTGGCCAGGTGCTGGAGATGCTGGCCGACGATCCAGGCTCCAAGGCCGACATGCAGGCGTGGACGCGCCAGACTGGTCACCAGCTACTGGATGTACGGGAAGAGGGCGGCGTGTTCAAGTTCCACGTCCGTCGCAAGAGTTAGTGGAGGAAGATAGGGACATGGCTGAGAAGAAGAGACTGGCCCTGGTGGCCTCCAAGGGGTCGCTGGATCAAGCGTATTCCCCGTTGATCCTGGCTACCACGGCGGCGGCTATGGGTTGGGAGGTGGCGGTATTTTTCACCTTCTTCGGGTTCGACATCATCAACAAGAAGAGGATGCACGCCCTCAAGGTCTCTCCGATAGGCAACCCGGCCATGCCGGAGCCTATACCGGCGATACCTATGAAGGTCCCTAACTTCATCGGCACCATCCCGGGGATGACTCACGTCGCCACGGCGTTCATGAAGAGCTGGATGGGGAGGGCCAAGTTGCCCAGCATCCCAGAGTTCGTGGAGATGGCCAAGGAGATGGGGGTGCGTCTCATCGCCTGCGCCATGACTATGGGGGTGATGGGCATAGACGAGAAGGATCTGATAGAGGGTGTGGAGCTGGCCGGTGCAACAGCGTTCCTGGACTTCGCCGCCGACGCCGACGTGACTCTCTACATCTAGGACCTGAGCTGTGGGAACGGCGCTATGGGGAAGGCTATGCGCCTGCGCCCCGGTGACCGGCTAGACACGGCGAAAGGAGATTGGCCATGAGCGAGGAAGAAACAAAGAGCATCATGTATGTCCAGACGCACGGGCTGGACGAGCCGGGCAAGAGCATGGGCACCCTGGAGAGTGGAAAATGGGTGGGACCCATCCCCGCGCCGGTCTCCGGGGAGATCCTGGCTATCAACGAGGCGGTCACGGCCAATCCCTCCCTGGTCAACGATGATCCCTACGGCGAAGGGTGGATCGTCAAACTCCGGCCCTCCAACGCGGACGAGGACAAGGCCGAGCTGGTGACCGGTCGGGCGGCCGTCGAGGCCTTCCAGCAACTGATGACAGAGAGAGACATCTCCTGCCAGTAGCCCTCCCACCCACCACCAACGCACCCCTGTAGGGCAAGCGGTAGGCTTGTCCTACTTGCCGTGATCCATCTTCGTGTTCGTGATGGGTCACCTTCCTCCGTTTTGCGACCTCAGTTGGCCCTCGAACCTGTTGCAGCTCAGGACAGAGCAGGCTGGTCTGCTTGGCCCTGCCAGGCGCAGAGGCCAGGCACGAGCTGCTTCGCGACACGCCCGACACCCTTGGGTTTGCCCACACGCCTGTCCGAAGAGAACTCCCAGGGCAGCGATCTTCGAGCAGATGCTGCCACGACGCGACTGTTGATTGTCGGTCCAGAGGCCCACAGGATTGCTGTGACCGGCTGAAGGGTGTATAACACAAAACGTATGTTGAGCCCGAAGAGGGATCTGTTGGGAGGCTTCACCAGCAGCGAGTAGGAGCCGATTGCCCCGGGGTCTGACTGGTTTTCCACGCCTCTCACGAGGAGAGGTGCCGCGCGCAGACCAGGACGGAGAAGGCTTTCTCTCAGGAGCAAGTGGGATGGACATGCCCGACTTGATGCTGGAAGCAATGTGACAGGGGAGGCAGTGAATGGTACCCAGAGACGAATTCTGGAGCATCATGGAAGCGTATGGCGCTGGGATCGCACCTGCCCAGATCGTCTTCTACGCTGCTGCGATTCTGGTCGTCGGGTGGGCCTTTCTCAAATCCGGCAAGCCACAGAGCCTCTTCGTGAAGCTGTATCTCTCGATGGCCTTCGTTTGGAATGGGATCGCATTCTACTTCATGCTGGCCAAGAATCTGGCCGGGAATAGCTACGGGAACTACTTCGTCGGTTCTGCGTTCTTGGTTGTAGCGACGTTGTTTGCGGTCGATTGCTTCAGGCAGAAGATGCAGTTCTCTCTGCCGACGGTGCGCTGGGAGAGGTATGCTACGTTGGTGTTGCTGCTATTGGTGTTCTGCTACCCGTTGCTCAGTGTCGCGTTTGGACGTAGCTTGACGAGCCTGATCGTGCCGGGCACTTTTCCGTGCCCCACGACCGCCCTCGGTCTGCTCCTGCTGACCACCGCTCTGCCGAAGGTGGACAAGGTAATCTACATCCTGCTGCTGCTCTGTGCGATTCCGTCCACACCCTTCGTCCAGATTGCCAGACATGGGGTCTACGAGGATACGGTCCTGCTTGCCGCTGGCATCTACAGCTTGGTCTTGCTGTGGAGGTACTGGAATGCTGAGAAGCTGCCCACGACAAGCTGAAAGCTTGTCCTACGGGACCCACGTCGAACGCGTTCCGGGCACCGGATGTTGCCGCCTGTTGGTGGGCGTGCTATACTAGCAGCCTGAATGGGGCACGAAATCATCCTTGCCCCGAAGGGTGGTATCAGAGTGCAACAACGGAGACGGTTGGAGATCGCCCTGCTGGCGGCCATGGCCGCGCTGACGATCGTTGCGCCCACTGTCTGGGCCCAAGATCCGTGTGAGGACCCCGGCAACCTGACCTTCAACTGCCAGTTCGATAGCTTCGACTACCTGCCCCCGTACGGCGCGGTGGCCAGCGGTTGGACTCCCTTCGTGGAGTTCGCCGTAGAGACCCCGGCTTTCAACAGCTCCGGAGAGACGCCGCTCGCTCCGGCCCAGGAGATCTTCTCTGGCTGGCTGCCTTTCACGGCCGGCATATACCAGCAGGTACAGGCTACGCCTGGTGTGGGCTACGTGGCGGGTATCGGCTGGGCGGCGTATGGTTCGTACGATGATCGCGGGAAGAGGAACTCAGGCCAGTTCATCGGGCGCAAGGTAGGCATTGACCCCTCGGGCGGCACCGATCCCACGTCACCCGGCATCGTATGGAGCACCGAGGTCTGGGATGAGGAGGGAGGTGTCTTCCCTCAGTTGCGTGTCTCCGCTATTGCCAAGAGCGAGACGGTTACGGTCTTCGTCAGGGCCAATAACCCCCAGTCCCACGGGAACGACAAGGTCTGGTTCGATGCGGTCTCGCTGAAGGTCGATGCGACCCAGCCGACGGCCACGGTCACGCCTGTTCCGCCGAGCGCGACGCCCACTTCTCCACCGCCCACGGCCACCTCGACCGCCTTGCCACCCACCGATACGCCTCTGCCCACCGCCACAGCAACTCTGGAACCCTCAGCTACACTAGCACCCACAGAGACTCCGCAGCCGACGGAGACTTCGACGCCTACCTCTGTTCCTACGGCCACCGTCGGCTCTGCGGACTTGGTCAGTCCGAACGTCGCCCCGGCACCCACCGAGACAGCTCAGCTGTCGACTTCTGTGGCCTCCAGCGTATCAGAGACGGACCCGTCCTCGTGGGTCCCGAGTGTCCTGCTGGGGGTGGCCGTAGTCTCGTTTGGGGGAGCCGCGGTGGTTGGCGCCGTGCTGATCCTGCTCCGGCGCTCTCAGGGACGGACGTAGATGGGGTTGGTGAAGACCCAGCCACGTTTCTGGAAGAGATGGCGGCGATACGCCTCGACCCGATAGACCCCACTCTCGGAGGCCCTGTAGCGAAGCTCCTTGCCGTTTTCCATGGACACTAGCTGGCCGTCCCTGAGGAGACGTAGTTCGGCCTTGAGAGGTGACGTGACCTCCAGCGCGAGGTCGTGAGCAAAGGGGACCTGGCTGCCCATGGTGGCCGTGGAAGCGCCGCTGCGGGCTGTCAAGCGAAAACCAGTCGCGTCGCCGATGGCATCGTAGGCAACGAAGCAGCTTCCACTCTTCAGCGCGTCGTAGACCAGTGTTCTGTCATGCTCCAGGTCGTGATTGAAGGGCTCCGGAGCGATGATGTGCGTCCTCACCGCCCTAAAGCAGTGCTCGTAGGGCAGGACTGCGCGGCGCAGAGGACCCACACTGTAGGTGTTGCCGTGGGCGTCAGTGCCTGAGATGCCAGCCGTGGGGCGGTGACGGAGCAACTCGTCCCACTTGGCCAAAGTCTCTGGGAAGGGGCCTCTGATCGCTGCCTGGGGGGACATGATATAGAACAGCGCCCGTGGCGTGTCCTTGAGGTAGCTCTTGAACTCCGACATGTAGTTCCAGATCTCCAGGCCGGCGTAGCCCGTGACCTGCCAGTCCACCCACAACAGCTCCGGCTCCCGGGTGAAAGGCGGGCTGTGCTCGAAAGGATGGGCGAGAAAGCCGAAGCCTCCCTGGGAGTTGACCTCGTCGATAACCCTCTGACGTGCCCTGTGGTCCCCGGGCACGTGCTCCTTGATGTCAAACGCCAGATAGTGGTTGGCCTCAGGCTCCCTCTTGGTGTCGTGGATCTCCTCTCCGACGAGTAGGAGCGTGTTCTCGTACCAGCCGTCGGCGTCTTCGGTGAACACATTGTGATCGGTGACGATGAGGAAATCGAGGCCAGCTCGTGAGCCGACCGAGGCTACCTCCGCGTGGGTCATAGCGCCGTCGGAGGCGGAGGTGTGCAGGTGAATGCTACCTATGTATTCGTGACAGGGGTGGCTCATGCTGTGTCTCCGACGACCCGGCCCACGAGGGGGAGGTACTCCCAGAGAGAGGCACTGACCATCCCGAGGCCACCGAGGGGTTCGTCTCAGGATTCGGTGCGCGCTATGATCTCTCTGGCTTTGTTGGCCAGTTGCTCCGGAACCAGGATGCGCACCTCCCCAAGGCCATCCACAGTGACGGCAAACACCTGGCTCTCGTACTGGAGCAGGACAGGGATGCCCTCGCTCTCCAGCTTGCCCTTGATCACGTGCGCCTGAAGCTGGCCGTGGGCGGTGTGGACCCTCTCGAGCTTCGCCTCACCCTGTTCGGACATGCGTTTTGCACCTTGTCAGTGAACTACTGGTGGCTACCGACAGTTGTCGGTCACTGGACTCTGTGGGCTATCTAGGTGTGCAAGCCGCGTCCTTGCACCTCCCTAACCCAGACTCAGTCGCTCTACCTCTTTCGTCTCCGTCAGTCTCTTGGTCACGCCGAGAGCGGTCAGCACGGGGAAGATGGCAGCCAAGAAAACCATTGGGATCCAGGAAAGCAGCGTGTTTGCAAGCACCAGGAACTGGAACAACATGAAGGCCGCAATCAAGGGCACGTACCCCTGAACGGACTGCAACTTCTCCTCGACAGGCCCCAGCCACTGCTCCTCGAATCCTTGCACCATCTGGGCGAGCAGCGCGTCCCTCTCCTCGGAGGTCAGGTCCGTGCGTGCTGCGATCTGCGACGTCATGGGGGCCATGACCATCTGCCGCATGGAGTCCTTCAGCGCTGGCGGGAAGGTGAAACCGTGATCTTCGATCTGTGCTGCGTAGCCGAAGTACAGACTCAAAGAGGCGGCAATGGCCAGTCCTGTAAGCAGCACGGACTGACTTCCCGATATCGGCTCCACCGAGAACTTCAAGCGGCCGTCCAGTGCCGCAGCAACTCCCCTGCAATAGGCCAGGGAAGCAAGTAG
>Ga0315539_1003970_pt1 | contig 10259 bp, 7 predicted proteins | sample SalMarSW160150MG_FD_203097 | JGI IMG/M metagenome (GOLD analysis project Ga0315539, IMG submission 203097) | Salt marsh sediment microbial communities from the Plum Island Ecosystem LTER, Massachusetts, United States - Salt Marsh Sediment SW1601-150 ... | reverse complement strand
CTTTGCTTTCGACTCTTCTTGTAAGCTTTTTGCTCTTGACTCTGAACTCTTCGGTTTCTTTTGCCGACGTTTATGCACCTTCCGACAGCTTGGTCTTAACCGTTGGATGCTTGGACACCACTTTTCTAAATCTTGCCGATCCCGATTCGGTCTGGTTCAGGTGGTGGAAGGACGTAGACGGACAAACCACCGTCGATTCGGCAAAGGTGACCTCCTCCCTGCGCACCGGGTTTGTCCGTCATAAAGTCAAAGCGTCGGATGATTCGGACAATGCCGGAACTTACTTAGCAGAGGCGGTAGTCCACAAAGATGGCAAGACCGGAATAAAGACCTGGAGCTGGACGGTAAAAGCAGAGTTCGATTCCATCACCAACGCCATTGCCGATGCCAATAAACTCAACTTCATGGCGGAGGTGGTCAAGATCAACGGGGGCTATCTGGGGCAGTGCACCACCGTGGTCAATGAAGTGAACGTGATCTCAACTGACACGGTGAAGGCGGATGTTCTGGACAAAACCGGATATACGCTTACCGAAGATTACATGACCAAAGCTGACAGTTCTTTGTACATGCGGACAGATTGGGCGAACATTAAGAATCAAGATGCTGTGGTTAATATCAATCGAACCCACATGGCGTACGTGGAGACGGTGGACAGCATAAACGAGGAAATCACAGCCGGGGCCGACACCTCCCAGATCAAGAGCATGAACGAAAACAACCTCTGGGGAGCATCCCATATATGGAATTACGAAACCAGAACCCTGACCTCCGGGGCCGGTTCGGGGGCAAATGGCGTGCTGATCAGATGCAGACAATCCTCCGACTCGTCCAACATCGCCCTTGCTCAAATCCAGGTTCTGGATTCGGTAGAGAATTCAACTATCGGGCTTTTGACCTCAGACTCCCAGGGACGTGGATTCTTTGCTCTGGACAACGGCACCTACTGCGTAAGGATGTTCAAACCGGGCTGGCAATTCACCGTGCCTGAGACTTTGATAGTATCAGGCGATGAAGACACCACCTATTACGCCAACGCCTTTGATCCGGGCTCGCCCCCTCAGGCGGCTTTGTGCAGGGTTTACGGCTGGATCTACGACATCAACAATCAGCCGGTGGAGGGGGCCAAAGTCGAAGCCAGCACAAAGACTATCCCTTTACGCTATCAAAACATAATCATCAGCCCCTATTACAAGAGCACCGCGACTGATGAGGAAGGCTATTGGTATTTGGATCTGCATCCCAATTCGGCCCTCAATCCATCTGACACCAAATACATATTCTTCATTTATAGCCCTTCCGGGACAATTTTGAGAATCGAAACCACGGTACCGGACCAGGGGAGCTGGGAATTACAGTGGTAAGGTGGGAAGCAAGAAGTAAGAAGTTAGAAGTAACAATCGTTCTTGTGACTTCTGAGTTATGATCTTTGATTTCTGACTTTTTCAGGGAGGTGAAATAGGATGCTTATTGCTGCTTTTGGCGATTGGGTGACCAATAGTCCCACGCAGGCTTTGGGAACGGTTCTTCTATTGTTTCTAAGTTGGGCGGTTAGGAAATACCTGATTCCCTACTTGAATACCGAGCAAAGAAAGAAGATGGCGGAATATATCTTGCTGATCGCAGATGAGGTCACCGATGAATTGGTGGCAAGATATCCCAAGAATGAGCTGGCAAAGTGGCTGGATCAGGCAGTGGACAAGATCGTACAGATAACAGGAGTCTCAGAAGAGGTAGCTGCGCGTGCGGTTCAGGCCGCATTGGCCAGGAAACGTATGGACGAGCCCTAGGATGAGAGGCAGATACTTGCACTCCAATCGTTGTGCCCAAGTGTTCCGGTCCCACAACATCTCATGCTTTGATTTTTCTGAGCACTTCGAATCTTGAATTCTGAAGGTTGAATCATTAGCCTGCATACTATGTGAATAAGAGTGCATAGATTCATCCTGATCCGGCATAGGGTGTAGTTTAAGGCCTAATGGAAATCGGATTGGCAGCAGAAGATCGGGTGCAAGCCCTAGTTGCTAACTTGATTATTTTGAACGTCTTAGGTTGGGTGATCCGAAGGTTGAGAATCCGTTATTTGGCTGAATTCTGAAAGACCTCAATACGTGCGTCATGGGCACACAAATTGCTAATAAAAATAGGTGAAGTTACGTATAAGGGTTGGCAAGGTTAAGAAGTATACTTGGGAGTGGTGCGGTTATGAGCAATCATGACCACCCGACGCCAAAATCGGGCATCCCCCCTCCACCACTCCCAATTTTTTTTATCTATTTATACCGTTCGACTTCCTTCGACTTGGGTCCATTCGTTACCTCAGCACAAGCAGGACAAGTCGCAGACCGCATTCCGCGGCCTGATCCCTTAAGCTCGAAATTTTGAATCTTAAATCTTGAATCGTAGTCCCGCTTTGACTGTCCTTCCGGGATTCGGGAAGTCTCCGTCTGTAATGGTATTGCCAAACTGGGCAGGGACCTTCTGATCCAGAAGATTTATTAGACTAAGGTTGAATTCCATGTTGCTCCCCAACTTCTGGTTTAGATGTAACTCCAGGTTGGTGTGGGGCTTAATGGTTTTCTCCAGATAGCCGATTTGGGGAAAATTGGAGTAATCGGAATAGTAGTTTACCCTCTTGTCCGTCCAGTTGAGGATGAGATTCGCTTTCAGGTGACTGAAAATCCTTCGACCTAACTCAAAATTAATCTTATGCTTGGGGGTGAAACGAGCCTTTCTTTCCACATTTTCAAATTCTTTCTGGTCCGCATAATAAACTAATTCCTTTCTTTCTTCCTTGTCAAAATTGCCGGTATAGTTAATAGATAAATCTGTCCTTTCATCTAATTTCAAATCCAGGTTCATTTCAATTCCCTGTCCTTCACATTTATCCACATTAAATGGCTGCCACTGGCCATTTTTCCCTAAAGGAAGCCAGACGATTAAGTTCTTTACCTTTTTGTAGAACAAAGAAACGTGGGCCGAGATTTGGGTGAAAGAGGAGCTAAAAGAGGTCTCGAAGGCATGTCCCCTCTCCGGCTTTAGATCCGAATTGCCCCCGCTGGGCCAGAACAGATCATTGAAAGTGGGGGCCTTGTAGGCCTTTCCCCAGGAAAACGTAATTGAGTGGTTTGAGTTAATATGGCAGATCAATCCCAGGTTGGGTGAGAACTCCGATGGATACAGAGAGTGATCATCGAATCGTAAGCCCAACTGTAATCGCCACCTCTCGCTGAAACTGAGATTACCCGTTCCCCAGAATCCCAAAGTCCTGGTCTCAGGCACCCAAGAGACGGTCTGGTCAGGAAGCGAGGTCACAGAATCGGGGGCGTACTTCTTATTTTGACCCGCGTCCAGCTTATCCTTTCTGAAGTCGCAGCCAAAGGTGACGGTGCTTTTCTTAACTATGGGCATGGAATACTGGACAAAGCCTCCCCGGGTTTTGGTCTTGTAAGTGTAATCATCCATGGTCTTTACATAATCGAAATAGGTGAAATCGTAACTATCATAAACGGTGTGGTAATCCATCCTTCGCTGGTCTAAGTATAACTTGAGGGACAAGTTATCCTTGGGTCGGGGGACGAAGTTAAGGGTCAAATCCAGAGAGTAATTCCTATCTTTTTGCCGATCAAGGAGGGAATAGACCTCCGGGTCTCCATATTTGGGGACATTATCCGGATCCGGAACCACCCCCGGCAAACCCATCCGGTCGTGCAGGGTATTAAGAAGGAGTTCCGCGTTGATTCTGTTTGAGGGGGAAAAGAAAAGCTTGGCGTGAGTAGTGAAACCATAGAAGTGCGAGTTTTTCCGATCATTATCAGAGGACTTTCTCTCCGCGCCCCAGCTTAGCTTGAACCTATCATAATTCCCACTCAAATTCAACGAGTAAACCTGAGTGTTGAAAGTACCGAGAGAGACAGAGCCTGTGGCTTCCGTCTCATTCGGGATTTGGGAGATTATGTTGACCACACCTCCCAAAGCATTAGCTCCGTACAAACTGGAAAGAGGACCTCGGACGATCTCGATTCTTTCCACCTGTTCTGTCGGAAAATCAGAGAGATTGAAAATCCCCGTATTGATGTAATTTAACGGCCTTCCGTCCAGAAGTATCAATACCTGGGAAGCGGACGATCCCCTGAGGCTAAGAGTGGAGACCTGACCGAAATCGCCGGTGGATTTTAGATCCACACCGGAGACGTTTTTTAACCCGTCGGACAGACTTAGAGAATTGGTCGATTGCAGGTTTTCTCTGGTCAGCACAGTGGTAAACGCAGGAACGTTCTTCAAGTATTCAGGATAGCGAGTGGCGGTCACCACTATCGGGTCCAGCTCGTATACCGGCAATTCTTCCGACACAGATGGTAGACTTAGACTGAGAATCAAAACAAGACTGCCAACGATTTTGGATGACGAATGACGAATGACTGATGACGGAGAACCAATCCGAAACCGAAAACCAGAAACATACCTTCTCATAATCTTGCTCCTTTCTTATTTTTTTGTTTTTTCCTTACACCTTACACCTTTAACCTATCGTCTTTCCCCTGAAAACAAAAAATCCCAACCTCCGAGAAGGAAGCTGGGGATTATTTTTCTGCCGTATACCCGAACCTCGCCCTCGAAGGTTCTTTTCCTGCCAGCAAAAGCGCTCACAGAAATCAAGCCTCGGGTTTTTGAATCTGGCAGGTTTCCTGACTTGAAGGCTTCAGACCTACTCGTTGAACCTTCCCGTCCCCTCTTCGGTGTGACGGTGGCCTAAATCAACTTTCGTAGCCTTTCACAGTAGCGGGGCTGTAACGGATTCTCACCGTTTTCCCTTTTAACCCAAATGGGCGCCAGACTACTATGTCGATGATAATATATGTATCCCCGTCTTCTTGTCAAGAAAAAAAGCCAAAAAAGCCGGCAGGAAAATGAGCCTTGCGGTTTTTGTACCAGAGTAGCAAGCTTCAGTCTGGGCTATCAATCGCTGAGTCTGGAAGAATCGAATCTGAAGATTTGAATGAAGGGCCATATTCTCGGAGGCGCTTCCGATCTTCACGGAACGGAACTGATTATCCGGTAGTGGGTCAGTTTGCTTTTTTATTCTCCAATAGATTGATAATTTCTGAAATCTCCCATAGATGGTCAGTTGCACCAGCAGCCATTGCAGGGCTGACTCTTAGCGTCTGGTGAATACGGACAAAGTTGTAATACATAAAGTGAAGGGAGACGGCAGGTTCGAGGTTTCGAATCTTCTTTGTCAAGTGGCAAATTGACAGATTTACAGAATTTGTAAATTTTTCCCTTGACAATTATGTTATGCTACGTATATTATTTAGGCATGGAACTTGAATTTGCAGACCCAGAAATGGAGAAATTGGCAACAGATGCGAAATACATTGGAAAGCACTCCTTTGCCAAAATTAGAAAATACCGTGAGCGCATTACTAGGATTATGCAGGCTATGGACAGAAGGGACTTATATGCTCAAAAGTCTTTAAGAGTGGAAAAATTAAAAGGAGAAAGAAAACATCAACATTCGATGCGCCTGAATGACCAAAACAGATTAATTGTTGAGTTTGTAAAAAAAGAACAGATGGAAATAGCAAGAATAATTGCTATGGAGGACTATCATAAATGAACCAGCTAAAAATACCAGAGGCATTTTTGCCTGGCGATAATATCCGGGAAGAATTGGAAAGCAGAGAATGGACTCAGCGTGATTTAGCTGCCATTATAGACCGTCCCGCCAATGTGGTCAATGATATTATTAAGGGTAGAAGGTCTATTACACTTGAGATTGCTAATCTGCTTGGGAGGGCATTTGGCACATCGGCAGAATATTGGGTAAATATGCAGAAGGCATACGATTATGCTGTTAAAGAACTAAAGAATGAGGATGCCGTAGAAAAAAGAGCGGAATTATATAAAATAGCACCTATTAGGGAAATGATACACAGGGGTTGGATTGAAAATACCAATAATGCAGATTTTTTAGAAGCACAAGTCTTAAAATTTCTTGAAAGGAAAACTCTTAAAGAAGAATCTGCATTTGCACATGCAGCAAGAAAGTCGGATAACAATGAAAGACCCAATTCTCTTCAAACTACATGGCTAATGAGGGCAAAGATGTTAGCCCCTGCAGCACCAGTTAGGCGGTTATATAATGAAGGTAATTTCAAAAAGTTGAAGGAAGAGCTTGCACCATTAAGATTAGAACCTGAAGCCATCAGCCAAGTCCCGGAAATATTGTGTAAATATGGAATCCGCTTTCTGCTTATAGAATATCTACCTCAAGCCAAGATTGATGGTGCGTGTTTTTGGCTCAATAACGATGCTAATTTCCCCGTGATAGTTTTATCGATGAGATTCGACCGTATTGATTGGTTTTGGCATACCCTGATGCATGAACTCTATCATATAAAAAATGGTGAAGGTAGAGACGCTGCAATTTTAGAAACATGTATAAGGGACGAGGAAGCACAACCATCTGAAAGCAAATCACAACAAGAACAGGCAGCCGATAAATTTGCGGTTGAGTTTTTAGTAGACCAAAAAGAGTTGGATAATTTTATCGCCCGCAATAAAAGAGCATATTCCGATACCAATATCAAAGCATTTTCGAAATTGCATGACGTGCATCCGGGAATAGTAGTAGGTCAGATGCATCATAGAGGTGTATTTCATTGGAAATATTTTAGTAACATGAAAGTTAAAATAAAAGAATGTATTATCAACACCGCCCTGACTGATGGTTGGGGTAAAATCGTTACAATCTAAAAGGAGTCAGCATGCTATCTCGTAAGGAAGAACTTCGAAGATTGGCAGATGAATACATAGCCAGCACGGGTAAGAACGTTTATGCATCTCGTGAAATAGCTGATTGGGCCATAAGGAAAGGGTATTGGGGCCTTCCTAAGGAGAAACTAATCAGTCTATGTGCCGACGAATTTGCACGTGCTTTCAAGGAAGAACGTTTTACAGACCCCTTAGGTAATAGAGTTCGTTTCAGGCATGCACGAAAAGTAGATATTGATGGCGTGCAGACGACTCTATGGGAAAACTGGCTTACAATCTCACGAGAGAATATGGAAACCAGTTTACTGCAACGCCGAAACCAAATTGTTGGTGAATGTGTTCAGTTGGATATTGACACTGAAAGCTTTAACAGATTTAGAAACGAGGGAGAACCAATACAAATCCCTTTTGATTTTACTCCTGATGTTGCTGAGCATAGAATCATGAGGACTCACGAGAAACCTTCTTCCAGCGAGCCTCCGCAGCCTTCTTTGCAATCGCCTGTCGTTGAGCAGCAGTCAATTTCTCAGCCGGTGCTTTCCCGCCCTTGAGACCACCTAAACGGCCCGCTTTTGTTTTCCGGGCGTCTTTAGTTGAGTCAAGTTGTTCTTCAGGATTGGTTTGTTCTGTTGCCATATTCACTATATGCCTAGCCAAAACATTGGTATCACGTCGCCGTTTCTTTGTTGGTCGCTTTACCATCAATATATAACACCCAGAAACAGGACGATTGTTTAATGCTTAAATTTTCAAACTGACCCACTACCCGATTATCCTTTACATTCAGAAATGTCTTTCATATATTTTTTATGTGAAACCAGCTTTTCCCAAGTCCATCGCTTTTGAGAGAACTTAAGAATAGCAGCGTTGATGAAGGAGAAAACTAAAAAATTAGAGGAAAAGTCTCATGGTCACAACTCCTGCCTATCATCGACACTAACACCACTTTGCCTTCTTATCATCGTCATCCATTTCATAGCCTCCTTTTTTCCACAGGGCAGGATCTGGGGGATAAATCAATGGGCCTATTTCCCCCACTGGGTAAGTCTTCCGGTCACATTTCTGGCTCTGCTCTTCCTTTGGCCCCGGTTCAATCGCGTTGCCTTGAATATCATAAAGATTCTGATATCTCCGATTTTTGAATACATGGAGAAAAGGAAGCATCTGTCGTATTTGATCCTCAGCTTACTTTTCTTCATTCTCTTCTGGATACTAAGAACCAAGACGTATTTTCTGGGGGATGGGTACCAGATTCTGAGCAATGTCGAAACGGGCGAATTCTCCTTCAGATGGACCGAGCCTCTGGAAAGCCTCCTCCATCTCAAAGCATTTCAACTGGCAAAAAGCCTTTTCAACCTGGATGTGGAGACAGTGTATGCCATATTGAGTTGTGTGGCCGGGACCATTTTCGTGTACCTGTGCTTACTTTTTTCCAATCTTTTAGGGAAGGAAAAAGCGCAAAAGATTTTGGCCTTTCTCATCCTGATAAGCATGGGAAGCACCCAGCTGTTTTTTGGCTACGTGGAACATTATTCTTTTCTCTTCGTTTTTGTCTTTGGCTTTCTATTCCTTTCTTCAGCCTACCTGGAAGGAAGGACAAGATTGATTTTCCCCATCTTGGCTTTCATTTCTGCTTTTTTGTTTCACATCTCGGCTCTCTGTCTTTTGCCCTCGCTCTTTTTCCTTTTTCTCCTGACAAACCAGAAGAGCAGATTTCGGCGGGGAAAGAACATACTTCTCGGGATCCTTGCGGTCTTTTTGGTGGTAATTATATTTTGGGCTTACAAGAGATACAGCTGGAGCGTTCCTCCCCTTTTCGTTCCCTTCATCCAGGGTCGATATACTGGTCCGGATTACACTCTCTTCTCCCTTCCTCACCTTCTGGATTTATTGAACCAACAGCTTCTGGTTGCACCTGTGGGTTTGATCCTGATTTTGGGAGTTTTGATTTGCAGTAAAGGGAAAGCTCTTTTCAGGGACAGAATCTCCCAGTTGCTACTGATTGTTGCGCTCTCCCAACTTTTTTCTAATTTTGTCGTCGATCCCGGATTGGGTGCCTCGAGGGATTGGGACATGTTCTCGGCGATGAGCCTGGGGTATGTCCTATTGGGCCTTTATTTTTTGTTAAGACTTCTCAAGGACAAGATCAAATTCGAATATTTGGCCGTGATATTGGTGGTAACCTCACTTCACTCCACCATCCCCTGGATTGCGTTGAACTCAAGTGAGTCAAAATCAATCCAGCGATTCCGCAATCTGCTCTTGATCGATCCCAAGAAGAGCCAAAACGGTCATTTCGTCTTATTCAAGTATTTTAAGACTCGGGGGCAGGAAGATGAGGCAAGAAAGCAAAATGACGTGCAGAGAGTGCTATCACCGGAGTTGCCTTTGATTGCGGATGCAAAGAAGCTTCTAGGAAGGGGGGAGCTGGATTCGGCTGAAGCTAAGCTTCTTTTGGCAGAGCAAATCGCTCCGCGACTTGCCACGATTCACGATAATCTGGGCATGGTCTATCTTGCAAAGGGGGATTTCGATAAAGCGGAAGTTGAATTCAGACGGGCAATCGAATTGGCATCCTTCGTGGCGGGACAGTATTTCAACCTGGCGAATGTGTATGCGGTAGAAGGTAATATGGATGCTGCTTTAGAGCTTTATGAGAAGGTGATCTTTCTTCAATGGCCGCACGCGGAGCCATATTATAACGTGGGGCTGATTCATTTTCGGAAAGGCGATCTTAACCGGGCCGAGGATTTTTTTAAGAAGACCCTTGAGGTTGACTCGAGTTTCGAGGATGCTTACATAGGACTGGGGAATGTTTACAGGGAAAAGGGCCAGTTCCCGGAGGCAATAGAGATGTATCAAGCAGCCATACAGCTGAAGCCTGATCTGGCAAAAGCTCATCTTCGGCTGGGGATGACCTACCTACAGATGGATTCGAAAGAGGAGGCCATAAGAGAGTTGCAGCGATTTCTTGAGCTTGCCCCCCGGTCAGAAGAGGCCCAAGAAGTGAAAGACATTTTGCGGGGACTTAAACCATAGAAAGGATTTAGCACAAAATTCTTGCCATCGGGCTTGCCGGGGCATATATTAGTTAGTCTGTAAGAGGTTAACGCCCACAGGAGCGATCCCAGACAGGCCCGTCCGGGCGTCTGCAAGGATCAGAAGGTTTTTTGAACTAAACCGTCGAATGATAAAGAAGCTCATCATAGATAAGGCAGAGAGATTGCAGAAGCTGCCGCCCTCGCCCTTTCTGGAGGCAGAGAGGATCAAAAAAGCCCTGCACAAAAGGGGTGTGGAGATAATCGATTTGGGTGAACTCTCCCCTGATGCCACGATTAAGGAGACCGCACTTTCTTTTTTTTCGCTTAAAACAGAAGAGATGTTTGCACCCTTGGATATGCAGGTTTGGGACGATCTGAAAAGCGAGATTGCAGATTGGGTGGAGCAGAAATATCAGGTAAGGCTTAATCCCGAGAATGAGA
>Ga0315539_1003965_pt1 | contig 10263 bp, 8 predicted proteins | sample SalMarSW160150MG_FD_203097 | JGI IMG/M metagenome (GOLD analysis project Ga0315539, IMG submission 203097) | Salt marsh sediment microbial communities from the Plum Island Ecosystem LTER, Massachusetts, United States - Salt Marsh Sediment SW1601-150 ... | reverse complement strand
AAAATGCATTCATCTTTGCTTTTCTTCACAATAGCTAATCTGTTAAATCTCAATTGCTTATCGGCATTTTGCCCACAAACTTTGTGAAAGATGTAACAATCTGGCACGACTCTTGCGATTATGGTGAGTGAAAAAAGAAAGGAAGGTGAAAGAAGATGTCTTACAAAGCAAATGTCTTGGTGGTTGATGATGAACAGATAGTGTGTAACAGCTGCAGAAAGATATTAAGCCAACAGGGACACAACGTTCAGATAGCTCTGCACGGAAGAGAGGCTCTGAGGAAAGTGGAGGAGGATAAATATGACGTGGTTGTCGCCGACTGGAAGATGCCGGAGATCGATGGAATGGAGGTCTTGAGGATCGTGAAGAAGAATCACCCTGACATAATCCCCATAATGATAACCGGATATCCATCCGTAGAGTCGGCAGTAAAAGCCATGAGGTTGGGCATTTCCAACTACCTTCCCAAGCCCATAAGCCCGGACGCATTGACCGAAGCTCTCCAGAAAGCTCTGAGCGAGAGAAAGACAAAGGGAGCCGACCTGCTGTATTATCAGAAATACATCTGGGCAAGGATGCTGCCGGATGGGACGGTGAAGATCGGACTGAACAACTTGTTCCGGGAATCGGTGGGAGACATCTTGTACGTCATCCTCCAGTTTGACCAAAGCGAGATCGACCAGGGAAGACTGTGCATCAGGGTTTTGGCTTCGGATAAGCACGTTCATAAGCTTTATGCCCCTATTCGGGGTCGGGTGGTCGGAATCAACTACGAAATCAATTTCAACACCGACTTGATCAACAGGGACCCGTTTGGAAAAGGATGGATCATTCAGCTCAAACCCTCCAATTTGGAAGAGGACCTGAAAAACTGGTCGGGCAACGTCTCCGTTTCTGACAAGCGTGGGAAGGCCGTTATCGATTCCGAAAATCGGATAATCACCAAAGATTTCAAACCGACCACGAAAACCAGTGTGGAGATGAGGCAAGGAATCGAGCCGAACTTGGCCGAAAAGCTCGGAGAAGAACCCCGGAGGGCAAAGGCGTGCGTGGGGAAATTCTTTCTCTCCGCCTTAGCCTCTCGGCTATTCTTCATAGCTTTATTGCCCATGTCCTTGGGCGCAATAATGAAAGCTTTATTTCATGAGGTTAGTCCCCAAGGGAGTGAGCCATACGGTTCGCTTAAGGGGATTAACTGAAAGGAGTGATCAAGATGAGACCCAAAGCCAATGTCCTGGTGGTAGACGACGAAAGAACCGTGTGCAACAGCTGCAGAAAGATTCTGACCCAGGAAGGTTATCAGGTGGACATCGCCTTGTCGGGAGAGGAGGCCCTGAGAAAGGTGAAGGGGAATGGATTCGACGTGGTCATCACCGACTGGAAGATGCCGGAGATCGACGGGATGGAACTGGCCAGAAGAATAAAGAAGGAAAACGCTAACATCGCAGTGATAATGATCACCGGCTATCCTTCACTGGACACCTCGATCGAGGCTATAAGATCCGGGGTCTCCGACTATGTGCCGAAGCCCTTTACCCCGGAGGAGCTCTCCGATGTCATGGTCAGAGCACTGATGAAGGGACAGCCGGTCCCGACAGATCTGGTTCTCGACCGGTTAGTTGAAACCGGCATAGTGACGCCGAAGGCAAAGCCTGAGGTAGAGGAAATCACCCGGGTTGAAGCTCCGGTGGCTCCGGCTGTGACCCCAATGGTTGCCGAAGAGGAAAAAGCGGGCCCGATAAGATTCATCTTCAAGTCCGTTTTGGCACCCGTTTTTGGGAGATTGTTCTTTATCGCCTTAGGACCCATCGTGGTTTTCACCATAGTCCGCGGTGTTTTCAAGGCGGCGGTCGGAAGAAAAGCCTTGGATTAGCATAGGGTCGCGATTTTTCGGACCCGTCTTGGGCAAAAGACCTTGAACAAAGAGTAACCTAAGAAGGTTGTGGAGTGAAAAAGCAAAGTGAGGAAAAACGATAGTCAAAAAGAGGAGGAGTTAAAATGGTAGCCTTATTGGTGGCATTCACATTTGTCGCAGCCTTACTGATTGACGCGCTGGTTAGACGAGGTAGGGTGGTAGAGGAGAGGCTGGAATTAGCCCCTTCCGTCGGACCGGGTGTTAGCCCTGCCCTGGCCGTTGCGCGTGCCCGCAATGTCTTGGTTGTGGACGACGAAAAGACCGTGTGCAACAGCTGCAAGAAGATTCTGTCCCGGGAAGGTTACAACGTGGACGTCGCTTTATCGGGGGACGAAGCTCTGAAGAAGGTCAAGGGGAATCGATTCGATGCGGTGATCGCAGACTGGAAGATGCCGCAGATCGACGGAATCGAGATAGCCAGAAGAATAAAGAAGGAAAACCCCGACACCGCAGTGATCATGATCACCGGTTATCCTTCTGTCGAATCTTCAATCAAGGCTATGAGATCCGGCGTATCCGATTATGTGCCCAAGCCCTTTACCCCTGAGGAGCTGTCCGATGCAATGATGAGAGCCCTTTCCAAGGGTCAGGCTGTGCCGGCAGACTTAGTCATGGATCGACTGGCCAAAGAAAAGGGTAACCTTAGAGCCAATGCTTAAGGGAAAACCATGAAGGTCGATTTCTTCAAATGTGAATTGAAGGAAGATAGAATCAATAATAAGGAGTTGTCAAATGACAAAACCCAAAGCGCTTCTAATTGATATCACCAAATGCATTGGCTGTCAGGCCTGCGCTTTGGCCTGCAAGGAAGTCAATGGTCTTCCCGGAGAGGAGGAAGAGGAACTCTCCGCGACAGCCTATACCGTGGTGAAAGAAAAGGACGGCCTTTATTATCGTCGTCTGTGCATGCACTGCAAAGAACCCACCTGCGCCTCGGTTTGCCCTGTGGGAGCCTTTGAGAAGACTCCAGAGGGCGCCGTGATCTATCACGCGCACAAGTGCATAGGGTGTCGTTACTGCATGCAGGCCTGTCCCTTCAGCATTCCCACCTATGAGTGGAAAAAGCGTGCGCCCAAGGTGCAGAAATGCATAATGTGCTACCAAAGACTGAAGGAGGGGGAGATCCCCGCTTGCGCCGAGGTCTGTCCCACCGGAGCCACTATATTCGGAGATCGGGAGGAACTGATCCAGGAGGCACGAAAACGCATAAAAGACGACCCCGATCTATATGTGGATCACATCTACGGCGAGAAGGAGGCTGGAGGGACGTCAGTTCTGATGCTGTCCAGCGTCCCATTTGAGTCGCTTGGCTTTCCGGCTAATCTTGGGGACCGCCCTCTGCCTGAACTGACCTGGGCAGCGCTGAAAACGGTTCCCAGTATAGCTATTTTCGGAGGAGCGATTCTCTACGGCGTATGGTGGATTATCGACCGCAGGATGGAGTTGGCCGAATACAAAACTAAGCAGCAGGATTCTCAGTCGAAAAAGAAAACATGAAAATGTAGCCACAGATCGACTACAAAAGTGATAATGAAAGGGATATTGAGATGAGCATCAAACTACCGTTCAAGATAACTTTCTGGAAAGTAGTTTTGCTTCTAATCTGGGTGGCTGGATTGATAGCGGCTATCGTCCGTGTTACCCGAGGGTTGGGAGCTGCCACCAATCTGAGCGACAAATTCCCCTGGGGACTGTGGGTTGGTTTCGACGTCATCTCGGGGGTGGGATTAGCCGCGGGCGGATTCACCATAGCCGCAGCGGTCTACGTGTTTCATGTGAAGCGGTTCTATCCGGTCCTGAAACCCACCATCTTAACCGCTTTTTTGGGCTATCTTCTGGTCATCGTGGGTCTTCTGTTTGACGTGGGGCGCCCGGACAAGATCTATAATCCACTTTTCATGGGAAATCCCCACTCGGCTCTGTTTGAGGTAGCCATGTGCGTCATGTTCTACACCACGGTTCTGTTTTTTGAGTTCAGCCCTAATATTTTCGAGCGTTTAGGCTGGGGCGGACCCAAAAGATGGATAGGCAGGGTGACCGTCCCCCTAGTCATACTGGGAGTTATCCTTTCGACCATGCACCAATCCTCCCTGGGCTCGTTGTTCTTGATCGTTCCCCAGAAGCTCTATGTTTTCTGGTATTCAGCATCTCTGCCGCTTTTTTTCTACGTATCCGCCATCGCAGTGGGGTGCGCCATGGTGATCTTTGAATCACACTTGAGCTTCAGGGCTTTCGGTCACCGTCTGAAACACGATGTGCTGACGGACATAGGAAGGATTCTTCTGGTAGTTCTGGTGATATATCTGCTTATGAAGATTTATGATTTTTACATGCGGGGAGTCTGGTCGCAATTCTTCGTGCCCCGCATGGAGACTTGGCTTTTCTGGCTGGAAGTTCTGGCAGGCGTGGTTGCTCCTATAATCTTACTTTCTGTACGAAAGATTAGGCTGTCCGCCAGGGGTTTGTACCTCGCCGCGGTGTGCACTATAGCAGGCTTTCTGCTGAACCGATTGAATGTCTCAACCACCGGCTTCGTGGCCTCGTCCGGGGTCAACTATTTCCCGTCCTGGATGGAAATTGCCATTACCCTCGCTTTGGTGTCCACCGGCTTCTTTATCTTCGCCATGGCGGCCCGTTACCTGCCGATCTTTGAGCATCCGGAGGCGAATTCCAAAGCCGAAGTGGCATCGATTCCAAAGAGAGCTCTTGATGTTGGAGCATTGCCTAAATCCTGAAGCAATGAGAGACTGCCCCTGCTACCAAGTACCTCGTCATTGGAACAGAGTATATGTAACGAGAATGAATTAGCCCCCCAAAAAAAGGGGAAGGGTTTAGGTCCCCTTCCAAAATCTTACCCTTCCCCTTCCTACCTAACCGAACTCTTAACCTGAAAGTGAAATCCCAGCCGGTCGAGATTGAAGTCGCAACGCTTTCTTTTGTCGGGTCAGATTATGGGCCAGGACCAATTGAGATCCTGCGATAACGAAGAGCTAGGGGGCATCCGGTACCGGTTCTTCTATGCTTGTTAGAAAAGTCAAAGATTCGTCGGGTTGGGGACCGACCTGCAAACTTCCGGTCTCTTTTATCCGGTTTTAACTCAACTTGCATCGTCTCGAAGCCGATAATAAAAAAGTGAATAAATATCTTGACAAATGACAAAATGATCCGTATATACAGTTAAGTATAGTTAGGGAAGTTAAGATAGGTTTTTGTTAGCTCGAAGTTATTCAGCCACGAAAGCTTATTTTGAGAAGACTTTCGTGGTTTTTTTATATGGAAGAAAGGAGGTGATTTGATGATGCAAGGTACGGTAAAATGGTTCAATGAATCCAAAGGGTATGGATTCATCACTCCGGATGACGGAGAAAAGGACCTGTTTGTGCACTTCTCTGAAATACAGGGTGAAGGATTCAAAACTCTTCGAGAAGGTGACCAAGTTAGCTTCGATGAAGGACAGGGACAAAAAGGACCTCAGGCAACAAATGTCCAGAAGGTATAATTTAGCGAAATCAAATTCCTAAAGTATATCGTTGGCTGTTCCGAGGCCTCCCTTGGCCTCGGGACTTTAGTGTGGCGGGGATAAAACCCCGCCACAACTATTATAAGTTAAGTCTGCTGTGGGCTTCTCTCCTGTTCTGTCGCGATTTGATCCGGACTTGTCCAGTTGGAACATTGTCTCCTATATCTGAATCCGAGCAACCACTTTTCCAATACATTCGAAAAAGGCAGAATCTGAGGATTCGATTGTGAGAAAAGTTCTACAATCATCCAATTGGGCACGCTTTTCCTACCCAAGGGCCCCGCAAAGAAGGTTCCTCCAAGCAACGAGAAGTTTGGCGAAAAAAACCAAAACCTCCAAACCGAAAGGAAAATGGCTTTTTCGGTTTGCTCTGACTTGTACATGGCGCAAATTGACGCGACACTCTCTGTGCGATTTCCCGGCGGTGCTCTGAAGATAACCTTTGCGTTTTCAGATCCGTTTGCATAGATTTGTCATCGGTGGCATCACGTGCGACTTTTGCAGAGTACTCTGAGCGGGCTCAATCTCAGAGAATTAAGACGTGCAGGATCATTCACAAAGAGGAGGTAAAACCTAATGCTTTTGGGGAATTTATCCTTGACCTTGGCCTTAGTCTTTGCTTTGACCTCTGCGGTTTTCTTTCTGAGGGGTGCCAAAGGAGATGAAAAGCTGTTGAACATTGGACGAAAGACATACTACGCTTTTTTGCTCTTTACCCTTCTGGCTTCTGCAAGCTTGATTTATCTATTTCTTGCCCACCGTTTTCAGGTGGAATATGTTTACAATCATAGCTCCCTAACAGAACCCTTTCATTATCTCATTTCCGCCTTCTGGGCGGGTCAGGAAGGAAGTTTTCTTCTGTGGCTTTTCTTTGGGAGTTTGCTTGGAATTTTCGTTATGTCTCGGAAAAGGAAGTCCGCGCTTCACCCGGAAGAATCTGGAGTCTATGAAGGATATGTTATGTTCTTTTACCTCCTAGTCCAGATACTGCTCTTGGTTTTGCTCTTGAAGAAAAGCCCCTTTTCGCTATTGCCGGACGTGCCCCCGGAGGGAAGGGGATTGAACCCTATGTTAAAGGACTTCTGGATGGTGATCCATCCTCCAGTGGTTTTCATCGGGTATTGCGCCGTAGCAGTTCCTTTTGCTTATGCCTTGTCAGTCCTGGTCAGAAACAGATACGAAGGCTGGACCAGAGTTGTCCTCCCCTGGGTGGGTTTCTCCTGTCTTTCCCTGGGAGCTGGGATTTTTCTCGGTTCGTATTGGGCTTATAAGGTTCTGGGATGGGGGGGATATTGGGGATGGGACCCGGTGGAAAACGCACCTCTGATCCCTTGGCTTCTGTGCATTGCGCTGATGCACGGCCTCCTCATGGAAAAGACCAGAGGATGTATGAGAAAAACCAATTTCCTTTTGGCTATCCTGCCATTTCTGTTAATCCTTTATGGCACCTTTCTGGTTCGAAGCGGGGTCTTGGGTGAATTCTCGGTTCACTCATACGCAGATCTGGGCATAAGTGCATATCTAATGTGGTTTATTATCATATTCACTTTGTTCTCCCTGGGGCTCTTCATCTTCAGATTTTCCCGTATCCCCAGCATAGAAACCACCAAAAACGTCTTATCCAGTGAATTCTCTATGTCTGTTGGCATGATATTTTTATCTTTTTCAGCGTTTTTGATTTTGTTGGGCACATCATCGCCTTTGATCACCAGCATCTTCGGTCCTGCTTCCAATGTAAGCATCCCTTATTATGTCCGCACTCAAATTCCTTTGGCTATTCTGGTGCTCCTGCTGGTAGGGACGGTGCCATTTTTGAGCTGGAGAGGGTCGAGCTTAGGCGAATTTACCAAGAGCATCCGAGTTCCTTTGATTGTAACCGTTATTCTGACCGTTTTGGCATTTGTGTTCAACGTCCGCTCTCCGGTCTATTTGCTCTGTATTTTTGCGGCTCTCTTGGCTTTCGTGGGCAATCTATTCGCGTTGGTCAAACGAAGCAAGGGAGGATTGAAATTCATAGGAGGATTCTGGACTCATCTGGGAGCGGGGCTTCTGCTGGTGGGAATCGTTGCCTCCTCGGGGTACAGCACATCAACTATGATTAACCTTCCCCGGAATGGAACTGAAGAAGCTTTCGGTTACCGGTTCACTTATCTGGGAATGGAGAGCAGCTCTTCAGGTGAGAATGACGTCTTGAGAATCGAGGTTCAAAAGGGACAGAAACGCTTTGTGGCGCGCCCCAAGTACTATTTCAGCGAGTATAATCAGGGGATGCTGAGAACCCCGCACATCGAGATCAATCTTCTTTATGATCTTTACTTAGCCCCTCTTCGCCTTTCTCAGGGTGAAGGCACGGAGGAGAACCCCTTTCAAATTCGAAAGGGGGAAACCGTGGAGAAAATGGGATACAGCATAAAATTCGTGGATTTCGACTTAGGCTCCCATGACCAAGCAGGTCAAGTGAGCGTGGGGGCTACCCTGGAAGTTGAGCGCAAGGGGGAGAAAACGACTCTGACGCCTTCTATGGCGATGGGAGGGATAGAGGAAAACCAGACCAGGAGTATGGTGGATCTCCCGGGGGGAGAGGATCATCTGGTCTTGGAGAAAATAGATGCCGATCGAGGAAGTGTAACCCTCAGATTGGTTCCGGAAAAGGAGAGGACCCCGGAGGATATTCTGCTCTTGAGTGTAAACAAAAAGCCCTTGATTAATCTCTTTTGGCTGGGGACTGTGCTGATTTTGCTGGGTTTGACGATCGCGACCATTCGACGCACCAGGGAGGCCAAAACACAATAGCTCCACCCTCTGCCCTCTGAGACGCAACTCAGGAGGGACAGGCCGGGTGGCCGGGTAGTCTGGAGCGTTGCTGTGCGATCGTTGGCTTGGGGTAATCAGGCTTCGTGACCGAGATCGGTGTTTGGGCAGGAGTTGCACTCCTTCGCGAAAAAGAAGGATAGGGGTGCAATCCCTATCCTAACAGAAGAGCAACACTAGATTCCTCCACGCGGGCATGTGACTGGATTTCAATAAAATCTGTTACGCCCGGAAGAAGTTCTTGAGGAAAAAGAATAAATTGGCAGGTCTTTCCGCTAAACGCCGCATGAAATAGGGATACCATTCCCGTCCAAAGGGAATATAGACCCGCACGTTGTAACCTTCCTTGACCAGCTTATGCCGAAGCTCCGTGCGAATCCCGTATAGTAGTTGAAACTCGAAGCTTTCTTTGGGGATGCTGTTTTTCTGGGCGAACTTTTTTGTCTTTTCGATTAGCTTTTCGTCGTGAGTGGCGATTCCGTGATAGATGCTACTTAAAAGCATCTTCTGTGTCAACTTCATGAAGCTCTCATCCACCTGCTCTATCTTGGGAAAGGCGATCTCCTTTGGTTCTTTGTAGGCGCCCTTGCAAAGCCTGATTCTGCCCCCTAATTTCAAAACTTCGTCAACATCTTTTTCACTTCGATAAAGATAACTCTGGATCACGATGCCCACATTATCGTATTTTTTCCTTAACCTCTCGAAAACCTCGAGCGTATCCTGGGTGCAGTCTGAACCTTCCATATCCATCCTGACGAAGTTATCATACTTGTTTGCCCTTTCGATGATTTTGGCAAAATTCTCCTCGCAAAGCCCTTTATCTATTTTCAGGCCAACCTGAGTGGGCTTGACCGAGACATTGGTATCGACACTATTATCTTTAATATGATCCAGGGCATTAAGGTAGACTTCCGTGGCAGCTTCCGCCTCGCCTGGTTCCGACACCTCCTCACCCAGGTGGTCTAAGGTGGCAATCGCGCCTTCGGAGTTCACCTTTCTTACTGCATTCAGGCCATCTTCCAGCTCCTCGCCAGATACAAAGCGATTTACCACTCTGCGGGTGACCCAGAAATTCACCATAAAATTCTGGATAAGTTTTTGTCTGGAAAGATAGAGAAAAATTGCTTTCAGCATGATTGACCTTCTTAGTTCACCATCCGACGTAAAACTAGCGAAAAATCGCCTCGAGTCAAGTCGTAATTTGTGAAATGTTAAGGACTATTCTATGACCGCGAGGCACCATCCCTCGTAGAATAGACTAACGCCAGAGGCATTTTTTTCTTGACTTTTGGCAAGCAATTACATTCCATAACCTAGACAAAAGTGAAAGGAATAATGGCAGGTGGGCATTGCTCGTCACGCGTCGCCCTGCGCGAGGCCGACATCGTCAAAGGGGTTCTTATGCGGAAAGAAACCCCGAGTTCGGGGTTTAATGCAGGACAAGACAATCCATGGTTGGGCGTTTGGATAACCTCTCTTCTCAGTCACAGAGTATAATAATGCAAGATAAGCTTAATGAAATATTGCAACGTATAGATAAATTAGACAATATATTTAACGCAAATTCATCTTGGTCTAGGAAATTCTTTCGATTTGCTGAAAAACTTCTAATTCCCATTGCTCTCGGCATTCTTGCCCTTGTAGCTAATCAAGCTTCGATCAAAATATCAAATGCGCAACTGGAATTGTCAAGAAAAGAAGACTATAGAAAAGAACTCGAATTTGAGGCAAATCTCCAGACAAAATATCTAGAGTTGTTTTATGAAGATATAAACAGCGATGATTCTAGAAAGCAATCTGCCGCACTCAAATTGCTTAACATAATGAGGCCAGAATTAGGAAAAGTGTTAGCAGATCTTGCCGAAGGTAACCCGAATTTATCAACTGAGTTGAAAGCCGAGGCTCGATCCATCAAGACGAATATTATAACTTTTGGAGCCTTGAATAAACATAAAATTGGTATATATGTTAGAGAAAGCAATCTAAGATTTTTGAAGTTGGCAGAGGATATAAGAAA
>Ga0315539_1003953_pt1 | contig 10277 bp, 8 predicted proteins | sample SalMarSW160150MG_FD_203097 | JGI IMG/M metagenome (GOLD analysis project Ga0315539, IMG submission 203097) | Salt marsh sediment microbial communities from the Plum Island Ecosystem LTER, Massachusetts, United States - Salt Marsh Sediment SW1601-150 ... | reverse complement strand
TCTGTAACCAGTCCCTCACCGCCAAGGAGAGTCGATTTTAAGCCTCCGAACTTTCTGACCTTATAGTCACAACTATCGCTGAAGGCCACGAGATGGAAGTTGTCGACAATCAATGATTTGCCGGCTTCTAAGGTGTGTTTGTCGATGGCTCCAAAAGTGTTTATGAAGAGGTTACCGTCTCCTTTGACTTTTATCATGAAGAGTCCCTGTCCGAAGAGCCCTTTCGTGAATCCCTGCCATTTCATGTCCAATTCAACGTTTTGGGTGGATGCGATGTATGAAGCAGATTGTATAATGTAGCCTTGGTTTGGCTTGACCTCCAGTGTTTCGATGTCGCCAACCGGAGCAGAAACGAAAGCAACTTCACCGGCACCTTCCTTGGCGCTGTAATCGTTTACAAAAAAGGATTGGCGCCCCAAGAGGGTGAGACTCAAAGTGCCTAAGAGGCTCCTTTCGCGTTTACGTGTTTTTACATCTATGTTGGGTTCCATGTAGGTCATGGCACCAGCTTCTGCAGTTACAGATTCGTTAGGTTCCAACTTAACAACAAGCATCGAATACGAGGGCTTATACTTAATTTCATACTCCAAGTTTTAACTCACCACATTAAATTCTGTTAAAGTTTTTTCAAACAGCAACTAGACAACTAAATCTTTGTATTATCCAGATTTAAAAGTATCCTAAAGCATTTGAGGCTGGTAGTAAGAGTTTTAAGTTATTATTCTCCGTCCCTTATTCTAAGTTAACAGGTGTATAGATAGAAGATGGTTCGAATAGCGGTTCTCGATGAGGAGAGATGCGAATCCAAACGTTGCGGTAGACCATGCTATCGCTTCTGCCCGCCAGTAAGAAACAAGATTGAAGCCATCATATTCGAAGGCGACAAGCCTCAGATCGTGGAAAGCCTATGTGTAGGATGCGGCATCTGCGTGAGGAAATGCCCATTCAAAGCCATCTCCATCGTCAACTTGGCGGACGAACTGGAAGAAGAGTGCAGCCACCGGTTCGGACCCAACACCTTCAAGCTCTTTCGTCTCCCAACACCCTCCTCAGGCGTAGTTCTGGGTCTTCTGGGACAGAATGGTATAGGAAAAACAACTGCACTCCACATTCTTTCCGGAGAAATCAAACCGAACCTAGGAAAATATGGTGAGCCTCCAGAGTGGACGCAACTGATTCAACATTTCCGTGGCTCAACCCTTCAGGAATATTTTCAGAGACTAAGCAAAGGAAACATGAAGGTTGTACACAAACCCCAGTATGTAGACCGGATATCTCGGGTTGTCTCTGGCAAGGTAGGGGAACTTCTTGAAAAAGTCGACGAACGAAACAAGTTAGGTCAGCTTACCGAAAAGCTTCAACTTGAAACCATCTGGAACAGAAACCTGAAAGTTTTGAGCGGGGGAGAACTTCAGCGGGTGGCTGTCGCCGCCTCTATCTGTCGAGAAGCAGATGTTTACCTGTTCGACGAGCCTGCCAGCTATCTGGATGTGAAGCAGCGTCTACAGGTTGCCAAGGCTATTCGAACACTTAAACAGGACGGAAAAATAGTTATTGTTGCAGAGCATGATTTGGCGATTCTCGATTATTTGTCCGATCAAATCTGCGTTTTTTATGGTGACCCCGGAGTTTACGGGGTAGTCTCTCATGTCCACGGAGTGAGAGTTGGAATAAACATTTACCTTGAAGGCTATATTCCTGACGAGAACGTGCGATTCAGAAAGGATTCAATAATCTTTCACGTGAAGCCCCCATCCGCCGGATTGACCGTGGGCGAATCACTGCTGCAGTGGAGTGAAATCAAGAAATCATTCGGGGAGTTTGAGTTTCAGGCGGTGCCGGGGGAGGTGAAACGGGGGGAGGTGGTTGGAATATTTGGACCCAACGGGATTGGAAAAACTACCTTTGTGAAGATACTTGCGGGAATAGAGGAGGCAGATTCTGGAGAGACATCCAATGAGGATGGACTAAAAGTAAGTTATAAGCCTCAATACATTTCGCTGCAGTATAAGGGAACCGTTGAAGAACTGCTGAAAGAGACGGCTGAAAAAGAGTTTGGAACAAGTTTGTATAATAGTCAGATTCTGCAGCCCCTCAAAATGCAGCTTCTCATGGACCGTGACTTAACTGAGCTTAGCGGAGGGGAACTTCAGAGAGTCGCCATCGCCGCGTGCCTATCTAAAGAGGCGGAGCTGTATCTTCTCGACGAACCGAGCGCCTATCTGGACGTTGAAGAGAGGCTGTCTGTGGCTCGAACGATTCGACGGGTAATCGAAAACAGAAAAGTAACGGCTTTCGTTGTGGAGCATGATGTGGTAGCGCAAGATTTCATAGCTGATCGCCTCATGATTTTCACTGGAGAACCTGGAATACGTGGTTTTGCTAATCCGCCAACAGATCTTCGTAACGGCATGAACAGCTTTCTCAAGGACATGACAATCACCTTTCGAAGAGACCCTCAAACGAAACGACCAAGAGTGAACAAGGAAGGTTCTAGGCTAGACCGAGAACAAAAGAAGATAGGCGAATACTACTACCTAAGCACCGAAGATTAGCGGATTGGCTTTTTGCCTAGTCTCCGCTTGTAGATGCTTAATGCAACTGTAAGTGTGATAAGTAGAAGTAGCAGGAGTGTCCATGAGGGAAACTCTGGGATTACCTCTGTACCCTCAATTCTGACGACATTGCTGCTGTGAGTATAGTTGAAGGACAGAAAAGTATGTGATTCGTTTGATTGCTCAGCAAACACTAATGGCTGGGACTCGCCAGCAAAAATGGAGTATTGTCCCGCCAACAGACCCTTTGGGATGGTGACATTACAGAATCCCGTCGTCCCTGACGACCCATCAGTGCTGAAAGTTATTTGTTTAAGCGACTGGCTGAACATGAAATCTGTTACTGTAAGGTTGCTTTGAACTTGAACAGTATATGTTTCATTATTCCATGTTCCTGCATTGAAAACTTGGATTGCGGGAGTTCCGATAGCATACAGGTTTCCGTCACTGGATCCCACGAAAAGTAGTCCATCGGAAATTGCCGGAGAGGATTGAACAGCGCCTTCAGTCTTGTAGCTCCAAATAATGTCCCCATTGAAGGCGTCTAGAGCGTAAACATAATTGTTGTCGAGTCCAAAGTAGACTTTTCCGTCTGCTACCGCAGGTGAAGAAACAGAATATTCACCGTCCAATGGGCAACTCCATTTCACGGTTCCATTCTCTGCATCTAGGGCATAAGTGGCGCTGCTTGTTGGAATATAGACTGTATTGTAGGCAAATGCAGAAGAAGCCTCAGCTACGCCGTCTAATTGACGTTCCCAACCTCTCATTCCAAATTCCTTTAATCCAAAGATGGTGCTGCTGCCATTGATGTTCACAGTAACAACGAACGTTTTTCCGTCGCCGATTGTTGCTCCACTCTTAACTGTTCCAATATCACTTTCTGCCATAGCACTCGAAAAAATTATCTCCCCAGTATTTGCCGCAAATCCGTTAACCTCAATTCCTGTTTCTCCTAAGGTGACAGCAACTATTAGCCCCTCATCGTAGGTGAGAGGCGCAATTCCATTCGCGTGAAAGATGGGTACATTGTAAAGGCTTACTCCAACTGCTTCATTGAAAACAAACACGGTTTGGTTTCCATTCACGAACACCCTAGAACCCACAATTAATGGAGCCCCAAAACTTGCTGCTTCTCCAAGCGATTGATTCCAAGCCTCCAATCCCGTGTACATGTTAATTGCATAAAGGGTTCCGGAAGCGGACGTAATGAAGACCTTGCCGTTAGCAACTGTCGGAGAATTAACGGCTGTGCCTATCCAGAAATCCCATATTTTTGCTCCATTGGTTGCGTTAACGGCGTAGAGGTATCCGTCAGTGGAAGCTACGAAGACCATTCCTGCAGATGCAACTGGAGAAGACTTGATTGGCCCACCTGTCTGGAACTTCCAATACGTTTGGTTACTGCATGGAGCAGGGCTCTCTGTGTAGCCTGTCCTTCTTTCATCGCCCTGAAGGGTAGTCCACGCATACGAGTTGGTTACTGCTGCTTGTGCAATGTTGATGCTTGGAAGAGAAACAAGCATCAAACAAAGAATAAAAATCAGAAAAAAGGGGGGTAGAAATCTTTTCACATTATTACCTCGCAGCTTTTGGTTTGTGTAGTTTCCATTTGTAGATGGCTAACGCAACAATGAGTGCGATGAGCGGAAGCAGCATTGGCATCCGTGATGGAAACTCAGAGATGGTAATTGGTTCCATTAGCGGGTAATTGTCTTGGCTAGAAACAAAACTTACAAAGCCACCGACATCGGTGTCCCATTTATACCCAATTATAATGTACGGGGTATCGCCTATGCCATCGCCGTTGTCGTCTGTTCCATTATAATCGCCCCAGTAGTTGCCTATTGTCCCGTTATCCCAACAGGTACCTTCTACGCCATCGCCAATGTGAATCTTGCAGGAGTCAGCTGTGAAGGTGTTGCCATAAAACGTGTTGTTTACGGCTCCGTCCTGAAGAGCTATAGCAAACTCGTTATTTGCCATGTAGTTGCCATAGAAGGTGTTGTTTGAGCAAGTAAAAACTGTTCGAATTGCTTGACCTACGAATCCGGTTATGTTGTTTCCAAAGATCAGATTATTTGAACAAACAAAGAGGGCTATGCCTTCGCTGCCTTTGTAGTTCTGGTCTGGCAGGTGAGTGCTTGAAGCTGGTCCCGTTATGTTGTTTCTCACGATTGTGTTCGAGTCTGCTTTGTCCAATATTATCGGGAGAAGTGACTCGATCTTGTTATCTGATATTATGTTTGATGAGCCTTCGATTTTGATGCCGCGAGCGCTGCCGGTTATTATGTTATTTCTGACTATATTCGTTGAACCCTTGCAGCTGATTGATGGATAATCGCCCCATATGTCTGCAAAATTGTTCGCTTCGATTAGAACAAGCGTGGAATCTTGAACTACTCCGCCCCTATTGGTACCGTTGAAAAACGAGTTATCAACTACAGTTACGTGTGAGGAGTTGGAGATTCTAACACCTGTGTCGCCCTGTTCAAAATTCAAGCGTGTAATTGTCACATTGTTCCGTCCCGTTACGATTACGCCGTTGTTTCCGTCGTCGTAGCCCTTGATTCGGCTTGCATTTCCTTGAATCGTGTACCCTGCGCCATCAATCACAATGTTGTCGCATTGGATTTCAATTGTGTAAAGAACTATGTTGTCCGTCAGTTTGTAGAGATTACCTGTTCTCTCGATGGGCGCCGTCGGAGGTTCAACGCTCCCATCGTTTCTTATATAGATTCGCGGGAGATCCGGACCGGGGTCTGGAAAAACGTTTCCATGAACCAAAGCAATTAATTGCACTCCAACTACCGCTGAAAGTAGTAATATTGAGATAATTGAGGTAATGAAGTTTTTCTTGTTCATTTATATGGTTCACCTTTCTTAAAACCAATCTTGTAAGCTATCGACAATACAGTAACAACAAAGAATCCAGCAACTAGAACAGTCCATGTTGGAAACTCTGGGATTGTGGCTGGTTCCATGAGTGGGTAGCGGTCAATGTTGTTTTCGTTGATGTAGAAGGGGGTGTCTCCTATTCCTGAACTGCCTACTTCTGATGCGTTAGGATACCGTGTGATATAGTCGCTCCAGTAGTTACCTGCTGTGCCATTGTCCCAAACATTACCACGCCCCGAGGGAATGGACACCTGCAGTCCTTCGTCCTTTGCATTGTTGTTAACGAAGCTGTTATGGTAAATTATGTTGTTGTTTTGGTTACCTGTGAGTTGCATTCCCCAGTCGCTGTTTTCTGTTATCATGTTCCCAATGATTCTGTTGTCGAAAGAATCGTCGACTAAGACGCCGATGGCGTTGTTTGCTATGTAATTTTCAGAGACCAAGTTATTGTTTGAATCGCTCCGGAGTCTAATGCCGTAGCCGTTGTTTGCTGTTATCGTGTTCTCAATTATGTCTGAGCCTAGAGAATCGTACAAGTAGATGCCAGCTTCGTTATTGTTGGTTACTCTGTTTCCGTTGATCTTGTTATCAGAGGAACTGCGGATAACGATGCCTTCTTGGTTGTTGTGTATATTGTTTCCAGAAATGTTGTTATTTGAAGAATCTTGGGCGTAGATGCCATTGTTGCTGTCTGTTATGTTGTTTTCGGAAATGGTGTTGCTGGAAGACCCGTAGATATAGACGCCATTGACCGTGTTCGTTACATAGTTCTTGGTTACTGTCGAGTCCATCGTGGAAACAAGTAGTATTCCATCCCTATTGTTGGCAAGATTCAAGTTTTGAACGGTTATGTGTGTGCAGTTTATGAGGGCTATGTATCCAGCGTCAGATGGCACAGTCCTGTCTTGCTGGTTGACCCAGTAGATAATTGGTTTTTCGTCCACCATGTTTGAGGCGTCAATGTCGTTTGGATACCCGTTTTTGCTATCTGCTAAATATCCGCCCCTGATCATAAAATTCTGCTTGTTATTGCTCATGCTGTTGTTTCTAAGAACGTTGTTGTAGGAGGCACTGATGTAAATGCCGTATTCGTTGTTTGTCAGGGTGTTACTGGAAAGATTGTTGTTTGAGGAAGTCATGCCTATATAATCCTCAGCAATGAGCCTAATGCCATAAGAGAAGTTGCTAACCTCCATGTTCCTCACTGTTACTCCGTTCCTGTTTTTGATGAAAACTCCAGTGGAGCTTCCGTTTCCTTGGAGCGTGTAACCGCTTCCATCAAGTACAATGTTGTTCCGTTCAACTGCAATGGTGTATCCAACAATGTCATCTGTGAAAGTGTATATGTTTCCAGCGCGTTGAATAGGCGCGGTTGACGGATCAACGTTTCCATCACTTTTAATAATAAAAGCTGGTTGAGGAGTTTGAATTGGCATAAAGTTTGCTTCTGCTAACCTAACGAACTGCACTCCAGCCAGTGCTGAAGACAAAAGCACCGCAATAAAAGCGGTGGTTAATGTCTGTTTCTTATCCATTTCTAATCTCCATTCTTCTTACGACGGAAAGTTTTTGTTTTCGTCGTCGGAGACGTTTTAGTGACAAGTATTCATCTATTGAAGTCACGGCTTCTGTTTCAGCAATTTTTAATGCCGATTTTTCCAAGTTAAAGCCTCTAACAATTCATTTTATGACTGAATATCCATAAAAGGATTTTTGTCAAGGTTTCTTGACCTATCAAATAATACGTTAGTCAAATTTTCTTGACAAACAGTTGTCTTACGAGATTTTATCATAACCAGAAAAGGTAAGGTATGCTCCAAAGCACTTGAAACGTTTTTCACCAGCTATTGTCAGTTTAGCAGATGCCTGAATTATGGTTTGATGTTTGCTTTTATCGAATAAAGAGAAGAAATTATGGCAGCACTTGGTCTATTGGCTGTGTTTCTGTTTGGTTGAACGATTCTATTTCGTTGAACAAGTTATCAGTCTGGTTTAAGATCATGTTTTCCATTTTTCGTATTCGATCTATTTGCGGTACATCTTCGGCTTCAAGTGTTTGCTCAAAAGTAACAACAGCATATTCCACAACAACACAGGCAAGTATTACCGCAGAAGTTACAAAAAGTAATGTTGCTACTGTTGTCTGCATTCCCACACACCTTCAATCTAAAATACGTATTGTTTTATATTATACGTTATTCTAATTCGAAAGCTATTCTTAATCCAACGGTATTACGGTTTTCAAATTAAGTCAAAAAAAGGACATAAAGCATGATAGACTTGACTGTGTAAGAAAAAGGCGAAACTGTAATATTGGAAGCTAATGAATTAATCAGCAACAAGAAAAGGGTGGGTCTCTCATGTCTGCAGATTGTTTCGAATGCGAAGTCATGGACTGGAACCTGTTTTACAATTTAGCTAGGAAAGTGGCAAAGAAAATTAACGGTTCAGGCTACAAACCTGACCTGATAGTTGGTTTAGCTCGGGGAGGCTGGGTTTTAGCTCGGATTCTCTGCGACTTGATAGGCGTCAAGGATCTTGTGAGCCTAAAGGTTGAGCACTGGGGCGTAACAGCAACACCAGACGGAAAAGCTAAGCTGAAGTATCCATTAAAGGTCAACTTGAACGGAAAAAACGTGCTAATTGTAGATGATATCACAGATACTGGTGAAAGCATGCGCGTAGCAGTTGAGTACATCAAATCTTTGAAACCATCCGAGATCAGAACCGCTGCCCTGAGACATATAACACGCTCAAAGTTTATGCCAGACTACTTTGGCGAGGAGATAAGTTGGCGATGGGTAATATTCCCTTGGAACTTCACAGAGGACATGTGCAATATTGTTCCGAAGGTCTGCGCACGCCTCTCAGTGAGTCCTGATGGTGACGTTGATGTTGCACAAATCAGGAATGAACTGAAGCAATTCTACACGATTGACACAACTGAAGAAACGGTAGCTTATGTTCTACGAGAACTTAAACGGCGAAACCTCATTCAGGACAAATGATCTGTAAGAAAAAATGGGCTCGGTCAAAGCAGAATTATCTACAAACGTTAACCACCGAGCTACATTATGGCGTCTTTGAGGGCTGAGCCACATCCGCAATTTCTATCTTTGGGTATCTGGGGAATAGCCTCAAGAATCAACTTTTTGAAATTTTCGTTACTCTGCTGTATTGTTTCTACTACTTCTTTCGTGGACACAGGCTTTTCAGCCCACACATCATAGTCAGTAACCATCGATATGGGGACGTAACACAATTCCGCTTCCCTAGCCAAGACGCACTCAGGATATATGGTCATTCCTATGATATCCGCTTTCCACATCCGAAAAAGTCTGGACTCAGCCTTGGTAGAAAACCTTGGACCCTCTATACAGACGTAGGTCCCACTTGTCTTAACGTTTAAGCCTAGCCGCTGAGCAAACTCGATGAAAAACAGTCGAAGCTGTTGACAGAAAGGATCGGCAAAAGAAATGTGACAGGTCTGTCCTCCTTCATAGAAAGTGTCTAACCGTTTCTTAGTTCGGTCAATAAGCTGATCTGGAATCACAAAATTTCCGGGCTCATAATCCTCCCGTAAACTTCCCACAGCTGAAGAAGCAATAACTCTTTTGACGCCTAACTGCTTTAGCGCCCACACGTTAGCGCGATAGTTGACTCTATGAGGAGGAATCGTGTGGTTTCTACCATGTCTAGGTATAAACGCCACCCTAACGTTCTTGTAAATGCCAACGGAAACCAGATCTGACGTTTCACCAAAAGGGGTGAAAACCTTGATTTCTTTAACATTCTCGAAATTCTCTTGATCATAGACGCCTGTTCCGCCTATGATTCCTATCTCAGCAGATTCTGTCATAAGCATACAAACACTTCCCACATTGCCTAAACTAATAACATCAATAAATCATTTAAAAACAATTCCGGCATTCGAAACCTCTATTTTGCATTATAGCACACGTAAAGGTTATCTTTCCTTGTTACATTTACATTATTTGAGGGATTGAAACTTGACGAACATGCTTAAAGTGCTTATAGTTTACTACAGCCAAACGGGTAACACCGAGAAGATGGCTAGGGCGATTGAAGAGGGGGCAAAGTCAGTTGTGGGGATTGATGTAGAGTTGAAATATTTTGTTAGACCAGAGGAGCTGGCAGCGGCAGATGCAATAATTCTCGGGATGCCCACATACTACCACGATATAGGAATAGACATGAAGAACCTTCTAGAGGGGGCAGCTAAGGAAGAGATAAGCCTAAAAGGCAAGGTGGGGGCAGCCTTCGGATCCTACGGCTGGAGCGGAGAAGCTCCCAATATGCTGTTGGAGATCATGAAGAACCGATTTGAAATGGATGTCGTAGAACCCGCTCTGCGGATAAAGTACAATCCGGACAAGAAAGGTTTAGAAGAGTGCCGCAAACTGGGAAAAACCGTTGCCGAGAAGATTTTGAAGACAAGTTTAAGTTAGGAAGATGCTAGTGTCGCCCATGCTTTTGGGGTCTATAGAGGCATGGGTAGATGTGTCATGTTAAATTGTGTCTATATAGATTCAATAGAAATACATATACTATTTTAGGAAAATGTTTAGATTTAGTTGAGTATGTTTAAATTGTACATAACGTAAAATGGAATGTGATATGGACTTTCAGTTTCGTGACACAGCACAAACGACATATTTTTGTGTTTAGTCCTAAACGTATATTGGAGGTGAAAAATGAATATGGAAAACGAAGATAGATACCAGTTTAATCCCCAATTTGGGTTACTTGGATATGCTCTAATTATAATAGTGGTATTGATAGCGATTTTCGCAGCAGTCTTCT
>Ga0315539_1003943_pt1 | contig 10296 bp, 11 predicted proteins | sample SalMarSW160150MG_FD_203097 | JGI IMG/M metagenome (GOLD analysis project Ga0315539, IMG submission 203097) | Salt marsh sediment microbial communities from the Plum Island Ecosystem LTER, Massachusetts, United States - Salt Marsh Sediment SW1601-150 ... | reverse complement strand
CCGCGATGGCGTCATTCATGCACCAGAGGACCTCCTGGTCTACGAGTACGACGCCACCACCCAGCGCGGCCTCCCCGAGGCCGTAGTCCTTCCCACCACCGCCCAGCAGGTCTCGCAGGTAGTGAAGCTGGCCCGCCGCTACGACCTGCCGGTCGTCGCCCGAGGGGCGGGTACCGGCCTCAGCGGCGGCGCCATCCCCGCCGGCGGCGGGATCGTGCTGGTCATGACCCGCATGAGGCGCATCCTGGAGGTCGATGTGGAGAATCGCCTGGCAGTCGTCGAGCCAGGCCTGGTGAACCTCGACCTCAGCGCCGCCCTGAGCCGCTACGACCTCTACTACGCCCCCGATCCCTCCAGCCAGAAGGCCTGCACCCTGGGCGGCAACGTGGCTGAGAACGCCGGCGGCCCCCACTGCCTGGCCTACGGCGTCACCACCAATCACGTGCTGGGCCTGGAGGTGGTCCTGGCCGACGGCCAGATCGTCTGGCTGGGCGGCAAGACTGCCGACCGCCCGGGCTACGACCTGCGCACCCTGGTGATAGGCTCCGAGGGCACCCTGGTCATCGTCACCAAGATCATCGTGCGGCTCTTGCCCTTGCCGGAGGCCACCATCACCCTGCTGGCCATCTTCAACGAGATGGAGCAGGCCAGCCAGACCGTCTCGACCATCATCGGCAAGGGGATTCTACCGGCCGCCCTGGAGATGCTCGACAAGCTGACCATGGGAGTGGTGGAGGAGGCCGTGCACGCTGGCTACCCCCCCGACGCCGGTGCCGTCCTCCTCATCGAGGTCGAGGGCCGGCGGGACAGCGTGGGGGAGGAGGCAGACGCCATACGGGCTATCTGTGAGAATGCAGGCGCTCGCGAGGTGCGAATCGGCTTCACGCCGGCCGACCAAGAGGCCCTCTGGGCCGGGCGAAAGGAAGCCCTGGGAGCCCTGGGCCGCCTGGCCCCCAGCTACTACATCCTCGATGGCACAGTGCCTCGCACCAAGCTGCCCCAGGTATTGCGGGGCGTCTACGAAATCGCTGACAAGTACGGCTTCCTCATCGCCAACGTCTTCCATGCTGGCGACGGCAACCTCCACCCCAACATCGCCTTCGACGAGTCACAGCCCGGCCAGGCGGAGAAGGTGCTGGCGGCCGGAGCGGAGATAATGCGCCTCTGCGTCGACGCCGGCGGAACCATCACCGGCGAGCACGGCGTCGGCATGGAGAAGCGCGACTTCATGCGCTGGATCTTCTCCGACGATGACCTGGAGGCCATGAGACGCATCCAGGTGGTTTTCGCGTCGGAGCAGCGCTTCAACCCGGGGAAGATCTTCCCCACCACCGCCGTCGGCAGCGGCGAGGCCACTTCCCACCAGCGTGCGGTCACCCAATCGCTGGGGCCCGACGCCTACGTCTAGACTGGAAAAGGGTTAGCGTCTTGGTAAAGGAAAGCCTTCTCCACAACCTCCTCGAGTCCGCCCTGGGCAGCCAGCGCGTCTTCCCGCGGGAGGAAGCCGCCAGCTACGCCGTCGACGGCCTCATCCCTCAGGTGGTGGCCATGCCGGTGACGGTCGAAGAGGTGGCGGAGGTAATGCGCCTAGCCAGTCGCGAAGATGCAGCGGTCATCCCCTGGGGCGGCGGCACGGCCATGAGCCTGGGCAACATCCCCCGCCGCTACGACATCGCTCTCTCCCTCTCCCGCCTCAACCAGATTGTGGAATACGAACCCGCTGACCTCACGGCCACCGTTCAGGCCGGCAAGACCCTCGCCGATTTCCAGCGTGACCTGGCCGAGCGCAGCCAATCCCTTGCTCTCGACCCACCGTCACCCCAGGAGGCCACCATCGGCGGCATACTGACCGCCAACGCCTCGGGTCCTTCCCGCCACACCTACGGCACCGCCCGCGACCTTATCCTGGGGATGCGCGCCGTGCAGGCCGATGGCCGCATCATCAAGGCCGGCGGCCGCGTGGTCAAGAACGTCGCCGGCTACGACCTCAGTCGCCTGTTCATCGGCTCCTTGGGCAGCCTCGGCATCATCGTCGAGGCCTGCTTCAGGCTGGCCCCCGTGCCCGGGACCGAGAGGACAGCGGTCGTCTCCTTCCCCTCCGCCCAGGAGGCCTGGCGGTTCGCCGCCCAGACGGCCAACCTCGGCCTACGCGCCGTGGAGTTGCTCAACGCCGAGGCAGTCAGGCAAGCCACCACCCCCAGCGCGCCAGCCAAGGATGGCTACGCTCTCGTGCTTGCGGCGGCCGGCGAGCCCGCAGCAGTGGAGCGCTCCCTCAAGGAAGTAGGCGAACTCTCCCGCCAGGCGGGCGCCGCCTCCCTCGCAGAAGTGGATGAGAGCGCCCAGGGCCAGCTCTGGCAGGCCATCGCCGGCCTCGCCCGACCCTCGCCCAGCGACACCGCTCTGGTCTGCAAGGCGGCCGTCCTGCCCTCCCAAGTGCCCACCCTCAGCGAGCAGATAGAGACGACGCGCCGAGAGCTGGCCCTCGAGCCGCTGGTGGTCTCCCATCTCACGGCAGGCATCGTCTACAGCGCCTGGCCCCTGCCCCAGGACGAGAACGTCCAGCGCCCGCTCGACCTAGTGACTACGCTTCGCCACGCCGTGGCTCGCCTCGGTGGCAGCCTAGTAGTGGAGGCCTGCCCCCCCACTCTCAAGGAGAAGATCGATGTCTGGGGCGAGCCCGCCGCCGACTTCCCCCTCATGCGGCGGCTCAAGGAGCAGTTCGACCCTCAGGGCATCCTCAACCCCGGCCGATTCCTGGGGAGGCTATGAGCAAAGTGAGTGAGCCGGAGACGACACCTGTCCAGGAGGGCTTTGGCGGCCCTGACGGCCCCGCCCTTCAGGACATCCTGCGCTGCGTCCACTGCGGCCTCTGCCTCAACCACTGCCCCACCTATATCGAGCTAGGCCTGGAGACCGAGTCGCCCCGCGGCAGGCTCTACCTCATACGTGCGGTAAGCCAGGGGCGTATCCCCGTCACCGACAACGTCGTCCGCCACCTCGACCTCTGCCTTCAGTGCCGCAACTGCGAGGCCGTTTGCCCTTCCGGCGTCCGCTTCGGCCAGATCATGGAAGAAGCCAGGGCCGATATCCTTCGCGACGGCCGCCGAGCCCCCGCATCCTGGCTCGCCAGCCGCCTCGTCCTGCGACTCTTCTTCTCTCACCCCCAGCGCCTTCGCCACCTGATGACCGCCCTGGGTCTGTACCAGCGTTCCGGCTTCCAGGGCCTGCTGCGCCGCTCCCGTCTTCTGAGCCTTCTGCCCGGCCCCTGGCGCAACCTGGAGCAACTGCTGCCCCGCGTCTCAACCCGCCCCTTCACTGCTCGAGGCGTCGTCGGCAGCCCCGCGGATGGCCCGCCCAGGTTCAGGGTCGCCTTTCTTTCCGGCTGCATGATGCCCTATATCTACGACCGCGTGCACGAGGCCACCGTCCGCGTGCTGGTGCGCCACGGCTGTGAGGTCGTGGTGCCGTCGGAGCAGGTCTGCTGCGGCGCCCTCCACCTGCACACCGGTGACCGCCAGGAAGCCAGACGGCTGGCCCGCCGCAATATCGATGTCTTCCTGGCCGAGAACGTCGATGCCATCATCGTCAACGTCGCCGGCTGCGGCGCAGCCATGAAGGAATACGGCGAGCTACTGAAGGACGACCCTCGCTACGCCGAGAGGGCCAGTCGCTTCAGCGCCCTGGTCAAGGATGTGACCGAATTCCTGGCAGACCTGCCCTTGAGCGATGGCCTGGGCCCCCTGCACCAGGTGGTCACCTACCAGGACCCCTGCCACCTGCTCCACGCTCAAGGCATCAAGTCCCAGCCCAGGGCCCTCCTTCAGGCTATCCCCGGCCTCGAGCTGGTGGAGATGAGCCACCCGGATCAGTGTTGCGGAAGCGGCGGTCTGTACAACATCATTCACCCTCGAATGGCCGAGCGCCTGCTGCAGCGAAAGATGCGGGATATCGCGGCCACCGGCGCCCAGGTCATCGTCACCGCCAATGTCGGCTGCGCCCTCCAACTGGAGGCCGGCCTCAGACGCTACGACCTGTCGGGAAGGGTCGCCCACGTGGTGGAACTCCTCGACGAGTCCTATCGAAGGGGCGACCGGTCGCCATAGTCCCTGGTCACCAGTGGATACTCCAGGCTAGGCCCAATCCCAGCCGATTCGCCAGCCCAAACGGCCGCACTACGGTTTTTCACCCTGTTTTAACCCCCTGCGCCCTCCTATTCGTGATGAAATCGGCCCCTTGTTCGTCTTACTTAGTGACGGGGAAACAGCGGCCACTGTTGGCCGCCAGCTAAAAGGTTGCCGAAGGTTATGGAAAGTTGCGCGATGTCCTACGTAACGAGCGACCCTCTTCTCGCGTCTGAATATGTGACGACACAAGTCTTGGTGAGCGCGGGCTCTCAGATTAGCGAATCTGCCGCAGCCCCTGCCCTCCCGAGGGATCCGGGGGCAACGGCTGGGGAGATGAGTGCTAACAAGGGCTGGCGGCCATTCACCGCCAGAGAACGGAAGGTATGAACCTCCCGCTTATCGGTAGATCTTCGGCTGTAGCCGCCGACGGAAAAGAGGCGCGGGCAGAGCATACTGCCTCCGCCCCTACCCTAACGGACTTTTCTTCTCGCTATCGTCACTTCTACCCCAAGGTTTTCGCCTACGTCTACGGTCGCGTCCAGGACAAAGAAGTATCCCTGGACCTCGTCTCGGAAGTGTTTGAGAGGGCCTTTACCAAGGGTTCCTCCCTCCGCTCCGATGGCGCCTTCGAGGCCTGGCTATTCACCATCGCCCGCAACGCTGTGGCCAGCCACTGGCGCAAGGAGAAGCCGGCCGCCAAGGCCCTGCACAGCGTCGCCTGGGAGTGGGAGCTCACCCAGCACCATCGCGACCCCGAACAGACCCTCCTGGAACGGGAGCAGATGGCGATCCTTATCTACCAAGTCCACCAGCTTTCCCAGCGAGAGCAAGAGATCCTCTCTCTGAAGTTCGACGCCGAACTAACCAATCAGCACATCGCCCGCGTCATGGGCACCAGCGAGGTCAACGTACGGGTCACCCTTTACCGGGCGCTTCACAAGCTCCGAGATAGAATGAAGAGTGTGCCGCAATGAAAGAAGAAGAGCAGGCCAAGAGAATTTGCGACGCCATCGACGCCCTCCTCCGCGGCGAAGAGCCCGAGATGGAGCTCGATGACCAGGAGCTTATTGAGCTCCTGCGCATCGCCCGCTTGCGCCACCGGGCCGGTCAGGCTCTGGCTGATGTCGGTCTCACTTACCAGGAGCTCCTGCGGCGTGTCCTCCAGGCCCGTATGGTAGCCCGCCAGATGGAGCACGGCGGTGACAAGGTTGAGGATCCGCCCCCAGAAGTGATCAGCATCATGGAAGAAGACCCGGGCACCTTCCTCGACCCCTTGGACCCCGGCTATGGCAAGCTTATCAACTTCCTGGACTTCCAGCCCGGGACGGCGCGCACTGCTCCCGCCGTCCCGACCACGACCCACCAGACCCGACCGAAAACGCGCACCCTCATTCGCCACTGGGCTCGCCGCAGCGACCGAACCTCCAAGAAGGCGGAAGCCCTCTCCGTCGCCCTCGACCGTGTCGTCTCCAGCCGAAAGCGCAACATCTCCGTCGGCGACCCCGACATCGACGAGCTGATACAGGTGGCCCAGCTGCGTCGCTTCGTCGGCCAAAGCCTGGCTGCCGCCGGCAGCCCTTACAAGAGACGGCTCTGGACAGTCCTGCGCATGCGCTTGGCTACCTCCCTGCGCCGCCAGTCCTACGCTGCCCAGCAGCCTTCCCTCATCGCCGCCGTTGGCCGTCTGTCGTGGCAGCGGGCGGCAGCAGCGGCCGCTGCCGTAGCCTTGCTTCTAGCTGCCCTGGGGCCCCTACCAACCACAGGCTTCGCCGATCATCCCATAACCCATCTCCTGAGCTTCGTGGAGCAACACGTGGGCGTGGAAGAGGTGGATGGGCCGCCTCCCACCGAGGTGCCCGTGACGGCCGCTGAGGAGCTTATTGCACCAGAAGAAGCCGCAGATCTCCTCGGTCTTGCCGTTCGCCAGCCTTCCTATCTGCCCGAGGGCTTCCAACTGGCTCGCTCAAGCTATTACTCTCAGAGCGTCACCACCCCCGAACAGGGCACATTCCTCCTTACCTACACCATCGGCGGCGTTGAGCCCGAGACCCTTGTCGATGCAGAAGCGCCCCGTTTCTTCATATACCAGGACAGAGCGTCCCCTGACAGCATGGCCGTCATGAATGGCCAGGCCGAGGATGTGCTTATCGGCGATTCCCTGCCCGGCAGCTATGCTCGCTACCTCTGGGTCCCGGGGGAACAAGGGACCCTCGAGAGCGCCGACCCGAATGCCGAAAGCCTCTTCTTCGAGGACGACGACGTTCGCGTCATCATCACCTACATCAACGGCGATCAAGAAAAAGAAGAACTCATACGCATCGCTGAGTCGATGCTGAACCAATAGAGATATTCGGGGCACCTCGCCCCAACAGGCTCAGGACGGACGAAGGGGCGGCCAGCATGCTGGCCGCCCCTTCGGTTTATCTTCGCCTTTCGGCCTGTGCCCTTACTCCAAGTCCTCCCGCAGCCTTCTCTCCCTCATCATCTCGTACAGTAGATTCTCCACCACCATCAGTAGCAGAAGGACCGCTCGCTGCTGCCGTCGCGGCATACGCGCCAGGAACTGCAACAGGTCAGCATCAACCTTCTCGGCCAGAGCGAGACGATTCTCAGGGCCGTTGGCCATCACTCCTACCTTTGTTGACTGGACAGCCTGGAATCCTGACTGGCCGTTCCCTCTCCGCCACCTCCCCGCGTGTCCTCCACGCTGCTCGGCGTGTCCTCCGCACCGCTCCGTGTGCCCTCCACGCCCTTCCGCGTGTCCTCCACCAGGTGCTCCATGCCCTCCAGCAAAAGCAGCAAACGTCGTTGCCGGTTACGAGGCAGCCTGTTCAGGAAGCGCAGGAGGTCCGGGTCCACGTTGGCCTCGTATGCCTCGTAGACCCGCTTCAGAGTGCGCACCGTGGGATAGCCGGCCGCCTCGAACAGATCGTCGGGGTCAACGTGTATGGCCTGAGCAACCCTCAGGATGACAGCCGCACTGGGGTTCCGCACGTCCCCGTTCTCCAACTGAGATAGATAACCCTGGCTCACAGCAGCCTCGCCGGCTACCTGACCCTGAGTAACACCTATCTCCTCCCGCAGCTCCCGAATCCTTTTGCCGAGCTCCATATTCACACCGCCTCTATCTGCGTGCTGACATTCTGAACCTTTTTCTTAAACTTGTCAATACAACCCTTGACAGTAACTCGATATTGATATATTAATAAGGTGATTTGGAATCGTCTTTCGAGAATGGCATAGACCATATGTTCCATACCCTACCCGAAAGGAGGTGGTCGGGAAGGTGACTGGCAAAGCTGATAAGCTCTGCCGCGCCATCGACGACCTTCTCCTCTCTCGTCCTCATAAGACCTTAGTGGTAGAGCCCGAGGTGCAAGAGTTGCTCCGCGTTGCCCAACTCCGCCGCGAGACCGGCTGCAGGATCGCTGCCATTGGCGCCTCTCGGCAGGAGGAATGCTGGCAACGCCTGGAAGCAACTCTGCGGACCCGATAGCCCCGGCCCTATCGGCCGTAACCGGCCAAAGGAGGTAACAACCCATGAGGAAATGGCGAAATCCGCTCCTGCTTCTGGTAGCAGTCATTACCCTCCTAGCGATCGCTGGCGGAGCCCTTCTGCTCCAGTCCGCGGACGAGGCTGAAGCCCGGATTGTCTCCGGCGACTCCCTCTCCTGTAGCGCAGTGGGCGCTTCAGGCGATGCGCTCGTCGTCTCTCCTGACTCGACAGGAACTTCTCTCACAACCACTGATACTGCTGCCCTCTCAGCCCAGTGCTACTTCGCCGGCATCACCAGGTTCCCGAACGGTTGTGCTGGCCGAGATCTCTACGTTCTGAGATACCTCTGCTACACCCCAGAGAAAGGCTGGCATTACGTAAACTACGCCTACTGCCTGTAGCCCCACCATCGGACCAACTCTCTAGGACGACGGCAGGACTTCCTGCCGTCGTCCTACTCTTTCCCTTCTTCACAATCGTCTTCCACTGCTAGCCGGTCGCCCACAGCGGTGTCCGAGCGAGCCGCTGTGCCCGCTGTCACCTCCAGCACCTCCCGCGCCCCACGGCCTCCCAAGGCCAGGCGAAAAGGCCTAAGCGCCGGCGCCACCTTCACCACCCTCGCCTCCCTATCCAAAAAAATCACATCGATGGGAAAGCGCATGAACAAGGTCTGCACCGACGAGCACGGCGAAAGTAGCAGACCCTCCCCTTCCTCCAAGCGGCGCCGACCCATGAGGCCCACCAGCCGCGCCCAAAAGCTCTCCGCCTTGCGCGCCTGTCCGGCCACGGTCGTTCCCTTGCTGACGTTTACAATCCTGGCCACGGTGGGCACACGATATCACTGGCTTGGCAGAGCGTCCAGCCGCTGCCCCATGCTCTCCAGTAGCAGAAGTATGTAGCGCTGCTGATCCTGCGACAGGCCAGCCAGGAATCTCAGCAGGTCAGGATCAACCTTAGCCTGGTAGTTGTCGTTGGCTCTGCCAGCAACGCTCCTGACGGGCGTATAGCCAGCTGCATCCAGCAGCTCATGGGGATCGACATACAGGGCGCTCGCCAGGCGTAAGAGGATAGCCGCGCTGGGGTTCTTAACCTCTTCTCTCTCCAACTGGCAGAGGTAGCCCTGGCTCACCTGCGCGCAGCCGGCCAGTCGGGCCTGGCTCAGGTCCATCTGCTCCCGTAGTTCGCGGATTCGTCTGCCTAGCTTCATCTCCACGTCCTTCCGGCCCCCTACCCCATCATCTGCTCTCCTATGCGAATAACAGCCGGGCCCAAAATCACCAGCATAAAGGCGGGAAAGATGCACAAGACCAGCGGAAACATCATCTTGATCGGGGCTTCATGCGCCAATTGCTCCGCCCGCTGCCGTCGATGCGTCCGCATCTGGTCTGACTGCACCTTCAGCACATGGCCAATGCTCACCCCTAGCTGCTCCGCCTGGATGACCGCATTAACAAAAGAGATAAGTTCTTGCACCCCCGTGCGTTGGCCAAGGTCGCTCAGAGCGTCCCGCCGCAAGCGCCCCATCCCCACCTCCAGCAGCATCTGCGAAGTCTCCTTGGCCAACGGGCCCTTCATCTGCCCACTCACCTTGGCCAGCGCAGCATCCAGGCCCAGCCCCGCCTCGACGCAGGTAGTGATTAGGTCCATGGCATCGGGCAGGCTCTTGACGATCTTCCGCTGCCTCGACCGCACCGCTGACCTCAGCCAGAATCTGGGCAGCATGAAGCCGATGATACCCATCACCAGCAGGCCCAGAAATCCCTGAGCGCTCACTCCCCCCAGGGCAGCAAGCGCTACGATCGCCAGCCCCACAAACAAACCGGTACACACGGCCCAAAAGGTAACGAAGGTAGAGGCCGTCATAGTACTGCCACCCATAATCAGCGTTCTCTGAAGGCTGGCCATGAAGTTCGCCGGCAGCATCTTCGCTAGACTTCTGCCGAAACCATGAATAGTCGGGCGCAGTATCCTGTCACTGAAGGGCAGAACCAGTTCCGACACATCGCCCGTGGCCACCTGCTGTCGCAACGTCTCGATGCGCATCTCCGTTAGGCTCGCCCGCGGCCTCACAACGCCTACCACAAGCAGAGCCACAGCTCCGAAAACCATGAACGCAATAGTCAGTGCAAGCATCTTCTGTTACACCTCAAAAGACAGCAAAGAGCGAATCAGCACGATACCCAGGGTCTCCATCCCCACCGCCATGAGGAGCAAGATCTTGCCCACACTGTGAGTGAACAGAGGCAGCATGTAATCAGGGTTGATCGCGAGCATGATCCCGCCCACGAAGATGGGCAGACCGCCGATGATAAACCCCGTCATCCGCTGCTGAGAAGTGAGGGTCCTGATCTCTCCCCGAATGCGGTCCCGCTCCCTCATCGTGTACGCCACGTTGTCCAAGGTCTGCGCCAGATTACCCCCTACCGATTTCTGAATAGTGATGGCGGTAACCACCATCTCCATATCGGGGCTCGCGATGCGCTCGGCCAGAGCCTCGATAGCGGCCTCAGCCCCGGCGCCCAGGTTCGCCTCCTGGATCATGCGCTTGATCTCATCGGCCAGCGGAGGCCCTAGCTGGCGGCTCGCGTATTCGAAGCTCTGCAGCAACCCATATCCCGATTTCATGGAGTTGGACACCAGGTTGAGCATCTCTTCCAGCTGACCGTTGATCTTAGC
>Ga0315539_1003942_pt1 | contig 10296 bp, 7 predicted proteins | sample SalMarSW160150MG_FD_203097 | JGI IMG/M metagenome (GOLD analysis project Ga0315539, IMG submission 203097) | Salt marsh sediment microbial communities from the Plum Island Ecosystem LTER, Massachusetts, United States - Salt Marsh Sediment SW1601-150 ... | reverse complement strand
CAAAGGTGAGAAACCGAAGTGGCTGATACAACCTATATTAAGAGAGTAGTAGAGCCGTGGGTCAGGGACAACTGGCTACAGGGGAGACATGGCCAAACTTTTCAAAGTCAGATGATGCCTCTCACTGGAATTGGCGGAACTGACCCTGGTCAGCACGAGTTTGATGCCGTGTCGAAAGATGGCTCGATAATAGCGGCGATTAAGGGCCACTCGTTCAAGACGGCGGGCGGCAACCTCCCTTCCGCCAAGTTTGCCAGCTTGTACCAAGAGCTTTACTTCCTGTCTTTGGTTAAGGCAAAAGAGAGGCTGCTCATACTCACCAACCAAGAAATGTACGATGATTTTGTGAAAAGAAGCAAGGGAAAAGTGGCTGATGGGATTGAATTGGTCTATTGCGAACTTCCGGAGGCCATGCGGCGCCAAGTGGCGACCGTAGGCAAGAAAGCAAGCGATGAAATGGGCAGGTGAGCGCTCGTCATTTTAGGTTAGCAAGGTAGACGCCAATACACCAAGTCAAACAGAGTTGTGCTAACAAAACCGAGTTTTGGTTAGTGAGTGCTGAACAAAGGGCCGATGACGACTAGATAGAGTTCCGCGTCAGAAGGATGAAGCAATCCGTAAAGACTTGCTCGTAGGAACAGCATAATTGTGGATAGCACAAAAAAGTGTCCCGAGCAACCTCCCCTTGTTTGGTTTCCTCCCCTCGTCCTTTCGGCTTCCGCCTACTCAGTCTCGGTTCTTCGTCCACCAACTTCGCGTTCAGCTACTCGGGACAACCTTAGTAATACCACATCCGTCAATAATTTGTCAAATTTTCGTTCCGAAGCCCTGAAATGGACATTAGTTGATACTTATATGACCAGCAAATACACATTCTCCTATAACTAAGCTCCTTTCTCTGCATTGCACAAAAGTCAGGAATGTGCAGTGACAGTTCAGTGCATCACCTTGGGCTCCAAAGTGCGGTGCTGGCTTGAAACGTGTGAATTTTTTCCTTTATTCTGGCTGACTATTGCGGATAAAGGCTAACGAGCTTCCGTGACTTTCATTCTGTCGCAAATGCGAGCAGCTTACTTGTATCTCTCCCCCGTCTTCCAGTATTTTACCTGTATTCTCTTGGTAGGAACACCGGGCTCATCTGCAACTAAGACTTGATTTAACGGGAGTTGTTTTACCCTTTCCTTGATATATCGCCTCTCGTCCTCAGTGAGGATAGTAAACGTAGAGAGCACTAGGTCATCAAGTTCGCTTTGAATACTATCCAGCCTTTGCGACAGCGCTGGCTTCCTTTGTGTCCAAAGCTCCATCTGTTCCAATGCTGCCACGCAAGCCCCCGTATTCTTGGGTACAGGAAAGGTTTCTAAGTCCTTTTTGGAGAGCGATTCTTTACCCTCAAGGCTAGCCTTGGCAACCATATACTGAAGAATGGCTGGTTCTCCTTTAACTTTTCCCAATTTACTACTGGTCAGTTCACCGTCGTCGGAGAGTTGGGCGGTCTCAATTTCTATCTCGGCAAAGTAACCACTCAGGTCGCATTTTGGGCTATAAGCAAACGGTATCAAGTCCTTTCCGACAAGAGAGCCTACCTGCTTTAATATATCCTTATCACCATTTACCATTTCCTTGGCTACCTCATGCGCTCTCAGCGATAGCATATCCAGACGACTGCGAATGGCCTCATCCTTGTAAATGAGTTCAGGGGTAGGCAATCCACCGATTACGCTGGCGTAAATGTGAGAGTATGCTTTCTGTATTACACCTGCTCTAAGCATTAGAAATGCATAGTAACGAATAGGAAGGCTATTTACTAGAGCAGCTATAACAAACGGGAAGCTATTGAGTTCCTTGAGAGGAGAGCGTATCACCATCACTGTATTTCTAGCAAGGTAGATGCCGTTGCTACCATCGTCCACTGCCGCCTGGGTCGTAAGGGATATTAGCCTTGTTAGTACTTTAGGAGCCTTGAAGAACTCTACTGTTTTTGCGGCCTCAATAAGTTTTGGCTGATAGTCAATGTATTTTCCTTGCCATTCTATAGAATAGGATTTAATCTCTCTGCCATCCAAGAGGGGATATGGATTCTCGAGGCTTGATACGTCATCACTGATTAATTCCCTGTGCCCTGCTCTAGGACCCATTTCTATACCGTAGTATCCGTTGATACTGCTGGGTACTGTGCGCATCTTCTCAAGGATAGGCACATCTCCCTCTCGCACTTCAACTCTCCAGGAATTGTCTGGGGCTAGAGCCAGCCACCTGTCCTGTTCAATATGAGTTATCTCGCCTTTGTCCTGGTCAAGGTCTTCTAGAGAGGAAATGCCGTGCACAAGAGCAACCTTATGCCCAGGGGGTGGAGGAGCTTTCTTCAAAAAGAGCAGTATCGGATTAACATTGGACACAAAAACTTCACACCACTCGAGTGGAACAACACGCTCAATCGTGTAACCAGAAAGAAACTTCCTCAACTTCTTATTGGCTCCAGCATCTGCCAAGCCTAAAGAGACAATAACCCCAAACTGGCCGTTATCGTCTTTTAGCCAGTCAATCGTCTTCCTCATGAAATAGGTGAAGATGTCGGCATTCATGGCTGCCACATCGTTAAAGACCTTACGATAGTGGTCTCTCGGCTCCTCCGGAAGGCGCTCATTCCTGACATAGGGCGGATTCATTACCAGACAGTCATACTCACCGAGTTTATCTCTGACTTGAATCGCCTCCTCAAGTTCAGCAAGCTGAACCAATGGGACGAATATGCTCCGTGTGGTTCCGCCAATCTGTGGATGGGGGATAGTACCGAGTAGTGAGTCAATAGTATATATTGGTAGACGACTCAGGCGAAATTCTGTGCCTTCCGCTTTAGCCTCCTCTTTAGCTTTTAGGTAAATATCCAAGATGAGAAAGAGAAGATTCAGTTCGGCGATATGAGTGGCAAAGGGGTTAATATCAAGACCGATAACCTGTTTCATTGCTCCCAGCCTGGCTTCCTCGCTAAGCCCCCGCTGCTTCAAATCATCCAACATGATATTGGCCGCCCTGACCAGAAAACCACCGGACCCACACGCCGGGTCTATAAGGGTGCCTTCGCCTCTCCAGCCGATATGTCTAAGTACATAGTCAATCACTTCCCTTGGTGTATAGAACTCACCGAGCTTCTTACGTTCTTTAGGCGGCAGGTATTCTTGGTAAAGGTCACCGAGGGTATCCCTGTCCACCTTAGACAGGTCAAAGGAATTGAGAAGAAACAGGATGTTTTCCAAGGTCTCGTTCAATTCTGAATTACCTTTGACATACCAGTCAAAGATACCCTCTTCAAAGAAGTGCTCATATATGTAACCGGCATCTTGGTAAGCCAGTCGGATTAAGTCCTGATAGTTCTCTTTGAGGTAGGTAACGAACCTTCTCCAGATACCGATGCCTCCATTGCTAATCTTGCGTTCTAGCAACCCCTTGTCCTCAGCAATGCGGACAAAGAGGATTCGGTTGAGGGCGGCATAAGTAATATCAGCAAGGTAAATGTCCAGCAGCTCTTGAGATTTGACATCCTTAGAATAGGGCTGTATCCGTTGAAAGGCAGGGAAGGAAGCTTCCATCACTTCGATAGAAGCCTTGTATTGTTGCTGGAGCCTGTTTCTCTCACCTTCGATAATGTCCAGTCGCTCCTTTCGCTCTTCATTGGTGATAGGTAAAGCTTGTAGAAACTCTGTCTGAGACTGAAGCTCAGTCAGCTTCTGCTGGTACTCTGAGTAGCGATTTTCATGTTCGGCCCATGCTTTTCTTAGATACCGAAGGAGCAGTCCGCCGCAAAGCTGAAGGGCAGTCACAAACTTGGCAAAACCATCGTCGGTATGCGCTGGTATATAGCAGTAGTCGAAACTACCTTCTCTGAACGGGACTAGATGGCCCTTCTGGAGCATGAAACCATAGGAAAGCTGCCAGAATGTGGCATTGTTTTCTATTTCCTTCTCAACTAAGGTGATGTCTTGGATATGATTCCCCTTTGGGGTAAAAACTCGGAGACGATGCGGAGATGCCAAGAGAAGAAAGGATTCGCCTCCCTGAAGGTAGCCTCTGGCTTGCTCCAAAGTGGCACCCTTATCCAAATCAGAATCTGAGATCTTTGTCTCGAAAACGATGTGAGAAATGTTGTCGTGACTGAGGATTCTTACGTCGGTGTGACCCTTCTCATTGCGTACAAGCTTGGATGGGTAACCAAGTCCCTTCTTTACAACACAGTCGATAAAGCAGCTCCTCCACTCAATCTCTCCCATATCTGGTTTAGAGCGGAGCTCGTTGTAGTAAACATCGAACCATTTTAGTTTAGCCATGATGCCGCTTTGTTCAGACCCCTCTCTCGTCCCAGTCTGGGGTAATTAAGACCTCACTGGTCCCACAAAACTCGTGTTTTCCACATTATACATTATGAAGAGGCCATGGGCTAGCATTGCTTAGCTTGGGGCTACAGCAGCCAATGAGTCACTGGTTGCTCCGCATTGAGACAGGAAGCTCGAATTGAACGAAACGTCAGAATGTATAGCAGCTGAATGTTTAGTGGAGGTTTTGCTATTAAGATCCTAGCCCAGTCTGGTGACCGTGACTAGTGATTCATCCAGGTATTCTCTAGTATACTGCTCTTCAATTGTAGTCACTATAAGCTGTGCGGGGGCCTCACGCTTACAAGACTGTAGCAGAAAATTAACTAGAGCCCACCGATTTCTAGAATCGAGATGCTCCAAAGGTTCGTCAAGAAGCATAAAGTCACTGTCTGAAAAATGCTTGCATAAGAGTATGTGGGTAAGAATCAGCAAAGCTGTTTTTTCACCCCCACTTAGCTGTGGGAACTTGAATGGGGTATCATACCGGTCATCTATTATAGCAAGCTCACACCTGTCGCCCATTTGAACCTTCACCGGTGTATTCATGAAGCGACTCCACATTGTGGAGAGTTCGTCCATCAAGGGAGCAAGCATGATACTTCGCTGTTTGGTTAGACTATCCTCCACTGATTCTAAGAAAGCGCGAGACAAAAACTCGATCTTTGTGGCAGACAGAAGTGAACTCTCTAGAGCATCTATTCTCTCGGGGGCAACCTTTTCCTGAATCCGCTGTTGCTTGGCTTTTAATTCTATCAATTGCGAATTTAGCTTAGTTACCTGTCCATTGAACCGATCAATATCTCGTGGGATTGCATCGGCTTTTTTTCTGAGACTTGCTATTCTCTTATCAACTTCCACACTTGTGATAGTTTCCAGCCCATACTTGAGAATATCCCTAATCTTTGATTGTAGCCCGACCACGATGTCGAGTTTCTTGCGATTGTCCTCTATTGCGCTTTCAATGTCCTTGGACTGCTTTTCCAATTCGCTAAGTTGCTTTTCAGAGCGCACAATGATCTGTCGGCACTCATCACCTATCTGCACCACCATATGCTCAGTCAAAGGACGTTTACAAACAGGGCAAATTCTTTTCTTCCCTACTGGGAAGGGTTCTTGAAGCATATCAATGATTGCTCCCTGTGACTTTGTTAATGCCAACAATTTACCGATATCTGTATAGAGTTCATGTCGTTTTGTGACAAGTGTCTTGTGTTCATTTTCAATCTGTTTGTGTATGTCCTTTAGTACTTGAGTAGGATCTTGCCTATCAGTGAAAAGAGTAAAGTGCTTCTGCCACTCATCCATGATTTCCGTAATCACAACTCGAGCATTCTGTAGTGATTCTACTTGTGACAAAAGTACGTCATGCTCTTTGCTAAGTTTGAGAATTCGGTTGGAAGCTGTCTGTTGCTCATCTGCAAGGGATTTTATCTCCTCAGAGAGATGGGCAAGGGCAATCTTGTCATCTTTAGTCACAATTTGAGCCCTGGCAACCTCACTCCGTAAGCGCTTGGACATATCGGAATATTTCCGAGAGAGGGTGTTGAAAACAGATTCAAGATTCTCCATAGAATCAATGCCTAGTACACTCTGGATGTGTGTCGCCAAACCTTCACCGGGCGGTCGATTGACATATTGATATGTTTCACCCTCAGTCAGAAACACACATCGGCCAAGAAAAACATCAGAGGCCTTGTATATTTCAAGCACTTTGTTCGTAACGGCCTGCCAACTTGTCGCAACTATCTTACCGTCAGCTTTCATGGACGCTCTTCTACTTGTACCAATTCGCCGCGTTATCTCGTATTGCTTGCCATCTGGTACAGAGAATGAGAGGTGTATTTCGCTATCTTTCTTTCGATCCCTGATTAGATTTCTATGATCGATTCCATGATAGCTCCCCATGAACTCTATAGTCCCTAGGAAGGCGTAACTAATAGCATCAAGTATGGATGTCTTACCTGTTCCATTAGGCCCAGTTATGAAATTGACCCCCTTTCCGAAAGAGAGTTCGATCTTTTCGTGTCCCTTCCAATTGGTGATGTGAACATCGCTAAGCATGCTATGTCCTTTGCAGGGTGCTACTATCAGGCAGCCAACTCTCGGAGCATTTCCTCAATGTATTCCGGTGTCAACTTCCTAATTCGGCTTTCATCAAAGATTCGCTTAAGATTATCAATATCCGATGCCGAAATAGACTGTACCACTTGCTTTCTGTCCGGATAGCGCCGCATCTCAGCTGTTGACTTCAACTTGTCCACATTCGCTTTTAGGGCCTCTATAAACAACTCGCGTGCGTCGTATCGGGGCCCCTTAGTGAGCACTATCTCTGCAGCCTTAGACCAATCAGGTCTGTGTCTTTCGAATGCATGCATTACTGCCTCACGTAACGGTTCGAGTAAAGACACTTCGAGGGATACCTCTGCTGGTCCGGACAGATACCTCTGTATTCGAGGAAAATCCAGTGCGAGAGTCGGCAGGTCTGCATTTACCCAAGTAATTAGGATTTCCTCTGTCTTTGCATTGTTCGATAATACCGTATGATATCGTTCAATGTCTTGCCTTAACCAAGACATCTTTTTGTCTTTTTGGTACTTCACTTCGAGTTGAAGCTCGACATTTTCCTTTCTTAGGATGAAATCGAGTGCAGATGCAGGCTTTTCTTGCTTTGATAACCCCAACTCATAGCGTTCCACAAGATCGGGCTCCAATATTTGTATCCCCTGCCCCTCTAGTTCTGAAAGTACAGAGCGTACCTTTATGAAGGCAAACAACTGGCTTCTCATTTCAGCCGCATCGGCAGTCGTACTTCTAGCCGCAAGTTCATCAAGAAACTGAGTGATGTCTAGTCCTTTCCCCTCTTCTTTATCCATTGTTGATGGCCTCCGTTTTCTGTGAATCACCACCCAAGATTGTCTCTACAAGTCTATTAATTTGCCTTTGTTATTAATCGAGACCTCCATAGCATGTATAGCCTTGGAAATCCGCCGATAAAGGTTAGTCCTACCCGATTGATTCAATGACTTGATTTTTCTTTCTATGTGAGGGAAAAGCCATGCATTCCACAAGGCCATATATTTGTCGGACATACAACTGCAGCAGTCGTGAGCAAGAGTAACAAAATCGGTATAACCACGCAACATCAGGTTATCAGTCCTATAATTGGTCCCCTGCACTGGAAATCCCCCCAGTTGAACAAGCACAATCCATGGTCCGTAGAAGTCGGGGTCGTCAGTTATTATGACTGAGCGGCTTCCATTTTGGCTAAGTTTACAAGCAACTAGCATCAAGGAGGTGTCACGGTTATCAAGGCGCAAACCATGACTCCTCAACAATTGCTGCAGTTCCACAATTTCAGAATTTGAGGTCTCAACTGGAACATGAATGCAGTCAAATACTATCTGCTGCAATATTCCCACTTCGTTCTTAGAATAGACGCTCTGTGAGCGATCCGCTGGATGAGCACTGCCTCTTAGACTCCCTACATCGAGTTCATCTGACAAGACTTGGGCAGATATATACAACTGGCCATCACAACTACACTTCTTGATCAGGTCTAGGTTGGATCTAAGCTCCGATTGTACGTGTGGCAGCTTCTGTGCCCAAGACTTATCACCGTGTCTTTCACCAATCATCTGTATCGTTCCCCCCAACACATATCGAACAACATTTGCATCAACTACAAGTTTGCCCCAGTTAGGACAATCTGCATTGGTGCACGTGTCCATACCGATGATTATATCACCATTAATCTTCGAATTGCCCAAATGGTGGCCACCTTGTGAGAATCGGGTATGAAAGTGGAAATACAGTGGTTAACAAAAATATCTTGTTGTTATCAGAAGTGCACATTAAGCCAAATTGTGCCCTCAAGATTTAGTTCGCGGTTCCACTTGAGTTTCCACTTGCATCCAGTTTGGTATCCACTCGATTCGGTTCTAGGTTTTAGTTCTGGTTTTGGCTCTAGGTTTAAACTGCTAGTTTCTGAGTCATAGCTTCTAACTTAGAACTCGTGGCTGACAGCTAACAATCCGTGACTTGGGATTTAGGAATCTAAGTCCCTTGTTCCAATACAAAATCCTAGAGACTGCACAACACATCGAAGACTGACTCAACAATTCTGACAATTATGCAATGCAGAGAAAGGAGCTTAGTTATAGGAGAATGTGTATTTGCTGGTCATTTAAGTATCAACTAATGCCCATTTCAGGGCTCCGGAACGAAAATTTGACAAACTATTGACGGATGTGGTAGTAATAAGGTTGTCCCAAGCAGCCGAACAGGAAGTTGGTGGACGAAGAACCGAGACTGACTAGGCGGAAGTCGAAAGGTTGAGGAGAGGAAACCAAAGAAGGGGAGGTTGCTTGGGGCACTTTTTTGTGCCATCCACAGCTATTCGTGCTTCCTACGAGCAAGTAACACCTAATCCGCGAAAGGGGATTACGCTTTCCTGACTTCAGCTTGAGCGTAAGTCAGTGACAGTAAAGGGCACTATCGGATACGCGAAAATGGTAATTGACTGCGCCCGCTACTTGGCTTATTATGGATATCACTGAGCGCTTATGAAAGCAACGTTTTTGATTTGCTGTATTCTCGCTTTAGCCTTAGTCGGCTTATCGTGCGCCCCAGAGGCTACATTGGAGATTTCTATAACTGAAATAGATAATGGGGTCATGATTGAGAATGTAGGTAATGTTGATTGCCTTGTTTTTGTCAGTTCGCCCGAGGGTGAGCAGCAGTTTGAACTAGCTGTCGGCCAAAGTGTAACGGTTAGTGATATATCACAGCCCATTGAGGTTTCAGCGGTTACCTTGTAGGACTAGCTAAGCTATGTGGATTTGGAGTGGGGAACGGTGATTTTTCAGCCCAGCATCTGATATTGTACCTTCTGACGGATTGTCTACCCTTCTATATGCCTCTGGTGTTTCATTAAGCGATGTAGCCAAGAAGCCGAAGCCGTCAGCCAAGTACCGTCAAAACAGCATCTGGCTTCGCTACTTTGCACTCTTCGCTAGAGTATTGAGCAGATGTGGTAGTAATCTAATTCTGTTTATCTTTCCGCATCCTCTCCAGCTCTTCGAAAACATCGGTGAGTTCTTTTCTAGCCTTTCCCAGCGTTTCATTCATTGACTTTATCAGGGCGGCAGCCTCACGTGCATCATACGCTATCTTGTCTATAGGAGTTTCCGACCGATCAAGCCGTTGCAATATTTCATGTAAACGTTTGTCCTTTTCCTCATAGGTCATCTTATCAATATCAGAATCCATGGCTACCTCCTCTTGATTACGACACTGGTTGCAGTCCCGTCGGTAAACTGTGTTTCTACAGAGTCATCTTCCTTTAGTTGCGTTACGCTCTTCAGAATCTGACCACGATTATCTCTGGTAATAGTATATCCTCGTTTCAACACTTGTTCCGGTAACATCGCGTCAAGGTGTTTCCTTTTATCATTCAAACTCGCCTGTTTAGCAGCTAGAATTTGCAGGTATCTCGAAAGCTGGAGGCGCTCGCATCGCTCCTTAAAGCTCTCCTGCTTTGTATCGAGTAACCAAGCACTATGGTCGTGGAGCCTTTGTCCCTTTCCCTCAATATTTGCCTTTTCCGTTATGAATACTCGTTCAAACGATGACCTTGCTCCCAGTATACTCTTATCCAATTGGGTAGAGGCTAGCTCAAATTGCTTTCGAAATCCCATCATGGCACCATGGATAATTCTCTGCATCAATTGTTCTTGAGTTGCCACGCGCCTATCTACGATATGCTGCAGTTGATCACCAGCAGTTTTGAGTGTAATTACTAGTTCCTGAATTCTCTTTACTAATTCCTCTGCTACTGCCGTTGGCGTCTTAAAGCTCGTATGGGCGATAAAATCGAGAACTCCGATATCAATCTCGTGGCCAATACCTACCCAAACGGGGATGG
>Ga0315539_1003941_pt1 | contig 10297 bp, 10 predicted proteins | sample SalMarSW160150MG_FD_203097 | JGI IMG/M metagenome (GOLD analysis project Ga0315539, IMG submission 203097) | Salt marsh sediment microbial communities from the Plum Island Ecosystem LTER, Massachusetts, United States - Salt Marsh Sediment SW1601-150 ... | reverse complement strand
TGTCACTGGAATTGACAGATACGGCGGGTCTGGATGAAAAACCGCCGGACGCTCCGGGTAATATCGAAAAAGCCGCCCGGAAAAAAGCCCTTGAAACACTCGAGCAGGCGGATTTGGTTCTGCTGGTGCTTGACAGCAGCCAAAGCGAGAAACTTGACGACCAATTCATTCAAAAATTCGCCAATAAAAAAACCATAACTATTCTCAATAAATGCGACCTGCCGGCAAAATTCGACACAGACAAACTGCCGGACTTTTTATCGAACACGGTAAAAATAAGCGCCAAAACCAGTGATGGAATCGACAAGCTAACAGAGAAAATCCTGCAAACAACCGGGACGGCCGAGTTCGATCTACAAAACGCCGTTTGCTTCACAGACCGCCAAGTTAATCTCATCAGACAACTTACAACCATCAAATCGAAAGAGCAGGCCGCTTCTATCATAACAGAGTTGTTAAACGGCCGAGTTTATGTATAATCATATCCATGACCCCAACCAATCAAAATTTGACGCCTGCGATGAAGCAGTTTCACAAATTCAAGCAACTGCATCCGGACTGTATTTTGTTTTTTCGCATGGGCGATTTCTACGAGACCTTTTACGAAGACGCAAAAACATGCTCGAAGGTCCTTGGCCTGACGCTGACCAGCCGGAACAAAGGCGCTAATCCCATCCCGTTGGCCGGAGTGCCGTATCACGCAGTCGAAGGATACCTGAAAAAAATGCTGCAGGCCGGCTATAAAGTCGCCGTCTGCGAGCAGGTGGAAGACCCGAAAACGGCAAAGGGCGTCGTCAAACGTGACGTTGTGCGAATCGTCACCCCCGGAACATTGACCGACGATATTTTATTGAATTCCAAAGAAGATAATTTCCTTTGTGCAGTCAGCTTAGGGACAAGAAGCCGTGCCGCCATCAGTTGGGTGGATATTTCCACCGGTCATTTTTTCATCCAGCAATTATCGGAGGAAAAACTAGTCGACGAACTGTTGCGACTGTCTCCGGCCGAGTGCCTGCTCGCCGACAGACGCGGAGAATTATTCGAGGCCGAGACAAAAAAACTAATAAGGGACATCACACAACTAACCAAAGCTATCATAACCGAACGTCCCGCCTGGTATTTCGATCCCTACCAGGCAAGGCAGCGTTTGTTGAAGCACTTCGGCACGGCCACTCTCGAAGGCTTCGGCATATCCGACGATGACGATGTATTGATCGCTCCGGCCGGGGCTATTATCGAATATCTCAACGAAACTCAGAAAACCACGCTCGGCCACATCCGGAATTTGAAAAAAATCGACCGCCGGGACTATTTGCAAATCGACCCGGCCTCCTTACGCAGCCTGGAAATCATGCAGACCATTCGCACGGAAAGCAGCAAAGGCTCGCTTCTGGACAGCCTCGATGAAACCATCACCGGTATGGGGGGCCGGTTGTTCCGGAACTGGCTGTGCATGCCGCTGTGCGATATCAAGGCCATCGAACAACGTCAGGATGCCATCGAAGAAGTGAAAGATTCCGAGACCGAACTGACGGAGGTTCGCAGACTTCTGGCAAACATATCCGACACCGAGCGAATTGCCGCCCGTATAAGTACGTTCAGGGCGACTCCCCGTGATTTAGTCTCCCTTGCAGGGACGCTGCGGCAAATACCCCACTTGCGAAAGGTTCTGGGACAATTTCGATGTGATTTATTTGTGCATTTGTCCGGTCAGTGCGATAGCATGGACGAATTGGCGGATTTACTCGAAGCCGCAATTGAGCCGGAGCCGCCCTCGCACCTACGCGACGGCGGCGTGATACGGACAGGCTTTTCCGAAGAGCTTGACCGGCTGCGGTCGATTTCCAAAGACGGTCGGACATGGCTTAAAAACTTCCAGAAAAATCAAATCGAGCGGACCGGCATTGCAAATCTGAAAATCGGATTCAACAAAGTCTTCGGCTACTATATCGAAGTCAACCATTCATCGGCCGATAAAGTCCCCGCCGATTATATCCGCAAGCAGACAATAAAAAACGCCGAACGATATATCACCGAGGAATTAAAAGAGTATGAGACGCAGGCCCTCAGCGCCGAGGAAAAAGCAATAGAATTAGAGCAGCAGCTTTACGACCAGCTCCGCCGACAGTGCACACAATACATCAGCCGCCTGCAAGAGCTTGCCCAGACCATCGCACAATGTGATTGTCTTATGGCGATGGCGTATTTAGCCAAGCGGCGAAATTACACCCGCCCAAAAATATCCGACGACGGCCGGCTGATTATCCACGAAGGAAAACATCCGGTGTTGGCTGAAACACTTGGGCCGGAGTTTGTCCCGAACGACGCCGAACTGGGCAACGGCGCCGGCGAAATTCTTGTTATCACCGGCCCGAATATGAGCGGCAAAAGCACTTATATCAGGCAGGTCGCCCTGATGGTTTTAATGGCACAGACAGGTTCGTTCATACCGGCGAAAAATGCCGAAATTGGTCTGGTCGATAGGATTTTCACCCGCGTGGGTGCCTCCGACGAGCTGGTCCGGGGCCAGTCAACCTTCATGGTAGAAATGACCGAAACCGCCAATATTATCAACAACGCAACCGACAAATCTCTTGTAATTCTCGACGAAGTCGGACGCGGTACAAGCACTTACGACGGGCTGTCACTTGCCTGGGCGATAACCGAGCATATCGCGAACAAAATAAAATGCCGCACGCTTTTCGCCACACATTATCACGAGTTGACCGAATTAGCCGAGCTGTTTTCCAATATCAAGAACTGTAACGTGGCCGTCCGCGAGTGGATGGACGAGGTGGTCTTTTTACACAAAATCATACCAGGCGGAACCGATAAAAGCTACGGCATTCACGTCGCAAAATTAGCCGGCGTTCCGAAATCGATCCTGGAACGCAGCAAAGAAATCCTGGAAGAGCTTGAAAGCACTTTCCAGAGAGAAGCCACCGGCGAACATTTATCCCGACATAAAACAAAAGAGCCGGACAAAAATACTCTTTTCGTCCAGAAACATAAAAGCATTTTAGATAAACTCGCATCAACAGATGTCAACAAGCTAACACCGATAGATGCGATAAATTTATTGAATCAAATAAAACAACAAATCGATGAAACGTAAAGCTAAAAAGCCTATACAAAAGTCAAAAATATCCGACAGCGATTTATGCAAAGCCGTTAAACAAAAAGCCAACATCAGGGACGTCTGTATAATCTCGCCGTCGGATGTGGAAACTGCCGCATGGGTGCGATTGAAGTGCCGGTTCGGATGTGAAGGTTATGGTCAGTGCTTGGTTTGCCCACCATATACACCGACGCCGCAGCAGATGCGTGAAGTGCTGGATTCGTACACCAGAGCTATCCTGATACATTTTACGCCGGAGGCCCACGTAAAAGCCACGGTAGCCAAGCTTGAACGGGAAATCTTTCTTCGGGGTGCCTGGAAGGTTTTCGCACTCGGGGCCGGGTCATGCGATTTCTGTAAAACATGCAAGGTGGATGAACTTTGGTGCCGGCACTCGAGGCGTGCCCGGCCGTCGATGGAAGCGTGCGGAATCGATGTCTTTTCCACAGTGAAAAAGGCCGGCCTTCCCATCGAGGTCGTTAAAACCACGAAGCAGTGCCCCAACTTTTACGGATTGATACTGATTGATTAGTTTGTTCTAATATATATAATTTCAAATGCGGGAAATCATTAAAAGCATCCCGTTATGTGTTGTTATTGAATACAAAAAATGATTTTATCAATAAAGGGGAAAAGCCATGAAAACAATCCTGAAATCAAAAATATTTGTCCTGCTGGGACTTTTATTGATTCTGTTCGGCTGCTCGCAGGTCGAAATAACCGGCAGGAAACAGCTCAATCTTGTCCCCGATTCGATGATGAATTCGATGAGCTTCCAAAACTACGGCGAATTCCTCTCCCAGAACAAGCTAAGTACGAACGTCGAGCAAACACAAATGGTCAAACGCGTCGGCAGCAGAATTCAACAGGCCGTCGAAAAGTATTGCACGGACAACTGCATAGAAGACCGGCTCGTGGGCTACGAATGGGAATTTAATCTCGTCGAAGACCCGAACGTCAACGCCTGGTGCATGCCGGGCGGCAAAGTCGTTGTCTATACCGGTCTTTTGCCGGTGACCCAGACAGAAGCGGGCCTGGCTGTTGTCGTGGGCCATGAGATCGCACACGCATTCGCCAAGCACGGCGCAGAAAGGATGACGCAGGGTCTTATTGTCGATATGGGCAGTATGGCCTTATCGAAGGCACTCGAAGAACGCCCCGAACAAACCAGGAATCTTTTTATGACCTCATATGGCATAGGCTCACAGGTCGGAATATTGCTGCCGTATAGCAGAGTCCACGAAAGCGAGGCGGACCATCTCGGTTTAATTTTTATGGCGATGGCCGGATACGACCCGCACGAGGCAGTGACTTTCTGGCAGAGAATGACCGAGGCAAACAAAGGCTCACAACCTTGGGAAATCCTGAGCACACACCCCGCCAACGAAACCAGAATCCAAAATATAAAAAGTCTCCTCCCCGAGGCTATGCAATATTACAAACAACCTTAAAAATAATAAGGATCATTAGTCAACTTATCTTTGAAAAATATAGGAAGTTATGGTTAATTTACTTCCCTTTATGGAGAAGCATCTTATTTTTCTAACTTCACCAGATGTGCTTTAAGGAATTTCTCTATGGCTTTAACGGTTTCGTCTTTTACTGTTCGAGGGCTTTGGGCAACCCAAATCGTGAAGTTATACAACTCCTGAGTATCAACCTTGAGCCACTTGCCGTTCCTGTATAGAAACACGAACAAAGTTGTCATAGCAATGCGCTTATTGCCGTTTTGAAATGGATGATTTTTAATGAGAAGATAAAAAAGTATCGCCGCCTTGGCGATAAGCGTCGAATAGAGAGACTTTTTGGCAAACTTCTGAAAGGGTGTTGCTAAGCAACTTTCAAGAACATTTGGAAATCGGCTGGAGAAATCTGGAATTGGTTCATCAAAGGCCAACATTTCTCTGGCTAACTGGAAAGCGATATACTCCACCTCTTTAATTGTTAAAATCTTCACTACTATGAACCTAATAATTTCAGTACGCTACCATATTCTCTAACTGTTTTTTCCACAGCGAGATCAATTTCCTTTTTATCTTTCTCGCTAAGTTTACGGCCCATTATTTCGCTTATTTGGCTTTGGGGAATTGCGAAAGTTCTCCCGATCTTTACCGCCTTAATTTGCCCCTTCCTGACCTTGTTATAGACAGCGATTCTACTTATGCCCAACACATTGGCCAGTTGTGGGATAGTAATATAATCATTTTTCTTCATGACTAAACATCTTTCTATATTTGTAACCTATTGCATACCAAACGCTTATAATTCAATATATCTGTTAACTCAATGGTTATATATTAACCCATGTTAACCTAATCATTAAATGTTAACATAAAACCACCAAGATAACAACGAAAATCTTAAAAAACTGAAATCACAATAAATGTGTATGCAGTGTAAAACCAATAATTAATTACACTATCTTTGTGATTACCATACAAGGGATCACATCGTAAAAAAACTATTTTAGGGATTCGATGCGGATAATTCTGGGATCTTTTTCGGTGACAATCAGGCTCCTTTGTCTGGATGTATCAGCGCCGAAATACTGAAAGCATCCGACCAATAAATAATTTATAGTCCTGCGAAAATCTTCGCCGCTCGTGCTTATCATCGCTTCGCCGACCCAGACAACTTTTTCCCCGGCCAGGGCGGTGTTGGGATCGCGGGCAAAAACTTTAATTCCGAGCCGCTGGTCGTAATACGTATCGTAATAGGGAACATAAGTCGTGTAACCGAAATGATAACCACTCCAATACTCACCGTGAAAACCCATATACGGACGATAGAACGGCGTAAAACCTGATGTTTGATGCGAATCCATTGACGCCTGGAAAGTAAGCCGATAGTCGGATTTGTTAAGGTCCGCAGCCGGGACATATTCATACCACTTCAGAAGCTCCTCTATCCTTGCTTTGATTTCTTTGTTAAAGATGGGATTCTCGGAATTCGGGTCCACAGAGACATAAAACGATGACTTTTGTTTGATCTGGTCGATTTCGGAAAATCCGTTTACATGCACCCTGTATCCTGAAGTGCAGCCGGATACGCAAAGCGATACGGCGAATAAAATCAAACTTAGATTTTTCATTTTATATTCCCTTCAAATTTATTCCTTAAAAGTATCATTCATATTAAAAATAATACCAGATTTTTATATTTTTTCTGCGGCGGAGGAGCCGGCAAGAGCGCCGGTTGACCAGCATATCTGGAGGTTGTATCCGCCACAGGGACCATCGACATCGATAACTTCGCCGGCAAAAAATAAACCGGGACATATTTTAGATTCCATCGTTTCCGGATCAATCTCAGCAACATCAATACCGCCGCGAGTCACTGTCGCCTCGGCAATCGGCCCGGTACGAACAATTGAAAGCGGCAAAGCCTTGACGAGTTTAACCAGCTTTTTACGCATATCTTTTTTCAACTCCCCGGCCGGAAGCTGCTCGTCACAACCGGAAAGCTCACACACAAGAGTCGAAAGGCGCTTCGGCAGGAATCCCGCTAAAATATTAACCACTTTCTTTTTGGGATTCACCCCGATACATTCGATAATACGGCTCTCAAGCTCCGCCTGTTCAAAACGCCGGTCCATATCCAGCACGATTTCGATCGGTTTATCTTTAGCAGGCAGATAGTCGGTCAGGTATCGGCTTATATCCTGTGCCGCAGAGCCGCCCAAACCGTCATCGGTAAAAACCAGCGTCCCTTCGGCAGTAATTTTCCTGTTATTGAGACGCGTCGTAATCCGGACATTTTCCAATGCGGTTCCCGCAAGTCGCCCCGGCCAGGTTTCGAGAGTTACGAGCGGGACTAATGCTGCTTTAGTTTCAATAATACGATGTCCGAATTGCCGTGCAAACCGATAGCCATCCCCTGTGCAGCCTGTCCTCGGCCATGAAAGGCCACCGGTAGCGATAATAAGCCTTTCGGTACAGATGCGTTCCGTTCCGGCAAGAACGATAAACATCCCATCTCCTTTTGTAATACCATTGACACATTTACCGAACAAAAATTTCACGCCGAGGTTTTTTGCCCTTTTAAAAAGAACATCCCTTACATCGGCAGCACTATCAGTAGCAGGAAAGACGCAGCCGTCTATTTCAATCTTTGTCGGCACACCAAGACCGGCAAAAAATTCCCGCACGTTGCGCGGTGAAAATTCATAAAGACAGAAACTCAAGAATCTTCCCCTATCGTCGAATTTACGAACAAGCTCCCGCGGTTCGGCTTCGTGTGTCAAATTACATCGACCTCCTCCCGTTAGAAGCAGTTTTCGTCCGGGACTCGAATTTGCCTCGATTACGATGGTATCGGCTCCCGAATCGGCGGAGAAAATCGCCGCCATCAAGCCGGCCGGTCCCGCTCCGATGATGCATACCTTTGTTTTCATATAATTCTACGCCTTCAACAAGGTTTTTTGTAAATCTAACCTGTTGATACTTCCCTGTCAAACACTCGTATATTCACTATTTATTCCGAAGTAATAAACATATTCGATACAAAGAAAATGTATATGCGAAAAAACCCGATAAAACAGATTATAATAGATTTAAGACCGACATATTTATTAAGACCCCACAGCAAAATAAAAAAAATTATACTTTCCGTATGTTTTTACTGAGGGACTTTGCCGATTTAATCGAAAATATAATAGTCGAATATATTGTTCGGATTCCAATTGAATTTGACAAAGTAATACAGCGGGTTAAAAAACCGCCTTGAACAGTTAAAAGGAGATAATAGAGATGCCTGCAACGAAAATCGCAGATAAAGGCATGAAGATGCCCGAGATAAAAATGAAGGCCAAAGCACTCGGCATAAATCCCGGAAATATGAAGAAAACAGATCTTATTCATGCCATTCAAGCGGCAGAGGGAAACACACAGTGTTACGGATGGTCGAACGGATATTGTCCCAATATCGACTGCTGCTTTATGAAGGATTGCCTTAAAACCAGGCTGTAAATCCTGCATATTTTTCCCGAGATTCTCAGAGCTCTTCCAAGCGGGACAAGCCTGAGCTTGTCCCGCTTCTTTAAGACTTTGCGCAAAACGTGCGAAGTCTAAAATTTAATTTCAATCTATTGACAACACGTCTTTCGCACATTAGTGTAAATACAATCCGAGGGTTATTTCCCTGTCTTTCGGAAAATCATTCGTGTGGAGTAAAAATGCGCAGTTATGTGTTATTCATTTGTCCAATAGTTCCGGTGATGATTAATTGCGGATGCCGAAAATACAAACCCGCGGCACAAATGCCGGAGATATAAAGAACAGAAACAGAAAATAGACACGTAAAGGAGGCTGCCATGAGCATTACAATACAATGGCTGGGTCATGCCAGTTTTAAGATTTCTCACAAGGATGAGGTCATATATATCGACCCATGGAAAATCAAGAATACAGCACACGATGCAACGGTAGTGCTCGTCAGCCACAGCCACTACGACCATTATTCTTCGGAGGACATTGCCAGGGTCAGCAGCGCAAATACCAAACTCATCGCACCGGCCGATGTAATCGCCCAGCATGGCGCAGGAGAGCAAATCCTGCCCGGTTCAACAAAAGATATTAACGGCGTCGTAGTACATGGTATAGCAGCATATAATCCCGGGAAACAGTTCCACCCGAAGTCAAATCAATGGCTGGGTTTTATCATCCAGATAGATTCCGAGCGAATTTATTACGCCGGTGACACGGATTTAACAGATGAAATGAAAACTATCGACAATATTTCCGTGGCGCTGCTGCCTGTCGGCGGAACATATACCATGAACGCCGCGGAGGCCGCCGAGGCAACCGAACATATAAATCCCAAAATAGCGATACCCTACCACTGGGGTGACATTGTGGGTGGTCGAAAAGATGCCGAAGAATTTGAAAAAAAGGCCTCGTGCGAGGTGAAGATATTAAGCCCCGGCCAGACAATCGAGTTGGAATAGCCGATTGCCGGAATTGGAACTGTTCCTTTTCTGAGCGACCTCTTATTTTCGGGGAATGTCGTGACTTTTATGGCAGCGGGGACACTCAACTTTATTACCTTTGAAGTTAGGGGGTATTTTTAAATTCAGACCGCAGGCACAGGTAATGAAAGCAAACTTGTTGACTTTACGCATAATGTCACCGACCTGTCGCATCTGTGACTGAAGACGCTGCTCCTTTTCTTCTCCGGCTTTGGGCTGCCGCAACCCGATTTCTTCTTTCGTCATAGCGGAAGGAGGAACAATTGGTTTGGCATGTGTTACATTGCAATAAGCATCCGAATAATCCCTGAAAGAAACGCCATGAGTCAAATTTCGTAAAATCCTGATTCTCTCGGATATCGGCGGATGTGTGCTGGTCAGGTCGGACAGTTTCATCTGTCCCTTCCTCTTGAACGGATTGACAATATACATAGGTGCCGTTACTTTGTTGACAGATGCCAGCTGCGGGGCCGGATCGCTGGAAATTTTCTCCAAAGCGCTGGCAAGCCCTTCCGGATAGCGTGTCAATCTGGCAGCGCCGGCATCGGCGAGGTACTCACGTCTTCTGGACAATGCAAAGTATAAAAGATAGGCCATAATGGGAGCCAGGATTGCGACAACGATTGCGATAATCATTATAACAATCTGGGCCTCGCCGCCGCCTTTTCCGCCACCCGAATATCTTCGGCGAGAACCGCCGAGCGAACTATAAAACATACCTCGAAGAAATACCTGGGAAAGCAGGACGATCGAGCCGAGCATTATACCGGCAAGAGTAACGAAAAGAATGTCACGGTTGACAATGTGACTTATTTCATGTGCGATGACGCCCTGGAGCTCATCACGGTTCAGTCGAGCCAGAAGGCCTGCGGTAACTGCAACCGATGCCGTTTCCGGGCTGCGGCCGGTGGCAAACGCATTGGGAGCGGGATCGTTTATGATGTAAATTTTGGGCATTGCCGGAAGGGCGGAGGCGATTTTCATTTCTTCGACGACATTAAACAACTGCGGGTGCACATCATGGGTAACGAGTTTCGCTCTGCTCGCAGCCAAAAGAATTTGGTCGCCACTCGAAAAACTGATCAATGTCAGCACAATCCACATAACAGTGGCAATCATCAGGCCGACAAAACCGCCCGCCGGACTTTTAGTGACGGCAAAACCAATCACAAAGCCCAGAATCAGCAGCACAAAAGCCATCATAACCATCAGTA
>Ga0315539_1003940_pt1 | contig 10301 bp, 8 predicted proteins | sample SalMarSW160150MG_FD_203097 | JGI IMG/M metagenome (GOLD analysis project Ga0315539, IMG submission 203097) | Salt marsh sediment microbial communities from the Plum Island Ecosystem LTER, Massachusetts, United States - Salt Marsh Sediment SW1601-150 ... | reverse complement strand
TATGGAGAAGAAGTGAAACCAAACACGAAAAAGCCACTCGTCATTCACCCCTTCCTGTTTGCCATATTTCCCGTTCTGTCCGTGTTTTCCCATAACGTGGGAGAGCTGTCTTTGATTGAGCTTGTCGCTCCCACAGCGGTGGTCTTCGGCTTTGCGGTTGGGATGTTTTTGCTATTGGGTTTCATTATCAAAGACAAGATCAAAGCGGGCATACTTGTTTCCTTGTTTCTGCTGCTGTTTTTTTCCTATGAGCTTCTCTTCTATTCGGCATACTCAATTGTGGGGGAGAAGAACACGCACGGATACGTTCTCCCTGTATGGGCCCTGCTGCTTATCTCCATCGGGTATCTGACCATAACCACACGCAGGAATTTACGTCATCTCACGATTTTGTTAAACTTTGCGGCTGCCTTTTCGGTAGTTATCCCTGGCGCCCGGGTTGGAGTTTTCGAGGCTTATTATGGGCTCACGTTGCAGGATAATGGCAGTGCAGAAAGACGGATGGAAACGGCCCATTTGCCCAAATCGGTTAACCCTCCGGACATCTACTATATTATCTTGGACGCATATGCCAGAGGGGATGTCCTCAAACATGTCTATCAATATGATAACAGCGAGTTTTTGGATCATTTGGCTCAAAAGGGGTTCCATGTCGCCGATAAGAGCAGGGCCAACTACTGCCAGACCTATCTTTCCTTGGCATCCTCTTTGAATCTCACCTACCTGGACGATTTGGCCGATCGACTCGGCGAAAACTCTGATAATCGAAGGCCGTTGGGGGAAATGATCCAATACAACCAGGTTGTGAGTTTTCTGAAACGGCACGGTTATGTATGCGCGACTTTTTATTCGGGCGGTGCGATTGAAATAAAGAATGCCGACGTCTATCTTGGTGCCGGATCCTCCCTGAGTGAGTTTCAAAATGTGCTCATATACAGGACTCCCCTCCCCGTACTGCTGGAAAAACTGCAAGTCAAATCGCGGTATGATTCACATAGGAGCCGGCTTTTATACATCTTCGACCACCTTGCCGACATGACCAAAACAGAATCGCCCGTTTTCGTTTTTGCCTATATCCCGGTTCCCCATCACCCTTTCGTCTTTGGAGAAAACGGAGAGCCGGTAAAAGCCGATGAAGGATTTTCGGTAGGGGATAAGGGACAGTTCATAGCTGAGGGAGGAGACCAATACAGGGAAAGCTATAAGAAGCAGCTTATCTTTGTTAATAAGAGGATGAAGGAAGCCATAGACAGAATAATTTCCGAATCACCCGAGCCTCCCATCATAATTGTGCAGGCCGATCATGGACCAGCTTCTATGCTGGACCCGGACAATCAATATAATACTGACTTTAAACAGAGAATGCCCATATTGAACGCATACCATCTACCCGGCGACGGTCACCAACACCTCTATGATGAGATAACTCCTGTGAATACATTCAGGATACTATTCAACCATTACTTCGGCGCCAACTATGAGCTGTTGAAGGATGAAAGCTATTTCTCAACTTATTGTCATCCTTATGCGCTCACCAATGTGACTGATCAGATCGATTCTGACGTTTATACCCAGCGTTCAGAATGACGTCCCATCGTCCGACACGACCTATCCACCCGACGGTCACCCTTGAGGGCGCCTATCGATCGTTTCCAACCTCCTGTGCAGTTGCCACTCACTATGAGATTTTCCCTCAACCCTGGTTTGGTCTCTTCTTCAGAAAAAAGCCCAGCCGACGAAGCCGTGGGCGAGGCGGTGCTGTGACATATGGTTTGCATTACCCCAGTTGATCCTTGCAGTGGCCCAGGTGGTCATGCTTCTTTGTCCCAAAAGAGGCTGCACCAATCATCTTCTTCCGCTAAAAGGGGGATATTGGTCCGTCATGCAGAGACAATAGGCAACTAAGCGATTCAGATAGCGGTTATACCGTATCAGAAAATCAAAAAGGCTTAAGGGAAAAGTCCCTCTGATCAGAACGCCCAAGTAGCAGCATATCACCACAAACAGACTCAAAAAACTATAAGCTATGGCGAATATGCCGTGTGGAACGCCGACATAAATCAAGCCCAGGAAAAACCGTGCTAACACTAACAAGCGGGATGATTTTTCGGGATAATCCACACTGAACCTCACCGGATAATCATACATCTTCTCCTCCCGTCGCGATCTTTATTCTTGATAAATCTTTTTCGTCTGGATTGGTCTCACTTATTCTTTGACGTTTCCTCCCCGCAAAATCAACCAGAGGATGTTTCTTAATCTAAGAAAAGCCAGAAGCCTAAAGGACGTTCTGGTGAAGTTGAATCTCAGAAAACGCACCGGCCACTTAAGTTCGTTCTTGTCACACAGAGTAGAAGTCCCTAGCGCGCGGGCGGGTTTTCTCAGACCATTAAGATTCATCTGCACCTTTCGGTCTGCCTCATCTTCTATCACAGCGTCGATTTCAGCCATCGTTTTCACCGCTTCCTTGATTCCTTTTTCAATCTTTCTGAACGTTCTGTAGCTGGAAAGCCCATGTTTGTGCTTTATTTCATTGAGTCTCAAGGCCGCCTGATAAGTACTCTGCACGATCTCATCTCTTCTCATCCACTTGGTTTCATAGTTTAACATGTACTTCCAGCTCGGACTCAAAAGTGCCCGCCGGTGTTCCTCCAGGGTGCGATAGAATAACCTGTAGCCAAACTCCTCCGGGTTCTCAAAAACACAGCTGCCCGGATCCAGAAACGGAGCCAGCGGCGCGATGTAAGGATGAAGTCTCTTCTTCTTGCCAAATCTTGTTAGCAGGTTATCGCAGTATTCCACCGTGTCCAGAACGGATTGATAATCTTGGTGGGGGAGTCCAATCATGAAGAACAGATCCAGCCTCTGGCAACCGAGTTCCATGGCGGATCGGATCATCTCTTCCATTCTTTGATTATCGTAGGGTCGGCCAAAACAAGCTCTTATCTTCTCGTCATGAGACTCCGGGGAGAGCTGGATATTGAAATGCGGTATTGAGGAGGCTATCCTTCCTAAAGACTCTTTGCCGGGTATCTGAAAAAACTCCAAGACTAAGTGATTATCCACCTTTTGCTTCTTTAGTAAATCCAAAAGTGCTTGAGCGTACTCCTTGCCGGGTTGAAAGATATCCCCCAGCACGAAGATCGGACCTTTGAAATACTTCGAAATACTGCTTATGTCGTAAGCCACCAATTCAGGATCCCTGTAAGCTGGTTTTCTCCGATGGCAGAACTCCTGATAAGCCTGTTTGGAGCCTCCGCAGGTTTGGCAATTATGGGTACAGCCCCGACAGGTGAAAATCGCGGTGATCGGGTACTTCTGCCAATCTGAGAAAGGAACATAACCCGAAAAATCTCTGTGCTTTATGGCTGATCTGATCACGTGGGCATAATCTATGGAAAATTCGTTTATATCGTCCGGAACGTAGCTCAGCTGATTTACGTTGATTTTCCCGTTGTTTTTGTAAGTCAGGTTGGGTACTGAGGAGAATCCGTTCTGTTTTTGCAGCGCAGTCAACAGATGCAAAAGCGGTACCTCAGCCGACTCCCCGCGGATTACGAAATCCACCTGGGGATAACCGATCAGCTCTTCGTGAAAATAAGTCGAGGATAGCCCGCCGAAAATCACCGGAGTTTGGGGATGGTATTTCTTGACTATCCTGGCCAATTCTAAGCTCCCCTGTGCATGGGGCAGCCAATGAAGATCTATACCAAAGGCTTTGGCTTTTAGCTTCTTGATTTCTTTTTCTGGATCGTAGCCGGGATTCGACAACATCTTGTAAGCAATGTTTATGATTCGCACGTCATACCCATGTCTCTCCAAATATTGTGAGAGGCTGACAAAGCCCAGAGGATACATCTCAAATACCGGGGTAGAGGGTATGACGTCACTTATGGGACCGAAGAAAATCGAATTTTTCCTGAAATCGTAAACGCAAGGGGGATGAAGTAGTATTAAATCAGTCATAAAAAACTAGAAATGAACGATTTGCTGCTTCTACGCCAGGGCACAGCGTATTGCCTCTCCGCTGCTAAGGGCACAAGGGAACAAAGGCTCTGAACATCCTCCTTGCAATACGTTCTTAACACCAACTTGCATTGAGATTTTGGGGTGACGTACGGGGGTTTGCTCTACCTATGCTTGGGTATAAAAGACAAGGGTCTCTGACTCTTCCAGTCTTCAGACGATCCTTCCCACCACCAATCCCAAGGATAAAAGGAGACCTGTGAAAAGGTGTGTCTGAACGGTCTTAGCTTGCGCAGGGATGAGCTCTGCCACTTTGTCGTAGTTTACCCTTAGCACCTTCACTGCTCCCAAAGCCAAAGGCAAGGTCAGAAGGGGGGCCAAAGCAAAAGGGGTGATAACTCTAAAGATCACGCTGAACAGGATGACCAGGTAATTAGCCAAGAGTAAGAAATAATAACCGTAAACTGCGTTCCTTTTCCCCAATCTCACCACCCAGTGCCTCTTGTTCACTGCTTTATCTGCCTCATAATCGGGGAACTGGTTAATATACAGAATCGCGGCCACCAGGAAGCCGATGGGAAGCGAGACCCAGAAGGCAGCCCAGCTTAGACTGTGTACTTGAACGTAAAAGGCACCGATTATGGCCAGGGTTCCCAAATTCAAACCCACCAAAAACTCTCCCCAACCCCGATAGCCGATAAGGATGGGAGTGAAGGTATAAAAAAACCCACTGAACAGCCCGAAGAGTCCCAAGAATAATATAAGGTTGCCGGGTGTGATGGCGTTCAGATAAAGGCCAATGATGGATCCCAAACCAAAGAACAAGAAGGATGCCATCAGAATATGTCTGGGAGGAATCAATCCCTTCTGGATTACCCGGCTTCCGCCGGAGAAAGGGGTGAGGTTGGTATTTATATCGTCGTTTCCGGTCTTATGATCGTAATAGTCGTTTGCTAAGTTCGTTCCGGCGTTGAAAAGAGGCACGCCGATGAGAGTCAGGATAAACTTATAGAGGCTGAATCTTCCGGTCAAATTCCAAGCCAAGGCAGTGCCTACTAAAACCGGGACAGCGCTGGCGGTAAAAAAAGGCGCTCGTATGGCTACTGTCCAGTTTTTCAGAAAATCTTTTGTCAAAAGACGCCTTCCTTTTGAGCGGATCTAGGCCTCGGCTTGGGCTTGGTCATCTCCCTCCTGAGAACTCTCTGAAACCGAGCCTACTTTCGCCTCTTGGCAGCCGGCATTGTCCAGGCATCCTTCTGGAATCCTCAGTTCCGGTACCACCTTTCTTATCTCCTCCACCGGTATGTGTCCCTGCCGGATCAAGGAGACCTCTTCGCCGGAGACGTCCAAGACGGTGGAGGGAAGAAAGACCTTGGATCTTCCCGCATCCAAAATCAGATCGATTCTGCCGTTGAAGAAATAGAAAACCCGGTTTGCAGCCACGCAGCTTTTTTTTCCAGAGGGGTTGGCGCTGGTAGCGGTAATGGGAACCCCCGCCTCTTCCAGAATCCGATACACCAATTTGCTGGGAGATACCCGAATCCCTAACTTATCGCCGCCGGCCAAAACCCAGGACAGTTTGGGAGAGCTGCTCTTAAATACCAGGGTCAGAGGTCCGGGCCAGAACAACTCCATTAGCCTCTGTGCATCCTGGCTAATGAAGTCGACCACTTTTCTTACTTCCCTGGCATTTTTCAGAAAAACGGATAGGGGCTTGGATCTATCTCTTCTTTTTATCCGGTAGATCCTGGCTACCACCTCCTGATTATAAGCATCGCCTCCCAAAGCATACACCGTCTCGGTAGGAAAAGAGACTATGCCTCCTCCCTTTAGGATTCTGGCCGACTCCTGGGCTTCCCTTTTGTCCGGTTTCTCTAGATCTGCCAATATGACTTTGGTCTTGATCAGCAAGGCTACGTCCCTGTATTTGCCGGATTCATTCCCTCTTGGTGGGATGAACTCAGTCCTGCTTCACCTTCATCTCCACCACCCAGCTTTCGCCATATCCCAACCCCTTTATCTTTTCCAACAGAGAATTTGCTTCCTCTTTGGTCTCACAATCACCAATCCTTATCCAGTAATAAGGAACTTTGAAATCTATGTAGGTCTTCTCGGATAGCTGACTTTCCACCAGGTCTGCTATCTGCCGGGCCTCATCCGGGTACTTGGTAGCATAGAACTGTACCCGAAAGACTCTCTCTGGAGCAGAACCCTCGATTTCCTGGACCTTTTCCCACTCCGTTTTCATCTGCTCAAGCCGGATAGAGTCTTCTTCTGTGACGGGGTATTCGTCCTCAGTCACGATCCTTCTGTCTTGTTGAAAACCCAGAGGGTCGAATTCTTTCTCCCCCCTTGTCCTCGGATCCTCTAAGCTCTCACCCTTGGGCCAGGGCGTACAGCCCGAAAAGAACAAAAGGAGGAGAATTACCCCAAAGACACAGGTGCTCCTAAGCATGGGACCTCACAGATACTTCTCCAATTCCTTGTTTCCCGTAAACTCCCGCAGCAGTTCTTTGACGTCTTGAACCCTGGTTTTATGGGCGACGAAGACGATCTCATCCGTTTTCACGATCACCAGATCTGAAATTCCCAAGGTGGCGATTATACCCTTGGAATCGTTGACGATGGTAGTCTCAAAGGTGTTGATGGTTTTTGCATTTCCTACGATGACGTTGCTTGCCCGGTCCTTGTGTTTCACCCTCTCCAGCGCTAACCAGTTTCCCACATCATCCCATTCCAGATCGGCTTTGATCACCAAAGCGTTATCCGCTTTCTCTAAAACTGCGAAATCGACGGAGATGCACTCTGCATTTCGATAAAGCTTGGTTTTAGCCTCGGTTTCATTTTTTGTGCCAATCTCCTTGGAGTAGCTCTCGATCTCCTTGAACATCTGAGGCATGTACTTCTCCAATGCTTTGAGAAAGGTGGATGCCGTCCAGATGAACATTCCGCTGTTCCACAGATGCCTTCGATCATAATAGTACTGCTGGGCCACGATGCGGTTAGGTTTTTCCTTGAATTCCTTGATCTGATAAATCATGATATCATCAATGGCATTATAGAGCTCTGAGAACTCGATATAACCATAAGCGGTTTCTGCTCTAGCGGGAATGATTCCTATTGTGATCAGACGCTCTTCGCTTATCGCGATTTCTATCCCCACTTCAAGTATTCTCTGCAGTTTCTCTTTGGGTTCGATCATATGGTCAGAGGAGAGGACCACCATGGTGGCGGAAGGATCGACCTTTCTCAGATGAGCTGCAGCCAATCCTATGGCCAGACAGGTGTTCATGGTTGCCGGCTCGACGATCAAGTTTTCGTCCTTAAGATAGCTTACCTTTTGCAGGATGGCCTTTTTTATGTTTTCACCGGTGACAACCCAGGTCCTTTCTACCGGGATCAGATCCTTTACCCGGTCAATGGTCTCCTGAAGCATGGTTCTATCCGAGGTAATGTGGAGGAGTTGTTTCGGGCGATCGGTCCTGGAAAGGGGCCAGAACCTTTCTCCTCTTCCTCCCGCTAATATAACTGTGTAGTTCAAAGGGCACCCCCTGAAAAAGGGTTAAGAGCGAATTGCCCCGACCCGGACGGAACGCCGGCCCGGCAGGTGTCGGCTTGAGTTCATCGTCGTAAGGATAAGACTCCTCACTTCTGATCCAATTTACCATAGGGCAAGAAAATTGTCAACAAAAACTTTTTCCATTGTCCCCATGGATTTTTCTGACCCGGGGGCCGGAGACGAGCCTGTGAGATTTTGCGGCTGGTCAAAATGGAAAAAGATCTTGAAAATAGTGATTTTTGGTGTATATTAAGAGATCAATGGATACCTGACTTGAAGAATCAAAGGATAAGGAGATACTCTTGGACAAACTATGGGCGCCCTGGAGAGAGAAATTCATCCTGTGTGAAAAGGAACCGGGATGTTTCTTGTGTCGAACAGCAAAACAGACCAAAGATGAAGAGAACTTGATACTGCTTCGGGGCGACAAGTGCTTTGTCATCCTCAACCGATACCCTTACAATAATGGGCATTTGATGGTAGCCCCGTACCGTCACGTGGGGAAATTGGAGAGCCTGAAGGAGGAGGAGCTTCTAGAACTTCTCAAATTGTCCCAGCTCTGTGCGAAAATCCTCAAGGCGGGTTTGAAGCCACACGGCTTGAATCTGGGCATGAATCTGGGAAAGGTGTCAGGAGCAGGGGTGGCGGATCATCTCCATCTTCACATCGTTCCGCGGTGGACCGGAGACACCAATTTCATGCCCATCCTTGCGGAAACTAAATTAGTCTCGGTAGGACTCAAGCAGACTTACAGAACATTGAAGAGGGAATCCAGGAAGTTCGTCAAACAGCCTCGGAAGTAGTTTTTTGACTTTGGCGAGGTTTGGAGTAGCGAGGCTTGCCTCGCGCTCTACTGGTCATTCGAGTGCTGAAATCTGCTTAACCTAGGAATATGAAAATTCCCAAAAAAGAGGAACTGCTAAAGCTCCAGGCCCAATACCGGACCGACAAAAGGATCGGGGAGGCTTTGGGTGGCGTGCCCGAGAATCTGGTAGCTTACTGGCGAAGGAAGAAGAGGATCGGCAGGTACTCCCTTCCCAAATACGGTCTGGAGAAGATCAAAGAATTGTGGGAGATCTACGGCAGCGACCGGAAGGCTGGGGAGCAACTCGGCATCTCAGCCGCGGCCTTTTACAAATGGAGGAGAAAATATAATCTTTTGGAGAAGCCGCGGGTGCTGAAATTTCAGCAGTTGGAGTTGGGTTTGCCGGCTGAGACCCTCATCAGAGGAGGCATGGGGACAAAAACCGTGGCGCAGAAACTTCTGGCCAGAAAGGCGGGCAAGGCCGAGGTTGCGGTGGGTGAGATCGTAAACGTAGAGCCGGATTTGGCCATGAGCCATGATAATGCAGGTTTGGTGATAAAGCAGTTCAAACAGATCGGGGTGGATAAGGTATGGAATCCGAATAGAATCGTCATCCCCTTGGATCACCGCGCTCCGGCGGAGTCCGAGAAGACCGCCACCGCCCACAGATCCATCCGCATGTTCGTCAAGGAGCAGGGCATAAAGGATTTTTATGATATAAAGGAGGGAATCTGCCATCAGGTGGTGGTGGAGAAAGGGCATATTCTTCCCGGAGAGTTAGCGGTGGGAACCGACTCACACACCACTTCCTATGGATGTCTGGGAGCTTTATCGACCGGCATAGGGGCTACCGAGATGGCCGCTGTCTGGGCTACCGGAAAGATCTGGCTCAAGGTCCCCGAATCTATAAGAATAGTCATTAATGGCATCCTGCCCAAGGGCGTCTATGCCAAAGATGTTATACTATATATAATCGGGCAGCTCACCGTGGAAGGGGCAAACTACGAATCAGTGGAATACTATGGTGATACGATCGAAAGGATGTCGATCTCCGAGAGGTTCACCATGTGTAATCTCTCCATGGAGATGGGCGCGAAATTCGCCTTCGTTCCTTTTGATAAGGTTACGAAAAAATACCTCTCCGGTGTCACCAAGAGAAAACTGACTCCTATTTTCTCTGACAGGAATGCGGTATTCGAAAAGGAATATAAATTCAGCGTAGGTGGGCTGGAGCCACAGGTTGCCTGCCCGCACAACGTGGACAATGTAAAGCCGATCGGAGAGGTCAAGGGGACAAAGATAGATCAGGTGGTTTTGGGCTCGTGCACCAATGGACGATTGGATGATCTGGAAATAGCGGCAAGGATCGTGCGAGGGAAGAAAATCCACCCCGACGTAAGGATGCTGATCTTGCCTGCGACCAGAAGTATCTATCTTCAGGCCATGAGAAAGAGGTATCTGGGAACGTTCATGGAAGCAGGCGCGGTAGTTTTAAATCCCGGGTGTGGCCCATGTTTGGGTGCACACCAGGGGATCTTAGCAGCAGGGGAGAGGTGCCTTGCCACCACCAACAGGAATTTCAAAGGAAGGATGGGTTCACCGGAATCCGAAGTCTATTTAGCCAGCCCGGCAGTAGCAGCCGCCACAGCCATCAAAGGAGAGATCACCGATCCGAGAAATTCCCTGAAGTGAGGGGGGAAGGATTTGTAGTGGTCGCATTTATGCGACCTGGGGTTGTTGGGAAGGAGTGATTTTGGGTTAAGGGTGAGGGGAATCGGTATTTGTAGCCGCAGACTTTAGTCTGCGAAAGAGAAGGGTTAGGCCGTTAGCGACAGCATCGGTAAAGCGGCAACCGTGTTCCCTCTCCCGTAGGGGAGAAGGCTAGCTTGAGGGGGAAACAGGTTTTGGAGTGGTCGCATTCATGCGACCTGGGGGTGTTGGGAAGGGTTGATTCTGGGTTAAGGGTGAGGG
>Ga0315539_1003931_pt1 | contig 10325 bp, 12 predicted proteins | sample SalMarSW160150MG_FD_203097 | JGI IMG/M metagenome (GOLD analysis project Ga0315539, IMG submission 203097) | Salt marsh sediment microbial communities from the Plum Island Ecosystem LTER, Massachusetts, United States - Salt Marsh Sediment SW1601-150 ... | reverse complement strand
TTTGTTAAGCTTAATATCAGTTTTGATAACATCAGCCCTTCAATCGCCCCTAATGCATCTTTTGATATACAAGAATAAGCGAAAATGGCCAACAAACGAGGGAAATCATCTCCTTTAAATATTGAAAAGAAACTAATCAAAAAACATCTTTCTTTTTCTGTCCATAATTGTATCTGACTTGAAATAATGTTTTGAGATGATTGTCCATAATATTTAAAATGAATACCATCTATAATAGCAGAAGCTATGTCAGATTCCTGTTGAAACAAACCTGAATTCAAGGATAGATATAAATCAAAAAAATAATGAACCAAATAATCATTTGCCCTGTAAGAGCTTTCTTCTTCAAATTGTTTAGCAGTGGCCATTGCAGCGCTATTGAGAAAGTCAGCTATTTCTGAATATTTATCTATCTTTAGAGAATACTTATCTTTAAGATAGATAAAAGGGGGATTCGCATCGTTGTCAACAAAGATTTCATGGGCATGTTTGAACGTATTAAACGATAAAATTTTTGTTTGTTTACCTGTATTTGTCCTAATTTTTTTTTTGAAAAATCCCATAATAAATCCTTTTTAAAGGTAAGCCACATAACAATGAATCGAGTTGCGGCGGGTCTTAGCCAAGATTACCCGCAAAACACAAAAAACAATTAAAAGTATATAACGATTAACATTCTGCTAACCTTGCAAATACGTTAAAAAGGAAATAATGCCAATAATTATTCCAAAAACAAGTACTAAACATCCTATCCCCTTCAATATATCTTTTATGGATTTTTTCTCTTCTTTGACTGATACATAATTTTCTACAATTTCTATCGTCGCTGGAAGTATGTAAGCCAAAAAGGTCATTAAATTTGTTTTAAGTGCGATTCCGTCAGAAAGTCCTCCATCTATGGATAATTTGAAATTATCAAAATCAGCTCTTTTGGGTGGTGTATCATATTTTGTTCGCTTGATAAGTTCAGTTAAATAAAAAAGAATTTTTTCAGCATCTTCATCATTACGAAACAGCTCTCCGTACTTTTCTATCCTTTCAACAAATAATTCATGTACATTTTCGATTGGCAAAGCTTCTGAAAAAAGATCTATAAACCGCTTAGATATATATAAACTTAATTTTTCTCTCATCTCAGGTTTATTATTAAAAAGCCACATATCAATATTAGTATAAAAATAACATCCGATTTCAAATGCAGACGAATCGCAAAAATACGGTTTGCCTGCATATTGTTTTTTATCTAGTAGTTCATCATATAGTAGATCAGCAAGACCCTGCCAATCATCTCCGAATCCTGAAATACAATATACAATACCGCCAAAAAGCAACTCAGGGTTCAATTCATTAGCATATCTCGCTTCTTTTTCTTTGTTCTTGGCCCACGCTCTAACATAGGATGTTTTTTCTTCATTTGAAATATCCATGGTATTCCTCAAAGATCTTGTCGTGAAATTATGCCAACTCCTGGAAGTTCAAGCGTTATCAACCTTCCGCAAAATAAAAAACAAAATGCTTTTTCCGAGTTTGTTGCTCGATCAAAAAGCACTTTCAGATATATTCGTTTGCCAATTGCAATGCTTATTAGTGGATATATGATAAATAGAAGAAACCACCAGGAAAAAATAAAAGCGCATATTATTCCAATAATAGGCACTACAAATGTTGACATAGACATGATGTCAATAATACGTTTTTCTGATGGGCTTGCAATGATTGATAAAGTTGAACCACATGTGCTTAGAGGAAACTGGCGCATAACCGCATTACCAGAAGCGAGGGCGGATTGTAATTCCGAGAAATGAGATATAGGAATCTCTTTAATTGCTACATTTTCGAAATGGATAAATTGATAATCACAACATTATCAAGCATTAGCCCGCAATGTCAAACACCATTATCCGTATAGAAATAACACTCCCTATCCCATATCCTTATCCAATCAGCTAAACGCCATCAGTAATACCCCCATCAAGAGACCATCGGATTTGATTCATTCCATATATTTGGCCAGCGCTGGCCAAAAACAGGTTGACCATCCTGAAAGTGTATCTCATGAGATACAAGGTAATGTTTCAGTACATACGGAAATTATTGTCGGGGGCGTAAAATTTGATAATGTCTTTGACATAACAACAAGATAAAACTATTATTATCTATAAATCAGAGGCAATTATGACGACTTACAAAGACCTAAAATCAGCCAAATACATCGAAGCCACTATCAACTTTGTAGAGGGTCTCAGACGTATTGATTTCAAGCGTACCGGGAACAATCGATATAGTTCCCATTGTCCGTTCCATATTGATAGAAAGGATAGTTTCAGGGTGTATGTCGATGGTAATGATGAGGTCAAGTTCCACTGCTTTGGTGAGTGTAATATGAATTGGGACATTTACGATGTCATTATGGTCAGCAACAAATGCAGTTTCCAGCAGGCGCAGCAAACCTTCGCTGATTTTTTAGACATCAAAGATTTCAAACCTTACGGGGGTAAATCCACAAGCATCCCTGACTTTGACCAATTAAAGGAACCGGACAAACCCGTTGAGTTTGCAGAACCGGAGAAACTTTCCCCGGAAATTGTAGATGCTCTCCGTGATGCTTCCGTCTTTTACAATAAGATGCTCATCAACAATGAAGACCGGTTTAATAAAGTCCATGCATATCTTCACCGCCGGGGAGTGGATACGGATTTAATTCAAAAATTCAACATCGGTTTTGCCCCAACGCTTAAAGATGAAGAGTATCTTGGCAGGGCACTCATTATGAACTATCTGGACAGGTTTAATGCGGACTATGAAGAGTTTTTTTCATTCAACAAGGGGAGTTTGGTGAGATTGTTAAACGATGGCTCGTTTTACATGCAGTTCATTGATTTTGGTATGAGAAGCGCATTTGCCACAAATTACGCTGATTATTTCGCTGGCAGAATAACCTTTCCGGTCTACAACATGGATGGCCAGGTTCACGGCATTATGGGTAGACGGCCAGACAACCGGAAAAACGCCATCCACTGGATGAAACAGCAGACAGAAGACACCTTCATCACCACCAAGAGCTGGCTTTACGGAATCGACAAAGCCCACCGCTATATTAGCCATTACAAAACGGTCATTCTAGTTGAAGGTATCTTTGATTATTTTGCGTTTTACAAACTGCTTCAAGACATGGACAGACCGATAATCGTTTCCACATTGGGTTCTAACCTAACGGACGAAGCAAGAGGCATTCTCAAAGGGTTGGGAGTTGAAAACTTCATTGTGGCTTATGATTGGGACAATGCCGGAAGGAAAGCCATCAAGCAAATAGCAACCGATGTCGCTGGCCGTGTATATTATCTGGGAGGCATGACGGATGGACAAGATCCGGCAGAAAAATTAAAAGGTGTGGTCAATGCCATCAGTGGATTTTCTCTTAAACAACTTATGGCTTCAGCAAAGAGGATACAGAAATCCACAGATAAGCCCATTTTTATATCACATATAACAACCGGGCAACCGGACAAAAGAGAGGTTGTTTTCAAACCGGATACCACATTGAAAGATGACCTTTTTTTCTTACTGCCAGTAGAAACCGAAACAAAAACAATCAAAGAGTATTATTATGACGTTGGAGATTTTCTGCCACTGCTTTCCTATGACCACGGAAATAAAACGGAACTGGATAAAACACTATATGAAATCATCAAATTATTGGAAGCCAGACCAAAGAAGCCAAAATCAGACCGATACTTCACAATACCAGCGAAATTTCTAATGACTGAATCGTATGATGATCTGGGGCCATCAATCATCCTTTGGCTGAGAATAGTCATCGAACAGCAGACCAGGAAACGCAAAATCCGGGAGACAGACGGAACAATAGCAGAATGGCTCAACACATCACGAGCAACCATCAGCTCATATAAGCGCATGCTCAAAGACCTTGGATTTCTCAACATCGACACCAGCAGAAAACTTCAGAAACTATCTGTGGACTACTTCCCAAAGCAATGAACCATGCATCTATCATATCTATCATCATCCACACCACCAGCTTATAGAATACACCCCGCATGTTTATTTAAAGGGTAAATATCCTAGTAAAATAGTAATTATATGTAATAGTATAAGATTGTTATGCGTCATTTTTTCTCCATGACCTGTCAAATGCGGAATGGTTTTTCCCCTTGTGTTTAATACTGTCCATATGTTTGGACAGTATTGTTGAAGTGGTCAACGTTATTCAGATTAGATACTATTATTTTACTACCCAAACTTCTTCTCAAAATACTTCTTTTATCATTCCAAATTCCCCTTTTGGCAGCGCCAGGCGCTCGTATTTAGGCGTTCTGACTTGACCATATACCCAAGCATGCCCCAGAGAGCTCGCCTGTAGGAAAACCATAATTTCAATTTTTTCTATTCATCGTGGTCATCAATAAATAATTGCCGGATTCACAGCACCAGGGTTCCTGGGTATTGAGCAGGCATGTATCGACTGATATCTTTTATAGGGGGCGGTAGGGTTTCCCCTATCATAAACCATTAACCCAAGCATAAGGGCGGTTCGGTCTCTGTAATCGGAGATTGACCGTCCTTTCTGCGTTTGAAAGGAGGAAACAATGAACGGAAGAGTTAAGACCGTATTAGACAGCATTTTAGAAAGATTTCAGACAGGGGATATACCAGAGGCAATAGCATATTCTATGTTCCCATTTCCTAATTTACCCTCGTCGAGATGGAGCCTTCTCAACAGAACGCTCATGTTCCTATCCGGCACAATGGACGCCCGAGGATACAGACAATGGCAACATGTTAATCGTTATGTCAAGAAAGGAAGCAATGCTCTCTATATTATTGTGCCGTATCTCAAGGTCATAAAAGATGAATTGGAGGAACGCAAATACACTCTTAACGGGTTTGGAGTTAAAGCCGTATTCCGTTCTGAGGATACAGAAGGATCGGCCCTTGAATATGAGAATATAGAGTTGCCAGATGTGCCTTTAATGAAAAGAGCGGAAGAATGGGGGATTTCAGTGAAGGCAATCCCTGGGAACTATCAATATTTTGGTTATTTTTCTGTGAATAGGAAAGAGATTGCTATCGCTACAAATCAGGAGTGTGTTTTTTTTCATGAACTTGCTCATTGTGCTGATTACTTATTGAACGGCGGTCTTAAAAAAGGTCAAGACCCTTTACAAGAAATAATCGCAGAACTTTCAGCTCAAGCTCTTGCTATAATCGTCGGGAAATCTGCCGAGGATACAGTGGGCAACAGCTACAGATACATTCAGAAATATGCTGAGAAGTTAAACATAAGCCCTCACTCGGCTTGTTTACAGGTAATGAGCCAGGTTGAAGAGGTGTTAAATCTAATATTGATGGGGGGTGAGGTTAAAAGACAGTCAATTGAAAAATTAGTGGCTTGATTCGCAGAAGCCATCAACCCTATATTTATACACATTAAAGCCCTCATAGTTTGAAATTAAAATTCAGACTGTGAGGGCTTTTTTTGTGCCAATAAGACAAGAAAGGACATATAAAATGAATGAATATTGGATGGAAATTGTAGGGAAAATTTTATTGTTTGGTGGATTCTTTATTGGTTTTGTTAGCAACCTCTATCTCATGGCATTTGATTTTAAAATCAAATATCAGTCAGCTTTTTCCTTCATAATATTGCCTACCTTTGCTCTGATCAGAAAAGATTTTAGGAATGATAGTAAAGTGCTAATTTCTTTGCTGTTATGGGGCGCAAGCTTACCAATGGTTATTTGGGGAGCTTATTGCCTAAATTGATATTTCATAAAAATCAACCAAGACCCTCTGGGAGAGATTCCAGGGGATGGAGGACATCAAAAATGAATAATTCAAAAACGTTTTGGAAAGACCTTAAATCAGGTCATTTTGTATCGATGGTAAAGGAAGCATCACAGGGGCAGACACTTTCCAATTCACAGGAAGTTTATAATGTGATGAAGCCTTTCTTTGTCGAAAATTACGATGTGGAGACTGTCTATTGTATATTTCTGAATGCCAAAAACAGAATACTCGCAATCGAGAAAATATTTTCAGGCACAATTTCATCATCCGTAATCTATCCCAGAGAGTTGATAAAGCGAGTCATAGCGCTCAAATCGACCGCAATCGTCCTAACGCATAACCACCCTTCGGGGTTTATAGAACCATCTCCTGAAGATAAGGCTATAACCGTCAGAATAGCAATAGCATTAGCCAGCATTGATGTAGTTCTTCATGATCACATCATTATAGGAGATGGTTTCTTCAGCATGGCGGATGAGGGATGGCTAAAATCTGTCAGGAGCCGATATGACGATTTGTCGATATTGTAAAATCTTAAAACAAGGAGGTGAGTAAAATGGACGACTTTTTTGACATGGACCCTTTTGAACTGGCCTTTGTACTTGGAATGGCAGAAACAATCGCTGATGAAGAAATTGAAAGATATCGGATTGAGCAAGAGTTCGAACAGGACAGTGATGATTTTCTTGATGAATAGACCCATCGGTATTTTTTCCCTTGACAAAATAGAGATGGCAAGAGACTTTTTTATGAGCCGATCTGGATTGATACACAAACGCACCCACTGGAAATTTTAATGAAAAAATGTATTTTGGATTGCGATGGTAAGCACTATGCAAGAGGTTTCTGTGAAAAACACTATCGCCGGTGGAAACGTGGTGTCGGTCATTGGAAATCATACCTTGACCTTGAAAAATGTGTTTTTTGCCCTGATAAAATCTATGCGAAAGGTTTGTGTAAGAACCATTATCAACAATGGAAACGGGCATTAAAAAGGCGTCGTCTTCGGAAAACAAAAGCGCTCGTCTTGCACAAGCCAGACAAAGAATCCGACTATGATTAATGTTTCTACGCGTTATTTTGTCCTATACCCAATTTCTCACATCTAATAATAACAAAAGGTTATGGCATTTTTTAGCAAAAGCCATTTCTAGCTTTTAACAATCATATAATAAACTCAATGAATCATACGATAGTATGATGATTGAGTAATTAGACAGAAAACAACTGTTATGGGCACGATTCTTATCGTGTCCATTTTTTTGTATTCCAGAATCTTATCCCTTCTGCTGAACATAGCATTCATCAACTTGAATGGCCCTTGGATGTTATTTTTCAAACTATTAACTTATTTTTGACAAAAAAACTTAATTTATACTTGACAAACATAGCAAACCAATTATATTTAAGTTATGATCTGAAAAGTTGAAATGAATAAATCAAAAAGGAGAATGGAATGTCAGTCAAACCATATCAGGTAAAAATGGAACCCCAAGCACACGAGAGACTGAAGAAAAGAGCTAAGCAACTTGGAATAACTATCGGTGAAATGATAGAAAATCTCCTAGCATCTTTTGAACTGCGCATGAAGAAGGCTCACAAGACATTGGAGGGAAATGAACGTATTGACGTTAGCGGTTTAGATAGTGCTGAAGTAGATACTGCTCTAATAAAGATACTTTTGGCAAAGGATTATAGAGATTTAACGGACAAAGAGTTTGAAAAAGAGCAAATTCGAGTTTTAAGTTCGCTCCGCAAAGACGAATGGAAACCGGAAATCAAATTTGACGACATGTCTGATTACGAACCTTATTTTACAAAGGATTTATCTGATAATGGGCTTTAAGCCCAGATTTTAGTACAAGACCAAACGCTACGAGCACCATCTCGTTAAACTGGAAGCCCAAACCTCACGGGCACAAGCTGTGGATCAGCACATTCCACGCATGTGAGGTGCTTTATGAACAAAGATTTATGGGAAAAAGAGCTTTGGTCGCAACAAGAAGTGGCCAGACATTTTAAGGTTTCCAGCAACACGATAAAAAACTGGCGTAATCGGGGTCTTTTGAGTTATTTTATAGCCCCTGGATCAAATCGTTCTTTATATTATCGTAAGGAAGTCGAGAATTTTCAGGAAACATTTACCAAATGGAATAAGGAGGGCAAACAACAAAACAAACGTGTAGGTAGGGCAAAGCCACGGCTGTCTTCCGATGATAATTGGAGGATAAGCTAATGGCGAAAAGAAAAAACAATAAATACATACAGAAAATAGGTGGTATTTTTTACTTCCGTAAAAGACACAACAAGACAACCTTAAAGCGGTCATTGAATACGACCGACAGGAAAACGGCACAGGATTTGAGAGACATCTATCTATCCAATCTCATTGAATACGGCCAACTCGACCCTCCCACGGAATCGGTTGAGGAAGTCCCCACCTTTGGGGAAATGGTCAAACAATGGGCAGAAATCCACCGTACCCAGGTGAGGCATACAACGTGGCCAGATTATGTTTCGGCTATGAATGGGCACATCCTGCCGGTTTTCAAAGATTTTCCAATAACGGAAATCACCTATCAAGATGTGGTCAAGTTCAGAAGCAAGTTGAAAGTAGGGTCTAAAAGAGCCAACAACATTATGGTGCCAATGAAGTCCGTGTTTGACTTTGCCCACAGGCAAGAAGTGATTCAGGACAACGTCATGCGCAAGTTAAAACGACTTCCCGAAGAAGCCCCGGAAATTCATCCCTTTACATACGAAGAGGTCAACCGAATCCTCGATGCCATTCATTCTTGGTATAAACCATACGCAAGTGTTGCGGTTTTCACCGGAATGCGGGCTGGAGAACAGAATGGCTTGGATTGGTCTGATTTTTTAGTGGATATGAAGCCGGAGCCGCACATTTTTGTAAGACCTACGTGTACAAGCGAGACGGCATCCCCAAGACCAAAAAATCGAAGCGGTATATCAAGTGTCTACCGCAGGTGCTCGATGCCTTGGCCGAACAAAGAAAGTTGACCGGGAATAACAAACATATTTTCCTGACCTTGGATGGCATGCGAATGACACCCGATCATTTTCGAAAAGAAGTCTGGATGCCTGCTCTTAAAAAAGCGGGGCTTAAATACCGACCGCCTATTCAAATGCGGCATACTTTCGCAACAATGATGCTGTCAGCTGGCGAAGACATTGGATGGGTTCAGAATATGATGGGGCATTCATCTTTGCAGATGATTTTTCAGCGGTACTACGCTTGGATTCCCAATGGAACCCGGTCGGACGGGAAAGCGTTTCTCCGATACATTGAAGACACGCATGCGAAACCACCGGAGGCCAGCGTTGATGAGGTTGCGGAAAACCCGGAAACGGACAAAGTGTGTACTAATGTTGTACCATTGGCCAGATACCGCTAATAAAAAAAGGGGTTAGAGAGTGTCTAACCCCTTGAATTTGTTTGGTAGCGGGGGCCGGATTCGAACCGACGACCTTCGGGTTATGAGCACAAAAACGCTTATTTCCCACCATTTACCACTGCTTACTAAAACCACTTGATAATTAGATATTTTCTCACCTACTATTTTTCTTGACTTACCAAAATTTACCATGATATATAGAAAAAAGGTTGGAAATAGGGTTGGAAATGATATTTCTAAAAATTCCAAACTAAGAGCCCTTAACCCGAAGGTATTTCTTCCATATCTATAATAAATACAAAATGATAAAAAGCTCTTCGGGCTTATTTTATAACCTTTAAAAAAAAGGGTAAATAAATATTATGTCAAAACGTCACAAAACAGACTACCCGGGCGTCTTTTTTCGGCAGGCGGACCGGATCGGCGCTAAAGGAACCGAGAAAGTGTTCTATGTGGTTTATAAAAAGAATGGTAAGGTTTTTGAAGAGAAAGCTGGCCGTCAGTACAAAGATGATATGACCCCAGCAAGAGCGGCTACAATTAGAGGAGAGTTGATTGAGGGCAAGAGATTGTCACGGAAAGAAAAAAGGAAGCAGGAAAAGGCGCGAAAGGCCGCAGAAGCGGATAAATGGACGGTATCCAATTTATGGGACGAATACAAGAAGAATAGGTCGATCAAAGGGCTTGTGACGGATCAGAACCGATATGAAAACTATATCAAACCCAATTTTGGCGATAAAGAACCTAAAGATATTTTACCATTGGACGTTGACAGAGTAAGATTCAAACTTTTGAAAAAAAAGAGCCCTGGGACGGTCAAAAACGTTCTAGAACTTTTGCGCAGAATTATAAATTTCGGTACTAAAAAGAATCTTTGCTCTGGATTAAATTATAAAATCGAAATGCCGAAAGTGCATAATTTGCGAACAGAAGATTTGAGCCCGGATCAGTTAAAAAGCCTTTTGATGGCAATAGAAAAGGACACTCACACACATGCAGGGCCAATGATGCTGATGTCACTTTACACAGGCATGAGGCGCGGGGAAATGTTCAAGTTGAAATGGAACCATATTGATTTTGAAAAAGGATTTATCAATATTG
>Ga0315539_1003926_pt1 | contig 10338 bp, 9 predicted proteins | sample SalMarSW160150MG_FD_203097 | JGI IMG/M metagenome (GOLD analysis project Ga0315539, IMG submission 203097) | Salt marsh sediment microbial communities from the Plum Island Ecosystem LTER, Massachusetts, United States - Salt Marsh Sediment SW1601-150 ... | reverse complement strand
TCCACGAGTACCTCGTGAATGTATTTGTGCGCATAGTGACGGACCTCTTTAAGCAGTCCGCCGAATGCATTCTTAATTGCACCGGTTGTGACCGAGTGGCCGTGCGTTTTGAGTGTGGGGAGGTGAACGATATTTTTGCCGATGTACATCTTGGGTATTTCAATACCCTCCGGAAATATCTGGTCGAGCTTGAGCAGTTTTTGTTTGAACTCGTACTTTGTCCACTCGACGCCGGGCAGCGGTATATAATCCAGGCCGTTGTCACGTAAAATACTGGCCCACTTGTTGTTGGCGGCGCCTTTGACCGGGTCGGTTACCACGGTTTTATTTTCGACCGGCAGTAGCTTCTCGGCCGGGAAGCCGTCATTGAGCATCGTTTTTACGACGCCTTCGACCTGCCAGGGCTCAGAAGAACAGGCAGGGAAATATTTTGTCCAGGACAGGTTTAACTTCAGGATTGTCGGCGTCTCTTTGGAGATGAATTTTTCATATTCCGCCAGGCGCATCAGTTTGCCGTAATCCTCGACCACGGTTTGAGGCGTGGTTTTAAGGACGGCCACTCTGGATTTTATTGTTGTTTCTGTCATTTTTTAGCTCATAGTTTTTAAGTTTGTAGTTCATAAATTATAAACTATAAACTCATAACTATCAACTAAATTTGATACTTATTCCATATTGTATCGAGAGATTCTGCGGCGCCGGCGTTAATTTTTATATCGACTATGTTGGATATCTGAGTTTGGCCAGGATTAATCTCTACGGCAGGTATTCGGCGGCGTCTGGCCTCAAGAACCGGCTGGGCGATATAGGGGAAAACGCTGGTAGTGCCGATAGAAAAGATAATATCAAAACCGGTCTGTAGCTCAGTGGCCAGCGACTGGCATTTCTGATATGGGAGTAATTCTCCAAAAAGCACAACCTCTGGGCGTATCAGGGCGCCGCAATGCGGACAGTATGGAGGAATTTTAAGGCTGCTAAAATCCTCCACTCTGCTGCGCCGGCTGCAGCCCGTGCAGATAAGCTGGTGAATATCGCCGTGTATATCGATAAGTTTTTTCGAACCGGCATCCCGGTGAAAACCATCGATGTTTTGTGTCAGGGTCCAGACCCGGTTGAGAGTTTTTTCCATTTCAGCGATGACCTCGTGGCCGCGATTGAATTTGGCACCGCGACAGGCAGCCTCGATTTGATAAATGTACTTCCATACGAGAGCGGGATTAGACTGCATCATCTGGCCGGAGATGGCGACCTCGATTGGAACGCCCTCGTCGGTGGTTTTGTCGTTGTACAGGCCCCCGATGCCACGATAAGTCGGCAGGCCGGAATCAGCGGATATGCCTGCGCCCGTTATGAATAAGACGCTGTTGCATCGTTTCAATATTGCGACGACAGCGTCGATTTTTTCGCTGTCCTGTGATGATAAAGACATAAAAAGGTCCTGCTTGATAAGATTTAAGTTACCAATTATAAGCTTTTTTGTATGATTGTTCAACGGACAGGAAAGGGTTTTGGGAAGGGCTGATGATAAAAGGTTTTAAACCGCGGCATGCCCAAAAGAAAACTTGGGCCCATTCGGATCGGTTGGAACAACATTTCAGATTCCGATAAAGATTGAGAATTGACTTTTCAGCTCCGCCCAGCTATTCTTCTCAACTGTCATCAAAACTGTGCCGATAAAACAATGAAGGCTGAAGCGTCGAATAATTCAGGAGGAACAAAGTGGGTATTGAGAATTGGTCGGAAAACATAATTCTGGTAAATCTGGCGCCGGAGCCACAAATGAGTGAGGAGTTGCGGACGGTGATAGAGATTGCTGAGGATAGAGGCGATTGTGATATAGTTATTGATTTTTCGGGAGTTGAGATAGTTACTTCTTCCAGCATTGCCAAACTGTTGAAACTCCGTAAGACATTGAAGGATAGTGGACATCGTCTTGTTCTCTGTGGTCTGACAGCTCAAACCAAAAGCGTTTTTCTGGTTACGAGTCTTGAAGGCTTTTTTGACTTCGTCGATGACCAGTTCGTGGCTTTAGCCGGTTTACAGATGGTCAATTAGCCGTCTATATGCTGTGTACTTGATACTTGTAAAAGAAGAAGATCAAGCATTGAGAATCGGGTATCGAGTATCAAGAAAGTTTTCCCGAGCAGATTACGAAAGTTACTTGGAAGAGTGATTTTCGTAACCTGCTCGCGGATTTCCCGAGTGTTGCCTGTTTGACAGGCAGGGCAAGTTGGGTAAGGTGGTATGGACCAAGGGAATCTGCAGGAAATTGAGCAGTTGATTGGTTATCATTTCTCTGATAACTCCTTACTTGTTCAGGCCTTTATACACGCCTCCGCTGCCGAGAGTCGCCTTGCCAGTAATGAACGGCTGGAATTTTTGGGCGATACGATTTTGAGTCTGGTCATTTGCCAGACGCTTTTCGAGCAGTTTCCCGACTATCTTGAAGGGGACCTGACGAAGGTGAAAAGTATGCTTGTTTCCCGCCGGACCTGTGCCAGGCTCGCCCGCAAACTGAGTCTGGAGAAGTTTCTGAAAGTGGGTAAAGGTATGTCATATAGTGCTTCTTTGAAAGGTTCTCTCGCCGCCGCGGCATTGGAAGCGGTTATCGCTGCGATCTATCTTGACGGTGGAATCGACAAGGCCCGCGGATTCATTTTGACGGTTTTTGGCCCGTTAATTGAAAAAGCCGATGCACAGGAACACCAGGAGAACTATAAGTCTTTGCTACAGCAATACGCCCAGCAGAAGTTCAATACCACTCCGTTTTATGAGCTGCTTGACGAGAAGGGCCCGGACCATAATAAGTGTTTTGAATCAGTTGTAATTATAGGGAATAATCGTTTCACCAGTGCATGGGGGACAAATAAGAAAGAGGCGGAGCAAAATGCGGCTCGAAATGCACTTGAGGAACTGGGCATACTTGAAGATGTCTCGACCGAATCGGAAGGCTGAGTCCGCACTGTTCGATACGGGTTGACGCGCCGGTGGCGTACGACTATAGGAATCTGGGGCAGGGTATCATTCGGTAAGCAGGCAGGCGACCGCGTATAGTGCGACTGCCACCATTACCATAAAGAGAATAATCGTACCGAATAAAATCGATGTTTCCTTAACAAAATTTTTTGCCGAAATTTCCCTCAGCTTCAGCGCCTTGTAAACAGCCGCGACGGCGGCAGTCAATGGCAAAAGCCAGAGAAATGATTTGGTATCGGTGCCTATTGTTTCAGGTGTGGTAAACGTTGCCATTATAAGACCCAGCATTTTATTCTCCGAGCGTTTCCTAAAGAAGAAATCAAAAATAAAAATTAAGGAAGTCATCGCAGCTTTGCTGCGATTCAACAAATTTTATTCTTAATGTTTACACTTTGATTTTCTTTGTCAGGGTCGCTACATAGTTGTCTGTGTGCGGCGACAGTCGGCCAGATAAACAGCGTTGATTATACAAAACAGGTTGAGCATGCCGGCTATCCCGGTGTATATCTGGCCTATCTCATTTGGTCTTCCGAAGCTTTCGTAGTTTCCAACTATTGTCATCTGGCCCAGGACTCCGACCAATGGTGAATTAAGCATCTGCGGGACATACCACAGCCTTTCTCTGATTGGATCGATTACGCCGATTGAGCCGGTGTATATTCCTAATATGAACAGTAATGAAATTGTTACGAAGATAATTATTGCACGTTTTTTTTCCCGCAGTACCCAGTGGCCGGCGCCGGGTATGAACCAGGCCAGGAGTCCGACGAGCAGCAAAGACAGAATATTAATTCTGGTAGGTTGTTTCATTACAAAATTCCGTTGGGTTCCGTATTTTCCTGCTTGGCGGTAGGTTGCTTTGTACCGGCCCAGTGAAATTTCATACGCTTTACTATATTTTCCGGAGTATAGTGGAATAGCGCCAGCGCCTGTGATTGGCCGGCCTCTTCGAAGTAAGCCGAGGGGATTTTTTCCAGCTCGTATTCTCCCATGCTAATCAGATTACGGGAAATGTCTTTAATAACGTATAGACTGGCTTCCGGCTCAAACTGCATAATCAGCGGCAGGGTCTCGGGCGAGGTTTTGTCTTTCGGCAGGAGTGTGAAAAACCTGTCTATCAAGTTCCGGCGCTTCATACGCCGGTAAAGCAAATCTCTCGCCCCGGGCAGGTTATCAGTATTAAGGTTCACGGCTGTAATGTCTTGGCTCGAGAGACGGCTCAGGTCGGCAAATTGCTGAAGTTTGATAACATGGAGTAAATCGTCCTTTGGGCTGTTCTTGGCGGCGTAGCGTTTATTGAATTCTTCGATCACCTTGTCCCAATCGTCTGACTGGACGAGCTTGAGAAACTCCTCAGCTTCGCTTCTGGCGGTTGCCATTGCTTTTAATTTCTTCAGGTCTTCCTGGACAATATCTTTAATAAGTTGGGGTTTCGGGATCTGCTCGTCCTTAGGTTCGTCAATGAGTTCGAGCCCGGTCTTATCGCAGATATCGTTTATATCCGTTGGTTCAACCGGCTCTTCGGCACGAATTACACGCAGCAGGACCATTATTCTCTCCAGGTTATCTTTCATAGGTCCGATGTTTTCATATATTCTCGGCCTGGAGACCTCGTAAGGTCCCAGTTGGCTGGCATCGAGCTGCTTGAGAGCAAAGACGATCTTAGCCAGGCGTATCTGGCTCTGATTTTGCCCCTCGGTGTAGAGCATACCGAGGTATCTGTCCCATGCAAGGTCCTCAGCGGTCAGCAGACCCGTTTGTCCCGTGTAGAGTTCAATATTGTTTTCTCTGCCGAGTTGCTCGGCAGTTTGCTTGTAGTCACCCACGAGTTGTCCGAATTGCTCATCATTTATTTCCTCGATTTGCACGTCTTCGAACCCAGCCTCGGTAAACGCTTTGGCCTTGCTCAGAATCATCTCCGCTTTTGCCTCAACCTTGTCCTGCAGCAGTTTTTTACTGATAAAGTCCGCCACCTCGGCATAGGTTTTTTCCCTTTCAATCATTTCAGAATTGGGGTCGTTCGGGTCTACCGGGATACTAACGGTAAACTCGCTGCGGTGCTTTTCAAAATATTCTTCGGCCTCCTCCGGACGTGGGGTCTCCACAAGCGAGGCAACCTCATCGAGTTTGAGAGCGGTATATTCAAGCTGGACCATTTCCGGATACTTATAGCCGAAACCATAAGGATTTTGAGACGTTATTTGTCCCGGGAAAAACTCACGGTATTTCTCGAAATGCTTGACTAATTCGGCCTGCGCCGGCGAGGGCTGCGTCTGAGTGAAGAAGGAAGAATCAAACTTTACGAATTCAACATCAATTTTTTCTTTATCCCAGCTGACCATATGCATCAGCTGTGGTGTGGTAAGACCCTCGGTCGAGGTTATATTCTGGGCATATACAACTATTGCAAGCAGATGCCCGAAGGTCTCCAGAATTATTTCTTCCGATATACCCCCTTGCTCCACTATTTGCCGGACAACTTGGTTGGCACTTAGCCCGCCGCCGGTCATTTGGTATATTGTCGAGGCCAGGACCTCGCCGGCAAAAGAATTCGAAATCAATATCCCTGCTTGCTCCGCCTCGGCTTTTAACAGTAGCCAGTGAATCGGGCTTAGCTCATTTCCGCCCTTCGTCTGTGCGAAAAAATTGTCGATTTGCCTGCTGCTGATGCGCCATTGCTTTGCTCTTACGGTTGAGCTTATCTGCTGACTCATAGCTGCTGCGGTGCCTGCGTCGTGAAACAGCAGCTCGCCAAGTAAAGACAACCTGAGGTCCTGTTGGCCCATCAGAAACTGCTTTGCCCAGACCCTCTGCAGCAGATTTAACTGCCAGCGGGCAGAGACGATACCCTTATTTGTGATTTTACCGTCGGCCCCGAAGTAGGCGACGGTGGCCTTTGTTGCAGTGGGTCGGCTTAACTGCTGCAGGATGGTGGGCATTACGAAGGCAAGCATTATCGCGACAACAAAGACAGCCATTAATTTTCTGTTGTTCTTGCGAAACCATCTGACTAAACTCATATTTGCACTCCGGTACAGTTCTGAAAAGATACCATTTTGGCCGAGGTTCGAAGGCAAAGTATACGCGGCGGGGCCGAATTTGCAAGTAAAATAGTCGCCGGACCCTCAAATACGGAAAAAGATTGTTGAAAAAATCTCCAAGCCGATGGACAATACAGGTTGGTAATGCGATAAGGTTCTCAAGATTTGGGAGATGGGAAAATGAACGAAGAACAAGAAGGGCAGGAGCAGTTGCTGGACACCACCGATTGTCTTGAGGCAATCGGCGCGTTTAAGGCTATGAAAAACTTTCTATTCGTAATTGCATTGATTTGCCTTTTGCTGCTACAGGCCTCATTCTGGCTTGTGGACCTTAATTATGTACGAATAGACGAGTGCGGCGGTGGTGAGCAGATATCGTCGGCATATATCACGGTTAAGCCTTTTCTTGAGCTTGCCGTCCAGGTCGATACCGCGTCTCAGGCGCAGTCCAGTCAGGGACAAATCACCACTGCCGCCCAACAGGTGACAAAGGACCTTCCCGGACAAAGTGAAGTGACGGGGCCGGAGCAGTCGCCGGCGGTTCCCCCGATTAAATCGAGGGAACCTGAAGCGCCGGCCAAGACCCCTCGTTCCTTTCGTATTAATTTCAAATACGTAGCCTGGCTTATCCGATTCTGCAATTTTGTTCTGATAATTGTGGCGATGCTCTATTGCCTTGTTCTTATCTTCAGTTTGAAGATATCGCTGGCCGGCAGGCTCGGCGGGATAAACCATATATCGCGGGCGTTTTTTCTCTCGTTGTTTATGCTGGCTTTTCTGCTGCCCTGGCAGAAGTTATTTGACGACGTTATTGTCGGAGCTATCTTTACGCCGAGCGAATTACTTGAGGCATGGTGCGGCAAGGCTCAGCGGAGCAATATAGTCCTTCAGACGATTTATTATTGTCGATTTGTGGTTCTGTGGCTGGTAGTGCTGCTATTGGCAATATGCGCCCAGGCCCGCACCATTCGCTGGGCAAAGGCAAGTCTTCGTCGACTGGAGATACTCTGAGTATTTAAGGCCGGGCAGGTTTATAGTGCTAAGGAATAAAGGCTGCCAGAGCAACTATCAGGTAGATTATCACGCCGATAAGAATCTTCAGATTCAGGCCGAGAAACTGGGCCAGCCCGGCACTTATTCCTGAAACGACAGAGGCCTTTCGCTCCCGGCCTGAGCCCAGTTCGACCAGCCCGGCTCCAATGCAGGCACCCCCGCAGGCGCCGAGTAGCGTGCCGATAATAGGGAGGGGAATCAGGAAAGTGGCGAGTATGGCGCCGGTGATTGCGCCCACGACCGCGGCGATAGAGGCGCGCCTGCTGCCGCCGGCGGTCTTTACGCCCAGGAAGCCTGCAGTGAATTCAATTATCTCGCCAAGAACGGCAAGTAAGACAATCACGACCAGTACCGCTATACTGAACATATCCCTCTCGGCCTGCCACCAGGCGAAAAAGACGGTGGTAATCACAATCAGCCAGTTACCCGGCAGATAGAATAGCGAGCAGCCCAGCCAGAGTGTATTTAATAGAACCAGCAATATCGCCCACAGATATATCATCAGGTCGCCTTAAATAATAATTACACAGTCGTATTATAAACACGGTTGTCCCACCAGGCCAGAAGCTCTTAATGTTAATATTGGAATTTATTGCAGGCCCGTGGCTAATTCGCAGGGACAGTTTTTGATCTTGTCAAAGCAGGCTTGTGATTTGTATAATCATTTGTATAAGCACCGGACGATAGTTGACGTAAAACGGATGAAATTCTAAGTAAACAGGAAATGAGGTTTGGGAATGGCACAGGCACCAAAGGCAAATGCAGTAGTTGGACAATCAGGTGGGCCGACCGGTGTTATAAACGCATCACTCGTCGGTGTTATCGAAGAGGCGCGCAAACATCCTGAGATTGAAAATCTTTATGGCACCATACACGCTGTCGCCGGGGTGGTCAAAGACGAGTTTATTGACTTAAGCAAGCTGCCTGTAGAAACACTGGAATTAGTGGCGGCTTCGCCGTCTTCTGCCCTTGGCTCAAGCAGGGACAAACCCGATGCCGAAGATTGCCGGAAGATCCTCGAAGTATTCAAAAAACGCAATGTCAGATACTTTTTCTACATTGGCGGCAACGACTCCGCCAATACCCTTCACATCATAGACAAAATGGCGACCGAGGCCGACTTTGAATTACGTTCGTTTCATATCCCGAAAACGGTCGATAACGACTTATTAGTTACCGACCATTGTCCGGGCTATGGAACAGCGGCAAAATTCGTCGCCTGTGCCCTGATAGGTGACGACCTTGATAACCGGGCTATGGGGGGGATAAAGATAGATTGTGTGATGGGCCGGCATGCGGGCTTTTTGACAGCCGCCTCCGTATTAGGAAGGCAGAGGGAAGATAATGGGCCGCATTTAGTGTATATTCCTGAAAGGCCTGTTCCACTGGATAAATTCCTTGGCGATGTTGAAGGTGTCTATAAGAAACTCGGCCGATGTGTCGTCGCTATAAGCGAAGGGATGTGTGATATCGATGGCGTAGCATGGGCAAAGAAGATTCCCGGATTGGATGAGGTAGACGCCCATGGAAACGTACAGCTATCCGGTACGGGTGCTTTGGCGGACTTTTTGGCGCAGCAGGTAAGAAGTCAACTCGGTGTCAAGCGTGTACGGGCCGACACATTCGGATATTTGCAGAGAAGTTTTGCAGGCCTGCAATCGGAAGTCGACGCCAGAGAGGCCCGGTGGTGTGGCCGTCACGCCGTTCAGTACGCTATGCAAGAGCAAAGCGGCTCGGTCGCCATCAGGCGGACGGGCAACGGCAAGGGTTATGCGGTCGAACTATTCCGGACGGAGCTTGCTAATGTGGCTGAGAAAACTAAATCTGTGCCGGATGAATTTATTAACGCGGACGGCAACGGCGTGACCAATGCATTTGTCGAATATGCGATGCCGTTAACGGGGCCACTGCCGAAGACATACTATTTGGGCAATTACCCGAGGGTATAAGCCGATTTTGTGCTCCGGTAGTATGGTCCACCTGGTTAAGCCTGGACCGGAATTTCTTGAAATTAACAAAATCCCAGGTATCTACCTTGCCGCCTTGGGAGAACAGAAAAAAAAGGCCTCTGCGTCCCCTGCCGCAGAGGCCCCACTCGGAAAGAAACTTCCTTCTGTGGCCCCCCCAAAGAGTTTATCGCTAAGCTCTCGAAGAGCGCTATTTTTATTCCTGCCCCGGTGTTGCCTTCCTGCTCCCCCCAAGGCAGGATAATGTGTACGGAACGCCTCGGCTTCAGATAGCCAGCTCGGAGGAGAGAGAAAGCTGACTCCCTTATAGCTTGTTCGTTCCGACCTCAAGTAAACCATAAGAAATAAATATAAATAAGGCAACTTTAACGCCGTCGATTTCTTAAAATTCTGCCGGCCTCATTTGTACTGCTGGCTTTTGTCCTTAACGTATTTTATCGGTATTAGTGCTGAGATAGGATACGAACTTTGAGATAGGATACGAACTTTCTAACTTACTCTTTGTAGCACCGGCGGGCCACGGCCACCCAGAATTATGACCATATACCTTGACTTGAATATGCTCATCTTTAACCCCCCTATGGCTCTGCTTACTTCCTCACAATTCCCCCGAAGCACTTGTAAGTTTACAAGTCTTAGTATAGTCGAAATGCCTGCCGGAATCAAGAAAATATCAGCAAACCGCTAAGGAAAAAACCAACTTTCGGCTAAGTCCCTCTGTGCATTAAACGCTTACAGGTTTTTTAGGACGTAAGTGAAGGTTGCTCCTTGTTGTGGTTAAGATTTTTTAAAGGCTGAACAGGGCTTACGTTTAGCCGCAGAGATGTATTCCGCGGAAGGGCCCAAAATCAACCCCTGGCTTTGGCAAACCAATCCGGATCCTGGGCAAGTTTTTCCCTGGCTTCTTGAGTCATCGCTTCAAAAGCCGGATGCGTACTTTCCCAGGCGCGCTGCGTAAACGGTGATTGACGCATCTTTTTCACTTCCAGGCCGGCTTCCTGTAAATCCCTGCCATAGATGTGCAGCGAGTCCGTCATCTCAACATATCTGCCCACTGCCACCGGCTCGGCTATTTTCGCAGAAATTTGCTGCGTTATCATTCTCTGCAAGTCCGTCAACGCATAAGCATTCATAAACCAGGCCTTATATAAATCTCTGCTGCGCCAGTGTGCATTCATATTCAGTACCCGCTGCCCGTCGGGGCCGGTGGTAATTCGGCACCATATTCTCTGCAGGCAGGGCGGGTGCTCGCTATCAATGTCATCGGAGGGAATCCAGGTTATCGCCTGCGCGCGCCGGCT
>Ga0315539_1003924_pt1 | contig 10341 bp, 13 predicted proteins | sample SalMarSW160150MG_FD_203097 | JGI IMG/M metagenome (GOLD analysis project Ga0315539, IMG submission 203097) | Salt marsh sediment microbial communities from the Plum Island Ecosystem LTER, Massachusetts, United States - Salt Marsh Sediment SW1601-150 ... | reverse complement strand
CCAATTTCGATAACTGCCGATTTAGAACGAGGATTCATTACATTGCCCGGCATCTCCCAGGAGAAGAATATCAGAAAGATCAGGCATCCCCCAGAGGAGTGTCTCCAATCATTTAGCCAAAATGCCAGAATCGGCAAATTGGCTAAATACCCATAGGGTGGCCAGGGTCATACCGTCAACTGAAAGCCTAATACATTTTGAGTTTTAAGAATAATCCTCTGCATTCTTGGCTTTCTCTGGTGTGCACAGGGAAAGGGCGCGATAAAATTAATGAGTTTTCACCATATGGTTTTGATTGATCGAATGTTTTGAAGGACTTTGTCCTTTGTGATTATAGGAGTTTTAAGATATTTTCCTGTTGAGGCAATGATTTTATCGTGAAGGTCTGGAATCTCCTTAAGCTCAAACATTTTTTCCAGGATTGGATAGTCAAGAGGAATAATGGCAAAGTTATCACTTGCGCGTATTTTTCTAATCAGGCCTTTGAAATTAAAAGTGACGCGTTTTTTATCAAAAATACTGAGCGCTTCAGCAATTACAATGGACGGAATAAAGATCACGTTTTCACCCTTTTCGCAATTTTCAAAGATCTCTGAAGCCCTGGAACTAATTTTTGGGCTGTCTGTAAACCACCATAGGAGCGCATGTGTGTCCGCAATAAAGTTCATAATTTTAAAGCTCAACGTTGCTGTAAAGAGATTGTTTGGCGGAGGCAATATCCTTGTCAGTGATATCGACCCCTTTGATAACGCCCTTCAGGGAGATTACTTTCTTGTCTGATGGAGAAAATTGCTTGAGGATGGACAGCTTTAAATCCAAGACCTCTTTTTCTATGACCTCGATCTTATTGAGGATTTCAGTTGTGCTTTTTGTGGATAGATTTTTCATTTAGATTATCTCCTTAATCGGAAATTAAAAATGGATTTAACACAGAAGCCCTGTTTTGTCAAAGTTGATTTAATATCAGTAAGGCGTTCGTGCAGAACGTGCATAAAATATCAGGAAAATGGGGTGTAGTTTTCCGGGTTGCATAATTTGATATCGACCGGAATATCTTTAAAATTATAAGAATATTTTCGATTAATCGGGAATCGTTCTCGCGTATAATTTTTCCTCTCTCTACCGGGAATCCAGCACCGGGGAAAAATCTGAAAATAAATAAAGTGGGACGCTCTTAAATTTCTAAATAGAGCCTGTTCAATGAATTCCGGGACGTTGTTGACTATGTTTAATAACTCAAAACATCAAAGCAATAAAAGGGGTTCCAAAACGATTTAAACATATTTCTCTACATCTGGCAACCCATCAGAAACAACTAGGCAATTAACAGCAGAAGTGTTTATAACAACAAAGCGCGCCACATCCGCACCAAGGCATCTGCTTTACAAATATCGGCCAGACGTTCAAGGCAATCTGCCCGATCCTTTTTGTTTTTAACTATCTTTCGACGCTCTATTCTCCGGATTATAACGTGATGAAAAACACCGGGTGCCTGCCCGCCATCGGCTATGCCTTCAGGCGAGGCGGGCGGGCACCCGGTCTGGCTAATCGTGGCATACCAAAAGTCGATCCCCTTTATATGTTCTGTTGGCAAATCGTTTTGGAACCAACGTTCCCTTTCCCCTCTTGCCTCTTGTCTCGAGCAAAGCACATTTTCTCTCCCTGTTTTCTGGGTAACAATTCACTATTGCTTTTTAAGATCTTTTGGTATATTAAACAGGTTATCAAGATCTTAATATAACATGCAGCTACCACCTTCACCCTTTTTGTCGTGAGCGATCAGGAATAATGTCGCGAGCAAAATGAGAGCGGGGTCTCTATTGTTTCTCAATGTGAGACACGGAGGATCAGAAAATGCTGGATGTTAACAGGCTGTTAAGGCCTGTCCCGCCTCATTTTTAAGCCATTGAAAAGGGTGGTTTTTTGAAAGGGCTCGTCTTCATTCCAGCAAGGGGTTCAGGACTGAAAGGAGGATAGTCATGACCACAACCCAGGCAAACCACATCGAATCAACGCTTCCAAAATGTCCAACCGGGATACAGGGACTTGATGAAATTACACACGGAGGATTGCCAAAAGGACGTCCCACCCTGGTGTGCGGCAGCGCCGGTAGTGGTAAGACCCTGTTTGCCATGGAGTTTCTGGTGCGCGGAGCGCAGCAGTATAAAGAACCAGGGGTGTTTGTTTCCTTTGAGGAGAGCGGACAGGAACTGATGGATAATGTCATATCGCTGGGCTGGGATCTCAAGAGCCTTATCGATCAGGAAAAACTTCTCATCGATCACATTCATATTGAGCCAAGCGAGATCCAAGAGACGGGTGAATATGACCTGGAAGGTCTGTTCGTACGGCTTGGACACGCTATTGAGTCATTAAATGCCAAGCGCGTTGCGCTGGATACATTGGAAGCGCTCTTTGGTGGGTTCACGAACGAGCTCATCATGCGGACGGAACTGCGCCGGCTGTTTCGCTGGCTCAAGGACAAAGGGGTCACGGCTGTCATTACCGGTGAGCCCGGGGAGGGCAATCTGACTCGCTATGGAATTGAAGAATATGTCTCCGATTGCGTTATTGTGCTGGACCACCGGATAAAAGAGCAGATTGGAACCCGGCGCTTACGCGTGGTTAAGTACCGCGGCTCGACCCATGGCACCAATGAATACCCATTTATGGTTGGCGAGCAGGGACTTTCCGTGCTGCCGATTACCTCCCTTGGACTGGGATATGAAGTCACCACCGAGCGGGTCTCAGCAGGTATTGCCCGATTAGACACTATGCTGGGAGGACAGGGATACTACCGGGGCAGCAGTATTCTGGCGAGCGGCACGCCCGGAACTGGAAAATCGACTCTTGCTGCTAACTTTGTCCACGCTGCATGCCAGCGGGGAGAGCGGTGTGTCTATTTTTCCCTCGAGGAAGCGGAAACGCAGGTTATTCGCAATATGCGCTCCATAGGCATTGACCTTGAGCCCTGGGTAAAAAGCGGGCTCTTGCGGTTCCATGCGGAACGTGCCACATCGTTCGGCCTGGAGATGTACCTCATAGCGATCTGCACATTGGTCGATGAATTCAAGCCCCACATCGTGGTCGTTGACCCCATGTCAAATCTGATTTCTGTGGGCACTGGAGAGGAGGTCAAGAGCATCCTGGCCCGTGTGATTGACTATTTGAAAATGAAAGGGATCACTGCGCTTTTTACAAACCTGACACATGCGGGCGGCCCCCTCGAGACCACGGAGTCGGCCATTTCGTCCCTTATGGATACGTGGATCCTGCTTCGTGACATAGAAAGCGGCGGCGAGCGAAACCGGGGGATCTATATCCTGAAGTCGCGCGGCATGGCCCACTCAAACCAGATCCGTGAATTCCTCTTGACAGACAAGGGTGTAGATTTGCTGGATGTATACATGGGTCCAGGGGAAGTGCTCACCGGCACGGCTCGAACTACGAGGGTGGCGGAAGAGAAAGCGGACAGACTGAGGCGTCAACAAGAAATTGAACGAAGACAGCGCGAGCTGGAACGCAAGCATGCAGCCATGGAGGCACAGGTGGCTGCCCTGCGTACAGAGTTTGAGGCCGAAGAGGAAGAGCTGGAAAAGGTCATTGCCGAGGCTAAAATGAGCGAGGAGGTTTTTGAGGAGGACCGAGAAAGAGTGAGCGGCTTACGGAAGGCTGATGAGTAGTGTCTTCTGAACAGTCCTCCGACTAGGGCAAAACGCAAGGGGGAGGTGGGAGTGTGGTCAATGAAGATGAAACATCATCTAATGGGGCGAGGGCAACAAGAGAGGCTTCGGAATGGGTGCTGCGGCTGTATGTCGCCGGGCAGACCCGGAACTCGATCAAGGCATTTGCGAATCTCAGAAGAATCTGTGAGGAGCATTTAGAAGGCAGACACAGAATTGAATTGATTGATCTTCTGGAGAATCCGCAACTTGCAAAAGAACACCAGATCCTCGCTGCACCCACCTTGGTACGGAGATTTCCCCCGCCGGTGAAAAAAATCATCGGAGACTTATCCAAGACCGAGCGGGTATTGGCAGGACTGGATTTGCTACGAGCGTGTAATGGGTTTAGAAAGGATGATTATGAAGAAGAAGAAGAAAATAGAATCGAAAGACACTGTGGAGGCCTTTGAACGAGCTGTAAAAGAGTCAGATAGCCAACTTTATGTCTTGCGTTTGTACGTTACCGGGGCGACGGTGAGGTCCATGTGCGCCACCGAGAACATCAGGCGGATATGCAAGGAATACCTCCAGGACCGCTATGACCTTGAGGTGATTGACATCTACCAGCATCCTAAGCTTGCCAGAGGTGAGCAGATTGTCGCCTTGCCCACCCTCATCAAGAAACTCCCGCTCCCTTTGCGGAGGCTTGTTGGGGACTTGTCAGATACCGAGAAAGTTCTCTTCGGGCTTGGTTTATAGCCAAAAGAATAAATTAAGGTGGGTTATGAGGGCGGAAGAAAGAGCCCGACAACTGCTGTTTGAAATGAAAGACCTCCGCAGCCGGCTGAGGGAAGCTGAAGAGACGCTTCGCGCTATCCGAAGCGGCGAGGTAGATGCTCTGGTTGTCTCAGGACCGCAGGGCGATCAGGTCTTTACCCTGAAAGGCGCCGACCATACCTATCGCACACTCATTGAGGAGATGAAAGAGGGGGCCATCACCCTCATGGCCGATGGCACCATCCTTTATGGGAACAAGCGCTTTGCGGAGATGCTCAAGACACCGCTTGAGAAGGTCATAGGCTCCTCGATTCACCGCTTTGTCACATCCGAAGCCAAACTAATGGGTAGGGCGCTGCTCAAGAAAGCAATCAAAGGGCCCAGTGAAGGAGAACTCACCCTCAGTGTGGGAGACGGAACCCTGATCCCGGTGTATGTCACCCTCAACACCGTACAGTTAGATGATGTTTCCATCCTCTGTATGGTGGCTACTGATTTGACTCAACAGAGGCGCACGGAAGAAATCGTTGCATCTGAAAGACTGGCGCGCTCTATTTTTGACCAGGCGGGCGAAATCATTGTGGTATGTGATGAAAACGGGCAGATTATCCGTGCCAACAAGATGGCGTGCCAGCTCTGTGGCCAGAACCCAATGTTGCAGCCCTTTGACACCATGTTCCCACTTCGAGTCGATTCGGAGAAGGAATACCCTTGTGCGAAGAAAGAAGGTGATGGGAAGGGGTTTTCACTTTCAAGAGTTCTGCGAAAAGATTTCATTAAGGGCATGGAAGTGTGTTTTACGGGCAAAGATGGCCAGCTGCTTAGTCTGCTCCTCAGTGCTACGCCTTTGCTTGACAGACAAAATGAGATTCTTGGCTGTGTGCTCACAATGGCCGACATCACTGACCGCAAGCAGGCAGAGGAAGCCCTCGAGAGGAGAAACCGAGAGCTATCTTCCCTGCATGCCATAGCTAGCACTGCTGGCAGATCTTTGGAGCTGGAGCAGGTTCTGGGTGATACCCTCAAGACAGTGCTTGACCTGATGGGCCTGAAGGCGGGATGGATATTCTTAAAGGAGGACCAGAGTGATAAACTGACCCTGTTGAGCCACCTTGGGTTACCCTCCGGGTTCGTTCAGGAGGAGTCTGAGGGGCCCCTCGCTGAGTGCCTTGCTTTTGATGTTCTGCAACGAAAAGAGACGCTCATCGCCGAAAACATCTTGGAGTGCCCCCGACTCTCAAGATCCCTGCCAGAAGGGGAAACGCTGGCATGCCATGCCTCGGTGCCCTTACTATCCAAGGATGAGGTGGTGGGTGTGATGAATCTGGCGAGCGAAAGCTACCGCCCCTTCTCAGCCGAGGACTTAAATCTCCTCACCGCTATCGGCCATCAGGTAGGGGTAGCCATTGAGAATGCCAGGCTTTTTGAAGACACGAGGCAGAAGTCCTCTGAGCTTCAAGAGGCCTACGGGAGGCTCAGGTCCTTATTTGAGGACCTGAAGGCAGAACGGGAGAAGACACGCTCCCTCAGGAAGGCCCTCGAGGATAAATTTGGCCTGGGAAATATCGTGGGCAAGAACTCTAAGATGCAGGCCATCTATGAGCTGATAGAGGATATCTCCCAGAGTGACTCTACCGTTCTCATCCAGGGAGAGAGTGGCACCGGAAAGGAGCTCATTGCCCGGGCCACCCATCTCTTGAGCCCCCGCAAGGAGCGGCCCTTTGTGGTGGCAAACTGCTCTGCCTATGCCGAAACCCTGCTTGAGAGCGAGCTCTTTGGCCACGAAAAGGGGGCCTTTACCGGCGCTATCCGGAAAAAAAAGGGCCGATTCGAGCTGGCAGATGGGGGGACCATCTTCTTGGATGAAATCGGCGAGATCCCTCCCAGCACCCAGCTTTTGCTGCTCAGGGTCCTGCAGGAGAAGAGATTCGAGCGAGTAGGGGGAGAGGATACCATCAAAGTGGATGTACGGGTTATTGCGGCCACCAACCGGAACCTTGCCGAGCAGATGATGGAGGGTAGATTCAGGGAGGATCTCTACTACCGGCTCAATGTCATCCCCATAACGATCCCCCCGCTGCGGGACAGAAGGGATGATATTCCCCTGCTTGTCAAACACTTCCTCGAACTCCATGCCGCTGCCAACAGCAAGGCGGTGAGGGGTTTCTCCGAGGGGGTTATGCAGATCTTCCTTGACTATGACTGGCCCGGTAATGTCAGGGAACTACAAAATGTCGTGGAATATGCCGTGATTCTGGCCAAAGGTGAGGTGATTGAAAAGATTGACCTCCCCCATAACCTAAGAGAGGCTATTTCCCGGACCGAGGTGGATCTCTCTTCCCTTAAGGACACCGAAAGAAATCTCATCCTACGGGTGCTCCAGGAGACTGAGGGGAACAAATACCATGCTGCAAAGAGACTCGGCATCACTCGGAGCACCCTGTACGGAAAGATGAGAAAGCACGGGATTGTGGTCCCGGGAAAAGACTGAATCATATGTCTAAGATAATACTTATATGTCCAAAATTAGACTATAAGCTAACCTCCTGAAATGAAAGGATAATAATACATCTAAGTTTTTCGTTATGTCTGAACTTAGACAGTTCCCTTGTGCCATTTAATGGGCTGGTAAAGGATCAGTCATAGTGGCTGTGTAAAGCCACGTAAGCCAAAGCCTTGCGTGGCTTTTTTATTGGGGTTTCTCGGGTGTGAGCCTCCTATTCCGAAGCCGAAACACGAAATATCTGGCACCAAAATTGCTTAATGTAACGATGTTGCATATGACCTGCACAGATCAAAGATGGGATAGCGTGGAGAAAACTTACAATGAGCCGAGCCAGGGAAAAACAATTCCTCAAATCCAACGGAATTGCAGAGGTATCTGGCATGGTGGAGGAACATCTGACTGTGAGGGGATACAGTGAACGGGAGATCATCTTGAACGCTTTGATAAGCGATGACCATTCACAGATGTCTTAGTGAGCTCAGATTGGAAAGGAAGGATATTCATGGAGCAACCCTTGATCGTCAATCTGGACAGTGTGCCCTTGAGGTTCACACCTGATGGTCGGGTTTCGGTCGTTGATGCCATTCGGGCAGTGAGCAACTCGAATCGTCCATACTCAATATGGGAGAGCCTGAAAGCGGAACACCCCGAAGTTCTCATGCATTGTGAGGATTACTCTTTTCAAGGAGAGGATCCCGTTCCAGTGGTTGATAGTAAAGGATGGAAAAGGGTCTGGATGTTGTTGCCCGATTTCTTGTCAGATGCAGATTTAACATGACTCATGAAATACTGAGGCAACTATGTCAAAAATATTGATTGTATATGACCAGCCACACCTGCAAGGGTTCTTTTCCCAGCAGCTGATGAGGGAGAGCCACAGCGTTGTGAATGTCGGTGATGCCGAATCTGTCGACAGATACCCTGAGGATTTGAGACCGGATCTGGTGCTTTTGGATCTGTACCTGAATGGATTCGGTGGATTGAAGGATTGTTTTGCCGGAAATCAGGGAGCATTTCCGGTGATTCGGCGTGAGCTCTCTCGTTTAGTAAATTTCGTAAGAGCGGCTGGAGTAGAGGGTATAGTATGAACAAAATACTCGTTGTTGATGATGAAAAGAACATTCGGGATTGCCTCTCAATGGTACTCTCTTTCATGGGCTTTGAAGTGGCTGCCGCCAGCAGTGGCAATGAAGGCCTCAATCTGTTTCTGAAAAGCTCCTTCGACCTCGTTTTAACCGACCTGCAAATGCCCGACATGGACGGTTGGGCCTTAGCCTTCAACATCAAGGAAGAAGCACCCGACACCCCGGTTGTTCTGATGACGGGTGAGGAAAAAGGGGGCGTTGTGGAAAGACTAAAAGGTAGCTGCGTTGACTCGGTTGTCTTTAAGCCGTTTCTCTTGGAAGCCATTCAAAAAACCGTTCAGAACGCGTTACATACCGGACCCCTATAGAGGGTGAGCTCTGTGCCCTTCAAGGGTCCAGGCTCTCCCCTAAAAAGATGGCTCGAGCATGATTACACGTAGAAGGCACAATCTTCCATGGCAAACAGTTGTAGGATCTCTATTCATAGAAACAGTGAAAGACCTGCACCTGAAACTGTACGGTGATTTCGGTCTAGATGCGGCACAAGAACTGCTCGCTCTCTTGAAGGGCAGGGGCCGCAGGAGCTCACGGGTATTCATTCATACCGGCAACCTGAAAGGGATAGACCCTTCGGGCAAGGCCCTGTTTAAAGATAAGTGCAGGGTCTTTCACGGGGAATCCGCTTCCCTCATCTTCACGGGGGAAAACGCTGTCCACCTTGCTCCAGAGGAAAGCATGGTGGGATAGGGTGGTTGCATCTCAGGGAGCCTGAGCGATATGGAACCCCGTAAGCATAAAGTGCGAATAACCATTCCCTGGTCACCAGTGCACGTGGAGGTAAAAGGTGGAGCAGATTGTTGACGTGCTGTTGTCAAGGCTGTCTCAGAAGGGCCTGTCGCCAGAAGAAGTGCCATGGCTCATCAGGGATGTGCTCAATGCCGTCTGTGGGGCCGGGGAGCCCGCTATGGACGTAGTCAACCGGAGGCTCGCCATTCTCGGTTGGAATGAGGAGATCCTCGACGGGGTCACATTCGATCTCATCGTATACCTTGCTGAGAAGCGTGGTGAGAACCGGGCAGAATACCGCACAGAGCCCCCTTTTTAAGGACGCTGCGGCGTACGAGGTGAATGGCCAATGAAACCGCTTGCAAGGAGATTGACCATGTTAATTGATGACAAAAAAAATAATGACAGGAGGAAGCTCATGACAAAACTGGAACAGCTGATAGATATTTTAGAAGATCCTGGTTATACCTACCGTTACAGTTTCGCGAAGTCCTCACGCACGTGCTTGATGTGCGGCAGTCCAGCGAGCCAATTCACTGATAAGGGGGCAGAGTCCGAATATGAAGTCTCTGCGCTGTGTCAGAAGTGTCAAGACGAATATTTGAGGAACAAAAAAAGCAGTGAAGTGTAAAGATGAAACCTCACCTCAGGAAGTTCAGGGCAGGTTAGTGTTCGACCCATCACCGCGCCGGTATCAATGCCGTGTAAGCCGATTGGAGGATAGGCAGATCAAGGAGATAATCGCATGAACGTCTTGTTTCTCGCATCAGAGGTAGCGCCCTTTGCCAAGACCGGCGGTCTGGCCGATGTGGCGGGCTCACTGCCGGCTGCGCTCAGGAGGGAGGGCGTCGAGGTAAGGGTGGGGCTGCCCTTGTATCGCGAGGTTGAACAGCGCAACGTATCTCTGCGAACGGCCTTCTCGGGTCTCAAGGTGCCCTTTGGGAGTAAAAGTATGTCCTGTGATGTGCTGACCACCACCCAGGAAGGAGTGCCCATCTACTTCTTCAAGCGGGAGGACCTCTTCAATCGCCCGAACCTGTATGCCACAAACGAGGGAGACTACTACGATAATTTAGAGCGGTTCGCCTACTTCAGCAGAGCAGCTCTCTGCTTTGCCAGGGAGACGGGGTTTCACGTCGACGTGGTCCACTGCCATGACTGGCAGACAGGGCTGGTGCCAGCATACCTTAAGACCATCTACAGGGGTGATGCCTTTTTCGCTCCAACCAAATCGGTCTTCACGGTTCACAACATTGGCTACCAGGGGGTTTTCCCCAGGGAGAAGCTTCATGCCTGCGGCCTTCCCCTTACCGAGTTCCATCCCGACGCCGTGGAGTACTGGGGGCAAATCAGCTTGCTCAAGGCGGGGATCGTCTACGCCGATGCGATCACTACCGTGAGTCCCCGCCACAGCAGGGAGATTCAGACCCCTGAGTTCGGGATGGGTATGGAGGGGATCCTGAGAAAGAGGGCTTCAGATCTCTACGGCATCCTCAACGGGGTTGATTACACCGCCTGGAGT
>Ga0315539_1003921_pt1 | contig 10348 bp, 14 predicted proteins | sample SalMarSW160150MG_FD_203097 | JGI IMG/M metagenome (GOLD analysis project Ga0315539, IMG submission 203097) | Salt marsh sediment microbial communities from the Plum Island Ecosystem LTER, Massachusetts, United States - Salt Marsh Sediment SW1601-150 ... | reverse complement strand
CCCATGGGCCATAGTGTCTTGGTGGTGTTCTCCAGGCAATTGGTGAAAGTATTGCAACTCTCATATTGAAATTATCTCCACATAATTATTTTATTTTATTGTATAAAATAAAAAGAGAGATTAACCTTCGGATGAAACCTTAGGTGTGCTCTCCCATCATGATTAAAATTATACTACTAAAACCATTATCTTGTGTCAAAATTTTAAGTAATTTAATGATGCTTAAATTATATTATTTGATTGATGAAACAAATAATGTATTCCCCAAGAATTGATAAAAAATTTTTAAATAAAGCTAAAAAAGAAGTTAAAAAACAGTTATTCTTTTTTTCCTTTTATTATTTTTATATAATGTAATATCCGTTTTACAAAATGTCTCCTTTAATGTAAATTTATATTTACAGTTATAATAAACTTTAATATTTATTTTATTTAACTACCAACTGAGAGATAATTCCGTAAATTTTTAGATTATTAAATAAAAGCTAACTTTTTAATAAAATTATGGTAGAAAAAACCAAAGCAAAGATTGCCAAATCAGTTTGTCTATCTCTGTTCTGCTTGATGCTAGCTATTTTTTTATGGTATCGGCAAAGGGAGTTTTTCTATTGGCAGGAAGGCGGGATAATCCTAGACCTCATATATTTGATAGCTTCCTTATCCCTATTTGTTGTATTCTCCCTGGTGTATCTGACCTTAGTAGAAAATAGAAAAATAATTACTACAGCAAACTTCTTTATGGCTTTTAGCTTCCTGGTATTTTTCCTGCGGGAAAATGGAAGCTGGCAAAACATAGTAGCGGTAATAAGTTACATAGTATCTTCTTTTATTGTCTTTATTATCCTAAATTCAGTAAATAGAAACTTACTGTATGAGAGGAAAAACAGTATTGTATTTCATCCTGGAAAATCAGTCTTAAAGGCAGCGCCTACCTTAATGATGGCTTTGGCCATACTATTCTCTGTAGTGTTTTACTTTAATTTTCCACTTCAAAACAAACAAGGAGATGTAGAAATAAAAGAAGAACAACTGGAAAAGGCAACCAAACCCTTTGGGGGGCTTATAAATAGGTATATTCCAGTTTATAACCTAAATATGAGCGTAGATGAATTTATTGTACTCACTAGTTTATTAGGACTACCCTTTGCAGGAGGCGAAGAGGAACTGGGCCCACTTATAGAACTAGATGAACTGCCTGAAGGAGTTAGAGGATATTTAAAAGACAAGGGGATATATGATTTAGACGAGTTAAACCTTATGCAACAAATGAGGGAAGATGAAGAGTTTAGAAGTATGTTTTTTGAAGAGATTAAAGGATTAACCAAAGAAGTAAGCCCTTATCTTATGGAAAGGTACCGGAAAAATTTATCTGAAAACTGGGGATTGGAACTAGACAGCAAAGACAGAATGGGCCAGGTATCTGCCGGGCTTATAAACAGCAAAATAAACGAGATCCCCAAAAAAATAAGAGATCTGTTTCTAATCTTTCCATCCATAGCCTTGTTTGGGATCCTACAGATTGCTTTTATAATCCTTGGCTTTTTATACTCATTTTTATCCTGGGCAGTCCTTATAATCTTCTATAAAGCAAAGTTTTACCATTACATAAAAGTTAAGGTAGAAAAGGGAGAAATAGAGCTTTAGTTTTAATATTAATAATGGAGATTAATTTGGATACTACAGTATGGGAAAAACATCACATACTTTTTTGGGTACTTATTGGAATAGGCATATACCTACTTGTACTCATAATAATTTATCTGATTCTAAAGTGTGTATTAGGGAAAAAACTAGGCCCCCTCTGGCTTTATTTATCCTATCTTACCTTCTCCTTACTTTTCTGGCCCTTTGTAGAAATTACCTCTAACCCAAGAAGGAGAAGAATGTGGCTGGAAAAAAGCGGCCTAAAGAAGGGACACCTATATCTAGAAGAAGGTATTGGTATAGGCACTTCACCCATCCTGGCCTCAAGAATAGTTGGAAAAGATGGTCTGGTATATGCCCTGGATAATCAACCCCTCCACCTAGCTATATTATTTGTGCGTTCAAGGATAAGAGGAATAAAAAATATAAGGTTGATATTCTCTGATGCAGCTCAAACAGGATTAAAAAGTAAAAGTATAGACACTATATTTATCTGTGATGCCTTTCACGAGTTTTCCAACAAGAAAAGCACAATACTGGAGCTTTTTAGAGTCCTAAAGCCAAGTGGAAATCTTGCCCTCTGGGAAGAAAATAAAAGATATGCTGACAGTGCCCAGAAAATCATTGAAGAGGGAAATCTTTTTAATTTAATTGAAAGAGAAAAAGTGTTTATGAAGTTTGTAAAGCCAGAATAAATCTAATCTGGAGGTAATCATGAGGCAATCCCAAGGCGAAATAGAAGATTTAATAGATAAGCTTAAAAAAGAAGAAATCACACCAAAAGAAATAATAAAAATACTTGATGAGAGAAAACTTTCCGAAAAGGCAATCTTAAAAGGTGGGGTATGGATCTATCTTATCTGGATAATTCTGTGTTTTCTCTCTGCTGTGGCTAAATATTCCCCATGGAAGTATATAAGCTTTCTAAATAGAATACCATCCTTTGAAATTCCTAATATTTTAATCTATATATCTATAGCCTTTTTTATTTCCGCTATTATTCTTACAGTTTGGAGTTCACAGTACAATATAAAAAAGGGAGGAGCTCATTCTGAAGACTATACCATAATACTTTTTAGTAGCGGCCCCTACAGGTTACTTAGACACCCCAGTCATCTGGCCTGGTCTGTATTTTTAATAACTATTCCAATAATGCTAAGCAGTTAGGTTCCATTTACTATCCTAAGTATAATTGGAATAATTACCATGGTATTCCTTCATTATTATACAAGTATAATAGAGGAGAGAAAACTCAATATAAGGAAGTGGGGAGATGCATACCTGCAATATATGAAAGAAGTACCCCGATGGAATATTATTGTAGGATTGGCAAGACTTGGAAGAAAAAAATGATTTAAGTATTGTTAAGGTGGAAATACTTCGTAAAAAATAAGTTGTATGAAATGTTGTTTTTAAATAAATGAGGGAATGAAAAAAATAAAAATAAGCAAAAAAACCATCATAATTATTGCGGGAGTGGTATTCTTTTTTGCATTTATTATTCTGATGACGCAGTTTAGGCCAGGCAACATATATTTTGATAATGGATACAATAAAACCTTTGAGATTTTTATAGATGGAGAGAAAATAGGAGAAGTTGGGCCACTAAAGTTTATGTGGGCAAAAAGTGTAAAAAACGGAGGGCGCAAAATAGAAATTAAAGAAAATGGCAAACTCTTTGACTCCTCTGAGGTAGAAGTAAAGGGAGCAAAGTTTGTTTACAATATTGGTGGGAAAAATACATATTATGTTGTTACTCACCAATATGCAAAAAGTGGAGTTAGTATAGGTCCTCCTCCACGAAAAATAAGTAGCGAAAAATTTTTTTATTTACCTAATGTTGATTTCGTTTTAACTGACCCTCCAGAAAAAATAGAAGTTAAGACTCCGACTACAATTGTGGTAAAAACCTCTCTTCAAAGAGAAACTGACTTGAAGAAATTTTATAAAAATACAGAAGATTGATAATTTCTTTGATAGCGAGACAGTTTCAAAGAAGGATGAGATTGTTTTTACTTTTGGAAGAAGAACATACGCAGCGATTACAAGGGTGTTGATAATAACAAAATGAAACCACCACTTCATATAACAGTGGATAAAAAGCTCTGCTGCATTTCGCCCAAATTACCTTCGGTAACTTCTTTTATCCACAAAGCGTGCTAGATGAAACCATGATTCTTTTTTAAAATAAATTTAACGAAAGCAGTAGATAAAAATGAGTAACAGTGCAGCAAATATTGGATTAACTTCATCTCATAAAGCAGCTTCCCTAATGTATCACATAAAAAAGTACTTAAAACAATAGTAGCTATGATATAATGGAAATGCTAAATTTGCACAGATATGATTAGAGTCTTGAGTAAAAAAGCCATTTTAACAATTGCTACGCTAGTTCTGGGCATAACTTTGAGCGGCATCGGCGTGAGCTGTATGTCCTTGGAACCATCTCAATTCCTGACATATACCGATGAAGCTAATGGTTTTTCTATAGAATACCCGAATAATTGGCACACTGATACTCCCAAAGATTCTCCCGAACTCAAGGTTTCTATCTGGGAAAAGGAGTTCGGCCTGAATCCTGCTGGTATTATGGTGGCAAAGTATGCAGCATCAGGATACACCCTGGAGAGTTTCTTTGAATATAGGAAAAACTATTTGGTTAGTAACATTAAAAATTATTCTCCTATCTCTACAGAGGAATTAACTATAAGTGGTGTACCATCAATGAAACATACTTACACCAAAACTGTTGGCCCCACTACCTACAAATCAGTAGAAGTCTGCATTATAAAAAATAATACAGGATGGGTACTGGTTTTTAACTCCCCTGAGGCATCTTTTGATTCCTATAAATCCGCTTTTAATACTTGCTTTAATAGCTTTCGCCTGCTTAAGTAATAGGAAAAATAACTATACGGTCTTTCAATGCTTCAGGTAAAAACTATGTCAATATAGTCTATATTATAAGTTTTTTCTTAACCCCCAGAGGTAAGATCTAGTAATAAGTAATTTTATAGCGTAAATTCCGTAATTATGTTTATTTATTTTAAAGAATTGCTGTATGGTTTCTTTTTTAAATCAAATCGCACTTGATAATTTTCTCCTCGTTTCATCTGCCTGAGGTCCGCATACTGATTTTGAAGATCCAATTATTTCTTCTATTTCTTTTCTGGTAAAGCTCATATTAACTTTTAGTCCATAAACACAGTTGTATTTCTGTTTTGCCTGACGTTTAAGCTCGGCAGTTTCCGGATCTGAACTTACTAGTGTTTGAAGTCTCACTACCTCTTTAAACTCATCACTGCCAGGATCAACTCCGCATATCTGGAAAGCTTTGCTTTTAAGCATATCCTCTGCACTTTTAATTCTATCCTTCATTTTCTGGGGAAGATTAACAATACCTATAAAATCTAAATCCGATAAATTTAAGGATAGTTCTCTACTGTCACCCCCTTGTGAAGTGACATTAGATGCTTTTTCTTTCTTTCTTCCAAATATTCCCATTTATTTACTTTCTTTATATTCTGCTCCACTCATTAATATTTTTTAATGCTTCTCTTGCCGCTTCCTTAACATCATAAATTTTATCTTTAAGAGCCTGGGTTAATGGTTCTACTGCTCTTTTGTCTTTGATCACTCCAAGGGATACTGCTGCAAGCCTTCTTGCAATCCAGTCTTCATCATTCTCTAAACAGTTGATAAGAGGTTCAACTGCTTCAGGACCTCCAATATATTTAAGAGCTCCTGCAGCACCTCCTCTGACCTCTTTCTTATCATCCATAAGTGCTTTAATTAAAGGAGTTTCTGCACGTTTATCTCCTATTTCACCTAATGCTACTGCCGCGTACCAGCGGACAATGTAGTCTTCACTTTTCATACATCTGATTAATGGTTCCACAACCAGTTTACCAATTTCTCTCAGCATCTTCCTTGCTTTTAGCCTTATTGCGTCATCTTCATTTTTGTCTTCCAGAACTTTTATAATAGGTTCTACTGCCATTGGATCTTTTATATCTCCCAGAGAACCAACAGCATAAAACCTTACATCAACATCTTCATCCTTAAGAGCTCTGATTAAAGGCTCTACCGTCCTTTTATCTTTTATCTTTCCCAGAGCTTCTGCAGAAACTCTTCTGAGTTCAACATCTTCATCCTGAAGTGTACGGATAAGATACTCTACTGCTCTCCGGTCCCCTATATCCCCAAGGCCTATTGCCGCTAAATGCCTTACATTTGACTCTTTTGCATTTAACAGCACTTTTATAAGACCCTTTATATTTCTTCTGGCAATCATAACCTCTATATTTTCTATACTTGGCTTAAATCCCATTTTCGTATCCCCTTGACTTATAAGTTATATTTAATTCTAGTCTACCTGCACCTAAAAATCCTATCCAAAGCTTTACTATCTAATGATTCATTTAGTTAAGTATTTTTATATTAAACATTGTTCTTATCTTATTGCCCGGTATTTAGATGAAACTACATCTACTTTATTTTAATTATTGGCACCTTAACTTAATAAAATGAATTTTATCTGTATTTCCCTCTACGTACCATAATTTAAATATTTTTTTGCCAGTGGATGGTTAATTCTTTTCCACAGAGTTGCTCCAATAATGGTGCCTATAGGAAAACCAAACATAGTTATAATCAAGATTACTCTGGTATAAGGAACCGAGAATGGTTTTCTTTTAATAATTCCCACCAGAGGAATTATATAAAGTGCCATCCATATGCCAAAAATAAATATGAGTATTAATATATACTGAATAATATTGACAACTGTATATATACCTCTTACTGTTTCAGGTGAAATTATAATTAGGGGAATAAAGACAATCATATAAAGAGTTAAAACTACAATTACAAACCAATAATATGCCTTTACCCCACCTAGCTGTCTTTTCCCTTCCTCCAATTCATCTTCAGGAGTCATAGTTTTAACTTCAGCAGATACTTTAAGTTCTTTTACCTGGACTCCACAATTTGGGCATACAACCGCATCTCTTTTTATTGGTTTTGCACAGCTGGGGCAGTAAATCTCATCCGGTTTTTTTCTTGAATTCCTTTCTCATTCATTCTAATTTCTCCTTTCTTTATTTTACTTTAAAAAATCTATAAATTCTTGGTATTTTTCGCCTTCTGTTTCTAAAAAGTTTTGCAGCTCATCCCTTGCTTCCAACCAATATTCACTACCCTGATTCCATTCCAATGTTGCCTGGTTAAAATAATCTTCCATTTCGGTTTCACTATCTGAATCTACATATTTTTGGAGATAACCACAGCTATCATTATAGTGTTCGAGGGATTCACCCAGTAACTGATGTGTAGTTTTCAGCCGATCTGGAGGAGTAAGTTCCAAATATTGACCATAAAAATCTTTAATTTCTCCTATTAGCTTTTCAGTAGTTTGCTTGTGGGATGATAAACTAATCCTTCCTGCTGAAAGATCAGAACTGATCTCAATATAAAAATTTGAGTCATCAGCCAGAGCTCTTATTATATACGCCACTTCACTTAAATATTCATTTTCTTTTTCCTGTTCCTGAATAATTCCACACCCATTTAAGACTATAGAAAAATTAAATATTAATCCCAACACTAACAAAAAAATTAGATATTTTTGTTTTCCCGCCATTTTTATGATCTCCTTTCCGTTACAGATAGAAATATATCCTGTCATTTATTATTTATCTTTTCTAAAATCTTATCTACTGCTTCCATGCAGGCTTCCCTTACATCCTCAATCTCGTCTTCTTTTGAAGCTTGCTTTAGTGCTTCTAGTGCACTTTCATCACCAATTTCACCCAGTGCTTCAGCAGCAGCTTCTCTGTCCCAACTGTCCCAACTGTAATTACTGTTTTCCAGAACACCAATAAGAGCCGGAACTGCAGATTTATCTCCCTTTTTGCCCAGAGCTTCTGCTATATCGTCACAATTTGAACCAAGATCTTTATCTCCTAATGCATTAATTAAAATATCTACTGAGGAAGGATCTTTTACTTCTGCCAGGGCTTCTATGACCTGCCTTCTGGTAAAAATATCTTTAACATCCAGCGATTTTGATAAAAATTTTATACCCCATATATCATATAAAAGTAAGAAAAAGTGCTTCTGCCACTCTACTTTATCAAAAGGAGCAGAGTGAGGCGGCATAGCATGAGGTTCATCCCAAAAGGTAACAACCTCAGGTGGTTCAACTACTTCAGAAAAAGTTGTTTTTAATGAATTTATATTATCAACTGAAATTGAGATATCTCCCTCAATCCTGGCACCTGTGTATAGAGAGGCATATGATTTTTCGATATAATAAGATTCTTGTAATGCGGTCCCCTTTATTTTTATATTTAATACAGCATCGTATTTATCCTTGCTCTCATCAACTACTCTAAATCCTGAGTTATGAAGCACTATCCTGCACATTTCATATATCGGCAGAGAAAAATCTTCTATTTTATTTCCTGCATCATCATAATAGGACTGGTTTACCAACACCTGAATGGTTCTTACTTCTGAAAAGCTATCTATCCTGGCAGAAGGAATATCGCTAGTGCGGCATGAGGACAGGATAAATAGGAAAAGAAAGACTATAAATAAAATGATAATAAAAGACTTACCATTTTTCATGATTTCAGCCTCCGAAAAGTAATATAAATGTTATTATTTTATTACTTTTTAAAATAATGTAAAAGTACGGAATTAAAATTATGGTTTTATTGCCACGTAAAATTGCAGATTTTTTAATGATTATAAAAACGTTATGCGTTATTATTTTAATTGATGATAAAAATACATCTGTAAGATTGAATTATAGCTTTTAGATAGCTGTAATATAGCTACTGGCGGATTATTTTTTGGTCCTTTAGGTAGCTTGGCAGGGCTTGTTTTTGATGGAAGAAATCCCGAAATAATTAAAACAATAGTAGCTATGATATAACGGAAATGCTAAATTTGCACAGGTATGATTAGCGTCTTGAGTAAAAAAGCCATTTTAACAATTGCTACGCCAGTTCTGGGCATAACTTTGAGCGGCATCGGCGTGAGCTGTATGTCCTTGGAACCATCTCAATTCCTGACATATACCGATGAAGCTAATAGATTTTCAATTGATTACCCTCAAGGTTGGTACATCGAAAATCCTAAGGAACGTCCGACAATTAAGGTTGCTATTTAGTCGAAAAGGTTGGGTGTTAATCGGGCGTGCATCATGGTGACCAAGGAAAGTGTATCAGTCCAGAGCCTCGGGAGTTACTCTGAATTGCGAATACAACATCTGTCCGGTACTACTAAAGATTATGTTTCTATCTCTACTGAAGAATTAACTATAAATGATATATCAGCAGTAAAACATACTTACACCGAGACTAATGGCACAACCTCCTATAAAACGGTGCAAGAATACTTGGTAGATGATGGGTCAGGATGGCTATTTGGTTTTGCTTGTTCCAAGAAATCCTTTGATTTTTACAAGTATACTTTTAACACTGCCCTTAATAGCTTTCGCCTGCTTAAGTAACAGCATTATAAGCTATATGGAGCCAACTTTATATGGCTAAAGATAGAAAGTCTAACTTAACGTTGCCATATCACCGAATAGTAGCTAAGTTTGACACTAGACTACTGACCGGTGGCAGTGACCATCTGGATTAGGATAATTTATAGGAACCTGTTGCGTCATATAAAAATCTAAACAAAAGCTATACGTTGCCTATTATGCTAATGTTATAGCTAAATATATATGAAACCAATACAGGTTCACAAGAATTTGTTTTTAATAGTTACATTTATAAAACAATTATTTGTCCTTAATTTTCCATTTCTGTTATTGGAAAATAGGGAATTTTTAAAATAGGTGGCTGGTAAGAGCAGTTAAGATAACCCAGTTATGGAAACTTTAAAAAATTTAATCCTATTTTCGGGCATGCTTATGAAGCGGGAATTTTATTAAATCTAGAAATCCACATAATCAGTATCTATGTAATATTTTCATTATTTTAGATTCATTTTCTTTAAGCAGTTATTAAATGCACATATTAGTATTTGCATAAATACATAATTATGATAATATATAAAATAATTTTATATAATCGACATCAGGTAAAAATTGTATAGGACATCAATTAAAAACTGGCCTGAAGCAGAAAGACCCAGAGAAAAACTTATAAAAAAGGGTCCCGAATATCTTTCCGATTGTGAACTTCTGGCAATAATACTGCGCACAGGGATGAGGAGCAGTAAAGAAAGAATTTCTGCTCTTGATCTGGCTAAAAAAATACTGATTGAATACAGCAGCTTAAAGAATATACTCGATTTATCGCTTCCGGAGTTTTTAAAAATCAATGGAATCGGAAGAGCAAAGGCTTCCCAGATTATAGCTGCCCTGGAGCTGGGCAGGAGAGCAGTCTCAGAGAAGAACGGTAATAATTTGAGTTTTAGGTGCAGTGAGGAAGTGGCCAACTACTATATACCACTCCTTAAGGATTTAAAAAAAGAACAGTTTAGAGTTCTTCTTCTGGATGTAAAAAATAAGGTTATAAAAGAGGTACTAATCTCGCAGGGAAGCCTGACAAGTTCGATAGTTCGCCTAGCGACAAAACCTTTCGCTGGGCAAGTGAGGCCTGTAGTTCACCCAGTGTAAACCTTAAGTTTAAAAAGAAAATAAAAGTTATTTGAGTGTAAAAGCTCGGTACATTACCGGGCT
>Ga0315539_1003916_pt1 | contig 10356 bp, 3 predicted proteins | sample SalMarSW160150MG_FD_203097 | JGI IMG/M metagenome (GOLD analysis project Ga0315539, IMG submission 203097) | Salt marsh sediment microbial communities from the Plum Island Ecosystem LTER, Massachusetts, United States - Salt Marsh Sediment SW1601-150 ... | reverse complement strand
ACTCGACGAATGGATCGGGGTTGGGGCAGCCGTACTCGTTGCCGGCGGCGGCAACCAGAACCAGCCCGGCATCGTAGGCGTTCTGGACGGCCGTCTCGAAGGCGTAATAATAGTCGGACGTCCCCAGGCTCATGTTGACAACGTCCATGTGGTGATAGACCGCCCAATCAAGGGCCTCGATAACATCGCTGACCAATCCCTGGCACTGTCCGCCGTCGAGCTTCATTGCCCTGAGCGCGTATAGGTCGGCGGCGGGAGCCACGCCGACCACGCCGACGCCGTTGTCCTCGGCGGCCACTACCCCTGCCACCATCGTCCCGTGACCGCAGTCGTCGAAGGGAACAGGGTCTCCATCGGCGAAATCGTAGCCGCCGGCGTAGTTGCCATCGAGGTCCGGATGATTGTCGTCTATGCCGCTGTCTATGACAGCAACCTTAACGCCCTGACCGGTGTTGAAGGGGTGAACCTCGCCGGCGCCGATGCGCTTGACCCCCCAGGAAACATCCAGCTCGCTATCCAGTGGCCTGACTACCTGGTCCTCCTCCACCATCACCACGCCGGGGGCAACTCGAAGGGATGGGAGGACGAAGGACGGCACTTCCACGGCCATGGCCGGCACGATGCGGTAGGTGTGCTTCACCATGCCTCTCATGTCGTGGATGAGGGCTTGCTCGCTGACCCCCGGTGGCCGATCGAAGGTGACAATAACTCTCGCCCGACCGGACGGCTGCGCTTCTGCATTGCCCGCGCAGCCCACCAGCGTCGCCAGCGCCATTAGCAAGAATACGGCCCGCCTCACCGATCCCCTCCTGTCCCCCCAGAGCACATAACCATTATGTCGACTCGCCATTGAGAGGCTTCAACCAGCCTTGGTGTTACGTTTGCAGCGTCCCTTTGCGCCCCCTGAAGGCAGATTCAGCCCCTGGCATCCATGGGCGCGACGTTGTCGGGATTAAGGATCCCGGCACGCCCCCCCTTCGCCAGGCCGCAGTCCTATCCCCGCGTAAACCCAATCACTCGGCAAATATCACACATGTCCTCTCGTAGGCGCTCGCCACATACTTAGGCGATTATCCCCCGCTTGTCAAGCTGACCCGAAGGGAGCAGCCCAGACGAGAGGCTGCATTCGGGCTTCTACTCGGCAGCGCATCCAGGCAGTGACCTGTAGCGTTATATTACCTGTAGCGTCATATAGATTAATCGGCCGAGATCGCCGAAGGCCGTCGTCGCTTTTCAAGGGCTGATGGGGTCCTGAGACACATGCGACTAACCCTTGCGTCTTTGAGTACAGCGGAGGGAGAATAGGTTAGCATCGCGGAGGAGAGACACATGAGACGGACCATACTCGGGGCCTTTGCAGGCGCCGTTATCCTGAGCAGTATCGTGGCAGTGCTCGTCGTGTGGCTCGCCAGCGACAAGTCTGCCCAAGCTGACCCGGGGATCATCGTCGGCTTCGACATGAACCCGGCTGGTAATAGCTGCCCTGGTACGGGCAATGCTGGCGGTACTGACTGTACCCTGGGGTCAATCAATTCGTGCGTGTCTGTGTCCGCCGGCAGCAGCTTCGAGTTCGATGTGTTCATCGACGGCATACCCAACGGGGAGAACTTCGCCGCTGTCCAGTACTACATCGGGTGGGACTGGTGGCCGCCCGCAACCTTCACCCTCAACAGCCGGACGCTGCAGACGTCGGGGATAAACCTGCTGGTAGACGACCCGGACAGCGGCCCGATCATCGACAACAGCTGGCCGGCCGTGCCGCACTCCTCCTCGCCCGACATCACGGCTGTCGCTGACCTCGGCATCGCCGAAACCAGCCCGCCCCTCAGCCAGGGCGTCGTCGGCCGCTACAGCGCAACCGTACAGGCAGGCACGGCACCCGGGATCTACGGGCTCACCTTCGATCTAAGCGATGCCACCGGCGGCCCGGTTAACATCTTTGATTTCGCCAGTGTGGACATGTGCGATGCCTACGGATGCGAGCTCTGGGATGCTACTCACGCTGCCCAGTACGGGCTGGTGGCCGTCGACACGCCCTGCGACGGCGGCGCCACGCCGGTGCCATCGCCGACACCCACTCCCACGCCGACACCCACTGCCACGCCAACCGCCACTGCTACGCCAACCGCGACACCCACGCCGGGCGCCCTAGTCGCCGGCTGGAACCAGGTCTGCTACCTTGGGCCCGACCAGCCCATCGCGGATGCCCTGGCAGCGATTGATGAGAGCGTTCTCGCGGTCTACCGCCTGACGCCCGCTGGGGCCTACGCCAAATGGTTCCCAGACAGACCAGACCTCAGCGACATCAGCGCTGTGACCTCCTACCAGCCTCTGTTCATCCTGATGGCCAGCAGTGCTGTTTGGCAGCAGCAACCGGCCGACTCACCACCTGCGAGCGTCCATCTCGCCCAGGGCTGGAATAGCGTTTGCTATTCCGGCCAGACTAAGGGGACGGAAGAGGCCACGGCCGGGATCGCCGGACAGTTGGGCGTGCTGTATTCATTGGCGCCCTCCCAAGCCTGGCAGCGATTTATCCCCACCAGGCCGGAGATCAGCAACTTGCCCGAACTGCAGCAATTCGCTGCCGTCCTCGCCCTGGCCACCCAGCCAGAGGGTGTGCAGTGGGCCTTTGGCCCATAGTGTGCTGGCATCCACGTTGGCTGCTCACTTCTCCGCGGCGGCGCGATCGCGGCAAGGCCAGGCGCATTCTGCCGAGCCAGTAACTGCTGTTGACAGCGCGAGAGCCACCAACTACAATCGCGGCATGTTTGCAGGATGCAGAGCCATAGCGCACGATAGGATCGCGCAGAAGACATTCCGCCTACTGATGGCAGCGTGCGTTCTTATTCTCTTCCTGACCGCCTGCGGCGAGGGAGAGGAAGCCCCGACGGCAACACCCACAGCCACGCCTCCCTCTGTTGGCTCGCCGTCGCCGGGGGCCACTGGAACGCCACCAGTTGGTCCGTCCCCAACGCAGCCGGTAAATGGTGACCAACCGCTAGCCATCGACCTGGCCACGGCTGCCCCCCTTTTGACGGTTTTCGCTATCGACGAGGGTGATCTGAGAAACGACATCCCCTCCCTGGTAGTGGCTGACTTCAATGGCGACGGCCTGGACGATATCCTCCTCGGCGCGCGCTTTGGAGATGGCCCGGACAATAGCCAAGATAACGCCGGCGAGGCCTACGTTATCTTTGGCTCTCACGATCTGAGCGAGACCATCGACCTGGCTCAGGCTGAACAGGACCTGACCATCTTCGGGGCCAGGCCCGGCGACAATCTCGGCTATGGAGTGGGCGCCGCCGACGTCAACGACGACGGCATCGACGACATTATCGTCGCCGCGCCCATGTCAGAGGGCCCACTGGCCACGCAGCGCACGGACCGCGGCGAGACATATGTCATCTTCGGCCGGGCGGACCTGAGCGGCGTTATAGATACCGCTGAAGGGGAACAGGATGTCACCATCACTGCCGCCGAGGGCTTCAGTCTTTTGGGCGACTCAATAGCCACGGGCGACGTCAATGACGATGGCATCGACGACATCGTCCTGGGAGGGCCCTTCGCCGGCCGCGTTCCCGGTAGCCCGCCGGGCGGCCCACGGACGGAACTGGGAGAGGTCTACGCCATCTTCGGCTCCCCCGCCCTAAGCGGGAACATCAGGCTTGCCGAGGGCGAGCAGGACTTCAAGATCGTCGGACCGGAACAGTACAGCGAGCTGGGGGACGCAGTGGCTGTGGGCGACGTCAACGGCGACGGCATTGACGACATCATAGCGGCGGCGGAAGCCGGCAACCCGCCTGACGGCACCAGGCAGAGCGCCGGGGAGGCCTTCGTCGTCTTTGGCTCAGCCGACCTGAGTGGCAAGGTGGAGACCGCCGAAGGCGAGGAGGATCTGTCCATCCTTGGGGTCGATGCTAATGATGCCCTCGGTTTCTGCGTTAGCAGCGGCGACCCAAACAGCGACGGCATCGATGATATTGTTCTAGTCGCGCAGCGAGCCGCGGGAGCCGGCGGCGTGCGAGACGCCTCGGGCGAAGCGTACATCGTGCTCGGCTCGAGCGGTCTTAAGGGTACGATCGATACCCGCTTGGGCGATCAGCACACTACCATATGGGGTGCCCATAGCGGCGACCTGCTCAGCTCCTGCCTGGCCAGCCACGACGTGAATGGAGACGGCATCGACGATATCGTGCTCGGCAGCGGCTTCGCCAACGGCCCGGCTCGGAGCAGAACGGGAGCCGGCGAAGCCTACGTCTTTCTCGGCTCGCCCGATCTCCGGCCCGTGCTAGACTTGGCCGAGGGCAACGAAGACATAGTGCTGTTCGGCGCTCAGCCGGGCGATCACTTCGCCGCTGGCCTGGCCAGCGGCGACATCAACGGCGACGGGCGCAGTGAGATTATCCTGGTGGCTAGCCTGGCAGACGGGCCGGATGACAGCAGGCCGGACGTGGGCGAGGTCTACGCGATAACACCCTAGGCTAAGCGCGAGGCATTCGTCGCGAGAAGCCACCGCTCATCACACGTAGCCGCTAGGCGATCCAGGGCAGGCGCACAGCGAGAGAAAAGCAGCGAACATTAGACTTGTATTTCGCGAACTATTTTTTAGTAATTCACCCAAATTTTTCGCTGTTGGAGAGTCGAAGGGGCTTGACAAAACTCTGAGGTAGGTGTATACCAAATACGTCCTGACAGACATAACGTCATAGCGGCTCCCTGCCGGCCAGGAGCTTGAGAGGGAGAAAGGCTTGGGTTAGCTTCGCCTTTCTCCAGGGAGGAGTTATATGGCCGGCAGGCTGTCCGCTTCAACGGTTCTTCTACTACTTGTTCCCCTTCTCGTTTTCGTCACCTTATTCGCGTCCCCTGACCGCGCTGAGGCTGTTTCCTGGAAGATGTCCTACACCAATAGTCTCAGCGATACCACGCCCGGCGCGCATGGGGACGTTCTAAGCGACCTGTACATCTACCAGGGAAGCTCGAACTACGGCAAGCTGATCACCACTACTGCTCCGCCGGAGTGGCAGGTAGCCACGGACAGGGAGCTTCCCAACGGTGCGTCGGTAGGTGCCATTCTCGCCCTGACGACGCTGAGCATCTCCGGCGGTGCCTGCGCGAGCTCGGTGGTCGTCAGCATACCGTTCTTCAAGGCCACCAACAACATAGAGAACACGGCTGAGTGGATCGGTGACGGCACCAACCTGACGACCGACAACAACAACAACGGCCTGCCCGAGGCTATAGACAAGTATCCCAGCTACCTCAACGATCTCTACTACAACCTCAAGCCGCGGATACGCTACTACGGCTTCTCCAACGCTGTCTCCGGGGCACCCCCCAGCCAGCTGAACTTCACCGTCTTCAGCCCCGGCCAGTTCGGTGGTGACCTTCCGGCTCCAGCAGGCTACCCGGCCTTCCCCAACCCGGAGCGGGGCGTGAGCGACTCCTACGGGTACTTGAACTACGTGCAGTTGGACAACCCGTTCCAGAACGCCCCCAGCGCCATCACCGAGTTCTGCACGCCGCTGCGGACCACCACCGACCTCTGGGGTCTTACCAGGGGCGAGGGCGAGGTGAAGACCCGGTGCGGCAATAGCCTGGACGACGACGGGGACGGCAAGGTCAACGATGGCTGCAGCGCCAGGTGCGGCGACGGCGAGTCCAGCCCCTGCCCCGCCGAGACCAGCACTGACTGCGCCAACGCCGTTGACGATGACGGCGACGGCTGGGTCAACGACGGCTGCCCGTTCGTGCCCGATCTAGCGGGCACTGAGGGCACAGGCCCTCCCGAGCTCACCGCCTTCTGCTCGAACCAGTGCGTCAACACCACTGATGACGACGTCATCGACGCCGGCGAGGGGGCATTGGGGTCGGCTACTCGCCGCGTCAACGACGGCTGTCCCGCCGTTGGCGCCGCCGAGACCAACTGCGCCGACTCCAAGGACGATGACGCCGACGGCTGGGTCAACGACGGCTGCCCTCAGGCGGGCGGCAGCGCCGAGGTCGACCTGACCAACGCGGACAACGATGGCGACGGCTTCGCCGACGACGGCTGCATCGTGATCACCGACTACTGCACCAACATGATCGACGACGACCTGGACGGCGCCGTGGACGAGGACTGCGGCCTGGTGCGGGCCACCAACCCGGCAGCGAGCAAGGGCCTGGTTGTGAATAACGTACCGGGCAACACCCACCTCTTCCGCGCCTACGGCCAGAGCTACTACGACGAGGATGACGACGGCATTAACAACCTCGAGGACAGCTGCCCGTGGACCGCTGACCGCACCGTGGCGGCGGGCGACACCTCGCGTGAGCTGTGGGCAGGCCCAGACGGCGACGTAGCTACCCTCGGCGACAACGAGTGCGGCACCGGCACGGTCGACACCGACGGCTACCCCATCACCGGCTTCACCGGAGACAGCGTTGACGATGACGCCGACTGCCCCAACCCCGGCGCCAGCTGCACCCTGGCCGTGGCGTTGGGCGGCTGCAAGGGCTACTGTGACGACGGCTGTCCCTTCTCGGGCGTCAACACCAAGGAGCGGGACGACGACGAGGACGGCCTGGGCCACGCCTGTGACGACGACGACACCACCGCCGACACCGACGAGGACGACGACGGCTACCACAACGTGCAGGACAACTGCCCGAAGGTGGCCAACGGGCCCGCCCAGGCGGCCGTAGCGGGCGTGGGCGACCAGGATGACACCGACGGCGACCGCTGCGATGAGACTCCCGGCTCGGCCCTTAACGACGACCCGGGCGACGACAGCGTAGTGAACGACGGCTGTCCCACCCGCTGGAGCCCCGGCCAGGCGGGCCTGATCGGCAACGCCGAGACCAGCGGCAGCGGCTGGTGCACCGACACCCTTGACAATGACAACGACGGCTACGTTAACGACGGCTGCCCGATGGTCGGCAGCGTATCAGAGTCCTGCGTCACCGTTGGCAACGGCCCCTGCGAGGACTCCATCGGCGACGCCTGCGACACCCACCCCAAGACTCAGGACGGCTCCTTCGCCGCCTCCATTGCGGTGACCGCCGTTTGCCTCGGCACCGACGCCGACGGCGACGGCTGGTGCAACGACATCGACCCCAACGACACCGATGCCACCAAGACGCCCGAGGACACCCGCGTTGAGTACAAGGTGGCCGGCGGCTCGACGCTCTTCACCACGAACGACGTCTGCGGCGACCACGAGTGGTACGTGACCGGCAGCGACCTCCTGGGCGGCGGCGCGAAGATCGACAACGACAAGGACGGCACCGCCAACCCGGCCGGCGGCCTCTGCGGCGACATCGCCAGCGACGACGACGACGACGGCGTGATGGACGTTCTCGACAAGTGCGGCAAGACCGGCACCTCGCTTGTCTACAACCCGGAGCAGCTGGACACCGACAAAGACGGCGCCGGCGACGCCTGCGACAGCGACGACGACAACGACTACTTCAGCGACGTCGACGAGTGGCGGCGGGCCACCGACCAGAAGAACTGGAACGACCCGCTGAACTACGACCTCACCTACGACATCGGCGATGCCAGAGTGAACACGGGTGACGTCCTGCGCTACGGCGCCGCCGGTATCCTGAAGCCCAACGCCGTGGGCAGGTACGTTTGGCTGCTGCAGTCCAAGACCCAGTCCTGGAAGTACGATATCATCAACAGCACCGGCCTAGCCCAGGACGACCTGGAGATCGTGTTCAGCGACCTGGTGACCATCATCTACGCCTACGACGACCAGGGCGGCGTATGGACCTGCGCGCCGAAGAAGTACACCGGCTATGCCGAGACAAGGTGGCACTGCGACAGGGCCAGCGGCACGTTGAGCAGCGGCCACGTGCTGAGCGTCGTGTCCCAGTCGGAGGCCAAGAAGAACGTCACCTCCTTCACCCTGGAGTAAGGCAGAGAGAGGTTAGTAGCGGAGAAAGAGATTAATAGCGAGAAAGGCATGAGAAAGGGGGTGCGGCCTATGCAACAATCTCTGCGGTACAGGGCTTTCCATACACCTAAGGGGGTGCGGCTATGAGAAAGAGAATAGCAGCTGGCGTAGCAGTGTTAGCTGTTGCGTTCGGCTTAGCGATGCTGGGGGTCTGGCTCTTCGGAGGCAACGCCGCCGAGACCCACGCCAACCCCAACATCGACGTTTCCTTCGACATGGACCCGACGGGCAATACCTGCCCCACCACCGGCAACGGGGGCGGCGTTGACTGTACGATAACCCAGATCGATAACTGCGTACAGGTGAGCCCCGGAACGTACAACGCAGCGGGCAGCGAGGACGGCTGCGCTAGCGGCACGTGTGGCGACAGCCTCGACAATGGACCCGCGTGCAATGGCGCGGGTCAGGACGGGGCAGACGCCAATGACCCCGACTGTTGGACTGACACCTTCGACTTCGACGTCGTCATGCAGAACCTGCCCGGCGGCAACAACCTCGCCGGTATCCAGTACAACATCGGCTTTTCGCTGCCGTCACCGCCACCGCCGGCTCCCTGGCTGTCGTTCCCGATCCAGCCGCCGGGACCCGGCGGCCTGCAGATCATGTACCGGATGCTGCAGACAGCGGGCGTGAACGTGATGGTGGATAATGTGGCTAGCGGTCCCTTTAACAACTTCAGCATCCCGGTAATACCGCCGCCAAACACTGTATCGCCCGACTTGACGGCCTTTGCTGACAACAACGCTAGCCCCGAGACGAGCCCGCCCTTCACCCAGGGCGTGCTCGGGCGTTACACGGTGGTCGTGCTGCCAGGCACGCCGGCAGGCGTTTACGGCCTGACCTTCGACCTGGCCGCCGGCCCGGTCAACATCTTCGACCTGGCCAGCGCAGACCTGTGCGCCAGCATCGGCTGCAACCTGTGGGACGCCGCGGCCACCCCGGCCTACGGCTTGGTCGCCGTGAACGCGACCTGCCCGACGTACGCCGACCTCAAGAAGGACGAGCCGACCGTCAGTGACGTGGGCGGCACCGGCATCCCGTACGAGGAGGGCATGAACATCCCCGTCAGCGAGCAGGTCTGGTTCAACATGCACGAGGTTGTCCACAACAACGGCCCCACGGACGACGTGGTGGGCAAGGTGACCACCGAGTGCCACCCGCCGGAGAGCATCATCACTCCCGATACGCCGGGCGGCGAGTGCTCCCTGCACGTGGAGAACCTGCTGCCGACGACGGTGACCCTCAACGGCAACCCGCTGGAGTGCGACCCGAGCAACCTGCCGACGGACGTCATCATGTGCGGCGACACCGCGGGCGAGGGCTGCGGCACTTACGTGAGTCTGGCCGCCGGCAAGTGCGTCACGAGCACCGAGATTAAGGTGGTCTGGCCTTCCTACCTGGACAAGGAAGTGATCACGCCAGCGCTGTCAACCAGCGCCCCGTACGAGCTGCCGGCGGAGGAGTGGGACGTCCACTGCTACGAGCCGAGCTTCCACGACTGGACGTTCATCAACACCATTGAGGCGGACGACCCGAGCATCATCGACAGCAACACCAGCAACAACACCAAGACCATGACGCTGACGTTCGGGTGCGTGGGCGACGCCGACCCGTACGAGGTTAGCTACAACGTGACGTCGACGCCGCCAACAGGGCTCCTTCCCAGCTCTCTCTCCACCATCCCCACCATCGTGCACGACTCGAGCACGGGAGTCGCCACCGGCACCATCGGCGTGACGAAGATACTGGACAACAAGGGTTCCTTCGGGCCGGCCGGTGTGGCCGCCGCAGGCGGCGGCGCCCAGATGTTCTGGGTGGGCGCCAACATGGGTCTCTACGGCGCCGACTGCACCCTGACAGGCGGGCCCTTCGTTCACCAGGCGAGCCTGCCGGTGAGTAGCCCGCAGACCATGCCCGTGGATACCTACACGCTGACCTGCACGCGCGGCGGTCTCGGCCGCGACGATGACGGCGACGGCATCATCGACGAGGACGTCATCAACGGCGTGGACGATGACGGCGACTGGACCCTCGCCAATGACGTGGGCTGCGACGGCGTAGGCAGCACGTCTGACTACGGTGAGGGCGACTCTACGCCCACACCGTTCGTCCTGTGCCCGCCTGGCTCCGGCCCCGGTGAGCCGAAGGTGGACGAGGACTCCCAGTTCTTCCTCGTCGTCCTGGGCTTCCAGGACAGCCTCCAGGACGTAGCGCCGCCTTACGGGGTTTACATTAAGGACCCGCACCTGTACGACAGTGACCTGACCAACAACGCGGCCAGCAGCGGCGCAGCGATAGGCGTGCTGCGGGCCTTCACCCCCGGCTTCGCGTACTACGCCACCAGCACGAACTCTGAGGCGCAGACGATTCCCAAGCCCAGCAAGCTGTGCTTCGTCGACTCCATCGCCACCCCGTC
>Ga0315539_1003914_pt1 | contig 10363 bp, 11 predicted proteins | sample SalMarSW160150MG_FD_203097 | JGI IMG/M metagenome (GOLD analysis project Ga0315539, IMG submission 203097) | Salt marsh sediment microbial communities from the Plum Island Ecosystem LTER, Massachusetts, United States - Salt Marsh Sediment SW1601-150 ... | reverse complement strand
CAGGGCTTTATTTTGGAGGAGGACCATTGAAACTTCAGGAGTATCAGTCTAAGCGCATCTTCGCCCAGTACGACGTGCCTGTCCCGGAGGGAGGTATAGCTACCACTCCCCAAGAGGCGCGCGAGATTGCCAAGCGACTGGGCAAGTCGGTGGTCGTGAAGGCCCAGGTCCTGGTAGGTGGCCGAGGGAAGGCGGGGGGCATCAAGCTGGCCGAGACGCCCGAGGAAGCGGAGACCATCGCTGCTCAAATCCTGGCCATGGATCTGAAGGGGCTGCCTGTCAGAAGCGTCCTCGTCGAGAAGGCCTCCGACATTGTCAGCGAGATCTACCTGGGGATGGTCATTGACCGCGCGGCCAAGAGGCCGGTGATGATGGCTTCGTCCGAGGGCGGGGTGGAGATCGAGGAGGTGGCCCGCACGACTCCGGAGAAGATCATCAAAATCGCCATTGATCCTTTCCTGGGTTTGCGGGATTACCAGGTCCGAGAAGTGGCTTACGGAATCGGCCTGGGCAGCGATTTGGTGTGGGGTTTCTTGAAGGTGGCCAAAGGGCTGTACACTGCTTTCACGAAGAGCGATGCCATCCTGGCCGAGATCAATCCGCTGGTCGTCACGGGCGACAGGACGTTGCTGGCCGTGGATGCCAAGATGCTTTTGGACGACAACGCCCTCTCCCGCCACCCGGCGCTGGCCGAGATGCGCGATGTGGAAGAGGAGACGCCAGCGGAGCGCAAGGCGCGGGGCTATGGCATCAGCTACGTCCAACTCGATGGGACCATCGGCTGCATGGTCAACGGGGCAGGGCTGGCTATGGCCACCATGGACCTCACCAAGCTCTACGGCGGCGCGCCGGCTAACTTCCTGGACATCGGCGGCGGGGCTAAAGCTGATAAGGTGTCGGCTGCCTTGCGCCTCATCCTTTCGGATGAAAACGTCCAGGCCGTGCTGTTCAACATCTTCGGGGGCATCACCCGCTGTGACGAGGTAGCCAGGGGCATTCTGACCGCGCTGGAAGAGGTCGAGACCGATGTGCCCATGGTTGCTCGCTTGGTGGGCACGAATGAGGAGGAAGGCCGGGCGATTTTGGCCGAAGCCGAAATGATCACCGCTGTTACTTTGGAAGAGGCGGCCCAAAAAGCGGTGGCTGCTGCGTCTGCCTATGTGGAGAGCAGGTAGAGATGAAGGATAGGGAGTGCATATTCTGCGCCATCGTTGAGAGCCGGGCTCCCGCCCACGTGGTCTTCGAGGACGGGGAGACGTTGGCCTTTATGGACATCAACCCGGCCAATCCCGGCCACACCCTGGTCATCCCCAAGCGGCACGTGCGCGACATTTACGAGCTGGACGATGGGGCGGCGGTGGCGGTGATGAGGACGGCGGTGCGGGTGGCCAGGGCGGTCAGGGCGGCCTTCCAACCCGACGGTCTGAACCTCTTGCAGAGCAACGGCCCGGCCGGTGGACAGGTGATCTTCCACTTCCACATGCACATCATCCCCCGCTGGTACAGCGATGGGCTCCGCTTGGCCCGCCCACCGGAGGTGAGAAGAACCATGTCCATTGAGGAGGCGGCGGCCAAGATCCGCCGCGAAGTGGCGAAGGAATAAGACTTTCGATCCCAGTTTAGGAGGGCAGAATGGAGACTTCAGGAGCGGTGGTTACAAATGCTAAAGCCTTGCTGGAAAGCTTCGGTGATCAAGAGCTTGTCGTCATGCCTCTTTCCAGATACAGGGAGATAATGGAGCTGATAGAGGATTTGGAGGATGGCATTACTCTGAGAAGAGCGATGGAAACCTCAGAAAGGCTTCTCCCTTATAGCGAGGTTAGAGCACGCTTAGTAGCCAAGGGAATCTTGGAATGAAATACGAGCTATTCGTTGATGAGCGCATTGAGGACAAACTCGTTCGCTTTCCTCGTGATGTAGCAAGGAGCATAGACAAAGCCCTTCTTGCCTTGAGGGATGACCCTCGACCGCGAGGCTGTAGAAAGATTAGAGGCACAACGGATTGTTGGCGAATCACAGTGCGCAAAGATTACCGGATATTGTACAGACTTGATGATGAGACAAGAGCAATTGAAATGTATGAAATAACCCGCAAGGAGAAAGATATTTACCGGCGATAGTCCATTGAGAAATCGCCAACTTCAAGAACTGGTATTTCAGACCGGGAAGCTCGAATGATGTTTTATGGCAAGTCCCGTTCGGGAGATGATGAAGTCCTTGTTTACAGACTCGTGAGGGAGGAGCAACTATGGAAAAGTTGTCTTTATCGGGAGTGTACGCCCCCATCCCCACTCCCTTCGACGCCGACGGAGCGGTTGCCCACGACAAGCTGGCCGGGAACATCGCCAGGTGGAGCCAGACGCCACTGGCGGGCCTCGTTGTGCTGGGCTCCAACGGGGAGTTCACCTATCTGAGCGACGAGGAGAAGATCGGGGTGCTGAAAACGGCCCGCCAGGCCATCCCCAAAGACAAGCTGTTCATCGCCGGCACAGGCTGCGAGTCAACCAGGTGCACTCTGGAGTTGACGGAGCAGGCCGCGGCCATCGGTGCGGACGCGGCCCTCGTCATCACCCCCAGCTATTACACCTCCAAAATGGACGCCCAGGCGATGAGGCGGCACTTCCTGGGGCTGGCCGAACGCTCGCCTTTGCCCATCCTGATCTACAACATGCCTGCTTGCACTGGCGTTGACCTCGCAGCGGAAACGGTGGTGGAGTTGGCGCAGCATCCCAACATCGTGGGCCTCAAGGATAGCTCAGGGAACGTGGTCAAGTTGGGGGGCATCATCAGGGCTGCGCCTCCCACCTTCAACGTCCTGGCCGGCTCGGCCAGCTTCTTCTATCCGGCCCTGGTTCTGGGCGCGGTGGGTGTGGTGGCGGCCCTGGCCAACGTCGCTGCGGAGCAGTGCTATCGCATCTACTGCTATGCCCAGGAGGGGCGGCACGAGGAGGCTCGGCAGTTGCAGTTGAAGATGATTCCACCTAACACCGCAGTGACGGCTCGCTTCGGTGTCCCCGGCCTGAAGCAAGCCCTCGATTGGCTCGGCTACTACGGCGGCCCATTGCGCTCGCCCCTGGGCCCGCTGGACGAGGCCCAGCAAGCCGCGCTACGAGCCACCCTGGCCGAAGGCGGAATCCTACCAGCATGATACAGAGAGCAATATCCAATATCCAATACCCATTAGGGAGTTGTCTACATGAGCATACTAGTTGACAGGAGTACTCGTCTCTTAGTTCAAGGCATCACCGGGCGGGAGGGAGAGTTTCACACCCGCCAGATGCTGGACTACGGCACGCAGGTGGTGGCCGGAGTGACGCCGGGCAAGGGTGGGATGGAAGTGGCCGGCGTGCCCGTTTTCAATACGGCCAAAGAAGCTGTTAGGACGACCGGCGCCAACACGTCCATCATTTACGTGCCGGCCCGCTTTGCCCCGGACGCCGTCTACGAGGCCGCCGACGCGGGCATCTCCCTTATCGTGTGCATCACCGAGGGGATACCGACCCAGGACATGATCAAGGTGAAAGCGTACCTGGATCAAGGAAGAGCGCGCCTGATTGGCCCCAATTGCCCCGGCCTGATCACCCCCGACCAAGCTAAGGTGGGCATCATACCTGGCCACATCACAAAGCCGGGAACGGTGGGGGTGGTCTCCCGCAGCGGCACTTTGACTTACGAGGTGGTTTATGACCTGACCGCGCACGGCTTGGGCCAGTCCACCTGCGTGGGCATCGGCGGCGATCCCATTCTCGGCTCCGATTTCATTGACATGCTGACCCTGTTCGAGGGAGACCCCGCGACCAGGGGCGTGGTGCTCATTGGCGAGATCGGCGGCACTGACGAGGAGCGGGCGGCCGATTTCATCGCCAGCGAAATGACCAAGCCCGTGGTCGCCTTCGTCGCGGGAAGAACCGCACCGCCAGGCAAACGTATGGGCCACGCCGGGGCCATCATCCAGGGCGGCACGGGTACGGCGGCGGAGAAGATCGCGGCCCTGGAGGCGGTCGGCGTGAAGGTGGCTCGCTACCCCGGCGAGATACCCGGCTTATTGGTTGCTTGACAAAATTGGTGGAGGGTGCTATACTTTTGCGCCGGGGTGAAAAAGTATCACAGCTTTCTGAAGGGACAGACGGCGAGCTTGGCGGGGGGATGAACTCCGTGGTTCCCCCGCCTTTTTTCGCGTAGTGAGTAGGAGAGCGTGATAACGGGAGGATGACGTGAAGTATTGGCGAAAGCCGCTGGACATCGAGCAGTTGGAGATTCCCTGTGGCCGAATCCGCATCTTGAAAGAGCGGTGCAAGGGCTGCAGTTTCTGCGTGGAATACTGTCCACGCCACGTGCTGGAGATCTCTGATGAATTCAACGCCAAGGGCTATCACCCACCTCGCGTCAAGGACGAGGAGGCGTGTGTCAATTGTGGTCTCTGCGAGATGCTCTGCCCTGAGTTTGCTATCTATCTGAATGGGAGAGAGGAGACACCGTGAGCAAAGACGGGATTCTGACTGGGGAGTTCTTCATGATGGGCGACGTGGCCTGCGCCGAGGGGGCCATCTCCGCCGGTTGCCGTTTCTTCGCTGGCTATCCCATCACTCCAGCCACAGAGATTGCCGAACGCATGGCTGCACGAATGCCCCGGATAGGGGGGACCTACATCCAGATGGAGGATGAATTGGCCTCCATGATCGCCGTGCTGGGGGCTTCGTGGGGCGGGGTCAAGGCCATGACCGCTACCTCTGGCCCTGGCTTCAGCTTGATGATGGAGAACCTGGGCCTGGGGATCATGACCGAGACCCCTTGCGTGCTGGTGAACGTGCAGCGAGGCGGCCCCTCCACGGGGCTGCCTACTCTGGTGGCGCAGGGTGATATGATGCAAGCCCGCTGGGGCTCGCATGGCCCCTACGAGATCATCGCTCTGGCCCCCAGTTCTCCGCAAGAGCTTTTCAACCTGACCATCCGCGCCTTCAACCTCGCTGAGAAATACCGCACCCCGGTGCTGGTCATGACCGACGCCGAAGTGGGACACATGACGGAGAAGGTAGTCATTCCCCCGCCAGAGGAGATCGAAATCGTCTCGCGCCGCCGGCCCACTGTTCCGCCCGATGAATACCTGCCCTATGAGGCTGGCGACGACCTCGTGCCCCCTATGGCCAACGCTGGCGAAGGCTACCGCTTCCACATAACAGGACTCACTCACGACGAGCGTGGCTACCCCGGCATGGACGCCGAGACCCAGGAGAGATTGATCTACCGCCTGGTCGAGAAGATCAGAAAAAACAGGGACGACATAATCCAGCTCGAAGAGGATGGTTTAGAGGACGCTGAGGTAGTAGTTTGCTCCTACGGCATCTCTGCTCGCACGGCCCTCTGGCCGGTGGAGTTGGCGCGGAAGGAAGGTATAAAAGTAGGCACTTTACGGCTGATCACGGTCTGGCCCTTTCCTGAGGAGCGGATCAGGCAGTTGGCCCGGGAAGTTAAGGCTTTCGTGGTGCCAGAGCTGAACTACGGTCAGATCGTCCTGGAGGTGGAGCGCTGCGCTGCTGGCCAGGCCGAGGCGATCCTCGTCCGCCACGCTGGCGGCGGCATCCACGATCCGAAGAAAGTGCTGGAAGCAATTCGGAGGGCAGCGCGATGAGTGACAAGCAGGTGGTGAATCTGAAACCTGACAGGAATCCTATGGACGAGCTTCTGCGAGAGGATCGGCTGCCCCACATCTGGTGCTCAGGTTGTGGCATCGGGGTGGCTTTGAGCTGTTTCCTTAAAGCTCTCCAGAAGTCGGGGCTGGATTTGGACAAGGTAGCAGTGGTCTCCGGTATCGGCTGCACGGGGCGGGTGGCTGGCTACGTCAAGCTGGATTCCTTTCACACTACCCACGGGCGAGCGATCCCCTTCGCCACGGGGCTGAAGCTGGCCAATCCTGAGCTCAAAGTGGTGGTCTTCAGCGGCGACGGCGACCTGATCGCCATCGGCGGCAATCACCTTATCCACGCCGCCCGCCGCAACGTCAACATGACGGTCATTTGCGTCAACAACTTCAACTATGGTATGACTGGTGGACAGGTGGGGCCAACTACGCCCACGGGAGCCATAACCAGCACCTCACCCTATGGCTGCTTCGAGCACCCTTTCAACATTCCTTACCTGGCCGCGGCCAGCGGAGCGGTGTACGTGGCCCGTTGGACGGCCCTCCACGTGCGACGACTTGAGAAATCCATCCTCGAAGCATTGCACAAAAGCGGATTTAGTTTTGTGGAAGTCATTTCCCCTTGTCCTACCTTGTATGGTCGCCGGAACAAGCAGCGCACGGGCCTGGCCCAGATGCAATACTACCATGACCAAGGTGTGATCAAGCACGGTATTGATCCCAAGGAAGTTGATATCGGGCTGCATGGGAAGATCATCGAAGGGGTGTTTGTGGACATTGAGAAGCCTACTTTCCTCGATTTTTGCAACGCCGCATTGGCTGAAAACGCTGGAGTGGGGGGATCATGAGTCGAACGGAAGTCCGTTTAACTGGCTTTGGGGGTCAGGGCATCATTCTCTCTGGTTACATAGTGGGCAAAGCGGCAGCCATTCACGACCAGAAACAGGCCACCTTCACCCAAAGCTATGGGCCTGAGTCGCGGGGCGGGGCCTGCAGCGCTCAGGTGATCGTCTCCGACGAGCCCATTAGCTACCCTCACCTCACCGACCCAGCCATTCTGGTCGTGATGTCGCAGGAGGCCTACAGTAAGTATGCTCCAACCCTGAGAGATGGAGCCTTGCTTATCATTGACCAGGATTTGGTGGAGCCGGGCGATCCAGCTAGCGACGTGAAGCTCCTCTCGGTCCCGGCCACGCGCCTGGCCGAGGAGCTGGGACGGAAGATCGTGGCCAACATCGTCATGCTGGGTTTCTTCGCTGCCGTGACCGATGTGGTCTCAGTGGAGGCCCTGCGGGAGGCGGTTCGCACCTCAGTTCCAAAGGGGACCGAGGAGCTCAACCTGAAAGCTTTTGAGAAAGGGTACGAGTACGGGCAGCGGATAGTTGGGCGAAATTGCATCATAGGAGGACATTGATGATAAGGAGACAATCAAAGGATTGGGAGCGTTTTCTTTCAATATCACTAGAACAGCTATTAAACCAACCGCCTCTTAAATTTTCACAAATGACACCAAGTGTCCTACCCGAGAGGGCAGGTGTTTATCTGATAACAAAGATAGAGGATGATACTGAGATACCCTACTATGTTGGCCGTACCAAGAATATTCGGCAGAGGCTATATAATAATCACCTCATGGGACCACTTTCAAATGCCAGGTTAAAGAAATATTTGATTGATAATCAGATCTGTTCAACCATAGATGAAGCAAAGGATTTCATATTAAGACATTGTGCAGCGAGGTGGATTGAAGAAGAGGATTATAGGAGAAGGGGGGCCATAGAAGGTTTTTGCACAGCTGTTCTTTTCCCTGAATATGGAATTTATGAAGAACATTGATGCTGCCACGTTCGCCTAATACGGGCTTTGCGGCTTCGTTTCACTTCGCCCAAACCCGCCTTTGGCGGCTTCGCAAAGCCGGGAACGCTAGCGGATAAGCGGGTTGTGGAGATGTTATGACCAAAAAGGTATTGATCGTCGGCGGTAGCATGGCCGGCGTGCAGGCTGCGCTTGATATTGCTAATTCGGGCCTGGAAGTCTACCTGGTGGAGAGATCGCCCTTTCTCGAAGGTGATACCGCCATCTTCCTGGAAGCGATGAAGCATCCGAACATCCAGGTGCTTACCCAGGCCGAGGTAACGCCCCCCCTCTTTTCCCCCCCAAAGTTGGGGGGGATGAAGGGGGGGCAGAGCAATTTCCAGGTCGAGGTGCAGCAGCATCCCCGCTACGTGGACCTGGCCAGGTGCACGGCCTGTGGCGAGTGCGTCGCTGTCTGTCCAGTGGCTGTGCGGCCCGACGGTGAGAAGGCCATCTACAAGCCCGATGATGCCGTACCGAGCATCTTTACCATTGAGAAGCGAGGGATTGCGCCCTGCAAGGCTGCCTGCCCGGCCGGCATCCATGTCCAGGGCTACGTGGCCCTCATCGCCCAGGGCAAATTCGCCGAGGCCCTGGCCCTGATCCGCGAAGCCATCCCCTTCCCCGGCGTCTGTGGCCGCGTCTGCCATCACCCCTGCGAGGCAGCTTGTCGAAGAGGCGAGCACGACCAGCCCATCGCCATCCAGTATCTCAAGCGCTTCGTGGCGGATTGGGAAAAGTCCGAAGTCCAGAGTCCGAAGCCCAACGTCAAACGTCAAACGTCAAACGTCAAAAACAAGGTCGCTGTCGTCGGAGGCGGCCCCGCCGGCCTCACCGCTGCCTGCTTCCTGGCCCGCGAGGGCTATCCCGTCACCGTCTTCGAGGCCCTGCCTGTGGCTGGCGGCATGATGGCGGTGGGGATTCCTGACTATCGCTTGCCCAGAGATGTCCTGCAAAGTGAGGTCGAAGCTATCCAGGATTTGGGTGTGGAGATCCGCACCAACACCGCCATCAGCCTTCATCCCCCCCATCGGGGGGGAAAGAGGGGGGGCGGTGATTTGTCTTTGGATAACCTCAGGAGAGATTACGGCGCCGTGTTCGTGGCGGTGGGCGCTCACGGCAGCCGCAGGTTGAACGTCGAAGGTGAGGACCTGGCCGGCGTGCTTCACGGGGTTGATTTCCTGCGGGAAGTGAGCCTGGGCCGGGAGGTCACCGTCGGCGAGAAGGTGGTGGTAATCGGCGGTGGCAACGTGGCCATTGATTCGGCCATGGTGGCCAGGCGGATGGGAGGGCAACAGGTCGAGATCGTCTACCGCCGTTCCCGCGAAGAGATGCCCGCCCATCCCTGGGAGATCGAGGAGGCTGAAGAAGAGGGCATCGCCTTTCATTTCTTAGCCACGCCAACCAGGGTGTTGGGCGCGGACGGTCGGGTGACGAGCCTGGAGTGTTTGCGCATGGAGCTGGGTGAGCCTGACGAGAGTGGGCGAAGGCGGCCTGTTCCCATCCCCGGTTCGGAGTTCGCGGTCGAGGCGGATACAGTGATCGTGGCTATTGGACAGGGTTTGGCTATTGGATATTGGAGATTAGATATTGGAGATTGGATCGCTGCGGATCCTGTGACGCTGCGGACGAATCTGGAGGGCGTTTTCGCTGGCGGCGATGCGGTGACGGGGCCGGCTACGGTCATCGAAGCCATCGCTGCGGGCAAGCGGGCGGCCGAGTCCATCGGGCGATATCTGAGGGGTGAGGACCTGGCCGCCGGGCGCACACTGTGGCCGCCCGACACCGACGGCATCGAGTACTACACCCCGCCCGTCGTCGAGTCTGAAGCCAGAGCGCGGATGCCCAGGCTCCCCGTTGTAGAGAGGAAGGGTTTCGCCGAGATCAGCCTGGGCTTCAGCGAGGAGGAGGCCGTGGCCGAGGCGGAGCGCTGTCTCTCCTGCGGCGTCTGCTCCGAGTGCCTGGAGTGCGTCAAGGTCTGCGAACCCCAGGCCATTGACCACAACGCGCAAGGGGAGCGCCTGGTTTTGGACGCGGCGGCGGTGATTCTGGCGGATGGCAGGCAGCAACAAGGTGCGTATTCGGTCGAGCCGGGGGACGTGTTGGGAGCCTCCGCGACCGCCGCGAAAGTGATGGCGGACCTGGTCGCATACCGAGCGTTTCCCCCGATCCCCGCTTTTCCCTTCCTACCTGCTCCTTCCAGAATTGGCGTCTTCGTCTGCCGCTGCGGCGGCGAGATCAGCGATGTGGTGGACGTTGAGGCGTTGGTCGTTGAGGCCCGTCGTTGGCCGGGCGTGGCTTTTGCCCGATCTATCCCCTTCGCCTGCCACCAGGAGGGAGCGGCGGCCATCCAGCAAGCCATCGTCGAGGCGGGCCTGGACCGAGTGGTGCTGGCCGCCTGCTCCTGCTGCTCCCTTGATCAGGTCTGCGATAGTTGTACCTATCAGCGGGTGCGCTGCAAACTTCAAACTTCAAACGTAAAACGTGAAACGTCTGTCGGTTATGAGTTTGTGAACATTCGTGAGCAGTGCGCCTGGATACACGCCGACGAGCCGGAGAGGGCTACAGCCAAAGCGAGGAGCCTCATCGCCTCCGCCGTGGCCAAAGTGCGCCAGGACGAGGCCAGGGTCAGGAGTATTGTTCCCCTCGACAAAAGCGTGTTGGTGGTCGGAAACGGGATGTCTGGCGCGGTCTGCGCTGATACATTAACGGCCCAGGGATTCCGGGTGTTTCGAAGCGAGTCCCCGCCTCTGTCCGTGAGTGGCTCCGTGGGCAACTTCACGGCGGTCATGCCTGAAGCGGGTGGTGAGTTGAAGGTTGGGGCCATCGTCCTGCCCCCCGCAGATAACCTGGAAGTTGGAAGTTGGAAAT